>Ga0210402_10001881_pt1 | contig 21019 bp, 20 predicted proteins | sample IncBWC7MmetaG_FD_161055 | JGI IMG/M metagenome (GOLD analysis project Ga0210402, IMG submission 161055) | Forest soil microbial communities from Barre Woods Harvard Forest LTER site, Petersham, Massachusetts, United States - Inc-BW-C-7-M | ecosystem: Environmental > Terrestrial > Soil >... | reverse complement strand
AGGCCGCGCGGCATGTCGCAGACTTGCTCGACAATCTTGGGCAAATACAGTTCGTCGAGTGCGCGGATCTTGGTTGGAATTACGCGCAGTACCAATCCCACATTGCCGCGCTGCTGAAAAACGTTCACACGGAAGCGGCCCAGTCCGGCTACGCCGTAGGCCATGTCGATTTCCGTGCTCTCCTTGAATTTCTGCTTTTGCCTCGCAGACATCATGCTGAAGGCCATGGTTAGCATATCTTCCGCGCTGATACGGGGCTGGTCAGTAAGCGGGGTGAGTTCTCCATCAATCCGCAGGTGAGGATAATTTCCGACCTTCAGGTGCAAGTCAGAGGCGCGCCGCTCCATGGCGATACGAAGTAGATCATCAATATTCATTTGGATAAGTCCCCAAGGATCAATTCGTATGATGAACCCAAACGGCATCTAACCCAAGATGACCTAAGTAATGGCGAAATGCGCGTTTGGGCAGTGGCTGGGTGCGCTCGTGTCGGTCGAACACGCGCAACGAGAAGGGCGGCAAGAGCGGACGGAAAGCGGATTGACTTAGTCCACAGACTTAGTCTACTTTAAAGGAATGGCGGAAGTGAATATTCATGAGGCAAAAACCCATCTTTCGCGGCTCCTGCAGCGGGTTGCCGAGGGGGAGGAGATCACGATCGCGCGTGCGGGAGTGCCGGTGGCGCGGCTGGTAGCGGTAGAGAAGAAGAAGAGCGTGCGGCCGCTGGGATTCGCACGCGGGGAAATATGGATCGCCGACGATTTCGATGCGCCCCTGCCGGATGATCTGCTGGCGGAATTCTATGGCGAAGTACCTGGGAAGCCTGCGCGCCCTAAGCGGAAACGAAAATGAAGTACTTGCTGGACACGGTGGTTTGGCTTTGGAGTCTGAACTCACCCGAGCGCATTAACGACGAAGGCCGCCGAGTTTTGGAACGTGGCGAGGAGGAAATCTACCTCTCAGCTGTTACGCCTTGGGAAATCGGCATCAAGATGCGCGTGGGAAGGTTGGATTTCCCCGGACCACCGGCACAACACGTTCCGCGATTCATGACCAAGCAAAGTCTTAGGCCGCTCTCGGTAAATCACAGTCACGCGGCGAAGGTTTACGATCTTCCTGCTCACCATGCGGACCCATTTGACCGGATGCTCATCGCGCAAGCCTTGATCGAGGATTTGGTGATCCTCACCTCGGATCGGGCATTCAGGAAATACCCGGCCAAGTTGCTGTGGTGCGGAAGTTAGCCGTACTCGTGTTGCCGTTATTTCCCCAAATAAAAAAGCCGCCCCACAGGGCGGCTTCCAAGTTTCAAAGAATAGTTAAGCAGCGGTCTCTTCCGGAGCTCCCTGCAACGGTTCATCGTAGCTGCCTCCGTAGATCGATGGACACTTTGAGCCCATCGGACGGAGATAGGTCGCGAGTGCTCCGCGGTGGTGGATACTGTGGTTGTTGAGGAACCCGAGATAAGAAACTGCCGGAAGATTGAACACACCCATGAAATCGATTGGGGTGGCGAGCTGTTCCGGGGTCAGGGCGCTCACCCTGGCTGCCGCACGCTTGAAATTCTTGTCGTACCAATCGACCAGCTCGGCCACAGTTTTGGGCTTGTCTTTTTCTTCAGGGGTTTCCATGGTGAACTTAAGGTCGGCGATTGCATCGAGGAATTGGACATCGCTGTTAGCCAGGTGCCACGCGAGCTCCCATGCAGTGCGGGCGTGAGGATCGGGCTGGTATTGAGCTTTGGCATCAGGAATGGCGGCGATGACTTTCTTAGTGATTTCAAGTTCCCGGGTGACGCCGTCGAGCATGACTTCGCGTAACCCAGCTGCCATCTCGGGTGTGAGAGCTTGCTGTGCAGTTGCCATGAGTTTCTCCTTGAGGGTGTTACGTGTTGGTTGGACCGAAAACCAAAGGGGCGCTGAGTTAGGCGCCCCCAATCAAGAACCTCTTGAGTGCTGCCTACACGCTGACTGGTTGTTTGCTGCCCACCGGCACTGGCGTTAGCCAACCGAACCGGTCGGCCTTTTCTCCGTGGACAATGCCATAAAATTCCTTCTGAATGGCTTTGGTCACGATCCCGGTCACGCCCTTGCCCACGCTGATCTTGTCTACCGACCGAATCGGCGTGATCTCAGCGGCTGTGCCGGTCAGGAAAGCTTCCTCTGCGATATAAAGGAGTTCGCGAGGTATTCCTTGTTCGACCACCGACATCCCCAATTCGCGAGCGATCTGCAAAACCGAATCACGCGTAATTCCGGGCAGCACAGAGTTGCCCAGCGGCGCTGTCTGTAGAACGCCATTGCGCACGATGAAAACGTTCTCGCCCGAGCCCTCGCTGACGTATCCGTTGGCATCAAGCGCTATACCCTCGACGTAACCGTTGATGATGGCTTCCATCTTGATCAGCTGCGAGTTCATGTAATTCGCGCCTGACTTCGCCATCGCAGGCAGCGTATTGGGTGCGATGCGGGTCCACGACGAGACGCACACGTCGACGCCCTGCTCGGCATCACTACCGAGATATTTTCCCCACGGATAATTACAAATAAAAACTTCCGTCGGCGAATTAAAGGGATTGACCCCAGCCTCGCCGTATCCGCGCAGAATGATGGGGCGCATGTAGCAAGGCCACACGCCATTGTTCTTTACCAGCTCGACCATCCCGGAGATCAGTTCGTCACGGGTGAAATCGACGTCGATGCGGTAAATCTTGGCCGAATCCAGCAGCCGTTGAGTGTGTTCCTGCACGCGGAAAATAGAGGGACCGCTCGGCGGGGCGTAACATCGGATCCCCTCAAATACCGACGAGCCGTAGTTGACCACGTGCGACATCACGTGGATTTGCGCATCATCCCAGGGAATGAGCTTGCCGTTGTGCCAGATTTTTTCCGTCTTCTGAATCGCCATGAGCACTCCTAAAGATTTGATTCACGCGTACAGCGGGGAGTTTCGTCGGTTAGATGCCAAAATTCCTTCCGTGGGCGGACCCGCCTGTTGGCAGTCATGACAGGCAGCACGGTACAGGGAGGCAGGGCGAAGCAACTAAAACTATGTGGAATTATAACCCAGTGCGAGGGGAGTTCAGGACGTTTTTCGGCGAGCTAGCAAAAAATATCGAGTCCGGGACGAAAATTCTAAGTCCTACGAAACAAGTACAGTAAGTCTTTGTGACAAATTCTGTTACTTGTTCGTTCCCGGTTTACTCGTGGACGGTGTCAGCTCAGCCTGAACAACGCCCGGCAGCTCGTCCCCCCTAAAATACTGCCCTTTGGCTGCCCGCATCTCGGGCATTGCGGCGTAGGGTTTGCTGTAGTCGTTGGCGGCATTCCAGAAGAGAAAGCCGATGCCACCCGCGTCTTTTGCCGTTTTCACCTGGACTTCGATGTACTCCGGCGAGTAAGTCTTGGTGCGCCAACGGAAGGCCTGCAGCCACGGACGTATAACCACATCGCTGCCCTTGGTAATGAGCTCAAAGCGTTTCATGGATTCGCCGATAAAATGCTCCGGCGCGTCACCCGGATGCGCGATCCCATCCATGCCGAAGAAGTGCGATGGATAGATCATCGGTGAAAGCACATCGCAATACTCTGCCATCTGCACAATATCCTGCCCGGTATGCCCCAAATCGACCGGCCGCTGCCAGGCCATAATGCCAAACACGTCCAGCGAAAGCAGCACGCCTGTGGGATGCAGTTCGGCATAGGCATGTTTGAGGAAATCAGCAATCACATCGGAACGATGCCAGGTGGGATGCTCGGTCTGGAACACGAAGCTTGCATCTTTCTGATCCCCCTCAGCCGGGAAACGTACGTAGTCGAATTGAACTTCGTCGACTCCCGACTCCGCCGCTTTCTTTGCCAGGGCAATATCGTATTCCTGAACCTTGGGTTGCGAGGGATCGGTCCATACCAGCTTCCCGTTTTCGCGCCAAGGTTGGCCAGTCTTGTGCGACTTGACCGCCAGTTCGGGATGCGTAACCACTAATCGCTCGTCGCGGAAGATGGCCACTCGCGCAATCGCGTGCATACCCTGCGAATGCAGGAAATGGGTGAACTTGGGAAGGTCATGAATCGCGATATGGTGCCCGCCGGCCAGCGGGTGATCGAATGGAATGTTGACGCTTCCATCGCTATCTTTGACATCGAAAACCACCGCATTCCCGCCCAACTCGTGCCAGCGCCTGATGACGCGGAGACCGCGATCGCTGGCCGCCATCACTCCGGTCAAATACACCGCCCGCACTTCAAAGTCACGGGGCACAGGAATGGTCTTTTCCACGATCGGCGCGGGCAGAATTCCCGGCACAATTAACTCCTGGCCGGACTTCAGATACGTTCCTTGCGGATCCCCATTTGCCTGGCGGATGGCATCACCCAATTCGCTCGAAGTCAGGTAGGATGTCTGCGATAGAAAGCGATGGGCAACCAACGGCACCGTGTCTCCGCGCTTCGCCACATACATGGCGCTACCGGGAGGGGCAATGCTCGTGACCAGAGCCGGAGGTACTCCCGGCTTGGTTACAGGAGGCTGCGGGTTCGAGGTCCGCACGAGTTCGGGGCTCTGCCCGGACTGGGCGGCAGCTGCCGGTAGTTCGAACGCCAGTCTCCATGAAACGAATCCCAGAGCCAGACAAGACAAAACGATGATCAGAATTGAGCTAGAGCGGCGCAAGTTTTTCTCCGTGAAAACGCGTGTGGCGCTTTCTCCGGATGCTAGCGGGCAGCCAATTCCTGTGCTAGTTACGTCGGGCCAAGGCCGCAGAGGTAGATTCCGAGCCGCTCCCCATACCAGGGAACTTCCTGCGTGCGCAAACTATTTCCCTTTACATGATTTCCCCGTGCCACGCAGGCCTTCCTATAGACAGAAATCGGCATCTAAGTGGCTAAGGAATAAGCCATTGGCTGTCTCCTTGGGATGGCGAGTCATTTGCACTAGAGGACATTGCGGTGAGTGAGGGGTATCGACAAACAGCCCAGAGAGTGACAGAATTTGTCGCTCCCAAAGCAGGCAGAGCGACGCACTCTCCCAGGATCAACGGAAGGCCAGGAAAGGGAAATGCCCGGAATGAAAAACGTCCTTAACACAGTGCTTGATCCCACCCGCCGAAGCAACGATGCCAGAGATTTTGACAACACCTTGCGGCGCAAGATCGTCGGCCAGGACGCCGCGCTTGAAAAGGTGGTTGAAATCTACCAGATGTTTCTGGCGGGGTTGAATCCTCCCGGACGTCCGGTTGGCAATCTGCTGTTTCTGGGACCCACGGGCTCGGGAAAAACCCGGGTTGTCGAGGCCATGTCCGAAACCTTGTTTGGCGACGCACGAGCCTGCATCAAGATTGATTGCGCGGAATTCCAACACTCCCATGAGATCGCCAAGCTGATCGGTTCGCCTCCCGGATACCTGGGTCACCGCGAGACTCATCCGCTCCTTACCCAGGAAGCGCTCAACCAGTGGCATACGGAGAAGCTAAAGCTGTCGATCCTGTTGTTCGACGAAATCGAGAAAGCCTCCGATGCGCTCTGGCAGTTGCTGCTGGGCATTCTGGATAAGGCAACCTTGACCCTGGGCGACAATCGCCGTGTCGATCTCTCGCAATGCATCATTATTCTGACCTCGAACCTGGGGACCAGTGAAATGAGCAACCTGGTTGACGGGGGCATGGGCTTTACCCACAAGCCAAAGCTCGTAGACTCGAGTCTGGATGACAAGATCGATCGCACCGCGGTCGACGCAGCCCGGCGCAAGTTCACGCCGGAGTTCATGAACCGCATCGACAAAGTGGTGGTTTTCAAAACTCTCCGGCCGGAGCACCTCGAGCGAATCCTCGACATCGAGCTCGGCATGGTGCAGCAGCGTATTCTGATGGCCTCGGCCGCAAACCAGTTTGTCTTTAACTGCACCGAAAAGGTGAAGAGTTTCCTTCTGCATGAGGGCACGGATCCAAAATACGGAGCGCGGCATCTGAAGCGTGCGATTGAACGTCATCTGGTATTCCCCTTGGCCAATTTGGTGGCTACTGGTCAGGTCAGACTAGGGGATTTCATTCGCGTCGATATGGCTGGCGAAGGTGCTCTGACGTTCGTAAAAGAGGCGGAAGGCGCGATGGTGCCCATGCTTATGGAGCGTTACGGCGCAGCAGCCGGAATGCCACCCATGGCGGCACGCACCGCGCGGACGATTGGACGCCGCGAATTTGGAGCCACGCCAACCGCTGATACGAAGTAGTTTTGCAGTACGTCCGGACAAGAAAAGAGCGCCGCTAACCCGCGGCGCTTTTTTTTTGCTCAATTTTAATTGAGTGAACGATCGTGCGTGCGCGAGTTCCGGCCGATCCGAGTGCGCTCCGTTGTCGCAAAACGTCGGATGTTGGGTGGCGCAGCGCTTCCATCGCTGCGAAAACCGTCCTCGAATAAATAAGGGGTTTTAACCGTGAGGTAACGACAATGTGCTTTCCTCAGCCAAAGAAGCTACGGGCGAGAGATTACCCTCGGCAAAATACACGTCGGCCTCTCTGGTCCTGTTAGCGAGAACACGAATGAACCGCAGGTTATTGAGAACGATGCCCGAAAAAATCCAGAGGTTGCCAATAAGATGTGAGCGGAAGCCTAAAGCCCGTCTTAGTCCTATTTCTATCCCCCCTGCTTCAATTCCAGTAGCACCTGGCGCGCGATCTCTTTCAGCGTTTCAAAAACGCCGTTTCCTTGGAAGGCGATCGCTTCCATCACCGGCTCGTCTTTTCGTCGCAACTCTTTGGCCAGAGCATCCACAGGCAAGACGTTTGGCAAATCCCGTTTATTCAACTGCAGCACATACGGAATCTTCTTGAAGTCGTAGCCATGTTCTTTGAGGTTGTCCATCAGATTGTCCAGAGCCTCAACGTTGGCGTCCATACGCTCTTGCTGAGAATCGGCGACAAACACAATCCCGTCCACTCCACGCAGGATCAACTTGCGGCTGGCGTCGTAGAAGACCTGCCCGGGAACGGTATAAAGGTGAATACGGGTTTTGAACCCGCGCACCGAGCCCAGGTCCAAAGGCAGGAAGTCGAAGAATAAGGTTCGATCCGTCTCCGTAGCCAGCGAGATCATCTTCCCCTTCTGCTGTTCAGCAGTTTTCTGGAAGATGTACTGGAGATTCGTGGTTTTTCCACCCAGCCCAGCGCCGTAGTACACGATCTTGCAATTAATCTCGCGGGCTGCAAAGTTGATGAAACTCAAAGACTTTCCTCAAGACACGCGGCAGGCGCTAAAAGCCCAGAGCGCCTCCACCTGTAGTATTGGCTTGGTACTGCTGGTTTTATACCACAGAGCCGTGCTGTACCGGCAGGTTACCCTGGTTACTAATTGTCCTCGGGGGTAGGCTAGGCTGAGTCCCGACGCCAAATAGAGAGGGCGGGTGATCCCAGCGCTAGCAATCCCAGCGTTACCGGCGGTGGCATCGGTGCCCTCAGAGCAGCCGGAGCAGGATGGCCAACGGTACCATCGCGTGGCCCCTTCGTCTCGCCTGTAATAATTGGCTTATTCACGATGGTCTCGTAGGCGTAGCCAGTCAGGAAAACCTTGTACGGGAACATTGAAGCGATCTTAACGCGGGCCCAGCCGAAATGGGTTTGTCCCTTAATTTCGAACTTCAAGCCCAGAAAGACAGTCCCTATTTTCCCGGCCAATGGGCAATACGCCGTACCGCCATTAGGCCCGCCACTCCAATCAAATAGAACAACGCGATTCGGTTGAAATGGCCTTTTAGGTCCGACCCGAGTACCGCGGGGCAGAGCAGCCGCGCAGGAAGCATGCTCGTGACTCTCGACTCCCCAAATCGCGTTTCCCTGTTGAGCCGGCGAAACCGTCAAGCGGAAAAAGAAAGTCGAGATTGACCTTCGCGAAATAGACTGACCATAGAATGAGAAATCGCTGATCCCGTCATGGTTGAGATCGAAGAAGACTTGCTGCTGGTTCATGAGCGGCAAGTTTGCCGGAGTATATACAATCTTGGCCTCGGCTCGGGGCGCCAGTGTAAACAGACCCAAGCCGGCTGCACTCGCGGCAAGAGCGTAGGCATTCAGCCGTCGATTGCAGGATTCGGAAAGCTTAGAGGGTTTGCTGGACAATGGGCGAGCGTGGCCCATAAACTTCCTCCCGACGGACGGGCCACATTATCTTCTCCGGATAGTCGTCGGTCAATGGGTGCGTTCGTAAGTGTAGTCAGGAAAGCAGAACACTAGACAAATCAACGGCTCACCGGCAAAGGATAATATCCGGCCTTGGCAAACACCAGCACGCAGGGACGCAGGTCGGATGATTTACAGCCCGGACGACCAACCTTGACTTCGATCTCCCGATAGGTACTGCTGGGAGTGGCTGTGCTGGCGTAGCCCAAGGTGTACTGATTGCGGGCATCGCCAATGGCACGCTGATATGCGTTCTCAATGGCATCCTTGGAATACTCGCTAAGAATCTCGCCGCCGGTTGCGCTCGCGTACCTCGGCAAAATGTTGCCATAGGCCTGCCCGGGGATATGCAACTTTTCCACCTGCTTGTAGCCCGGTATCGCTGAACCCCCGACGCCAATCCCGTACACCAGAATCCCATTTGAAAGCAGTACTTTCAACACATCGCCATAGCTGGCATTGCTACGGTATTCGCGGCCGTCACTGATGACGAATATAATTTTACGGCGTCCCTTCTGGCGCGCACCCAGGTCCATCGCTGCAGCCAAAATGGCGTCGTTGAGTACGCGAGCCTGCTTCGCAGGCGAAATTGCGGGAGGAATGCTGCGGTCAACTGGAATGTTATTGATCGTCGGTCCCTCGGGGCCCAAAGGTCCTCCCAGCACAGGGACTCCGTTATTCTCGCCATGGTAGGTTTTCATCTGGTTCAGCACTCCGTCCAATCTCTTGCCCACGGCGCCGAAGTCGGCCATTCTCCCGACCGTCGTGCTGTAGCTGTAAATCGCTACTTCGTCGAACTGGCTGAACGCTCCCTCCAATGCCCCAAACGTTTGATTGACCTTCTGCACGTTTACGTCGGGCATACCCAAATCAAAAATCACCGCGGCCGAGATCGCCAGGGGATCGCTGGTAAAGAAGTTCAGCACCCGCTTGTTGCCATCCTCAAACACGGAGAAGTCTTTAGGCAGTAGTCCGTTGACCAGACGCCCGGAATCGTCCGTTACCCTCACCGGCACGATTACCTCGTTGACGTTCACTGAAAGTTTGTACAGTTCGGCCTGTGGGCTCCCCTCGTCGGGCGTCGCGCTACCCTCCGGAACCGTCTTTACTTCAAGTGGATGCGGAGGTGGATTCGAGTTGTCCTGTGTGGGAACTGGAGCCGGTTTGGTGGACGATGGCGGCATTTCGTTTCCCGAAGGCGGCTGCTCTGGCGCGGGTGCCTCGCTGGGAGGCTGGCCTTGGGGTTCGACCGGTGGATTGCTAGGAAATGGCTGGGGAGGGCGGCTGGCAGAAGGCGCGTCGGGAATATCCTGCTTCGGTTGCGACTGCTGTTGAGCCGCCGCGATCCCTAATGTGAGGAAAAACAAGAAGGTTGCCATCCCTGCCGCCCACCGCATACTCGTCATTCGAAGCACTGTGGAAACCCTCCGCCTCACGGTAAACTGCACTAATTCGGATGCCAAGACTGGTCAATTGGTGCATCTAACGGTAAAAGGATAGACTAACAAAAATACCGAGAGAATACTTTCATGTCCAAAGCCTGCTCACTACCGGTCTTGCGTGCCCTGATCCTCGGGTTTCTCGTCGCGGCATCTTCAGCCGCCAGCGCGCAGCAGCCGGCTTCTTCTCCCGATAATAGGACCGATCAGAACCGCCAGGATCAAGACCAGGACCAGTCGGCTGCAACGCTGAAGGTAAACGTCAATGTTGTCCAGCTCTTCTTCAATGTCAAGGACAAAAGGGGAGCACTGATCCCCAGCCTCACCAAGAATGATTTCCAGATTCTGGAAGACGGCAAGCCGCAAACCATAAAGTACTTTGCGGCCGAGTCGAACCTCCCCCTTACGCTCGGGATCTTGATCGATTCTAGTGGCAGCCAGGCCCGCGTACTCGACATGGAAAAGCAAGTGGGTGGTGAGTTTCTTAGTCAAATCCTGCGCGACAAGGATCTCGCGTTCGTCCTCAGCTTCGACATAGATGCTGATTTGCTGCAAGACTTTACTAGTTCGGTACATTCGCTGAAAGCGGCTCTCAATCAAGCTCGCATCAACACTGGAGGCGGAGGCGGCGGGGGTATCCCGGGTTTGGGAGGCGGCACAATTCCTACCCCTGGCGGACCTAAAGGTACGGTGCTTTATGACGCCGTGTATCTGGCCTCGCACGACGAATTGTCTCAGCAAGTTGGACGCAAGGCTATGATCCTGCTGACGGATGGTCAGGACGAGGGCAGTCATTACAAGATCAAAGACGCCATCGAGGCGGCTCAGAAGTCCGACAGTATCGTCTACGTATTGCTTTGTGCCGATCGTGGTTTTTACGGCGGTTTCGGTGGCTACTCTGGGGAAGGTGAGATGAAGAAGCTGACACAGGAAACCGGAGGCAGAGTCATTGATGTCGGAAACAAATACGAAAAGCTGAAAGAGGGCTTCGATCAGATCGCCAACGAACTGCGCAGCCAGTATAACATCGGTTACACGCCCACCAATGCGGTTCTGGACGGCACCTTCCGCAAGATTGAAATCCGCGCTACCAACAAAGACTACAAAATCCAATCCCGCGCTGGATATTACGCCATTCCCAAACGCGACTAAGGCGCCGCGTGGCGACGGGGGACTCGCCCAAACAGGGAGAGTTCTTAGTTATTCTTCTTCCTGTCCTTCACCCTGATCACGAACTTCAGTCCCGACCACACCTCATTCACCGCGCACACTTTTATGTCCACAAGTCCGACCTCCAAACCAATCTTTCGCACCTCGTTCTCGTTGAGGTCGGTTGCAACACCGGATGCCTTCTTCGGCCAACTTACCCACAACATCCCGGCAGGAGCCAGTTTCTTTGCGAAGCTTGGGAAGTGTTTTTTCAACTCTCCCGCGGTCTTTACAAAAATCATCGCGAAATCAGTCGGCCCACCCTTGCCGACGCTACAACTGGCCAGCATACTCTTCAACTCAGCCTGCACATCGGCCGGCACATCGTGCAGGGCGACGCGGAATTGTGGTTTGATGCCGAGCTTTTGGGGCAAGGGAGTGCCGGAGTATCCCGCCATGCGATGACCTATTGTGACGGCGCGTAATACCCGTGTCGGCTGCGTACTCGCAGGCCTTTTTGACCCACCGGCTGGATGTCGACGGTACGATAGCGGCCGTCGGCGATGAAGTCGGCAGGTTTGTACGCTATCGCATACTGGCTGCGGAGTTCTTCCTGAATCGCGGCAAATGCGTTAGCCACTTCGTTGATCTGGAAGGGAACGTAGGCGCGTCCGCCGGTCGCGTCGGCAATGCGTTCCAGTACTTTATCGCCGTGATGGCCCGCGCCGCTTAGGTTGGTGCTGATGGTGTAGATAATTACGTCCGCCCGTTGCGCCATCTCGATGGCTTCCTCGCGCGTCACATGACTCTGGTTGTCGTCACCGTCGCTCAGCAAAATGATCGCCCGGCGCACCGGCCCGTTGTGCTGCGCTTTCATGAGTTTGTCACGGCAAGCAAAATAGAGTGCGTCGTACATCGCGGTGCCGCCGCCCGGGCGTAGCGAACGCACACCGATCGAGAGCTTTTCTGTGTTGTCGGTGAAATCTTGCGTGACTTCCGGAGTCACGTCGAAGCCTATGACGAAAGCCTCGTCGTACCTGGGACGTATGGTCTGATTCAGAAATTCCGTGGCTGCTTCCTGTTCGAACTTGAAACGGTCGCGCACCGAATTGCTGGCGTCGACCAGCAGTCCTACTTCCAGAGGTAGATTGGTTTCGGCGTGGAAGCTGCGGATATCCGGTGCCGGCTTGTTGTCATCTACTACCTTGAAATCCTCTTTTTTCAAATCTCTGACGTATCGTCCGTGTTTATCGGTAACCGTGAAGACCACGTTGACCTCGTTTACGGTGTGGCGAATCGTCGTGAGCGAGTCATCGTCCGATGGGCTGCCTCCGGCAGGTAAGGTCGAGGTCGAAGGTGTCCCCGCTTTTGGCGGTTGATTCTGTGCAGCATCACCCGCAGGTTGCTGGGCAGGTGGGACCGCGGCAGGCTTGGTAGGGTCGGCTGGCGCTTGCGATTGCTGAGCCGCCTGTTGCGCTGGCGGAGCGGTCTGTCGCACAGCCGGAGCAGTCTTCTGCGGCCGCCTCGGTTGCGATGCGGAGGGCGCCGAAGGCAGTTCTGCTTGCCCCGCGTCCTGCGCCTCCAGCACGAGCAGGCCGAAGTTACCAAGAAATAAAACGCCGAGAAATAGAATGGCGGTGCGGAACTTCATGAGTTTCCCCAATTATAGCCGCAAATCAAACACTCGACCCGCTGCCGGATTTCGCACCAACGTACATTGGCCCCCCCTACGCGCCGCCGTCGGTTGTCGCCGCGACATCTATTTTCCCCCGATCTTGCCCCGAATAACCACGACCGACGCCGCCGGTAAATCGTACAAAGCATCCTTTCCGCCGGTTTGCCGTGAGTGCATGACGGGTCCGTCCGGATCTGCCGTGCCCTTCGTGGTCGCCACCACGGGCTGCTCTCCTGCGTGTTCCGAATGTGCCATAAAGCGGGTCTCTGCCGGATGCCATTGATATTGATTTTTTCCAAAGGTTGAGATCTCAACCGGACCGGACAAAAAGCTTGTCCCCTGCGACGCTTGATCCTGGAACAGGATTCGCACCCGGTGCGCATTTTGCTGGTCCCGATTTACGGCCATCACCGACCATTGCCCGTCCGGACGTTTCACCGCGTAAGCGGTTACCAGCGCATGACCGGCGCCATCATCGACGTCAGCTTTCGCGGGAAACACCTGGTGCTCCCCCGAGCCCGGCTGCACCCACTCGAGATTGATCAGCTGCGAGACAAAGAATTGAGATAGAGGCTGTTGAATCTGGTAGTTGATATCGACCGTAAACATGCCAAACGTTCCCGGCGAATCGTTGCAGCCGTGTTCCATCTGCAGCGGCAAATAGTGAAAGTAATAAACCCCGTTGCCGCCCGAGTTCAAGAAGGATCCGATGTAATCGGCCAGCCACACCCCTGCGAACATGTCCATGTAGGTTTCGCTCGCAGCGGACGAAAGGTTCGATTCGGTGATGAAAACGGGAAGATTCGCCGGCACACCATCCTCCCGCCAGACTTGCATGATGTGGTTCACCAGGTCGGGCTCGTCATAAAGGGTGCCCCACGGAGTCTTGCAACCGTCATAGGGATAGTGCTCAAAGGAGAAGAATGCGAGATCGCTCATGCGCCCGTGTTGTCTAAGGTAATCCAGAAACCGCCCCAGCCACGAAACCTTGCCGTTCGCATCGGGCCATACTTCAATATCCTTATTCACTCCCTGGAAGGATGGCCCACCCAGCTTTAGACCAGGGTCAACACGGTGCAAAGCCGTAGCCCACTGCAAGTAGAGCGCACCATAGTCCTCCGGCACCATGAATTGCCCGTCCGACTCCTCGCCCATTTCAACGTACGAAATTGGATAGTCGCGTTTCTTGAGGTATTCGATCTCCGCAACGGCGTTCTCAGGAGTGTCATACAGAAGCGCGACTGGCATCATCGCCGGCAAGCCCCGCGTGACACCGCTGGTATAGAAGATGTCGAATCCCACTTGTGCCTGCAATGTGGTGAGCAGATCAGAAGGCTCATGCCACGGATCCACCGAAGAACAGTAAGTAGCTGTCTGCTCCTGGTCGGGCGTGTGCCGGAGAATGTCGTGAAAGGCACCGTCGGCCGTCGTAGTTCCGAGATAGAGTTCACTGATCGCGTAGCCCACACAGTTTCTCGGGTCGGCGAGTTTTGGATCGGCGGATTGGTGGGAATCGCAAGTGTTCGATGACTCGGTCATCAGGATGCGCACGAAATGGATGGGCATCGGGCTGTCGGACAGTCGGATGGTTTCCGTTCCGCCCTTCTCGTTCGTAATCGTGCCATGCGGAAACGTCTCCCACACGCCTTTGGTTTGAGCCTTGATGGGATCGTCGCCTGTCCAATACTGCACCGCGTAATGAGTCGCGTATGGGTTCGCCCATGCGATGCGAATACTGTCCACCATTTGATTCTGTGTGAGGTCGAGAATCACCCACTGCGGATGCAGGGAATCGCTTTCGCCAGTAAAGCGTTGCGTGAGGTATGGACTGCTTTTCCAATAACTATTCAGATCGCCATCCGTAAGCCGCGAGAAACCTGCGTTGCCGGTTCCGTCGTTGCGTGTAGTCCCGCGATGCGGCAGCGAATATCCGTAGGAGTAGCGAATGCTCTCGGTTGGAGTGTCCGAACCTGTGAAGTAACCCTTTCCACTCGGATCGCTCCAGGTTCCGTGCGGGTTCCAGTGCCAAGCCTCCATCGCAAGTTCAGTATTCTGGCGATAGGTCACCGGCTGCCACCCCGAAGCAAACACCTTGTCCAGAGTAGGCTGAAGCAAATCGTGGTCGATCGCTGCTGCCGGGATACGATCAACCCCAGCACCAAGCGTTTGGTTGGGCACGAAGCGGTTCGTCGAGTGCGCGGGCGTTACGTCGACTTGGATCGTCTGCGCGGCGCAAATGGCCAACAGAAAAAAGCATTCAACCAGCAATGCGACAACCGCCATCCGATTGTTCAAGGCTTGCTCCTTAAAACGTTTTAGTAATTATGGTTGCTGATTGTAAACGAAATTCAACGACCGCCGCTCGATTGGACAGAGCTTTGCTCCTCCAGGGCCAAGAACGTTGGTAATTTGCTCGTGTTCGCTCAGGTCGCTACGCTCGAAGCCATGCGATCAAGACCATGGCTGCACATCTGCTTGGCAATGATCTTCGCCCTGACTGGTTCGGCGTTGGCCGACAAGCACGGCCATGGCAAGCACGACGGCGACGATGACGATGACCAGGGGAAACACTACTACAGTGAGCACGACCGCGACGAGATGCGAGGATGGTACTACGACCATGGCGATCGCCTGCCGCCTGGGCTTGCCAAGAGGGATCAACTTCCTCCAGGACTGGAAAAGCAGTTACGGGTGCGCGGGACGCTGCCCCCGGGATTGCGCGGAATGATGGTGCCGTGTCCCCAGGATCTGGAGCAGCGTCTGCCTCCGCCGCCAGAGGGCTACCAGCACTTTGTGATTGGCGGCCACGTGGCGCTGGTGAATCCCAGCACGTATCTGGTGCTGGACATTTTCCACTTTGAACGATAGTCGAGCGTGGGCTGCATTGCCGTCCCTGCTTCATATCGCTCCGATCCTCTCCAGAAAATCTTTTAGCTCCTCGGGCAACGGCCGCTCAAATGTCAGCGCCACGCCACTCCGAGGATGCTGCAACTGCAATGCCGTCGCGTGCAGAAAATTCCTTACCAGAGAAATGCCAGCTTCGTTTTTCGCGCTCACCTCGCGTGGTGCCCCATAGAGCGTGTCGCCCACGACGGGATGTCGGAGCGAAGCCAGATGCACCCGGATCTGGTGAGTGCGTCCGGTATCGATCCGCAGTTCGAGCAACGTGAACTTTCCGTACTTCGAATGAATCCGTTTCTGAACGGTATAGTGAGTGATCGCTTCTCTCCCGCCGGAACGCTTGGTAGTCATGCGGGTCCGCCGCACCCGGTCGCGGCTGATGCTGCTGCTGATCGTTCCACGATCCTGCTTGACCCATCCGTGCACCAACGCAATATATGTTTTCTTGACTACCCGCCGTGCGAACTGAGCCGCCAGCTTGCGATGGGCTTCGTCATTTTTGGCGACCACGATGAGCCCGCTTGTGGCCTTGTCCAGACGGTGCACAATTCCTGGTCGCAACTCCCCACCCACACCCGAGAGTTGCCCGAAGCGATGCAGTAACGCATTCACCAGCGTCCCACGATTACGCTCGTCCTCGGTGGCACCCGCCCCAGCATGCACCATCATCCCAGCAGCCTTGTTCACCACCGCCAAATCGTCGTCCTCGTAAACGATCTCCAGCGGGATTTCCTCAGCCATCGCCCGCAGAGGAGCAGATTTCACCTCGCCGAGAATCGCAATCCGTTCTCCCCCTCGCAAGCGCAGAGAAGCTTTCGCCGGATCATCATTGACCAAAACTTTCTCTTCGTTGATCAATTGTTGGACGCGAGCACGACTGGTGTCGACAATCTGGCTGACCAGGAATTGGTCCAGCCGCTTGCCCGCATCCTCGTTCGTCGCAACAAAAGTCTTGGGGAATGTGTCCACGCGCAGCGAAAGTAGAATACCGCGACTGTCGGCGCTGCGGGCACAAAGATGGAAAAGCTAACTGCCGTCTCTGTGTCTCTGTGACTCTGTGACTCTGTGGTGAAGAGGTTTACCGCGCAGCCTGCGCCGGAACCGCCTTCAATCCCGGCCGCAGCCACCAGATCAGCCCACCCAGAACGACCAAGCCAATCGCGATCAATTGGGTCCCGGTCATGATCCCGCCAAACACTGATCCCCGTCCCGGGTCGTCGCGAAGAAACTCAAGAAAATAGCGTGCCACGCCATAAAGGATGAAATAAGCCGCGACCACTTGCCCATCGAACTTCTTCCGCTTCAGCAGCCACATCAAAATAAAGAAATTCACCAGTTCGACCGCCGCCTCGAAGAGCTGCGTCGGCTCAAGCGAAACTCCCAGCGGCGTACCCACCCACGCCTGCGCTACGGGACTGGTAAACGTCACGCCCCAGAAGTGATTCGTCGGTTTGCCATAGCAGCAGCCCGCTGCGAAACAACCCACTCGGCCAAGCGCGTGGCCAAAAGCCAATCCCGGTGCGAACGCATCACAAGTGGCCAGCGCCGGCATGCGGCGCTTCCGGACATACCAGGCCGCCGCCAAAAAACCGCCGATCAACCCACCGGAAAAGACTCCACCAGCCTGCAGCGTGGCAAAGCTGAAAATCTCTCCCACATGAGCGCTGTAATAGGTCCAGTCGTTGACGATGTAAAGAATCTTCGCGCCCAGAATTCCGCACAGCACCACCAGGATACCCAGATTCCACGCGTCGTCCCCATTGATCCCCTGCTTCTCCGAATTGCGCACGCTGATCCACAATCCGATCAGAACGCCCAACGAGACCAGAAGTCCGTAGGTCGGCAAACTGAAGTTGCCAATATGAAAGAGTCGAGGGAACACTGTCTGTTAGATGCAGAGCACCAGGGATTAGTAGCCGCTAGTGTAGCAGGGAAGTGACAACTGGCAGAAGAATGAAGCCGACCCACCGAGCCGTGTGGTAGGCCGAGAATGAACCCGTCGTTAGACAGTGGGAACCCGCCGCGACCCTTTAGGCATCTCCGCATGGCGGAGCGTTGCACACCGGATCTAATTGTACGAGTCAGGCCCCCGTTCATTCGGTGTTGGTTCAAAAATCGGTTACCACCATCACCAACTTCGCAGGTCGGCTTTCATTTCGCATCCTAGGCAAATCCCGCCCGATTCGCAAGGGGCAGTGCACAAATAGTTGGCACTCGATTTGCCAGCAACTTTCGTAAGGGGATTGGATCGGGTACCACGTGGCAACAGCCGCCCGCGGTTGTCCGTCGAGCGAAGTTCGAAAACGCTAACCGGCTCGCCGCTTCTCCTCCAGCACTTCATCCAAAGCATCCGCCAGATGATGTGCTCGCTTCAAATAGTCCACCGCGCCAACATCCTGGTTCCGCTTCAATAAATGATATTCATCGGCAATATTGAGCGCAGCCAGCACCGCCAGGCGCGCCGTGTCCACGGTGTGGGTCTGCTCCGCCACCGCCCGCATCTTGGCATCCACATACTCCGCCAGCTTCAGGATGTACTCCGCATCCGATCCGCGCAAATTGTAAGCCTGATCGAAAATCTCCACGCGCACGCTGTTATCGCCAGCGTTCTTCGCCCCAGGCTGCTTGGTGACGCTCGCCATAAGTTATTCCGTTCCTGTGAACTGTCCCGTCGAACTCAGCCAGAACGCCGATCAGCTCGCAGCCTGCTCTTCTGCCAGAGTGTCGATCTGCTGCAACATTTTCTCCACCCGGCCGCGAATCTCTTCGCGCTCCCGCCGTAGCTGCACCATTTCGCGGCGAAGGCCTTCGACTTCTTCTTCGCGTTCTTCCAACTGCTCACGCAGTCGCTGCGCATCGCGTTCCGATGCCGCTCGTGCCTCCCGAGCTGCCTTGTACATCTCAATTGTGCGATAGACTTTCTGTTCGAGCGCGTGAAAATCGTCAGACGGAACCTGCGCAGATACTTCTTCAGCCATTCTCACCACCATGATTGCACTTCTTCCCCACAAAGATTTGGATCTTCAGCGCAGTATACCGCACAACCCTGTGGATGGATCAGATAGATGGAGCTAGCATTGCTCACGTGGGAACAGCCGTCCCGGCAGTTCAAGACGAGCGAAGCTCGGCTACACCGGCCGCAATTTTCTCAACCGCCGTCCAGCCTCGTCGAGAGTCGCGTCCTTTTTACAAAAGGCAAACCGCACCTGCTTGGCCCCATCCCGCGGATCGTTGTAGAAGCTCGATCCCGGAACCGCTGCCACACCAATTTCTTTCACGAGATATTTCGTGAACCCGACATCGTCGTCGAACCCAAACGCGCTGATGTCCGTCATGATGTAGTACGCCCCACGCGGACGAAAGCACCGGAATCCCGCCTCCGCCAAAGCCGGCATCAGCCGATCACGACGTGCCTTGTATCCACTAGCGAGATTTCCGTAATAAGTACGCGGCAAACCCAGAGCAGCCGCGCCAGCGTCCTGCAGAGGAGCGGGAGCACCCACGGTTAGAAAATCATGAACTTTGCGAATCGCATTTGTGATCGCCGGTGGTCCGACTGCCCATCCCACCCGCCATCCGGTCACGCTGTAACTCTTCGACAAACCATTAATCGTGACCGTTCGCTCGCTCATACCTTCGAGGCTCGCCATCGAAATGTGCTGCATGCCGTCGTAAAGAATGTGCTCGTAAATCTCATCGGTGATGGCGAGAACATTAAACTCCACACACAGGTCGCGAATCAATTCCAGTTCCCCTCGCGTGAAAACCTTGCCAGTCGGATTGTTGGGCGTGTTGAGAATTATCGCTTTGGTCTGATGATGAAAAGCCGCACGCAACTCGCGCTCATCAAACGTCCATTCACCGTCGGCTGTAACCGGCGGACGCAGCTTCACGAATACCGGCTTCGCGCCGGACAGCACCGAGTCCGGTCCGTAATTCTCGTAAAACGGTTCGAAAATCACCACTTCGTCGCCCTTGTTGCAAACCGCCAGCAAGGTCGAAATCATGGCCTCGGTCGAGCCGCAACACACGGTGATCTGCGTCTCCGGATCAACCGCGATCCCTTGCCATTCCTGCATCTGCCGCGCAATCGCATTCCGCAGATTCTTCGCGCCCCATGTAATCGCGTATTGATTGACGTCCGCGGCAACTGCCTCTTGCGCGGCCCGCTTGATCTCGGTCGGAGCAGGAAAATCCGGAAAGCCCTGCGCCAGGTTAACCGCCCCATGCAGCATGGCCTGCCGCGTCATCTCGCGGATGACGGATTCAGTAAAGTGCTCAACTTTGTCGCTAAGAAAATGCTTCGGTTGGATAACCACATCAGCCATAGTGCCGTCAGACTAGCACAGGAAAGAACTGGGATTCATCAAGAACACGTGGGGGCAGCCGCCTCCGGCTGTCCAGCCGAGCAACGCTCGGCTCTTCTTAACCCCAAGACAAAACTGTCATCCTGAGCGGAACCATCGCAATCGCGGAGCGATTGCGATGGTGGAGTCGAAGGACCCAGCGCCGTTCACGCCGGCAAGAATGCAAAAGGGAATTTCAACAATTACCAAGTTGACAAACCGCATATCCGGCCCGATTGACTACGAAGCCCGCAGCGTCCCGCCCAAACCATCGAGAGCCTTAATGATCTTTTCTGACCATCGCCCCACTTCATCCTCGCGCAACGTCCGCTCCCCGGATTGAAACGTAGCTCGAAGCAGCAAAGAATACTTACCTGCTGGAATCGAACCGCCACGGAAAATCTCGACCGGAACGAAACTTCGCAGCTCACTCAAGCCCAATCCCGCCACCGCTTTCTCAATCGTCGCGAATGCAACCGAATCGTCAAAGATAAAAGAAAAGTCGCGCTCCACCGCCGGATAGCGCGGCAGCGCTTCAAACCGCACGGCGCGCAGCCCGCGCTTGAACAGCCGATCCGAATAGATCTCTGCGACAAAAACATCCTGCTTGAGCTTCCGCCCTGCCGCGATCTCCGGATGAATCTGCCCGAACTGAGCCACAACCTCGCCGTCCATCACCGCGCACGCCGAACGCCCAGGATGGTAATAATCCGCGGCATCCCCCTTATATTCAAGCCCAACATGCTGGAAAGCGCTCAACAGCGTTTCCACATCACCCTTGAGATCAAAAAAAGAAATCGGCCTCGCCGCCCGATGCACGCCAGCCTTCACAGCGCTACCGGTTGCACCCATACAGATGCGCTTGAATTCCATCGTCTTCTCGCCTGCCGCCTCGAACACATTCCCAGCCTCGAACAAGCGAACATTGTTAGCGCCCCGGTTCAGGTTGTAAGCCAGCATGTTCAACATCCCCGGCACCATCGAGGTGCGCATCACCGAAGCTTCCTCGCTCAGCGGGTTCGCCAGCTCAATCACCGGCACCGACGAAAATTGTTCCGCATCCTGATGCGAGATGAAGGTGAGCGAAATCGCTTCGTCGTAGCCCAAAGCCAGCAGGGAAGTCCGCAGCTTCTTTTCTTTCTCAGCATCCGGCAGTTCGACGACCGCGCCAACATACGCTGGCAGCGTGTTGGCGAACTTGTCGTAACCGTGCAGCCGAGCGATCTCTTCGATCACGTCAATTTCACGTTCTATATCCAAACGCCAGCTAGGAACCTGCACCGTGAACTCAAGGTCTTCCCCAGGTTCCGGGATCAACTCGAAACCGAGCCGCCGCAGGATG
>Ga0210402_10001880_pt1 | contig 21037 bp, 13 predicted proteins | sample IncBWC7MmetaG_FD_161055 | JGI IMG/M metagenome (GOLD analysis project Ga0210402, IMG submission 161055) | Forest soil microbial communities from Barre Woods Harvard Forest LTER site, Petersham, Massachusetts, United States - Inc-BW-C-7-M | ecosystem: Environmental > Terrestrial > Soil >... | reverse complement strand
CCAGTCATGTGTATCGTGCGGCGTTGTCTGGTAATACCATTTCAGACGGCCGGTTTTCGGATCGAGCGCCAGAATGGACGACGTATACAGGTTGTCACCCTTGCGTTCTTCGCCGTTATAATCCGGCCCGGGATTTCCCGAGGCCCAATACAACATGTCGAGTTCCGGATCGAAGGATCCTGTCAGCCACGCCACGCCACTGGGATGATCGATCGCCTTGCCGCCCCACGTCTCCGAACCGGGTTCGCCGGGCTTCGGAACCGTCCAGAAGCGCCAGGCCTCTTTCCCGGTTTCGGGATCGTACGCGGCGACAAATCCGCGCGCCCCCTGTTCACCACCCGCAGTCCCGGAGATCACCAGTCCGTCCGCAACCAACGGCGCGGACGTAGCGTTGTAATTCTGCTTCCAGTCGGCCATTTCGGTCTCCCAGACCAAGTCGCCGGTAAAGCGGTTCAGCGCCATGATATGAGCATTGTCAGTGACCATGAAGACGCGGTCGCCCAGCCATGCCACGCCGCGGTTGAACCCCTGCGCGGCATTTCCTACCAGCCCTTTAGTTCGCGCCCTCTGAAAATGCCAGATTTCGCGGCCGGCGCCGGCATCGAGCGCCCAGCACTCGTTGCCGCTGCTAACGTACATCATGCCCTGAACCACAATCGGAGTGGTTTCGGCTCGCAGCGTGGTGCCATCCATCGTGAAGATCCACTGCGGCGCCAGTTTCGAAGCATTCTTTTTGTCAATCTGCTGCAACTGGCTGTAGCGGTTGCCCCGAATGTCGCCGTTGTAAGTGCTCCAGTCTGCCTGCGACGTCACTTCCCGGTACTGCCCGCTTTCGGGGCGGAGGAGATGAACCTTGTTGTCGTCGGTTCGTAGTTGCAGACTCGCCAGGCTTTCGTTTAGGACCAGCCCGGCAAGCGTTGCGCCTGCCGTTGTTGTAATGGTTCGCCGCACCGGCGCTGCCCGCCGCCGGGGGCGCAAGGTGCGCAGAAACGTGACCAGCCGCGTCTTCTCCGGACCCGCCAGATTCGGAAAGCCTGGCATGCCGCGATTAGGGCGTCCATCGTGTATCACCACGTCGAGTTGTTCGTCGGTCAGGTTGGCGACCCGGTTGACGATATTCGGTCCCATCTCACCGCCCATCGCGTCGCCGCCGTGACATGCCGCACAGTTGCGTTCGTAGTCGGTCTGGCCGGGAGCAGTTTGCTGGGCCATCAGCAGAGAGGATGAGGTTACGAGAAAGCAGAGTGCGGTCCACGAAGGATTCATTGAAAGGTTATCCGGAAACGTTAGTGTAAGTGTTTTCCGTCCCATCCGGCAACCCCAGCGCGGTGACATCCGGTGACATCCGGTGCCGGGATATACTATCTATCGAACTGGCGCAAATTATCGGTCTGGTCAAGCCCGCTGTCCGGGGACTGTGCCGCAAAGGAGAAAAGCGAAATGAAAAAGACGTGGATTTGTTTGGGCCTTACGGTGATCCTGCCTTGGGCCGCCGCGGCGCAACAGAAGCAGCCGGACTTGGTCGGGACGGTTAACTTCAATGTCGGTTCGGCGAGCGGCCGGGTCGAAAGTCTGGTGGTCACCATTGGCGATGGCGGTACCGGCAACTACAAAGCGGTCCTGGTCGGCGACTCATCGCTTCCGACCCACGCAATTTACCGCCCGCGTGATCTGAAGCCTTTCGGCGGCAAACTGCTGCTGCCCATCGTGGCGTTCGGCAATGGAGGTTGCCGCAACGGCTCGGGCGAATTTCGTAACTTCCTATCGGACGTTGCATCCCACGGCTACATGGTCGTGGCCATCGGGCCTGCCGGCAATGCCGTGGTCGGGGGATCGGAGGGGCGAACCGGCCAAACGGTGGCTTCGCAGTTACTCGATGGCGTAGACTGGGCCACCAGGCAGAATAGCCTTCAGGGCGGCGAGTATTATCAGAAGATCGATACTTCCAAGGTAGCCGTCATGGGCCAGTCCTGCGGTACTGCGCAAGCCAGGGAAGTTTCCGGCGATCCCCGCGTCACCACTACCGTGTTTCTGAACGGCGGCGGGCCAATGGGCGGAAATCGCGGCGCTGCGCCGGCAGTTCAGGCTCCCGCCCCCCAGACTCCTCCCAGTACCCAGACCCAGACTCCCGGCGCGTATGGCAATACCAACGCTCCAGCGGGCGCCATGGCTGCCGGGCTGACCCGACAGGCCAATCGATACGCTCCCTACGCTCCGGCGGTTCCGGCTACCCCTATGTCGCGTCCGCAAGGGAGCGGCCCGGTGACCTTTCACGGGCCGGTCGCGTTCATCAATGGCGGCCCGTCCGACTTGGCTTACAATGGCGCGGTCGCGGGCTTTGAAGCCATAGAAGGCGTTCCAGCGCTGCTTGCCTTTCAGAATGTGGGTCACTACCCGGCCACGTACCGGGAACCGAATGGCGGCGCTTTCGCCGTAGCCGTTAATGCCTGGTTGGATTGGAACCTGAAAGGGAACCAAAGCGCCAGCAAGATGTTTATTGGAGCCAACTGCGGGCTCTGCGCCGATTCTAAGTGGGAAGTAAAGATGAAGAACGTGAAGTAGCCGATTCCGCGCGAAGATCGAACCTGGCCGCCGCATCCTTGCATGGGAGAATCGAGCGCTTCATTCGGAAGCCCTATAGTCTCGGCAACCTTGTGGATTTGATTGGGCAAGCTGTTACATGAGCGTGTGACTGAACCCACGGCGCGCAGGAGTTCAGCATTCGGCAGATCGCCCGCTAAGCATATTTGAATTAGTTGGCCTTTGCCGATGTGTTCGGCGTCGGCGTTAAGCCGTTGCCGAACTGATTCACCACCGCGGTGAGTTTGCCGTTGGTGAAAAGCATGTCGAGCAGCTTCTCGCTGTGCATGGTCCGGCCATATTCGTCCTTCATCGTGCCGATGATCTTGCGCGACTTCATGTCGATAATGTCGCCCGAAGAGACGTAGGCCAGCGTTCCGTCCAGACTCAACGTGATCCAGTAAGGGCCGCCCGTCGTCTTGATGCTCTCAATCTGTCTGGGAGGCATCACCGTATTGTCGAAGATATGAATGTAGTCGTTAATTCCGTCGGAAAGCCAGACTTCTCTCTCGTCATGGGTCAGGGCAATGCCGTGGCTCGGGCATCCATGAGGGATCCTCGGCCGCGGTGTCGCGTTCCACTTCTCGCGCCAGGGGAAGCCCGTGACTTCGACCGTGTGGAGCACCTTTCCGGTGGCGACGTCGGCAATCTGGAATCCGAGGAAGTTGTTCTGGTTGGTGTAGATCAGCGAGGAGTCGTGGTTGAGGACGAATACGCGGATGTTGTCCTTGAACGCGATCGTCTTGACGGTTTTGTGCGTGCTGGTGTCAGCGATCGACATCACTTTGCCGTTCGGCGACATGAAGGCCCACTTGCCGTCCGCGCTCAGATTCAAATTATGCGCGTTGGGGCTCAGCGGCGCTTGGGCTTTCGTAATTAACTCGCCCGTCATCGGATTCACGACGTACCAGAAATCTTTCAGATCCGACCCCACATACATGAATTTGCCGTCCGGGGAAATCTGCGGCCGTTCGCAGCAATTGCCATCGTAGGCGTTTTCCCAGACTTTCTTCTCAGTCCTCAAATCGATCGCAGCCAGACGGCCGCGGGCGGCGATGTAGATCATCTGCGTAACAGCACTCGCCGTCACTCCGGCTATCTGCTCGGGGTTTTGGCTGGCCGGAACATCGAACACGGGAATTCTCTTGACGAAGCTGTAGTTGTTCCTGGCGTCGAGTACGACGATTCCGTTGCCGTTCTGGTCCCACCCGCCCTCGAGTGTGCCGGGAAGCGTCACGTAGATCAGTTCCTTCGTCGCCGGTCCACGCACACCGCCCTGGCCGCCGCCTCCGCCCTTGCTCCCACGGCCGCCCTTCGGCGCGCCTTCGGGAGCTTGCGCGTTCGCGGTCACCCTGTCGAGGCTCAGAAATCCAGCCACTAAACAGGCCGAACAGGCGACTAATATTGTCTTCTTCATTTGGAAAGTCTCCTGGCTGTCACTGCGCTCATGCTTTGAGGTACGGTTTCAGATACGCATCGAGCTCCTTGCGGATCTCTTCGATTGACATCTGCTGTCCGCGTGCTCTGGCGCCGCCGCCGCCGCGCCCTCCCGATCCGGCTCCGGCAGCCGCCGCGCCCGTGCGAAGTTTCGTACCCGGCTTGAAAACTCCACGGGCGATCATGATGTCTACTGAGCTAACTGGCGTAATGCTGGCAAAGGCTTGAATCCTTCCAAACATGTCGAACGCCTCCCGCTTCTGTCCTTTGTGAAAAAGGTCGAAGGCGGACGCAAACACGTCGGCCAGGTCCATATAGGGACAGTGACCGGAGAATCCTTTCTCCATTTCGACGATCATGGCGTTGGCGCCGCCGCCGGAGAATACTTTCAGTTGATCGCCGGTCCTTTCGCGTATTTCCGAGATGCGCTCGAGCGGGTTGCCCGATTCGTCCTTCACATAACGAAAGGTCGGAATGGTCTTGTACATTTGGACCAGCAGGTCCACGCTGAAGTTTCCGACAGCCTGCGCAAAAAAAGGAAGACCCGTGATGCTGCCTACCTCTTGATAGTAGGCGAGGACAGCTTTATCGTCGCTCGCGTTGCTGGGCGGAAGCGAAATAATGGCGTCCGCGCCCAGCTTTTCCGCGTGCTTGGCGTATCGGGTAACCGTGTCAACGTCCGGGCCTTGCACGCCGATCACAATCGCCGTCTTCCCGCCTTTACCGGCGGAGAGGGCCGCCTCGGCGCCGTCCAGCCGTTCCTTCTCGGACATGGTGTTCCAACCGCTGGCGTTCTGCGGCCACACAAAACCATGCACGCCGCCGCGATTGCTGAACTTAACCTGAGCCGCCATGCCCTCGAGGTCAATCTTGTCGTCCGGAGTGAAGGGCGTAAACCCAATCGGGAAAAGCCCGCGGAGTGGCTTGGCTGTGGCGGCCGCCCGCGCGCCATGGGAAAGGGCCAAGCCAGCCAGGCCAAGACCCATCGTTTGCAAGAAATCCCGTCTGCCTGAAGCGCCATTTTGATTTGTCATGTTGTTCGCCTTTTCAGCGGGCGCACGCGTAGCCTGCGTCCAAGTCCTGAGCGGGAGTATATATCCGCCTTCCAACGGAAGTCAATCGCATGAAGAACTCCGCCGTAACGAGGCGGCCTGCTACCGCCACATTCGCGTAAATTGTAATGGTGGCAACGCATTCCCGCCAAGGGAGATCGGCAAGAGTCAACAATCCTCGGATTGCGCCGGACGCCATAATGCCGCCGGTGGCGGTTCATCAAGATGATCGGAACGCGCAGCTCTCAGCGATTTCAGGGCAGGCGATCAGCCTGCCCCATGTCAGAACCGAAGGCGCCCCGCACGGCTGGTGCTTAGAAGCCCAACCGCAGGGAAGCCTGCACCACGCGCGGCGAGCGCGATGAAGTCACCTGGCCGAAGGTCGGGTTCACTTGAGCGCCAGCGGTGTCGAATCGCGCCGTGGTGTCCAAGCTGGCGGCTTCGGTATGGTTGAAGGCGTTGTACATCTCCCAACGGAATCGGAAGGTTCGCGTTTCCTTTCCAAGAGGAAAGACCTTCGTGAGAGAGATGTCCCAGTTGTTCAATCCGGGACCTCGGGAAATATCCTTCGGCGCATTACCGGCGCTGCCCTGGGGCGGTCTTGCAAACACGCTGGTATTGAAAAACCTGGTCAGCGAACGGTCGCCATAGTCCAATTGCGCCTTCCCGGTTACCATGACGCGGGCGCCATCGCCGCCGCCGGTAATGTCGGCGTTGTCGGTGGTCGTGTAATTGACGCCCAGCGGCGATCCGCTCACAAATGACGTCACGCCGGAAACTTGCCAGTTATCGAACACCACACCGGCCACCCGGTTCGGCAGCACCTTGGTCAGTTTGGGGAGATCCCAGTTGTAGTTCGCGACGAAGTTGTGGGTCTGATCGAAGCCGGCCTTCCCATACGACCAGACGCGCAGCGATTCGTAGAGAGGAATGGCGCCGGCCTCGCCATCGGTGAGATCCATGGCTTTCGAATACGTGTAGGCGATTCCGTACTGCATCCCCTTGGCAAAGCGCCGGTTCAAGCTGACTTGCAGCGAGTGGTAGTTGGACGTGCCGATGGTGTTGTAGATATTGGCGCTTCCGTAACCGGGAAGCGGGCGGAAGAAATTGTCCGGCAGCGGCTTGCCGTTGGTGGAATCGAGATTTCGCGCCAGGAAGTGCGCTCCATAAGGAACCGTGTTGATATTCTGGGATTGGATCAAGTGCCGGCCCAACGTCCCCACATAGGCGACATCGAGCAGCGTATTCATGGGCAGCGACTTCTGAATACCCAGCGTGAGGTTATAGGTGCTGGGCGTCTTATAGCCGGGGTCGTAGCCGTAAATATTGCCGGGAGGCGAGGTGTAGCCGGTTGTGTTCAAGAGCGTCGACAACGAACTGTAGTAGATGTTGGGATTGATCTGAACTGGCGGGTTCAGCGGCAGACTCCAGAAAATGCCCGCCGTGGCCGGTCGCGTCTGGTAGAGAATTCCCGCGCCGCCGCGAACCGCCAGCGATCCGTTCCCGAACACGTCGTAAGCAAAGCCTAATCTGGGTCCAAGCTGAACGGGCGGCTGTGGCTGGAAATCATTACCGAGTTTATACGTCGAGTCCGTTCCCAGAACCATGCCGTTGTTTTGGTTGCCGGAGTTGGGGGCGTAGAAACCGATCAGTGGCGCGGGCAGATACTGTCCCGTGAGAGGATTGTATGCCTGCCGGGTCTTGGTGGCCGGGTTAATACCGGGCACCAGCAACTGCGGCGCCTGCGCGGGATTGTACAACGACAGGTCGAAAGCCGCGTTTTGGTGATTGGCTGAGCAGGCGCACTCTTGTGTGAGAGGCGTATAGCGAGTCAGTCTCAAGCCGTGGTCGAGGGTGAGCCGCCGCGTGATGCGGTAAGTGTCTTGCACGTACCACTCGACGTCCCAAGTCCGGGCCTCGCTGGCCCACCGCGAACTCGACTCGTTGTAGTTGGTGAAATTGCCGAGCAGGGCGTTGGAAAACGGATCGCCGCTCTCGGCTGAGTTGTTTGTATCGGGAGAAAAGGAGAGGGCTCCCGCAAAAGCGGCGCGGAATCCTTTTCGGCTACGGAACCGGTTCAGGTAGATTCCAGCCTTGAACGTGTGCTTGTCCTTGACCCACGTCAAGCTATTACTGAAGTCGAAATTGGTGTCCGCGCCGAACAGCGGGAACCGATTGTCGTAGGTGATCGACGGGCCATTGGAAATGACTCCCGTGAAGGCGACCGTCGGCACCACATCGAACGGGTTCAGCGCCGGGTAAAGCTGGCCGACTTTGAATCCGACCTTGGAGCGCTGGATGAGGGCGAGTTGATCGGCGTCGATCGTATTGGACTCGATGCTATGCCGGACGCCCGCCGAAAACTCGTTCACGATGGTGGGGCTGAAAATATGGACATAGTTCATGGTCCCGCCGTCGTCCGTGTAACTGTAGTGGGTTGTGCCTAGACCCCAGTTGGCCAGGCCCGACGACGCGGCGTACCCGTTCTGGTAGTTCTTCCAGGCGGAATACCGAACGGAAATCTTGTCTTTTGCCGTCGGGTTCCAGTCGCCGTGTATCACGTTCTGATTCTTCGGCAGTTGCAGGCTTTCGAGGAACGTGAAGTTATAGTTCCCTCCGGTGACTGCGCGGTTGTCGAAATTCGGCGTCTTGAGAATCTTAAGCAGAGCCAGTCCGTTCGAATCGATCATGTTGGCCGGAATGATATTCCCCGGAAACGGCGCCCCGCCGGCCAAGGGGTTCTTGATCGTGATTAACCTGCCGCTGGTGTCGAGCGTTTGAGAAAAGTCTCCGCTGAGTTCCCGCTGCGTCGGCATGGTCAAGGTCCGCAGCGCCTGGGGAGAATAGCTCTGCCAGAGGTCGCCGGAATAAAAGAAGAACAGCTTGTCCTTGTTGACGTTGAATTTTCCCGGAATATAGAGCGGCCCGCCCAGCGTGAATCCTTCGTTGTTGTAGCGGTAAATGGGCTTGGGTACGTTGTTCCGGTTGTTCTGCCAGCTGTTGGCGTTGAACATCTCGTGACGTTTGTACCAGTAACCCGTGCCGTGAAAATCTCTGGTGCCGGACTTGGTCACGATTCTGATTTCGGCGCCGCCGTTGCGGCCGTACTCGGCCTGGTAGTTGTTGAGCAGAACTTTTACTTCAGCCACGGCGTCCAGGTTAATCGGGCTCACCTGCGTGGGTGCGCCCCCGTCGTTGGTCGCCAGGCCGTCCACTGACACGGCGTTCGTATTCGTTCGGTTGCCCTGAATGTTGGGCACAGTCGATCCCCAGGAGCCGCCCATGGCTTCTTCGTCGGTGATATTCGTCACCCCCGGCAGCAACTTCAGCAGCGACATCGCCTCTCTGCCTCTCACCTGCAGCATCGCGGTTTCATTGGCGGTCAGCAGCGCGGAATGCTCCGAGCTGTTCGTCGAAACGACGGAGCCTTGTGTTTCCACCAGGACCGATTCTGTCACTGCGCCGACGTCCAGCTTGATTTCGCCTAGCGCAAACACATCGTTCGCCGTAAGGTTCATGCCTTTTCTTTGGTACCCTTTGAAACCTTGCTGCTCAACCTTCACCGAGTACTGGCCAGGCTGCACGGCGGGAAACGTGAAGACGCCGGAATTATTGGTAACGCTTTTCCGAATATCTCCCGTCTGTTCGTTAGCCAACTTGATCGATGCGCCCACCACGATACTGCCCGATGGATCCACCACGCTGCCTGTGAAGCGCCCACTCACTGTTTGGGCATTGGCTGCTGTGACAAGCACGGCCGCCCACAAAACGCCGAGGGTCCCCGTGCGAAACGGCCGGAAAGACATAACCGCTCCTTCTGATCCTGTCAGGATCGGCCTCTAACTTCCCGCTTTCGAAGTTCGCGGGTTGACTTCCGATGTGAGGGACCATATCATAACCCGTGCTCGCGGTCAAACAAAAAAGAACAGATTCAACGACATGAAACGAATCCCGTGCCTGCTCCTCCCCGCCGTTTTCTCCGCCGCTCTTTTCGGCCAAACCGACTGGCCCGTCTTCCACGGCGATCCCGGAGCGACCCGCTACACCACCCTCAGTGACATAAAAAAGGGCAACGTCGCCAACCTCAAGGTCTCCTGGAAAGCCGACCTCGGCGTGACCGGCGGGGCCGAAGTCACCCCGATCGAAATCGGAGGAGTCATGTACGTCACGTCGCCCCGGCAAGTGGTATTCGCGCTCGACGCCGCCACCGGACGCGAAATCTGGCGATACGACCCGAAGCTCACCAAGTCGAGCTTCCATCGGGGCGTCTCCTACTGGCCCGGCGACAAGAACCACCCGCCGCGCGTCGTCGCCGCCACTACCGACGCCCGGCTCTACACTCTCGACGCCAAGACTGGGCAGCCCGTCCCGAGCTTCGGCGACAACGGCGTCGTGAATCTGCGCGCCGGATTCGCCGACAAGTTCCCCGATTCCCCTTACGGACCCACCTCCCCCCCGGCGATTTATCGCAACCTGGCGATTCTGAGCTCGCAGCACCAGGAAGGACCGGCGATCGGCCCGAGCGGAGCCATCCGCGCTTTCGATTTACTCACCGGCAAAGAGGCCTGGAGATTTCACCTGGTTCCCCAACCCGGCGAACCCGGCAACGATACCTGGGGTCCGGATGGATGGAAAGACCGCTCCGGACCGAGCTCGTGGGCGCCGATGACCGTCGATGCGGAGCGCCACATGGTCTTCGTCGCGACCGGCAATCCCGGCGACAGCTTCTACGGCGGCGACCGCCCGGGAACTAATTTATACGCCAACTGCGTGGTGGCGCTCGACGCCGATTCCGGAAAATTGAAGTGGTATTTCCAGATCGTGCACCACGACATCTACGACTTCGATGTTCCCGCCGCCCCGGCGCTCATCCATGTCACGCACAACGGCAAGAAGATTCCGGCGGTTGCGCAGATCGCCAAACACGGCCTTCTGTTCATCCTCGACCGCGCCACGGGCAAGCCGCTCTACGACGTGGAGGAGCGCCCCGTTCCCAAGTCCGACGTCCCCGGTGAACACTCCTGGCCGACCCAGCCCTTTCCCGTCAAGCCGCCGCCACTGGCGCGCCTTACGGTGACCGAGGCGGAACTCAATCGCACTACACCCGAAACAGCCGCGGCCTGCGAGGCTCTGTTCAAGACTCTAAAACACGATGGACCCTTCACCGCCTACAACGCCTCGCAGAAATCCCTCGTGTTCACCGACACCGGCGGAGGAGCGAATTGGTATGGGGTGTCCTTCGACCCCACGCTCGGCTATATTTACGTGAACATTAACCAACTGGCGGCGGTCGGCCAGTTGATCCCCCGCAAGGCCGAGGAAACCATCCGCTACACGGCCGGACCGACGCGTCCCGCGATGCCTTACACCAACGACGGTCCTTATACGCCACGTGGCGGATTCAACGACCCTGTCACTGGCCGCCCTTGTTTCCAGCCTCCCTGGGGCGAGCTGTTCGCGATCAACGCCAATACCGGTGAAATCGCCTGGGAAGTGCCGCTCGGAACCGACGAGGCCATGGAAGCGCGCGGCGTCATGAACACGGGAACCCGCACGCAGGCCGGCAGTCTGGTGACGTCGAGCGGCCTGCTCTTCATCGCCGGGACGGCCGACCGCCAGCTCCGCGCCTTCGACTCGGCCACCGGAAAGGTCCTTTGGTCGACGACCACGGAAGGGGCGGTCCGTTCGAATCCGATGACGTATAAGGTCAAAAACGGGAAGCAGTACCTGGTGGTGTACTCGGCCTCGCCCTTCGGCGGCCGCAGCGGAGCGAGATCGGGGGCTGCGCCACCGGCGACGGAAGCCGCGGCCCGGGGGCCGGCCTCCGCGTCCAACGGTAACGTCCAAGTCATCGCCTACACTTTGCCGTAGCGTGCACTGCTCAAAGCGCGCTGGCCTCTTGGCGGTGCCTTAGCCCAAGTAGATAGGCGCCCGGGTATCCCTGTGTCTAGTCAATTGCGCCCGCGTCAAAATATTCGAACTGTTTGAAACTGCGGGATCAGATCCAACGGGCACTGAAACCAACATTTTGAACTACGATTATTAAAAAGGAGCTGAGATGAATCGGAGAGAGCTACTGAAGTGCGCGGGAACATTTGCGACAGCGGGCGTCACAACGAGTCAGATCCTGCAACCCGTAAAGGCGATCGCTGCCGATGTCAAGCGGGTCCGTATTCAGAACATCGAAGCGTTCGCGCTTCAATTGCCACGGGCTGGTGGCCAACCGTCCCCCGCGACTGCCGCGACGGGAACCCGCGCCGATCCGTCACGTTTAGTGTGCACACGCATCACCACGGAGGCCGGCGTTCGCGGGTATTCGTTCTTGGGTGGTTCGACGGCGGATGTGGAAAACGCGAAAAAAGTCATGGTCGGTGAGGATTTATTCGCTGTGGAACAGCACCTCAGTCGTGGCCTGATCAACTGGTCGCCGATAGAAGAATCCGTTTGGGACGCGATCGGCAGAACGGCAGGTCAGCCCGTCCACAGGCTGCTGGGAGGAGCGCGACCGGCGACGCTACCGGTATACGTAACTTACGTGTGGGGGGACCGGCAAATCAAAGTGACGCCCAAACAGCAGGGAGAGTGGGGAGCCGTTGTGAAGAAGGCCGGTTTCACCGCCATGAAGGTCCAGATTATGCGACCGGACTTCATGGAAGACGTGGAAGCCTGTTCGGAGATCATGGCAGCGGCGGGAACGGGTTTCCGGACAATGGCCGACCGCACGGCTTCCGTGGCAGGTCTTTGGACCTATGCACAAGGCTTGGCGGCCGCGCAAGCCCTGCAGAAAGCGGGCGTCTGGTGGTTGGAGGAACCCTTCGATCGAAACGACTTCGAAAGTCCGGCACGTCTGGCGCGCGAGGTAGAGATCCTGATCACGGGTGGCGAAGGCTATCGTGGTCTCGCCGCCTACAGGGAATGTCTGATGCACCACACTTATGACGTTCTCCAGCCCGATTGCAATGGCGTCGGGGGCATTCTCACGATGCGGAAGGTCGGCGTGATGTGCGAGGCTTGGGGCATCCCAATCTGTCCCCATGGCACCGCCGGGCTGGGCTGGGCGGGCCGGGTACAAGCATCGGCGGCGATGGGCTCGATGATTCAGGAAATTTCCGTGCTCAATCCACCTCAGTTACCAGACGATCGCGTGAAGCCGGCGATGCCGATCTTGAATTCAGTGCCGTTTGTCTACCGGGGCGGCGAGGTTGTGGTTCCGCAGGGAGCCGGTCTAGGATTGGACTTGAACGAGGAGGCGATAAACCGTTTCCGCGTGGATGGCCCCGTTAGCGGTCGAGGCGCCGCTTCCGGAGCCCCGCCAGCACCAGCCGCTGGGCGCAGGCAGTAGTGAACCCACGCCAGCAATCCCCGCCTCTGCTTTCGTAATTGAGGAAGAGCCGCTCGGTTGACCCGTTGAGTTCTGACGACATTCACGTCATACAGCTCTGCAAGTTGTTCGGGCAGGAAAGCTTACCGCGGGACCGAATGGCTGAACGGCAAACCACGTGGACATTCGCGCCATGAGTTCGACGTTGCTTTACAGCAGTCAACCTATTATTTAACTTCCCCTAACTTAACTAAACGCAAAAAGCCCCGCAGGCCCGGGATAATGGGCCGGCGGGGCTTCTGGCATCCCGCACTTACTGCTTCACGGCAGGGGCGGGCTTGGCAGCGGGCCTGGCGGCGGCGGTGGTGGTGCTGCCGCTGGTCTTTTTCACGGCCGGTTTCACGGCGTGCTTTTTGGTCTGCTTCTTCACCTTGGGGGTGGTAACGGCCGGCGCCCCTTTGCCGCTGGCGGGCGGCGTGGCCGGGGTCTGGGCGGCAAATGTCAGGGGCAGGGTGGCGAATGCCAGAGCGATGGTCATCAATGTCGTTTTCATCTTTTTTTTCTCCTGGCGGGTTCTGGCTTGTAGCCGCCCGCTCACAATCCCATCATGCGGCTTAAGCGCCGGAAACACGATAGCCTGCGCAGGCTACTGCAGGGGCCCAATTCGGGGCTGGGACGGTTAAGCTTTGTTCGTATTTGGAGCTCCGCACGCGCGCTCCGTTAGCGCAGCTCTGGACTGTGCCTCCTGAGCCGGGCAAGCGCTGCCAGTAGTCAAAGCAACTCGATCAAACCATGTAAACCGAAAGTCCTGCAGGTGTTCACCTCCCGCTCTTCCGCATCCGGAAGAATGCGTAGCTCAACGCCGTGTAGAAAGCGCAGCTCACCCCGATAGTGAGGCCGAAGTTTACGTCGTGCAACCATCCCCCGCTAAATACCACAGCTACGAGGAGTCCCGGCAGCATCAACAGACCGACACCGGCCTGAACCGTGTTTCCAAGCCGGTACCAAGGCCACGCCGGCAGGGTGCCTAGAGTGCATCCTATGAGCGCAGATTTGATTAGCACCTTCATGCCTACTATTCCTGATATTTAATCGTCGTCGTGATGTGTGGCCGCAGGCCATCTATCGCGAACATGAGTTCCTTACTGGAGTAACGCGAACGAGATGATGTTCGATCCGGAGGCGACCGCGATATGCTGCCTGCCATCGAGCATGTAGGTCATTGGCGAGGCTTTCCAGGTCTGATTCGCCTGGAACTGCCACAACGGTTTACCGGTTGACGCGTCCACGGCCATCAGCGCTCCGCTGTCTTCGCCGAAGAAGACCAGCCCGGCGGCGGTGGCCAGGGTTCCTCCCCAGGAATTGGCCAGGCCCGTTTGTGGAAGTTCCCAGGCAATGCTTCCGGTCTCTATGTGGATCGCGCGCAGCACCTTTTGCGGCGACTCTTCCGGCGCACCCTCGAAGGAGCCGCCGAAATAGCCGGCACCGGCCTTCCATTGCATGGGGGTCTTGGTGAAGATGTCACACTTCTCCAGCGTCTGCACGTAATATAAGCGGGTGGCCGGGATGAAGGCGGTGGAGAACCAGTTGGTGGCGCCCTCCAGAGCCGGGCAGATCTTGTTTCCAGCGGTGGTCGGCTCCTGGTTAGGATTTAGGACCGGACGGCCGTTGGCGTCAATTTCGCGCGCCCACGTCAACTTCTTCACGAATGGTTTGGCAAGCAGGAGTTTGCCATTGGTCCGGTCGAGCACGTAAAAGAAGCCGTTCCTGTTGGCGTGGAGCAGCAGATGGCGGTTTTGGCCGTTCCAGGTGGTGTCTACCAAGACCGGCGGCTGTTGGGCATCCCAATCCCAAACATTGTGCGGAGTGTACTGATAATACCATTTGAGCGTCCCGGTCTTGGCGTTCAGAGCCACGATCGAGCTGGAATAGAGATTGTCGCCGCCGCGCTCGTCGCCATTTAGATCGGGTCCGGGGTTGCCCGTGGGCCAATAGAGAGTATCCAGTTGGGGATCGTAGGTGCCAGTCAGCCAGGTAGCCGTGCTGGGGTGATTGATGCCGTCTCCCTTCCAGGTCTCGGAACCCGGCTCGCCCGGTTTCGGCACCGTCCAGAAGCGCCATGCTTCCTTTCCGGTGGCTTGGTCGAAAGCTGCGACGAAACCGCGCGCACCTTCGTCTCCTCCCGAAGTCCCGGAGATCACCAGGCTGCCCACCGCCAGCGGCGCCGCAGTGGCGTTATAGTTTTGACGCCAATCCGCCATCTCGGTTTCCCACAAGAGTTTTCCGGTGGCGTGGTTCAGCGCGATGAGATGGTCGTTGTCGGTAACCATGAACACGCGCTCGCCGGCCACCGCCACGCCGCGATTGATGCCGCCCGCCGCATTACCCACCAGGTTGCGCGTGCGCTGCCGTTGGTAGTGCCAGATCTGCCGCCCTGTGCCGGCGTCCAGCGCGTAGCACTCATTGGCGCTGGTCACATACATGACGCCGTTGAACACGATGGGCGTCACTTGAAGTGGAGAAGTGTTGACCAGCGGGAAGATCCACGCCGGCGCCAGCCGCGCCACATTGCTTTTCGAGATCTGTTGCAGCGCACTGTAACGATTCCCGCCGAGCTCGCCGTGATAGGTTGGCCAGTCGGACTGGCTGGTGACCTCCCGGTAACCCGCGCCATCCTTGCGCAGCAGATGGATGCGCAGGTCGTCCGTCAGCAACTGCATGTCCAGGGAACTCTGGTTGAGGACGAGTCCTTCCAGAGTTCGGCTCCCGCCCAGCGCGACCTTTGCCCGCGCAGGGACCGCATGGTCGCCCGAAGGCTTCAAGGAACGAAGGAAGGCGATCAGAGACTTCGTCTCGCCATCGTTCAGGTTGGCGGCCGGCATGCCGGAGTTGGGCAGACCGGTGTGGATCAGCGCAGCGAGCTCTCCATCGTTGTAGTTCGGCAGCCGCGGCAGGATGGCGGGCCCGAGTTCGCCGCCGTTACCCCCTTTGCCGTGGCAGGTAGCGCAATGGCCGTCAAACTGAGTCCGGCCGGCGTCTGGAGTCTGCGCCGGGAGGAACCCGGCCGGCATCAGGCAAACCAACGGAAGAAGCGATCGCATGATAAGAATATGGGAAACGATTCGAAGCCGGGTGTCAAGGAAACCGAACCCAAGCGGAACCGCGCGGCGGGAAGTGAGGCACTCTTCCCATCAAACCGTGGCGGCCGTTATGCTGGGGTCTGTGCGCCTGCTCCTCACTCTGGCAGCCTTGACAGCTCTCATCGCGTGCGCACCTGCTCCGCAACCATCTCCGCCACCAAAGGACCGGCCCAAACCCGATTTGACAATGGAAGACGGGTATCGGCAAACGACAGAGCAATTGACGGCCATGAACCACGAAGCGGAGAATCTGCTGAAACGCGGCAGATTGGATCGGGCAGCGGCGATCGTTACCAGAGCCCAACCTCTGCAGAGCCGCCTGCTGGCGGTCCCCCGGCCTACGTTAGCTGCCATGGGCGCGGCGTCCGATCTGGATGATCTCTATGGCCGAATGCTGCTTCGGAACCAGCATTACGGCTGGGCCCGGAGCGTGTTCCAAAAGAATGCCGTCCGCTGGAAATACTGGAAGCCGCAGACTCCGGAAACAGTGCATCGCTTGAAGGCAGCCGATTCCGCCATCGCGGAGTGCGACCGTCACCTGCGGGAGTGATGCCCGATCAACGGTGGCCCCGAGTGCCGCACCTTACGACGTTTCAAGAGGCACTACGACGGGGCTTCCTGCCGGCGATTCGTTCCGGTTGACGCGGCGAGCGATCGGCGCCACGAGGCGCCGCAACTCATCCTCGAACAGGGCCAAAACCGATGTGAGCGGCTGAAGCCGGTGGCGGTCTCCCACGGGCAACCTATCGGCGACGTCGGTTAGCTTCCGACGGACTACCGCCAGAGGTCGGATTGCCCCATCATACAGCGCCTGGACAGCCCTGCTCGGTTGTCCCTCCAGCGCCTGGTGCAGCCCGCCGGTCTTGCCGCCTTTTGATTGACGCCGTTCGATCGGCTCGACTGGGTTGAACCTATTGCCCATTACGACGGAACGGCTTGCCTGCCATGACATATCCACTGTCCTCTGATTCATGGTAGCCAGCCAGGTCCGCGGCGTGGTACCGCCGGTGTAAATGTTTCCTCAAACGGCCACACTGCAATACTTTACTGTCAGTTAAAGTACTTACGAGATCGAAGAAAGTACGCATCGCCTGCCGTGTTTTCTGCAGAGAAGGCGTGCCTCCTCGAAGGGCAAAGACAGGATTTCACGCAAAGCCGCCAAGCCCGAAAATAAGAGGGATAATCGAAGTCAACGCGACCGGGAACGAACTGCCGAAACAAACTGTGGAGGCACTCTCGAAAGTCGCTTTTGGAAGTTCGGCTGAGCGCCGACTCCCGGCGGGCGGATTGCCAATCCGCCGCAGGTTAACAACCTGCCCCACATAGCGCCCGGCGCACATCGCGAACAGGTTATCGAGTTCTTTGCGGCTTTGCGGCTTTGCGTGAAATCTTGCCTTTCTTAAATCCACGCTCCAAGCCGATCATCCTCCTTACGCTCGACTCAAATTGGCCAGTTTATTGTTTGACTCCGCTCCTTTGGCGGTGACTGTTTTGGCCAACTGGCGGGAAATTACGAAAACGTAATCGATGCGCAACCCCTTCCCCTTCCCGCAGCGGCTCTACTTGGGATAGAATTCTCTAACCGGTGTTTTGGAGGGAATTTCGTGAAAAACACTTCCAATGAGCAGCCAGCTTCCAACGAGCCTCCAGCTTCCAACGAGCATCCCGGGCGCTTCACCCGCCGCAAATTGCTGGGGCGCGGGGCGGTACTGGCGGCTACACCGGCGTTTTTGGGCGGCCCCCGACCGGCTGCGGCGGCCGCACCACTGACGGTCGGGAAACTCGAGATCGGTTCCGGCATCTACCAGTCGATCGGCGTGCGCCCGTTTATCAACTGCCGGGGAACCTTGACCGTGATCAGCGGCTCCCTGGAACTGCCGGAAGTGAGACAAGCCAAAGACGCCGCCGCCCAACACTTCGTGGCTCTTGATGAGCTGATGGAAGCGGTGGGCCAACGCCTGGCGGAACTGACCGGCGCCGAGTGGGGGTTTGTATCTTCGGGTTGCGCCGCGGGCCTGGCCCACATTACGACGGCGTGCATTACCGGCGGCAATCCGGATCTGCACGTGCGCGTTCCCGATCTGACCGGCTTCGCCAAGGACGAGGTGGTCATCCCCAGGAACTCGCGCAATGAGTACGATCAGGCGGTCCGCTCCACGGGCGTCCGGGTGATCGAAGTTGGCGACGCCGCCGAATATGAGGCCGCGCTGGGACCGAAGGTGGCGATGGTTTACCTCATGGCGGGTCAGAGGATGGAAAGCGGGCCGCTGTCCTATGACGCCATCTACAGCATCGCCAGGAAGAAGAATATTCCGGTTCTGGTGGATGCGGCCGCCGAAATGTTGACCATCCCCAACGTTCATCTGCAACGGGGCGCGACGCTGGTGGGCTACAGCGGCGGCAAGGCGCTGCGCGGGCCGCAATGCGCCGGGATCATACTGGGGCGGAAAGATCTGATCAAGGCGGCGTGGGTGGTGAGCGCACCGCACCACGGCCACGGCCGCACCATGAAGGTGGGCAAGGAAGAAATCGTCGGGATGCTGGCGGCGGTGGAGATGTGGGTGAAGCGCGACCACAAGGCCGAGGACGAAATGTGGACCGCGTGGATGAACAATATTGCGGCCCGCGTCTCCCAAATCGACGGCGTCACGACGGCGGTCAGGCAGCCGAGGGGATTGAGCAATCACAGCCCCGGACTCTCGATTAATTGGGATGCGGCGAAGCTGGGAATCACGGGACAGGAAGTGACCCGCATCCTGGACACCACCGAACCGCGCATCCTGCTGGGCGGCTGGGGTGGTGGCGCGGGTGGCGGCGGTGGGCGAGGCGGCCGTGGCGGAGGCCAGACCGGAATCTCGATTACGGCCTACATGATGTCCCCCGGGGAAGACAAGACCGTGGCCGACCGCGTCCACGCCATCCTTTCGGCTCGCCGTCCCGCCAAGAGTCCGGAGTCCCCGAAAGCCCCGTCCGCGGACCTAAGCGGCCGGTGGGAAGTACACATCGAGTTCGCGGCGGGCACGGGAGATCATGTCTTCCACGTGCGGCAGCAGGGCAGCCAGCTTGTAGGAACACACCAGGGAGAGTTTGTATCGCGCGATTTCTCGGGAACAATCTCGGGAGATGAAGTACAGATTTCGAGCAGCATTGGTGAGGTGCACGGCGCCGCGCTGTCTTATCGTTTTGCCGGGAAGCTGAGCGGGGACACCATGTCGGGCACGCTGGACATGGGTGAGTATCTGGGCGCCAAATGGACCGCGAAGCGGCATGCTTTCCCCGGCGCGGCGGACATAGGGTAGCCGAGCCGCGACCGTTAGGGAGCGGTAGCAGAAGGAGAAAACCGCCATGATGCGAAGAATGGAGACGGCACTGGTTTTGGCGCTCGCGATTGGTCTGTTTGTGCCGGTTTGCGCCCGGGCGCAGTGGACGCTCACGAAAGAACAGATGACGGCTTATACCGCCATGAATCCCTACGAGCGGTTTCCCGACGGGCGGCCCAAGGTGCCGGACGCCCTGCTGGAGAGGGTGAAGGGGCTGGTGATTGAGGAGGCGTGGGGCGCGGTGCGCCAGGGATGCAGTGCCGGACGGGGAGGCGGTGGAGGCGCTGCCAACGCTGGGCGTGGAGGCGGTGGCGCGGCCGGCGGTGGCGCGGCCGGCGGTGCTGCTGGCGGTGCTGCCAGTGGAGGCGGATGCTTTCCCAACCAGTACGCGGGAGACTGGAAGATTCTGAATCCTGGCAAGAGACTGGTGGGACGCGCCTTCACGGTGCAGTTTATGCCGACCCGGCCGGACGTTGCCGGAGCCATGCAGGCGGAGGCCGAGAGCAAGGGCCTGGGGCGGCTGCGCAACCAGACCGTCATCGACATGCTGCAACCGGGCGACGTGATTGTGGTGGATCTGTTCGGCAAGATTGACAGCGGCACCTTCGTGGGCGACAAGCTGGCCTACTACATCTGGAAGACCACCGGCACCGGCATGGTGGTGGATGGGGCTATGTTCTGGCTGGGAAAGATCATCCCGACGGGCATGCCGGCCTACTACCGGGGCACCTCTCCGGATTCGTTGGGAAACGTGATGCTGACGGGGATCAACATCCCGATCCGCATCGGCACCGCGACCGTGATGCCGGGTGACGTGGTGCTGGGCGACGAGGAGGGACTGTTGTTCATTCCGCCGCACCTGGTGCAGGCCTCGCTGGCCGCCGCCGATAGCACCAGGGCCCGCGATGAATGGATCAAGCAGAAGATGGACACGCGCCAGTACAAATCCAGCGATCTGTATGGGACGCCGCGCGATCCGGCGCTGCGCAAGGAGATGGACGACTATATCAAGGCGCACCAGGGGGCTAAGCAGTAGCGGTGGCCGGTGGTCAGGGAAACCGCTCCCTGACGGTCGCGGCTCCGATCGGAGTTCAGAGCCGCGAGGTTTCGATCGGAGTTCAGAGTCGCGAGGTTCGATCAGAGCCGCGAGGTTTCGATCAGAGCCGCGACCGTTAGGGAGCGGTTAAATACAGGGGGAGCTATGACGAGTCTTCGAATGATTGTTCGAACAAGTTTCACACTCTGCGTTTTGTTGGCGGCGCACTCTTCGCTGCGGGCGGACGTCTACGGGTCCATCCTGGGAACCGTCCGTGATGCCACTTCAGCCACCGTACCCAATGTGGCGGTGACCATCACCAACGTGGAAACCAATCTCACGCAGCAGACAACCACGGACCCGACCGGCGAGTACCGCTTCCTGGCGGTCCCGGTGGGCACCTACAAAGTGGAAGCGTCGCATGCCGGCTTCCGGACCTTCATAGCCGGAAATGTTCTAATGGCGGTGAATCAGGAGCGGCGCGTGGATATCACCCTGAACGTCGGCAGCCTGGAGCAAAAAGTGGAAGTCAATGCCGCCGCCGTCCAGGTGGAAACCACCAGCACGCAGCTAGGCACCGTGATCGATGAAAAGAATATCCTGAATTTGCCCTTGAACGGGCGCAGCTACATCGACCTGCTGTCGATACAGGCCGGCGTAGCGCCGGAATCGTCCGCCACCGGGCTGATCTCCGTGAACGGGCAGCGCGAGGCGTCCAATGCGTTCCTGGTTAATGGCGGCGATGTCAGCGAAGGCCGCACCATGGGCGCCGCCGTCATCCCCAATCTGGACTCGGTAGCCGAGTTTCGCCTGATCACCAACAGCTTCGATGCCGAGTACGGCCGCTTCAGCGGCGCGGTGATGAACGCCATCACCAAGTCGGGGTCGAACGGTTTTCACGGCTCCGCATTCGAGTTTCTGCGCAACAGCGACTTGGACGCGCGCGGCTTCTTCGACCCGGCTGTAACCCTGCTCAAGCGAAACCAGTTCGGCTATGCCGTGGGCGGGCCGGCCCTCAAGAACCGGCTCTTCTGGTTCACCGACTATCAGGGCACGCGGCAAAGCCAGGGATCGTCGGGCAGCATCAGCCAGTTGCCCAGCGCGGCCCAGCGGAGCGGCACGTTCAGCCCCAGCGACTTGAACGGGTGGTG
>Ga0210402_10001879_pt1 | contig 21044 bp, 19 predicted proteins | sample IncBWC7MmetaG_FD_161055 | JGI IMG/M metagenome (GOLD analysis project Ga0210402, IMG submission 161055) | Forest soil microbial communities from Barre Woods Harvard Forest LTER site, Petersham, Massachusetts, United States - Inc-BW-C-7-M | ecosystem: Environmental > Terrestrial > Soil >... | reverse complement strand
CGCGGCAAGCTCCGGAATCTTGGTGGCGCCGATGATGGTCACCGCGCCGCCAAGGCAGAAGCCGGTGAGGCCGACCTTGGCGCCGTTGCGCGCCAGATATTGCGCGGCGCCACGCACGGTCTGCGTGGTGGCGTCCATGAAGTCCAGCGAGTTCATCTCTTTGTTGGCCGCGTCCGTGTCGTGATAGGGCACCACCTTGCCCTTGTAGAGATCGGGCGCCAGCGCATCGAAGCCGGCCACCGCAAAGCGGTCGCACAGGCCCTTGATCTGTTCCGACAGGCCCCACCATTCCTGGATCACCACGACACCGGGCGCGTCGCCGCGCGCGGCGTTGGCGAGATAGCCGGACGCGTCCTTGCCGTCCGGCCGCTTGAACGTGATGCTGGTGCCCATGGGGTGCTCCTCTGGCAATTTTTTCCGGGGGTGACCGGTTGATCCAGCATTCTGTCCGCTGCGCAATCAAGACGCAATCGGGTTACCGGACAACAAAAAAAGCCCCCCGCAGGGGCTTTCTCGCCATTTGGCCTTTGCGCGAAAGTCAGTGCGCGTCGGCCCAGACCTTTTTCTTGGTGAAATACATCAGGCCCGCGAAGATGATCAGGACGATATAGACCTGGAACCCGAGCTGCTTGCGCGCTTCCATGTGCGGCTCGGCGGCCCACATCAGGAAGGTGGCGACGTCGTGGGAATATTGCGCGACCGTCGCGGGCGAACCGTCGTCGTAGGTTACCTGACCGTCGCTGAGCGGCTTCGGCATCTTGATGGCGTGGCCGGGGAAGAACTTGTTGTAATAGGAGCCATCGGGAATCGTCACGCCCGGCGGCGGCTTGTCCTCAAAGCCCTGCAGGATCGCCGCGACGTAGTCCGGTCCCTGCTCCTGGAACTGGGTGAAGAAGTCGAAGATGAACCGGGGAAAGCCACGCTCATAGGAACGCGCCTTGGTGATCAGCGACAGGTCGGGCGGCGCCGCGCCGCCATTGGCCGCCCGCGCCGCCTGCTCGTTGGGAAATGGCGACGGGAAATAATCCGCTGGCCGGCCGGGCCGCTCGAACATGTCGCCCTGATCGTTCGGACCATCCTTGATCTTGTATTCGGAGGCAAAGGCCGCCACCTGCGCCGGCGAATAGCCGGGGCCGCCGGCATCACCGAGATTGCGAAACGCGATATAGGACAGCGCGTGGCAATTGGAGCAGACCTCCTTGTAGACTTTCAGGCCGCGCTGTAGCGCACCGCGATCATACGTGCCGAAGGGCCCGGAGAACGACCAGTTCAGCGACGGCGGTGTCGCCTGCTCTTCGGCGCGCGCGTTCTGTGCGCTGCCGACAACGAGGCCACTGGCGACCAGCAGCGCGATGGCAGCGGCCGCAGCCTTTGCCGTGGTCGTGCCGCCGTGCTTGGCCAGCACGTCGTCGGCGATCGAGTTCGGCAGCGGGCGCGGGTTCTCGATGCGGCTCAACAGCGGCAGCACGATCAGGAAATAGGCGAAGTAGCAGACGGTGAGGATGCGGCCCGCGATCACATAGATGCCTTCGGGCGGCTGCGACCCGAGATAGCCCAAGAGAATGCAGACGATCACGAAGATCCAGAAGAACTGCTTCGCCAGTGGCCGATACTTGCACGAGCGCGTCTTTGCGGTGTCCAGCCAGGGCAGGAACAGCAGCACGAGAATGGCCGAGAACATCGCGACGACGCCGGCAAGCTTGTTCGGGATCGAGCGCAGGATCGCGTAGAACGGCAGGTAATACCACTCGGGCACGATGTGGGCCGGGGTGACGCCGGGGTTGGCCGGAATGTAGTTGTCGGCGTCGCCGAGATAGTTCGGCATGTAGAAGATGAACCAGGCGTAGAAGAGCATGAAGCAGGCGACACCGAACAAGTCCTTGATGGTCGCATGCGGCGTGAACGGCACCGTGTCCTTGTCGGTCTTCATGTCGATGCCCGCCGGATTGTTCTGGCCCGCGACATGCAGCGCCCAGACGTGGAGCACCACCACGCCCGCGATCACGAACGGCAGCAGATAATGCAGCGAGAAGAAGCGGTTCAGCGTCGGGTTGCCGACCGAGTAGCCGCCCCACAGCAATGTCACGATGCTGTCGCCGACATAGGGGAACGCCGAGAACAGGTTGGTGATGACGGTCGCGCCCCAGAAGCTCATCTGGCCCCACGGCAGCACATAGCCCATGAAGCCGGTCGCCATCATCAGGAGATAGATGATGACGCCGAGGATCCAGAGCACCTCGCGCGGCTCCTTGTACGACCCGTAATAGAGGCCGCGGAACATGTGGACGTAGACGGCGAAGAAGAACATCGACGCGCCGGCCGCGTGCATGTTGCGCAGCAGCCAGCCGAAATTGACGTCGCGCACGATCAATTCGACCGAGCGGAAGGCAAGATCCGCATTCGGCGTGTAATGCATCGCCAGCACAACGCCGGTCAGGATCTGAACCCCCAGCATCATCGAGAGGATGGCGCCGAAGGTCCACCAATAGTTCAGGTTACGCGGCGTCGGATAGGCCACGAACGATGAGTGCATGAGACCCAAGAGCGGCAGTCGCCGCTCGAACCATTGCAAGGCGGGATGGTTCGGCTTGTAGTCGGATGGTCCGCTCATGATGCGATCCTGAGGAAATAAGACAAGGCAACGGGCCAAAGACCTCGGAATTGCGCCGAGGATCAGCCGATCTGGATTTTCGTATCGGAAACGAACTGGTAGGGCGGCACCGCCAGATTGAGGGGCGCGGGCCCCTGGCGGATGCGGCCTGAGGCGTCGTATTGCGAGCCGTGGCACGGGCAGAAGAAGCCGTCGTAATTGCCCTCATGCGCGATCGGAATACAGCCGAGATGGGTGCAGATGCCGATCACGACCAGCCATTGCTCATGGCCCTCCTTGGTCCGCGACTGATCGGTCGCCGGATCGGGAAGACTATTGATCGGGACGGCGCGGACCTCCTCGATCTGCTTCTTGGTGCGGTTGCTGATGTAGATCGGCTTGCCGCGCCAGAACACCTTGATGTCCTGCCCTTCGGCGATCGGCGTCAGGTCGACATCGATCGGCGCGCCGGCGGCGATCGTCGAGGCGTCCGGATTCATCTGGGAAACGAATGGCCAGAGCGTCGCAAGACCCCCGACCGTTGCAGCCGCGCCCGTTGCGACATAAAGGAAATCACGGCGTGTCGGATGGTCAGCCGAAGTCGCTGCTGTCGTCACGATTCCAAACCCTTTCTCTTGCTGCCTCTGGCTGCAGCCGGCGGAACCGCCCCAGACGGCGCACGCAAGCATGAGCCTTGCGGTAACGAACCTGGGAGGCTGCCGGCGCCCGCGTCCCCCGCGGCGGCAGACTGGCCGCCTCTTCCCACCAATCAGGCGGAAAACGGGCGGTCCAGAATCGTTCTATTGGCACCCTTGCCGGAAGAGCGCAAGCCCGCTATCGGCCCGCAGACGTGCAATGCACGAAAACCGCGCAGAGCATTGTTTTGTTCATGAATTTCCGCCGGGACGCCACAGGATGCAGATCGCACTCTTTCAACCCGACATTCCCCCGAACACCGGCACGGTGCTGCGGCTGTGCGCCTGCCTGGAAGTGGCGGCTCACATCATCGAACCCGCCGGCTTTCCGGTGTCCGACCGGGCCTTCCGCCGGGCGGGCATGGATTATCTCGATCAAGTGTCACTGAGCCGCCACGACTCCTGGACAAAATTCGAGGCATGGCGGGCCGAGGCGGGTTACCGGCTCTTGCTTTTCACCACCAAGGCCGCCACGTCCTACCTTGATTTCCGCTATGGCGCGTCGGACATCCTGCTGTTCGGGCGCGAAACGGCCGGCGTGCCCGAGGCCGTCGCAGCCGCCGCCGATGCGCGGCTGAGGATCCCGATCAAGCCGTCCCTGCGCTCGTTGAATGTGGCGATGGCGGCCGCCATGGCGGTCGGTGAGGCGCTGCGGCAGACGCGGCCGGCCATTTGTGGGGGTTAGGAGATTTTTCGGTGAGCTACGCGGTCAAGGAGATCTTTCTGACCCTGCAGGGCGAAGGCGCCCATGCCGGGCGCGTGGCGGTGTTCTGCCGGTTTTCCGGCTGCAACCTGTGGAACGGCCGCGAGACGGATCGCGACGGCGCGGTCTGCCGGTTTTGCGACACCGATTTCGTCGGAACCGACGGCACGCTGGGCGGCCGTTACGCCACCGCCGATCAATTGGCCGATACGATCGCCGCCCAATGGACAGGAGCGAGCACGAACCGCTATACGGTGCTGACCGGCGGCGAGCCGCTGCTGCAGGTCGATGCGCCGCTGATCGATGCGCTGCATGCGCGCGGTTTCGCGATCGGCGTCGAGACCAACGGCACGATCGATCCGCCCGATGGCGTGGACTGGATTTGCGTCAGCCCCAAGGCCGGCGCGGACCTCGTGCTCCGCAAAGGCCACGAGCTGAAGCTGGTCTACCCGCAGCAAGGCGCACGGCCTGAGGATTTCGAAGGCCTTGCCTTCGAGCGTTTCTCGCTGCAGCCGATGGACGGGCCGGACGTGATCGAGAACACCGCGCGTGCCATCGATTACTGCCTGCGCCATCCGCAGTGGCGGCTCAGCCTGCAGACGCACAAGACGATCGGGATCAGATAGAAGTTCGAATTCCAACAATGTGGGAACTGACCAAGTCATTCACCTTTGAGGCCGCCCATGCGCTGCCCAACACAACGCTCGGCGAGGCGAGCCTGGAAATCCATGGCCACTCCTTCCGCGCCGAAGTCACCGTGCGCGGCACGCCCGATCCCGCAACCGGGATGCTGGTCGATCTCGGCCTCCTCAGCCGCAGCCTGGCGGAGATTCAGAGGACGCTCGACCACAAGCTGCTCAACAGGATCGAAGCGCTGGGGCCGCCGACGCTGGAGAACCTGTCCCGCTTCATCTTCGAGCGCGTCCAGCATGCCGGGCATGTCACGCGGGTCAGCGTCCACCGCGACAGTTGCAGGGAAAGCTGCACCTATTACGGGCCGCAAGACCACAGCGCGTGAGACCGGGCTGATCCACGCCGATGCCGAGACCAAGCCAGTGGCGTTCCGCAAGGATTGCGGCTAGTTCTGTCGCCGACAGAAGACGACCAAGCGGGGACTTCGGCTTTTGACCTCTGAACCCGATATCGAGGATCGCAAGACGCGCGCGAGAACCTGGTTCGAGGCCCTGCGCGACCAGATTTGCGCGGCCTTCGAGCGACTGGAGGACGAGGCACCCGCGTCGCTTTATCCCGCCCCGGCCGCGCGCTTCGCGCGCACGCCCTGGCAGCGCATCAGCCATGACGGCACGCCCGGCGGCGGCGGCGTCATGTCGATGATGCACGGGCGGCTGTTCGAAAAGGTCGGGGTGCATTGCTCGACCGTGTTTGGCGAGTTCGCACCGGAGTTCCGCGGGCAGATTCAGGGCTCGTCCGAAGATCCGCGATTCTGGGCGTCGGGCATTTCCCTGATCGCGCATATGCGCAATCCGCACGTCCCCGCCGTGCACATGAACACGCGCTTCGTCGTCACGACCAAAGCCTGGTTCGGTGGCGGGGCGGATCTGACGCCGGTGCTCGACCGGCGACGCTCGCAGGATGACCCCGACACGATCGCCTTCCATGCCGCGATGAAGCAGGCCTGCGGCGGCCCCAACAGCGTCGCCGACTACGACAAGTACAAGAAATGGTGCGACGAGTATTTCTATCTGCCGCATCGCAAGGAGTCGCGCGGCATCGGCGGCATCTTCTACGATCACCATGATTCCGGCGACTGGCAGGCCGACTTCACCTTCACCCAGGATGTCGGCCGCGCCTTTCTGAAGATCTATCCCGAATTGGTCCGGCGCAATTTCGCAACACCATGGAGCGCGGCCGAGCGCGAGGAGCAACTGATCCGGCGCGGCCGTTATGTCGAGTTCAACCTGCTCTATGACCGTGGCACAACCTTCGGACTGAAGACCGGCGGCAATGTCGAATCGATCCTGTCGTCGATGCCGCCCGAGGCGAAGTGGCCGTAGGTTCGGTCATTCCGGGGCGCGCGAACCCGGAACACACGCGTCATCGCCGGGCTTGACCCGGCGATCCATCTTCTTGAAGAAATCTTTCAAAGATCGATGGATGCGCGGGAATCTCGAGATTCCGGGTTCGATGCTCACGCATCGCCCCGGAATGACGGTGCAAGCTCGCCGCTCACCTCACGCGCCTCGCAATGATGAACACTCACGGCTTGGAATCGCGGGTCAGCCGGGCAACCACCTGGTCGGCGATGGAATCGAGCGCCGCCTGATCGAGCGGGAAATCCGCGGCCAGCCACGCGTCTTCGGCAAGCGTCAGCGCGTGACCGAGCGCGGGGCCTTCGGCAACGCCGCGGGCGAGAAAATCGGCCGCCTTCACCGGAAATCTCGGCGCGCTCCAGCGCTGCGGCAACGTCGCGAACGCACGCCAGGGCTCGGGATCGGCATCGCTTCCGCCCCGCGCCCAGGCCAGCATCAGGCGGTTGCGATAGCTGTCTTCGCCCAGCCGATAGAGCAGCCGCCGCGCTCTCGCCTCGTCCATTGCGGCAAGCCGCCACCAGCGATGGCCTATGGAATCGAGCGCCTTGGTCTCCGCATTGGAAAGCCGCAGCCGCGCGGCGATGCGCTTGGCGTCTTCGGTGACGGCGACCGCAAGCGCGGCGAGCCTGCGGATCGCGTCGGGCTTCAGACCGAGCAGGCGTTCGGCCGCGATCATCGCGGCAAACGGCCCGGTATAGACGACGACCATCGCCGTGACCGCGCCTGCCGCGCCGTCCGCGACCAACAGCTTTAGCATTTCCATCCGCACCCGCTCCGCCGACAGCGTGGCAAGACCCGCACGGCCCGCAATGCAGGCGAGATAGCCGGCGCGATCCACCTCGCCTGCGCCGAAAGCCGCGTGAATGCGGAAGAAGCGCAGAATGCGCAAGTAATCCTCGGCGATGCGCTTGTCCGCATCGCCGATGAAGCGCACACGCCGGGCGGCGATGTCGTCGAGCCCGCCGACATGATCGTGCACGACGCCATCCGGGCCGACCGAAAGCGCATTCATCGTGAAGTCGCGCCGGTGCGCATCCCCGACCCAGTCGCGCCCGAACGCGACCTTGGCCTTGCGGCCGAAGGTTTCGGTGTCCTCGCGCAACGTCGTCACCTCGAACGGATGCGAATCCAGCACCAGCGTGACAGTGCCGTGGTCGATACCTGTCGGCACGCTCTTGATACCCGCCGCCTTGGCGCGGCGGATCACTTCGTCGGGCACCGCCGTCGTCGCGATGTCGATATCGCCGATCGGAATGTCGAGCAGCGCGTTGCGGACCGCGCCGCCGATCACGCGCGCCTCCTCGCCATCCGCGTTGAGAAGCCGAAGCACGCGCGATGTCGGACCGGTGGAGAGCCACGGCGCGTTCAAGACCCGCGAACCGTTCATCGCTCGCCTCCGGGAACGAGCTTGCCGTGTTCGATATGTGCGGGAACGTAAGTCGAGTAAGGCGAGCCGCCGGACAGATATGCGAACATGACGAAGCTGGCGATCACAAGCAGCAAGGATGCGACCACCAATCTGGCAACCAGATGCAGCGGCCAGGACAAGGGATCGACCAGTCCGGTGCGGGTTGCAATCAGAAACAGCGCATAGAGACCAAAAGGGATCAGGAAAATTCCGATCTCGGTAAGCGCCGGACGGATCATGGTTGGTAGATCCGCTCGTAAAGGACGCGCAGGATGCCCGCTGTCGCGCCCCAGATATAACGTTCAGCGTAGGGCATGGCGTAATAGGTGCGTTCCACCCCGCGAAATTCCCTGCTGTGAAGCTGATGGTTTGCGGGGTTCATCAGGAACTCAAGCGGTACCTCGAAGGCGTCGTCGACCTCCGAACGGTTGATCTTCAGCTTGAAGCCGGGCTGCACCCGCGCCACCGTCGGCAGAATGCGGAAGCCGAAGCTGGTTCCATAAATGCCGAGATAGCCGATCGGATCGACGAAGGCGTGGCCGAGCCCGATCTCCTCCTCGGCCTCGCGCAGCGCGGTGTCGAGCGGCGACGCGTCGGTCGCTTCGATCTTCCCGCCCGGGAACGCGATCTGGCCGGCGTGATCGGCAAGATGCGGCGAGCGCAACGTCAACAGCACGGTCGGCTCCTTGTGATCGACGACCGGGATCAGCACCGCAGCGGGCCGGATCGGCTGCTCGCGGGCGATGATCTCGAGCATCCGGTCGGTGCCGGGATCGCCGCTCTGCGGAATGACATCGGGATCGAGCAGGCCGGGCGGAACGTCGAAGTTGAGCCGCGTGCGCGCCCGGTCGAAAAATTCCTCCGAGCCGATCTTCGCCGGCTCGGCCCTCACCAAAGGCTCGTTCAAAGCGCAGCCCTCACCTCTCCCGCATCCGCCATCGGAAAGAATTCCCCCGCCGACGCGACGCCGAACATCTCGCGACCATCGATCATTCGCTCCTCGCCCATGTCAACCAGATCGTAATAGAGCGCGCGCGTCACCTTGGCCCATAAATCGCTGCGAACGTGAAGATAAGGCGTCAGGCCGCCGTCGGCCGCCGCCTCGAAGCGCAGCCGATGCTCGGCATCGCACCGCACCCAGTCATCGACATTGGTGCGGAAGCGCAACAAATTGCTTGCGCCATCGGTCTCCTTCCGCATCTCGACCGCAAGAAACGGCGCATCATCGACGCGAATGCCGACCTTCTCGACCGGCGTCACCAGAAAATGCTTGCCGCCCTCGCGCTTGAGAATGGTGGAAAACAGCCGCACCAGCGCCGGCCGGCCGATTGGTGTGCCCATGTAGAACCATGTACCATCAGAGCCGATTCGCATGTCGAGATCGCCGCAGAACGGCGGATTCCACAAATGCACCGGAGGAAGCCGCACCTGAGACTCCACCTGAGGCGGCTCCGCCTCAGACTCTGGTTTCCCGGTGCTGTTTGCTCTTGCCGCATCGTCCGCGGCCTGCTTCGCTGCCGCCATGAGACCCTCAAGGCCTTGCGTGCGGGTCTGCCCTTGCTTCGCCATGGTTTACCCTGAGTTTGGCGGTCACGATTGGCACGATTGGTGCACGTCCTGTGATTGTGTGCCGGTTCCCCGGAAATATGCGGGGATCAGGTCGCCACATCGTGATGCCGTTCATACCCCGATTTGTCGATAATGTGGGGATAGTTTAACTCGACGACGACATGGCCTTTGCACGGACTTCGCATGGGTTCATGACGTGAGATGCACGACGCAGATGCATGACGCAATGCATGGTGCCGCGGTACATGATGGCGCGACACCCGGCGGCGCACTACATGCAGCGCGATAGATGACAGTGCGATACGTGACAGTGCGATACGTGACGGCGCGATCGGTGACGGATCAGATCGAAGCGCACAGATATGAAGCGCACAGATATATTGAGGCGGACAAGTCAAGGAGACCGACGGATGGCTGACAGTGTCGAAAAGCTCGAGGACGTGATCGTCCGCTCGGCCGAGCAGGTTTCGGCTCAGATCCGCGCCGCAAAGGAGGCGATCGGGACGGTCATCTTCGGGCAGGACAAGGTGGTCGAGAACACGCTGGTGACCATCCTGTCCGGCGGACACGCGCTTCTGATCGGCGTTCCCGGCCTTGCCAAGACCAAGCTGGTCGAAACCTTGGGTGTCACGCTCGGGCTCGACGCCAAGCGCATCCAGTTCACCCCGGATTTGATGCCGTCGGACATTCTCGGCGCCGAGGTGCTGGACGAGAGCACGACCGGCAAGCGCTCGTTCCGCTTCATAGCGGGCCCGGTATTTGCGCAATTGCTGATGGCCGACGAGATCAACCGCGCGAGCCCGCGGACCCAGTCGGCGCTGCTGCAGGCGATGCAGGAGCAGCACATTACCGTTGCCGGCGCGCGCCATGACCTGCCGAGGCCGTTCCATGTGCTCGCCACGCAGAATCCGCTAGAGCAGGAAGGCACCTATCCGCTGCCCGAGGCGCAGCTCGACCGATTCCTGATGGAGATCGACGTCGACTATCCGGATCGCGACGCGGAGCGCCGCATCCTGTTCGAAACCACCGGCGCCGAGGAGAAACTTGCCAAGGGAGCGATGGACGCGGACGCCTTGCTGGCCGCGCAGCGCCTGGTGCGGCGCCTGCCGGTTGGCGACTCCGTGGTGGAGGCGATCCTTTCGCTGGTCCGCTCGGCGCGTCCGGGGCCCGAAGCCGGCGAGGTCGGCAAGCTCATCGCCTGGGGACCGGGTCCGCGCGCCAGCCAGTCGCTGATGCTTGCGGTTCGCGCACGGGCGCTGCTCGACGGCCGGCTTGCGCCGTCGATCGACGACGTGCTCGATCTTGCGGAACCGATCTTGAAGCACCGCATGGCGCTGACGTTCGCCGCGCGCGCCGAGGGGCGCACCATTCCGGACGTGATCCGGCAATTGAAGACGCGGATGACTTGATGGCCGCACCGAACAGCCAGCAAGCCAGGGAGATCATTGCAATCCGACGTGCCGATGGCGAGAGCCGAACGCTCGCCGCATCGCTGCCGCGTCTGGTGTTGGAGGCCCGCCGCATCGCCGCCAATGTGATTCACGGCCTGCATGGACGGCGGCGCGCCGGCGCGGGCGAAAGCTTCTGGCAATACCGCCGCTTTGTCTCCGGCGAGCCGTCGCAACGCGTCGATTGGCGCCGTTCGGCCCGCGATGATCATCTTTATGTGCGCGAGCAGGAATGGGAAGCGGCGCACACCATCTGGCTCTGGCCGGACCGCTCGCCTTCGATGGCCTTCGCCTCGAAGGACGCGCGCGACAGCAAGCTGGAACGCTCGCTGATCGTGGCATTCGCGCTGGCCGAGCTGCTGGTCGCAGGCGGCGAGCGGGTCGGTATTCCCGGCCTGATGAGCCCGACCGCGAGCCGCAGCGTGATCGACAAGATTGCGCAGGCGATGCTGCATGACGATGCGGAACGGGCGAGCCTGCCGCCGTCCTTCGTGCCGTCAGCGCTCGCCGAGATCGTCGTGCTGTCGGATTTCTGGTCGCCAATCGCCGATATCACCACCATGCTGGCCGGGCTGTCGTCCTCCGGCGCGCATGGCACGCTGGTGCAGATCGTCGATCCCGCCGAAGAGACGTTCCCTTATGCCGGCCGCATCGAATTCGTCGAGCCGGAGGGTTTCGGCGTCATCACCGCGGGCCGCGCCGAACGATGGGCCGAGGACTACGTGGCGCGCGTGGCGCTGCATCGCGACCAGATTCGCGCCGAGACCAACCGGCTCGACTGGCTGTTCACGACCCACACCACCAGCCGCTCGGCCGCTGAACTGCTGCTGTTCCTGCACGGCGGCATGATGGTGAACAAGGGCGGTTGGCACAGCAATTTCAAAGTGGGGCGCAGCGCATGATCGCAGGCCTGCCCCTCTCCTTCGCCGAACCTTTGATGCTGATCGGCCTCGTCACCCTGCCGTTCCTGTGGTGGCTGCTGCGGGTGATGCCGCCGCGACCGCGCCGCATCGAATTTCCGCCGACCCGGCTGTTGTTCGACATCGCGCCAAAGGAAGAAACCCCATCCCGCACGCCGTGGTGGCTGACGCTGTTGCGGCTGCTCGCCGCAGCACTCGTGATCCTGGCCGCGGCGGGGCCGATCTGGAATCCGCAGACCGGGGTTGCCGGCAGCAAGGCACCGCTGATGCTCCTGCTCGACGACGGCTGGAGCGCGGCGTCGACTTGGGACACGCGCGTGAAGGCCGCCGATGAATTGATCGCCAATGCCGACAACGACCGGCGCGGCATCGCACTGGTTCCATTCTCGGAGCCCGCGCGCGACATTACGATCATGCCGGCCAGCGCCGCGCGCGTCGCTTTGCGGCAGCTTGTGCCTAAGCCTTATGCAGTCGACCGGGTCGATGTCCTTCCAGCGGTGGAGCGGTTCCTTAAAGGTACCAGCGATGCGGAGGTTGCCTGGCTGTCCGACGGCGTCGATACCGGACGCGGCGCGGAATTTGTCGAGGGGCTCGGCAAGATCCTCGACAAGATCCCGGGCGACCGCACGCTGACGATCTTCGAGGGCGGCGCGCCCTCGCCAATGGCACTGGCTGCGGCCGAAAACGCAGCCGCCAAGATGACGGTCAAGGTGCTGCGCGCTGGCAGCGGCATCGCGACGGGCATTGTCCACGCGCTCGACGCCAAGGGCTCGCCGATCGGTGAGGCTCGTTATAATTTCGCGCCGCAAGGCCTTGAGGCGGAAGCATCATTCGATCTTCCGGTGGAGCTGCGCAACGATATCGCGCGGCTTGAGATTTCGGGTGAACGGTCGGCGGGCGCGGTTCAGCTTCTGGACAAGCGATGGCGCCGCCGGGCGATTGGGATTGTCAGCGGCGCGACCAGCGATACCGCCCAGCCATTGCTGGCGTCGGTGTTCTACCTGACGCGGGCGCTGGCGCCTTTCGCCGATGTCAGGCTGGGCGATCGCGCGGCGCCGCAGCAGGCGATCACGCAGTTCCTCGATCAGAAACTGCCCATGATCGTGATGGCCGATGTCGGCACGCTGTCGCCGGAGCTTCGTGATCGCCTGAGTGCGTGGATCGACCAGGGCGGCGTCCTGGTGCGCTTTGCCGGGCCGCGTCTTGCGCAGGGCGACGATGATCTGGTGCCGGTCAAGCTGCGCCGCGGCGGACGCTCGCTCGGCGGCAGCCTCACCTGGGAGAAGCCGCAGCACCTCGCCGCGTTCACGGCCGACGGGCCGTTCGCGGGCCTTGCCGTGCCGAAGGATGTCACGGTCAGCCGGCAGGTGCTGGCCGAACCCGATGCGGTGCTGGCGACCAAGAGCTGGGCGTCGCTCGAAGACGGCACGCCGCTTGTGACCGGCGAGCATCGCGGCAAGGGCGTTGTGAGCCTGTTCCATGTCAGCGCCGACATGCGCTGGTCCGACCTGCCGCTGTCAGGCACGTTTGTCGAAATGCTGCGCCGGATCGTCGATCTGTCCGGCTATACCTCGACGCCTGGCGCGGGCGTTGCCGGCGAAGCGAGCAAGGAGACGGTGGCGCCGTTGCATACGCTCGATGGGTTCGGCACGTTCGGACCGCCGCCCTCGACCGCCAAGCCGCTGCCCGCGGATTATCGCGACCGCGCGACGCCCGATCATCCGCCGGGCTTCTACGGGCCCGCGGACGGGCCGCTCGCGGTGAACACGCTTGCCGCCGCGGACCGCATCGTGCCGCTCGACACGTCGTCGCTCCGTGCAAGGCGGGCGAGCTACACCAATGCCGAGCCGCGCGATCTCAGGGGCATTCTGCTCTCCACGTCGCTTGCGCTGTTCCTGCTCGATGCCATCGTGGTCGCCATGCTCGGCGCGGGCATCGCCGGACTGTTGCGGCGGCGTGCGGCGCCGGCTGCGCTGGTGTTGGCCCTCTTCGCTTTCGCCATGCTGGCGATCCCGACGGCCACCTGGGCCGACGAAGGCGGCGACGATTTTGCGATGAAGGCGGTGTCGCAAACCCGCCTCGCCTATGTCGTCACCGGCAATGCCGACGTGGACAATATCGTGAAGGCGGGCCTGTCCGGGCTGACGCTGTTCCTGGCCCAGCGCACGGCGCTCGAAGCCGGCGACCCCGTCGGCGTCGATCCCGCGCATGACGAGCTCGCATTCTTCCCGCTGATCTATTGGCCCGTCGTGCCCGGCGCGCCGAAGCCGCCACAGGACGCGCTCAACCGGATCGACGCCTATATGAAGCAGGGCGGCACGGTTATTTTCGACACGCGCGATGCGGTCGAGGCGCCGCCGGGCGACAACGGCGCATCGCAGACGCCGGGCATGCAGACCCTGCGCGACATCCTATCCTCGCTCGACGTGCCCGAGCTGGAGCCGGTGCCGCGCGAGCACGTCCTGACCAAGACGTTCTATCTGCTGCGCGACTTTCCGGGGCGCTTCACCACCGGCCAGACCTGGGTCGAAACCCTGCCGCGCGAGGACGAGGACGAAAACGCCTCGCGGCCGGCGCGCGGCGGCGACGGCGTGTCGCCGATCATCATCACCTCGAACGACCTGGCCGGCGCCTGGGCGATCCGTCCCGACGGCCAGCCGATGCTGCCGCTGATCCCGGGCGAGCCTAAGCAGCGCGAATTCGCCTTCCGCGCCGGCGTCAACATCGTGATGTACACGCTGACCGGCAACTACAAAGCCGATCAGGTGCACGCGCCTGCTCTGATCGAACAGCTCGGACAGTGAGGGTCGCGCGATGAATTTCGGCATTGCCTTCACACCGCTCGTGCCCTCGCTCGTGCTCTGGATCGCGGGCGCGGCGATCATCGTGATCGCGGCGCTGCTGCTGTTCGCCCGCGCGCGCGGCGCGGCGGTGCGCGTCACGGCGCTCGCGCTGATCGTGCTGGCGCTCGCCAATCCGTCCTTCACCCGCGAGGACCGCCAGCCGCTGACCTCGGTGGTCGCGGTGGTCGTCGACAAGAGCCCGAGCCAGAATTTCGGCGAGCGCAACAAGGAGACCGCGCAGGCGCAGGAGGCGCTGGTCGATGCCCTGAAGAAGATCAAGGGGCTGGAGGTGCGCGTGGTCGATGCCGGCCAGGCCGACGGCGAAACCGACGGCACGCATCTGTTCGGCGCGCTGACCTCGGCGCTGTCGGACGTGCCGGTCGATCGGGTCGGCGGCGCCTTCCTGATCACCGACGGGCGGGTGCATGATATTCCCGCAAACGCCGCCACAATCGGCTTCCAGGCGCCCGTGCATGCGCTGATCACGGGCCGCAAGGACGAGCGCGACCGCCGGATCGCGATCTCGGCCGCGCCGCGTTTCGGCATTGTCGGGCAGACCCAGACCGTCACTTACCGGCTGGACGATCAGGGCGTCACCGGCGAGCGCGCCAAGGTCACGATCCGCCGCGACGGCGAGGTGATCAGCGAGCGCATGCTGTCGAGCGGCCAGACCTCGAGCGTCGATATCGACATCAAGCATGCCGGGCCCAACATCGTCGAGATCGAGGCCTCGCCGCTGGAGAACGAGCTGACGCCGGTCAATAACCGCGCGGTGGTCGCGATCGACGGCGTGCGCGACAAATTGCGGGTGCTGCTGGTCTCCGGCGAGCCGCATTCCGGCGAGCGCACCTGGCGCAACCTGTTGAAATCCGACCCCAGCGTCGATCTCGTGCATTTCACGATCCTGCGGCCGCCGGAAAAGCAGGACGGCACGCCGATCAACGAGCTGTCGCTGATCGCGTTTCCGACGCGTGAATTGTTCCAGCAGAAGATCAACGAATTCCAGTTGATCATCTTCGACCGCTACGCCCGGCAAGGCGTGCTGCCGATCGCCTATTTCGACAATATCGCGCGCTATGTGCGCGCGGGCGGCGCGGTGCTGGTCTCGGCCGGTCCCGATTACGCCTCGACGACCAGCATCTGGCGCACGCCGCTCGACTCGGTGCTGCCGGCGGAGCCGGTGGGCGTCACCGAGAAGCCGTTCTACGCACATCTCTCCGACGCCGGCAAACGCCACCCGGTCACGCGCGGGCTCGACGGAGCGGAGAGCGAGCCGCCGCATTGGAGCCGTTTCTTCCGCACCGTCGACACGCGCAACGCCATCAGTCCGCCGGTCATGACCGGCGCCGACGGCAAGCCGCTGTTGCTCTTGTCGCGGTTCGGCGAAGGCCGCGTTGCGCTGCTGCTGACCGACCACATCTGGCTCTGGGCGCGCGGCTATGAAGGCGGCGGGCCGCATCTCGACCTGCTGCGGCGCATGTCGCATTGGCTCATGAAGCAGCCCGACCTTGATGAGGAGGCGCTGCGCTTGCAGGTGCAGGGCCATGATCTGATGGTCGTGCGCCAGACCATGGCGGAGAGCGTCACGCCGGTGACGGTGACGTCGCCGTCCGGCGCCACGCGCGAATTGACCCTCACTCCGGGCGAGCCCGGCGAATGGCGGGCCGCGGTCCCCGCCAACGAGCTCGGGCTCTGGCAGGCCAGCGACGGCACGTTGAAGGCCCTGATCAATGTTGGGCCGACCAACCCCAAGGAATTTTCCGAGGTCACCTCGACGACCGACACGCTGAAGCCGCTCGCGCAGGCGACCGGCGGCGACGCCCGCCGCGTGGTCGAAGGCGGAAGCCTTGAACTTCCGCGCATCGTGCCGGTTCGCTCATCCGGCATGTTCCGCGGCGACGGCTGGATGGGCGTGAAGATGCGCGATGCGAGCGTCGTCACCGGCGTCGGCGTGCTGCCGATCTTCGCCGGCCTGATCGGCCTGCTGCTCCTGCTCGGCGCCTTTGCCGCGACCTGGCTGCGCGAGGGCCGCTGACCGCGCAAATCGCGATCAGCGAACCTGCCACTACTCAAACACCGGCGCCGGAACGATCGAAAACGAACGTCGATTCCACTATTCCGCGTAGCGCTACCGTTGACACCATCAGCGCCTTGCTGCGATGGTGCCGCATTATGTTGGAGTAGCGTTTTGAGTTCATTTGCAGGTCCGCATGGATATTTTTCACATCGGGGGCGGCGCGCGGGCCGCGATTTTGGCGTTGGCCGTCCTGTTCGCGTTATTTCCGTTCGGCGTTGAACAAGCGGCTGCCCAATCGGCGGCTGTTGCGCCCTTTGGAGTGATGCCGACGGAATTTGTCGATACCGGAAGCCTCGCCGTCACAAGCCTGACCGCATCGGCCGATCCGAGTCATCCGGCTTGCGCACTCTGCGCCGCCGCCGCGATCGGCAATGCGGCCTTGTTCGCGATCCCGACGCTCTTCCTGCTGCCGGAGGCCGTCGATCTGCTCAATCGCAGCACGGGCGCGGAGTTCGTCCGGCTGCGATCGTCTCGCGCGAAGGGGACTTCCTAGAGCGCGCCATTGCGCTCTAGAGCCTTTTCCGTTCCGATTGAATCGGAACGGAGGCTCTAGTCTCTTGTTTTGACGCGTTTTCTTCACGCGAACCGGTACCCACTTCGCTCGAAAACGCTCTAGCTTATTGTGCTCCAATCGGGGCGGATCGCGCCGGAGACGCCCTCGAACGCGCCATCGGCCAATTCGGCGACCAGCAGGCGATTATAATCGACCGGTCCCGGCATAATGGCCCGTCCCTTCGGCACGCGCTTGAAGCCGACACGGCTGTAATAGGAATCGTCGCCGACCAGCAGCACTAGACGATGACCTTTCGCCTTGGCATCGCTCAGCGCACGTTCGAGCAGCGCGCGGCCGACGCCCCGTTTGCGAAACGGCGGCTCGACCGTCAGCGGCCCCAGCAGCAAAGCCCTGGTCTCCCCGATGCAGACCGGCAATTGCCGCACCGAGCCCACCAGAAGTGTGCCGATGCGGGCGGTGTAGGACAGATCGAGCAGATGATCGACATGCTCACGCAGCCGGTAGGCGGTGAGAACGAAGCGGCCCGGTCCGAAGGTGCGCTCATGCAGGCGTTCGATCGCCTGCGTATCATTCGTTGTTTCCGGAAGAATGGTAAGGGACAGGTCGTTCATGGTCTCACGGCGTTTTCAAGCGAGGTGCGCAACCGGTTCGCGTCCTTAAAAACGCGGCATGACAGGAGCGGAAGGCTGGGCTCCAATGCGATCGGAACCGACGCTGTCGCGGGATAGCACTCGGCGCGAGCGCGGTCCATGGCCCGCGTCAGCCAGCATGAGCGCGAGGAGACTGGGATAGATAGGCGAGCAGTTTCATCTCGCGCCGGCCGCGCGTGACGGTGTCCAGCACCAGCCCGGAGGAGATCGACAGGACAGCCACGATCATCAATCCCGTCGACAGCACGGCCGTCGGCAGGCGCGGCACGACGCCCTGCTCCAGATAGGTGATGATGATGGGGATCGCGAGACCGATCGACACCACCGCGAGGAAGAGCCCGATCACCGTGAAAAAGCGCAACGGCTTTTCCGAGCGGTACAGTTTCAGGATGGTGCCGAGAATCCTAAATCCGTCGCGCCATGTGTTGAGCTTGCTGACCGACCCCTCGGGCCGCGCATAATAGGGCGTCTCGATCTCGGCGACCGGCATCGCCAATTCCAGCGCATGCACGGTCAATTCGGTCTCGATCTCGAAGCCGTCCGACAGGACCGGAAAGGATTTGACAAAGCGCCGCGAGAACACCCGATAGCCGGACAGAATGTCCTTGAATGCTTGTCCGAACACCGACGAGAGGAAGCCGGTCAGCATCCGGTTGCCGGTGCGGTGGCCCCGCCGATAGGCGGCCTGAACCTGATCGACACGCAGGCCGACCACCATGTCGAGATGATCGTTCACCAGCTTCTCGATCATGCGCGGCGCGCTCGGCGCGTCATAGGTGGCGTCGCCATCGACCAGCACGTAAACATCGGCATCGACATCGGCGAACATGCGCCGCACCACATGCCCCTTGCCCTGGCGGCATTCGCCGCGCACCTCGGCGCCGGCCTCGCGCGCCACCGCGGCCGTCCGGTCGGACGAATTGTTGTCATAGACGTAGATGGTGGCCGATGGCAGCGCCTTGCGGAAATCCGCGACGACGGTTGCGACCGCGGCCTCTTCGTTGAAGCACGGCAGCAGAACGGCAACCCGCATCGCGGATGGTATCATTGCAAGCACACCTGTCCTTAAAACGCGCGCGGGGCTCGGCAGCCTCGTCGACTCACATGCTTGATATCACGATCGGGCGTTCGCCGCCTGCTCCACCAGCCCATGGTCCACCGCTTCGGCCGGCTGCATCAGCGATGCGAACAGCAACGTCCACAAGGACAGCATGGCGATCGGGATCGTATAATACGGCGTGACGATCGGATGGCTCAGGAAGAACGTCAGGTTGACCAGGAGGTTTGCCGCGACGATCAGCGCGACCTGCCTGATCCCGTCCTCGCGATGAATGAGAAGGATGCGCCCGGTCCAGAACACTGCAAGCAGCAGCAGAACGAACTGCATGTCCGAGAGGTATTGCCAGACGACCTCGAAGGAGAAGCCGGGCGGCGCGACGTCCGGACCACCATAAGTCGTCGCAAGCGGACTGCCGGCATTGATCGCGTTCGCAACCAGCGTCGGCGTCATTCCGACGAGATACGCCGCACCGAAGCCGATGCCTTGCATGAAGCTTCGCATCGTGCGCGATGACAGGAATGCGCCCAACAGGAACAGGACATAGCCGGACGACAGGAACAGGTTCGGCAGCCTGAAATTGACCGACAGTCCCAACAGCAGGCCGAGCACAGTCGCCATCAAGATCTGACGGCGCGCTTGTGTCGCAATCAGCCAGCGGGCGGTCAAATAACCCGCAAGCACGCAAGCCACCATCGTCGGCGCCATGGAGTAGCTCGCCTTCGCCGGATTGATCATCATGTAGAGCGTGAGCGCGCCGAACGCGCCGGCAAGCGCGATCGACGCCGCCGTGCGCGCAGTGAAAATCGCAAGCAGCGCAAATCCGAACAGGATGACGGACGCGGTGACATAAAGCGGAATCACCTGATAGCCCTGCGGAAACAGCGCCAGCACGAGGCCCGTGCCCAGAGGATACTGGATCACGCGCTTGCCCGTCGCCGCCATCGGCGGATGACAAGGCGCCGTCGCCGGATCGTTCCAGGTCGGAAAGGCGATCTCCTTCAGCTTCGAGGCAAGGTAATGATCGTCGTCGCGGGCGATATCAGTATCGAACCCGCCGAGCCCGAACCTCTGGAAGAGATGCGCCTGGCGCAAATAACAGACATCGTCGTATACGCCGCGCGCCTCGCTCCAGCGCGACATCGACCAAACATTGCTGGCGAGCACGAGAAAACAAACCAGGCCGCAAAGGATTCTCAGAGATGCCATGCTGTCCGTCAGGTGAGATTTTTGATGTCCGGTCGCTACTAGCACAATAAACGCCTAGCGCCAGGTCGCGATACGGGCGTGGCCGTCGATGACCTCGCCGATGCGCCGGCGCGTGCCCTCGGTCGTGTCGGGCGGCAGCGAATCCACCTCGAAAAAGCCGCAGGCGATGATCTCACGGTTGGGTTTGGGAAGGCGATCCTGGCTGAACCGCCTGACGACATAGACCGCGACATGATCCCTGCGCGAGACATGGCTGTTCAGGAACAGCCCGTGCAGGTCGGGTTCGTCCAACAGCTCGATGCGGCCCTCCTCGACGAGTTCACGGCGCAGCGCCTCCAGAAAAGTCTCGCCGGTCTCGACCCCTCCGCCGGGCAGGTGCCAGCCTGCGACATAGCTGTGCTTCACCAGGAACACCCTGCTCTGCTGATCCACGACCACGGCGCGAACGCCGAGCGTCATACCACGGGCGAATCGCCAATAAAGGTGGAAAAATCGCCGCAACACCGGCTCAAGGGGCTTTCGCAAGGCAGTTAAACTCATCGTCGCGTCAATTCCATTGCATTGATCCTTGCGCGAGCCGGGCGCGCTTGCCAATAGATGTGGGCATTAGATGTCGGCATTAGATGCCGGAATTCTTGGGAAGAGTATCACGACATGATCGCGCTTTGGCGGCATCGCGCCGACAAACCAGTGGGCTCGGTGTGATGGCGTCCTATACGCTGGCGCATCTGTCCGATCCGCATCTGCCGCCCCTGCCCGCTCCCCGGCTCTCCGAGCTCGCCGGAAAGCGCGCGCTCGGCTATCTGAACTGGACGCGCAACCGGCACAGATATCATCGGCGCGATGTGCTCGATACGCTGGTGTCGGACCTGCAGGCGCAAGTCCCCGATCACATCGCGCTCACCGGCGATCTCGTCAACCTCGCACTCGAGGCCGAGTTTGCGCCGTCGCTGGCATGGCTGCAGAGCGTCGGGCCGCCGGATCGGGTCACGGCCATTCCCGGCAATCACGATGCCTATGTGCGCGCCACCAGATATCGGTTCAAGGAGAGCTGGAATTCCTACCTCAGAGGCGACGAAGCCGCGCAGGTGACGTTCCCGTTCGTGCGGCAGCGTGGGCCGCTCGCGCTGATCGGGCTGTCGACTGCCCTTCCGACGCCGCTTTTGATGGCAACGGGCACGCTCGGGCAGACTCAGATCGAGGGGCTCGAACGCGTGCTGTCGGGGCTGGCCGGCGATGACGCGTTCCGTGTCCTTCTCGTTCATCATCCGCTGCGCTCGCGGTCGCGGATCAAGCGGCTGACCGATGCA
>Ga0210402_10001878_pt1 | contig 21048 bp, 20 predicted proteins | sample IncBWC7MmetaG_FD_161055 | JGI IMG/M metagenome (GOLD analysis project Ga0210402, IMG submission 161055) | Forest soil microbial communities from Barre Woods Harvard Forest LTER site, Petersham, Massachusetts, United States - Inc-BW-C-7-M | ecosystem: Environmental > Terrestrial > Soil >... | reverse complement strand
TGGTAGGTCTTGTCCGGCCCGCTCGAAGGATTCGTCACGCGCGCGGCCCACATCGGGTCGTTGCTGAATAGGAGGAGGCCCTCGCTGGCCTTATCGAGCCTTCCCACCGGCGCAAGCCAGGGCAAGCCGGCGCCCGCCAGACAGCGATACACCGTATCGCGGTCCTGCTCATCCCGGGTTGTGGTCACCAAGCCTCGCGGCTTGTTCAGCATGACGACCAGCCGCGGCTGCGCGCCGGTCAGTCCGTCCACTGTGATGCGGTCGGCGGCGTGGTTCACCGCAAATTCAGCATCCGTCACGACGCGGCCGTTGATGCGTACCCGCCCTTCTTTCAGCCACTGCGCTGCTTGCGTGCGGGAGCCCATGCCTAGTTTTGAGATCGCGCGCGCTGCCCCGTAACGCGGCGACTTTGCCCTCATGGATGCAGCGAGATGGATGCCTTCGATGGGCTGCTCAAGGTACTGCCGCTGCTCGTGTTGCCGAGGACGACGTAGAATAGCGCAGTTCGTTTTCGCGATGCATTGGGAAGCAGCTTGACGAACAGGCTCACGGTGCGCATGCCCGACGGGAAGAAAACCGTCGTCGGCGTTTGCGGCGCGAAGTCGGCGCCCGCGAGCGCGGAGGCCGGCTCGGTCCACCAATCGAAACTGGTCGCGCCCTTCGATCCGCTCGAGCGATGCACGCGGATCTCCGCGAATTTCTGGCCGGGACCAAACGAGTAGGCGTTCACCAGCATGCCGATCTTTTCGGTTCTGTCGATCGGTCGGGCCGCGGCGTGCCGAGCTTTCGGCTCCGCCTTGGCCTCGGGCAAATCGGCGGGCGGCGGCGCGTCGTCGGTATCGCTCGGCGCGGGAATCACCACCGGGACCGCGTCGGCATCGGCAGCGGCGGCGTCCGCGGCGACGGTTGGCGCTTTGGGGCGGCTGAGCACGGCCCAGGTGATTCCTCCGACGACAACGGCGGCGAGAAGCGCGAGCAGCGCGGATGCGACGCCCCCTTTCGCGAGCAGAGAGGTTTTCGACTTTTCGGGCTGGGGTATCGGGCCCAAAGGGGCGCGCCCAAGCTCGAGATCCGCGAGCCAGTCGCGTACCGACGGCGGACGATCGGCGCGCTCCCACGCGAGACCCTGCATGAGCGCCTTCCACTGCCGTCCCGTCAGCCCCGGCGGCCGGGGCGGCGCGATCTTCTGTGAGCGCGCCTCGGTCGCGCGCCGATGCTGAAATGGATGTTCTCCGGCCAGCAATTCATAGGACATGCAGGCCAGCGCGAAAAGATCATCGCGCGGGTCAGCCTCACGCCCTTCCAATAAATCGCAGGAAGCGTACGCCGGCGTCATTGCCGTGGCGGATCCGCCCGAGGTGCCGAAATCAAGAATGCGCACCTCTCCGGAATTCGTGACCATGACGTTTTGCGGTTTGATGTCGCCGTGAATCACGCGCCGCTCGTGGGCATGCGCGAGTCCATCGCCCACTTCACGGATGACCGCCCACACATACGAGCGCGGCAACGGCACCGGATGAAATCTCTGCATCAAGCTGGGGAGGTTTTCTCCGTCGACCAACTCCATGCTGAAAAAGGGGAATTGATGCAAATCCAACTCATACACTTTGATGATGCTTCGGTGCGATAGCGCTTGAGCGCAATAGAATTCGCGCCGCAGCTTGGCGAGCACGTCCGATCGCGACCGCGTTTTCTCATGCAATACTTTTATTGCTACGTAGGCATCCGCGTCGGTGTGTTCGCTGCGGGATTGATCCAGCGCCTTGTAAACGGTGCCCATTCCGCCGTTGGCCAACTGGCTTTCAATCACATAGCGGTCGCATAGGATTTCGCCCACGCCCAAGGGCGGCGTGCTCGCCGAATCGCGCGGCTCGGACGGGTGAGGTTCGGGGAGCCGCTCGGCGGTAACGGGAAAGACATCGACGGTAATGCCGTCAGTCGCCCCGCCGTTTTCACGCTGCGCGAGCTTGGACTTGATGGAGCGAAACAGGTCACTCGGCTCCTGCGAGTCGTCGATCGGATTGCGCCGCTGTCGTGTCATGGGTGCAGATTGGGGTCCATTTGTCCCCGCAGCCTACCCCCTTAGTGACCATAAGACTGAAGACCGATCCGCATAAAAAGGCTGTGTTTGCCGCAAAAATGGGCGGCGTGTGCGCTAAATCACACCTTGCTTTGGTCAAATCGCAGTGCAGCAAGATCCTTGGGTACACGCCCGCCCAGATCAAAAAAGGGTGCGGTTATGCGGCGGATGAGCTACTGCGGCTTCAAGGCCGGCGCAAAGGGCTTCACGCCCAGTTCGCCATACAACTCCGCGGGGAAATACGCATCCCCATCCTGCAAAACCAAGGCGACGTTGCGGACAGAGGATATGTTCTGAGTCGGGTCGCCGTCGATGAGTATCAAATCGGCACGCTTGCCTCGCTCGATCGATCCCCGATCGGAGAGCACGCGCGCATAGGTCGCCCCATTCCAGGTTGCGATTCGCAGCACTTCGTTCGCAGGTATCCCGGCTTTGACGTACAACTCCAGTTCCCGCTGAAATGCGAATCCGGCGACATCATCGGTTCCCGAGACGATTTGAATCCCGGCACGGTGGAATCGCGCCACCGCGGCGAGCATCTTGGCGTAGGAGGCGCGCCAGCGCGGCGCCATCTCCTTGGTGATTTCGCTTTCGCTCTTGTAGAGGCTGCGGCGCAAGTTGATCGGCAGATGATCCACGGCCGCGGCGAGGGATGGATTGAGCTCGCCGGGCATTTGCGTAAATTGCGCTTCGAACGCCGTCAGGGTGGGATCGAGCACCGTCTTGTGCGCGACAAATAGCCTGACCAAATCCTGGAACGGCTGCGCATCGAGGTCGAGCGAATTGGCATTTTCCGCAATCAGCGTAAAGCGCTGCAGCGACCGGGTATCGGTGTCGGGTTTGACATAGAAGTTCAGCAACACTTGATTGATGTGCTGAATCTCATCGTAGCCGTCCTTGACCGCATCTTCCGCTTTCATGAACGCCGGGATATGGCCGCTCACGCGCAAGCCGCGCTGATGCGCATACGCTGCAGTCTCCTTGACCCATTCCGGCTTGAAGGAATTGTAAATCTTGATTTGCGGATAGCCGCGCTGCGCATAGAAATCGACCGCGCGTTTTGCGCCGTCGAGGCTCTCGACCAGAATGCCGCCGTTCGCATTGAACGGACTCTTGCCTTCGATGAAGCCCGCGGGTACGACATGCGGCCCGATGGACTCATGTCGATCAAGACGACCAATCGCTTCGGCCAAAGTGGCGTTATCGTTGCCCATGTCGCGCACGGTCGTCACGCCGGATGCAAGATTCAGCAAGTAATCGCCGGGCGAGACATGCGCGTGCATGTCGATGAATCCCGGCAGCAGCGTGCGCCCTTTTGCATCGATGACCGTGCCCGGCGTCTGGCTCGGTGAACCGGCGGGATAGACCGACCCGATGCGGCCATGATTCACATACACATCCTGCTCGGCGCCAAGCACGGCATGCTCGGAATCGAATACTCGCGCGTTCTTGATGAGCACCGGTTGCGCCAACTCGTGCCGATCACGCTTGGCGATGTCGCGCTGGTATGCGGCCTGGGCCTCCAGCTGTTGCTGTTCGAGTCCTGCAGCTTGGCCTTCCCAGCCCTTCAAAATCAATTGTGCGAAGCCGGGAAAAATCGTCGCGAACGCTCTTTGCCCGTCGGCCGTCATCCACACGTAATCCGGTTCCAGATCCGCGCCGCGCATGGCATAGAGCGCCACTGCCTGCGTATCCTTGCCGTTCGTCACGCTGGTATCAATCAATTTGACGATGGACAACTCACCGCCCGGAATTCCCGGCAATTTGGCTGTCGATTCACGGATCAGGGCGCGGAGCGTGATGCCTGTGACTTCGATGGTCGAATCGATCGGCACATACAGCGCCTTGCCGCCGATCTTCAGCGTGCCATGATCGACCTTGCCCGACCATTCAGCGCGATCGCCCTTGCGCTCGAAGCGTTCGTCGACCAGCGAACCGAAGGTCGACTTCCCGCTGATCGCAAAGCGCTGCAATGTGCCGTCAGACGCCAGCACGAGCTTTTCCTTCAAGTCAGGACCGCGGCCGTTTTCCCGGTAGCTAAAGTCGGTCGTGATGCTGCCGTCGTCGGCAACGCGAGTGACATGTTCGCCCCCCACATGGCCGGAGAACAGCATGGTGTAGCGGTATTCCGTCGCCGCCTGCGCGGCGCCGGCGGCGCACGCTGCGAACAGAACCGCGCACAGTTTGACCCTTGAATTCATGCAACTCTCCGATTCTAGTTGGTGTTATGCGGCATTGAGTGCCGGCTCAGAGCCTGTCTTCAGTTACGCTCCCCAATCGGCAAATCATAACTGCAAAGCGCAGGATTGGGCGACTGATTCTTATTGCACGAGTGTTAAAGAGCAACGCCCTTCCCGAACTCAATAGAGAAGCAGGCTGCTCGGGCTCGGAATACAGCCGCTTCGGCATGACCAGGTGCGCCCGGAATCTGCGGAAATATAGAGGTGCCCCGCGCTGTCGACCGCGGCAACCGTTGAGCCGAGCGTCGCGATGCAACCCGTATCAGCCTTGCCTTCGGTCCATCTCGGCAACCCTCCGCCGATCGCTTGCAGCGGACCTGACCCGTCTATGGGTCGCCGATAGATCGCACCGCGCGCCGCGAAAGGATCCTCCGACGCACTTACGAGAATGTCGACGCCCGCAAAGGCAACGGCGGAGCAATGCGGGGCGTGCAGGCCGTCCTGTTCGATGGTCCATGAAGCTCCGCCATCCCGGCTGACACAGAGGCCGACCGCGGCAGCTGCAACGACGATGTCGGGACGGGTCGGATGGGCGCAAACTTGATGGACGTCAGCGTCGATCTCGATGCTAGGTCTCCACGTTGCACCCTGGTCGGTGGATCGCGGAATGCCGCCGACATGGACATTGGCGAGCAGTACAGCACCGTTGCACGTTGCGGTGATCGATCGAATCCCGAGCGGCGGTCCGACAAGCCGCCCATCGACGAGCGCCGTTCCCGCATACCATTTTTCGCGACCGGCGACATTGTCAAACCCAGCGAGTGGCTCGAGGATGGCCTCCGGACCGAAGCGCAGCACGCGTGCATCGTCCGTCCCGACGTAGATTGCATCGCCAACCGCCACACAGCATGAGAGCTCGGATTCGGCCGTCGTTATTGCGCTCCACTCGCCCTTGGCACTCCGCCGCCGAAGCGACCGACCGCCGACGATTGCAAGAGCACCGCCATTTCCGTCCGGTGCAAGACTTCTAATAGGCTGATCAGCGAGTTCCTGATCAAATGCCTCGCCGGCGCCGACGAACAAACCGTCGCGCCAGGTTGCCGCCAGTACGGTTGGTGGTGCCATCGCAGATGCCCTTTCGCAAGTAGCGCAATCCAGACCGAAGCCTGTGCTCGTTGAGAGCGGCGCGTCAAGGGTGCAGGCCGGAGCAAGCGAATTGGACTAAGCGGCCGGAATGGCGACGTTGAAAGGGACCGGCCAATCAAGTGTCATGAGAACCGCCCGCCTCCCTGCGCTGTTTTGCGTTTTGCAGAATGAGGCGGCGCCGAGTCTCATCGACAAGGCCCCATTCTTTGATCTCCTCCAACGATCGAAAGCAGCCGAGACAGGTCAGTTCGTCGTCCAGGCAGCAATTGCCTACACACGGGGATTGAGCGGAGCTGTCGATGTCACTCATTTGATGTGGAATGCGGTGGGAGGCATCGAATTTGAGCACACGGGCGCAAGGGAATCCGAGCAATGCATCACACGGGAGGCGGTCATGCGGATTTTGTCGACTTCGGATTACTTCAGTCCGTAGGCATCGCGTATCAGGTATTCGGCGAGAACTTGAGGCAGGAACGGCCGCAGAGCGTTGAAGGTTCGTTGTACCGCGTTCGCGCGCGGATATCGCAAAGCGGGGCGGCGGCTTTGAAGAATGGTCTCGACGGCTGAAATCACGGGCGACAGGTTCTGATTCGCCTGCTCGTCGCGGGCCATGGTTGCGATTGCACGCGTCGCCGACTCGTAGTACGGCGAAGCAGGAACAGTCTCGTTCGTCATGCGCCGGTTCACCGTAAAGGATGTGGCGAAATCGCCCGGCTCGATCATCGACACGGAGACGCCGAAGCGGCGAACCTCCATGCGCAGCGCTTCCGTGTAGGCTTCGATCGCGAATTTGGTCGCGCTGTAGAAGCCTTGAAAGGGCAGCGGAATTCGCCCCGCCAGCGAACTCATGTTGATGATCGTGCCGGCGCGCTGCGCGCGCAAGTACGGCAGGACCGCTCGGCAGACGCGGTGAAGCCCAAAGAAATTGGTGTCGAACTGCGCTTGCGCTTCCGCCGCCGTGGTGTCCTCGATCGCGCCGGCAATGCCGATGCCGGCGTTGTTGATCACGGCGTCGATCCGCCCGGCAACTTGGATCACCTCCGAAATGCAGGCGCGCACGGACTCATCCTGAGTGACATCGAGCGGTAGGGTCGTGAAGCCGTCGGACGGCGCCGCGCGAGGCGTTCGCACAGTGCCGAACACGCGGTAGTCTTTCGCAGTGAGCGCCTTGGCGATGGCGCAGCCAAAACCAGAACTGGCGCCGGTAATCAGGATCACTTTGGTTGAGTTGCTCATGCTTGAGGGTCCAGGCGAGTTGTCACGTTGGCGACTCAGTAAGCGGTCGTGCACGGGTCACTTCCAGCGGGTGGTCAATTAAGGTTTGCACCTGTCCCACAAATCGAACTGTGTGCGGCAACTGGGTGTGGTGGTCGAATGCGGCTTCATCCTTCCAGCGCGAATGGATATAGAAAAGGCGCGGATCTTGGGTTGCGCTGAAAACGTGGATGGATAGGCAACCGGGTTCTTGCCGGGTTGGCCTTAAGACCTCGTGGATAGTCGCGGCGACTGCATTTTGCAGTCCTTCCTTGGCGCGGAAACGGGCGAAGATGAACAACTCTGATGTCACTGCGGTTTCCTCTCGGAGTTGGTTTCTTGACGGGCCTGGTGATTGTCGCGGGTTTTCGATGTCTGCATTAGAATTCGCGTTCGGTTCAAGCGCAAGACGAACGAAACCGAATGCGGTTTTTGAGGGGGATCAAGTGGCGCTGGTTGTATTTCTAAGAGGAGTCAACGTCGGGGGGCACCGGACGTTCCGACCGACCAAACTGGCCGAAGCACTGAAACACCTGGGTGCCGTCAATATTGGCGCGGCGGGCACGCTGGTCCTTAGACAGCCAATGACCCAGGCCCAAGCACGCGCAGAAGTGGCACGCAGACTTCCGTTTGTCGCCGAGATCGTTGTTTGCCAGGGCCGCGACATTGCGAATCTAATTTCAACGAATCCATTTGAGGGACAGTCGCTGCGAGGAGGTGTTGTCCGCTTCGTCAGCGTGCTGTCCCAGCGCCCTCGCTTGACGCCGCCAACGCCCATGCGATTCCCGTCCAGCGGCCCATGGCTGATGAAGATCCTCGCGAGACGAAACCGATTCGTCATCGGAATGTACAGGCGCCACATGAAGGTCATCGGACTCCTCGGTACCCTGGACCGGCTCTATGGCGTCCCTGTGACCACGCGCAACTGGAATACCATCGCGGCAATTGCCATGGTGCTCCGTAACAATCGCTCGCGGAACGGGTCCAACACGACGATGGATCGCCAATACTAAGGTCCAATCGTTTCGCACCCTAGGTTCTGATGTGATCACGCCATTGCATCAGATGATGCCAAACAGGTACCAGCATGAGACAGCAGAAGCATGACGCCGGCGCAACGAAAGTGAACATGAACCTCGAGGTCGATATCATCCCCGTGTCCGACATCGAGCGATCCAAGCAGTTCTACGAACGCCTGGGTTGGAGGCTCGACGACGATGTCGCCCCGTCAAAGGACGTTCGGATAGTCCAGTTCACGCCACCGGGGTCCGGGTGCTCAATCACGTTCGGCAAGGGAATAACGGCGGCCGCGCCTGGCTCTGCCGAGGGGACGCTGGTCGTCGCCGACATTGAAGCGGCGCATGCCGAACTCGCCGGCCGCGGCATCGACACGATTGAGGTGTGGCACGGGGCGCCGTTTCCCCTGGAGGCACGGCTCAGCGGTCCCGACCCCAAGCGCACGAGCTACGGGTCGTTCTTCTCCTTTAACGATCCTGACGGCAACACGTGGCTAGTCCAGGAGGTCACGACGCGGCGCCCCGGCAGAATCTGATACGGCGTGTGCCGGAGCGGGCCGGATCAGATTGCTAGTCGTTGAAGAAAGCGAACGTACGAAATTCAACGCTCTCCCTCGGTGCCAGAACCGGGTGGCGGGTCGGATCGACAAAGGCTGTGTGTGGAGTAAATCGTGCCCTTCCATCCGTCGCAGTATCGTAGTTCTTGAATATCCAAGCTTCGTCTGTTCGCATGTCCGAGGCATAGTACCAGCGATGCGCAGGATTGAACCTCACGTAGTAAATCTGTCCCGTACGATTCGGGTAAAGGAGATCTGCCGCGAGGAGATCTTGCTCGTCAACTGAAGATGCGTCGCATATTGCAAGCGGGCAGTCTCGCAGAGGTTCGGCAATCGGCCGCCAAACGTTGATTGCCGCCATGCGTTGACCTGGTACTGGAGCCCTGCCGAGGACGGCGTCGGCTCTAGCCCGTGCAGACTTGCCGCTGAAGTCAGTGTGGATGTGGAAGACTGGGCGTTTGACCTCACCCGCGGTGAGCGCCTTTGGTGGGCCCCCGCGGCCTCGGATGTTGTGGTCGAACACAACGACATCCGCCGCACCGGTTACGGACCGAACGAGATCGGCTGTTTCCGGGTAGCCTACGCGATGCAGTTCGTCCTCGTCATAGAAACTGTGCACGGCACTGCGGTGACGCAACACGCTCGCGCCTTCCACCTCGAGCCGAAGCGGTTGGGGCGATTGGCGCGCGTCACGTATCTCGACTACATGCTCCACGAACTCAATATTGGTTTCCTCTGTCCCATGCGGAGCGTAGGCATAGGCAAAGAGCGGCCGAGTGCCCGCGGCTGCGTAGTAGACAGAGCCTCGCACGCTGGCATTCTGATGATGTGAATTCGCGGACATGGGCGACCTCGCTAATTTCGCTTGGTCTGCCGCGAGCAACGCGCGCGCATTCAGGCCAAACACAATTGAAAGGTACTCCCGTCGGATCGGCGCGAGCCAAAACCTTCTTAACGACTGTTAAGCATTCCTGAATCGTGCGAGATTGCGCGCCCTGGAGAGGCCCGATGCTACTGGCCGGACTTTTTCTTTTTCCTCTTCCGTTTCTCCAGGTACTCGTCGATCGCCTCTCGAATGTAGTGCATCACGGGTGTTCCCGTGTCGTCTGAGAGCCTTTTGAGCGCGGCGATCTGCCGCGCGAGCAGATATGGGGGGTATCGATTTGCGGGACTTTTCTTGGCCGTCATTGGGTGATATTACCCGCGACCACGCACGACTGGCCAGCCTGTCCCAAGCTACGAGCTCGGAGCCCGATATCACGGCCGATTTTAAATGCGCGGTGGCGGACCGCCGCCGCCAGGAGCGGTTATCTCGATGCGCCTCGCTCAGGCAGCCTTTCGCCGTCGCATGCAGCCGAGACCGGCGATACCGCCCAAGAGCAGCGGTAGTGCGGCAGGCAGGGGGACAGGGGTGGGAGTAAGCGTCTTTGATACAAGATCGTAGCTACCCGACTTGCCGCCGAGCCATTGAATCTTCAAAGCTGGATTGTAACCAGCAAAATCGCCGGCCTGGGCGACGGTCACATCGAAGGTGAATTGCAGCTCGCTGTTTGCTGCCAGAGCGGGTGCCGTCGGTGCGGCGTTGGCTTTGAAGCAGAAAAAGTTTCCTGTCCCGTCGCAACCCATGGCATTCAACCCGCCCGTCATGAAGGTGAATCCAGTCATAGTCCCACTTAGAACCGACCCCGGCTTTGGTTCATTGAAGGCGAGCGAGTTCACACCGAAGCGGCTGCCTTCCGTATCGCCGGGTCCATTGATGCCGGTAATCTCGAGCGTGAACTGATCTTCTGTCGGGCTGAGAGCGGTTTCAAACAGCGTGTACGTAATGCCATCAGCCACCAACGAGGCTCGCGCGGGCATGCCCACGCATATCGCGATCGCGCCCAAGCTTACGGCGATCCATGAAGACTTAAAGCCCATTGATTTGCTCATCCGGTTTGCTCTCGATGCTTTGGCTGATATCAGCCCTGTCACCCTAGCGACAGAAAGCATCGAGAGAATGACGGCCATGTGACCGTCGCATAACAAGAGTCGCAATTCGGAACGCGTCTGGAGGCGAGCTTTCACCCGATCTAGTGGCTGCGCCTCCCGAACGAGACGCCGTATGCGCCAGCGCGCACCTGCGGCAGCGGGTCGTCGGAGAGCTCAATTCCGTCCGTCAGACTTGTGGGCAGGAACAGCAGCTTCTTCTGCGCCTCCAAGCTGTCGGGCACGACTTTGGTCAGGGTCAGCACACCAAGATCAACGACCTTGCGGTCATCAGGCCAAGGTTGGCTCGCATCCTTGGTTTGGTCGCCGGGTTCAGCCAATTGCGCTTTCAAGTGAAAAACCAACGGCTTCCGCGCGATCCGCTTGGCGAGTTCGTCGAACAGGAAATCGGGTGACTGCTTGGCTGCCTCTTCGGTCGTAATGTGCACCAGCTTTTCGGGCACTATCAGATAGCGCACTGCCTGCCTTTGGCCGCTCTTGCTGACGAAGATAAAGGCGTCAATACCGTGGTACTCCTCGTCGGCAAAGCTGTCCGGAATCGGGAGCGAACCGATCGCCTTCGGTGCATTCGGGTGGCTGGCGAAGAACTGGTCGAGTTTCGTAGGCTTTGGCGCATCGGGGGGACTCGCGATGATGGCCTGCAGTAGATCACGAAAGTCCTCTCCCGTCCCTACCGGGAAGAACTTGAACGAGTTGGTCACCATGTCGGTGTCGGTTCCGCCGGGCAGGTGGTACTTGATGGCGATGCCACGGGGCATCGCGGGAGAGCCGTCGGGTACATTCGGCATCCCACTGCCATCAGAGAAGCGCGCGGTCAGTGGAATCGAGCGGCCGTTGAAAAGCGTGGCGCGACTGAGCCGGGCTGCTTCGGCCGAGGCTTTGAAGCTACCTTCCAGCACAACGCCTTTCGCATGAAAGGCGCGAAACCCCGGATGCACGCCGTCCACCTTATTCGCCAAATCGACGATTTGCGTCGTGACCGGTGGGTTGTCTGCGGTAGCCGCTGCGGATGCCAGCAGCAGTGATGCACACATCAAGGAGTTCGCCAAGCGTTTTGCAGTCTTTATCAAGGGGGTCACGTCGACATGCTCCTCTGAAGGTGTTTCATTGCGGGGTGCCAAGTTGCATTGGATGCGATGAGGCGATCTCATCAGAAGCAGGATTGAGAAACGATTGGACGTTGGTATTGATACTTTCGTATTGGACACTGCGGAGGCGTCGGCGGGTGGCTCTCGTTCACGGCTGCGTGACCCGCTAATATAGGCCCGCGATGACACGCAGCGGGCGATCACACCGTGAGTGTACGACTTGATTTCGCGAAACTGCCGACGCGGGTCTGGCTGACCTTAATCTGTGTGGCTGCGCTTGTGGCGTTCGAGCCGGGCATTACGCGCGCGGAAGATTCGATTGGATTGTGCGCCCGTTGCAGCTTACTGGTTGGGGTGGGAGCGACGTATCGCCTTTTCGGCTGGACAGACGGAGTTGTAGTGCCTCTGACGCTCGAGTTGGATGAGAGTCGTTGGGAGCTCGGCGCCTTCCGCATGACGAACGCGCAGCGCTATCGCCAAAACGACCACGCCACCAACCCTTACTGGGGATTAACTGCAATGCGGCGTTGGCAGGTGCTACACCGGTCACGAGGCAGACTGTACCTCGGCTTCGGCGCGAACTACCGGTCTGAGATCGACTACCTCGAGACCACCCGGTGGAACTTTGCATATCTGGTGGCGGCGCGCTTTGATCTGGACTCGCACGGCAGGCTGCTCGAGCTGGGCATACGCCACTGGTCGAATTTCTGGATCAAGCAGCCCAATCGCGGCCAGGACTTTCTCACCTTGAGCTTCGGATTCTGAAGAGATCCGAGGACTGCGAATTTTCGCGTTATGAGGGCCAACCTAGGTCGGCCTCGAAACAAGGGATCCATAACGTGGCCCACCCATATTTTTACAAAGTGGCCCTGTTGCGTGGGCCACTTACAGAACACCTTAAGAAGGTACGCTGACAAAACCGAGGTAGATCCGATGAAACAAGTCCATCCAAGGCCACACGGATCATTGTCAATCTCTAGGAGAAGAACTTGAACCACTTGATGCAGACAGCGGTCGGCCTGGGATTGGCCACGATCATTTGTGTCTCTTATCCCTGCGTCGGCCTTTCGCAGACACCCGCGGTGCACGACGGGCAACGCGACTTTGATTTCAACATTGGAGTGTGGCACACCCACATCAAGCGAATTCTCGATCCATTTGCGAGCAGTTCGGAATCCGTTGAACTGAATGGAACTGTGACCGTGCGCAAGGTGTGGGACGGCAAGGCGGAACTGGAGGAGATCGAAGCGGACGGGCCGAAAGGCCACTGGGAAGGTCTCACGCTCTTCCTATACAACCCGAGCGCTCACCAGTGGAGTCAGTCGTTTGCGAACAGCAAGGTCGGGACGCTGTCGTCGAATGTCGGTGAATTCAAGGACGGCCGAGTCGTGCTGATTGGTCAGGACACCGTGAACGACAAGACGATCCTAGTGAAGGCCGTGTGGTCCGACATCAAGCCGGACTCGCACCAGTACGAGGAGTCGTATTCGAATGATGGCGGGACGACTTGGGTACGGTCGTTTATCGCCAACTTGACGAGATTGAAACAGTGAGAACGGCCCTTCATCAAGACGGTCGGGCGCGATCCGCCGCTTCGGCCATTCACCTCTTAGCTGAATGGTTATGGCGAGCTTGGCGGCTCCCATAGCTCAATCGGATTGCCTTCCGGGTCGTGCAGTCGCGCGAATCGACCGTAGGGAGATTTCTCAGGATCCACCTTCACCTCGATGTTGGACTTCTGCAGCTGCGCGACCATGGCGTCCAAATTTCGAACTCGAAAGTTCAACATCCATGCTTGCTGCTTCGATCCGAAATAATCCGTATCCATCGCAAACGGGGTGAATGCGGTCTTGCCGGCGGCTTGTTGCCACACTCGATGGTCAATCCCGAGATTGAGTTCATACCACTGCGCCAATTTTTTGGGGTCTTGGCTCCGGAAGAAAAATCCCCCGATGCCCAGCACGCGTTCGGCTGGCGTATTCATCTGCACCTCCACTGAGTCAGGCGTGGCACTCTCAACAGTTCCGGCGGCGGCCAACGTGGCCGCGCCGATTAGCACGGTTCTACGGTCGATCAACATGTCTTGGTATATGCACTATGATGCCGCGACTGGCTTGAGGATTGTATCAGCTTAGGCAAGGAGCGACAGCTCTGAGACATCAGTCCGACCATCCGATCCGCCGAGTCAACTCGCGGAACTTGGAATTCGCATGCACACATTGCAGCGTGGGCTCTCTCGTAACCTCGATTAGGTCGGGGTTATGCTCTTCATACGCCTTCTCCAACCATTCAAGAGCGCGGTCCGGTTCTCCAAGAGATCCATAGATCCGCGCGATGTTGTACGGAGAGACGTACCGCTTCTCTGACCCACTGAGCTTGCTCACAATTCTGCGGACAGCAGCATCATAACCGGCAGACGCGTAGCTCTGCGCCAATCCGGCCAAAGCCTCGGTGCCGCTTTCGGAGAGGGTTACGGCCCGCCGCATCGCCGCGATCGCCTGCTGCGGCAGACCCTTCTGCTGGTAAACGAGCCCCATGCGCAGATGCAAAACGTAGTGAGTGGGATCAATTTTCACACCTTGGCGCAGCACTGCGAGCGCCTCATCATAGCGGTGCGCGAGATAGAGGATCATGCCAACCGACGCGTACAGCGCTGAATTGATCGGGTCCCACTGCTGGCCGTGCTGTGCTCTGGCGACCGCTTCCTCGCACCGTCCCATGGCCATCAAGTATTCGGCATACCAATAATGCGTGATGGCATGTCCAGGATTGAACTCGAAGGAGCGGATGAAGTCTTCCTCGAGGCCCACCCAGTCCCAGTCGTGCAATCGCACGTGCGCGAGAGACGCATAGCCCTCGCCCAGTTCTGGCTCAATTCGCAGGGCTTGGCGGGCCGCCGTCTTGGCCTTGTGAAATGCTTCCGCGGCCGGCACGATTCCTCGGCAAGCAAGCATGGTGTGGGCATCGGAAACGCCATGGTAAGCCGGCGCGTAGGAAGGATCGTGGCGAATCGCCTTCTCGAAGAACTCGATGCTGCTGCGCATGCCGTCTTCGGTGCGCTTGTACCACAAGTGCCGGCCACGCAGATACAACTCGTGCGCTTGAGAATCAATCGAACGGTTGTTATCCACATCGAGGCGTGTCTGCTCATGTGCGGTGAGTTTGATTCGCACTTCACCCGCGATCGCCAGAGCCACTTCGGCCTGCAGCGCCAGCACGTCGTTCAAACTTCGCTCGTAGCTATGTGCCCACACATGGCTTTCGTCGCTCACCCGGATGAGTTGTGCGGAAATACGTGCCCGAGCTCCAACGCGCCGCACGCTGCCTTCCAGAACGTGGGACACTCCAAGTTCTTGGCCGATCTGACCAACCGATTTGGTCGTAGATTTATAGTGCATGGAGGATGTGCGCGCGATCACGCCCAATTGTTTAGGACTGAGTCGCGCAAGCTGCGTGATCATCTCTTCTGTCAGTCCGTCGCTGAAGTAGTCATGCTTCTCTTCGCCTTGCGTGAGGTTTTCGAAGGGCAGCACAACCAGCATCAGCCGGTCCGCAATAGCCTCATTGCTCAATCTTCCAACTGACTTGAGCGGACCGACAAAGCGGTAACCCCGCTTCGGAATCGTCTCAATAAATTGCAGGGTCCCCTGTTCTCCGAGAGCCTTGCGCAGCTGTGAGATGTGCGAAGTCAGGCTCCCTTGTTCTACGATCGTGGTGGGCCACACCGCGCGCAAGAGATCATCCTTCGCGACCGCGTTGCCCTGCGCCGTGACAAGTGTGATCAGGACGTCGAGGGCCTTCGGAGTGAGCGCGACGCGATCGCCATTTCGAAACAGCGCATGACCATCTGCGTCAAGATGGTACGGGCCAAATTCGTACTGACCGCGGGTCGCCATCGAGCTGACTTCTTTGAGGAATTCATCAGAAAAGTAGCAGCTTATTCAAAGGACTTCCAGCGCAGGGCGCAGGTATCCTCATGGGACTCTACGGAATCCGCGGGATCTCGGACGTGAAAGCCGGACCATGATGGCAAAACTCGGGGCCGGAGGGACTTATGGCGCGAATTCGACGCAGAATCCACAAATCGAAAAACGGAGCAGGCACCATGCGAACAACCAACCTCTTTGTCCTATCGACCACCTTTATTTCAGCCTGGCTGCTAACGGGCTGTGCGGCGACGGGGCCGACGCCGACCGCAAACGCTGCCGAACCGGCGCGCATCACGGTGCTTTACGATGCCTTTGGCAAGGACGCGACGATGACTAAAGACTGGGGTTACGCCGCCCTGGTCGAGATCAACGGCAAGCGCATTCTGTTCGATACGGGTGACGACCCGGCGATTTTTGCAAGGAACGTGAAGGCCAAGGCGGTCGACCTTACTAGGCTCGATTTCGTCGTGTTATCGCATCGTCATAGCGATCACGTGGGCGGACTTTCCTATCTACTTAGCGTGAATCCGAAGGTCAAAATTTACGCGCCGAAGGACGGCTTTGGGGGAATTTTCGGTTCCGATCAGCCCAGCAAGTTCTATCGCAAAGACGAGTCGCTGCCTGCCGAGATGCGCTACTACAACGGCGCACCGCCGGATATTGTGCGAATTGGCACGGTTTTTCCCGGCGCCAATATTCACTTGATCGACAAGACCACGGAAGTCATCCCGGGCGTTACGCTGATTGCCTTGGTATCCGATGCGACGGGAACCAAGGAGCTGAAGGAGCTTTCGCTTGCCATCAATACGCCCGACGGCATCGTGCTGGTGGTTGGTTGTTCGCACCCGGGCATCGAGGCCATCGTTGCCGAAACAGCCAAGATCAATCCGCACATTCACTTCATCGCAGGAGGATTCCACCTAGTCGTAGCCCAGGACACGGCAATCGAAAAAGCCGCTGCGAGCCTGCACGATACCTATAAAGTCGATTACATCGCCCCCGGTCACTGCACCGGAGAACCAACCTTTGCCGCTATGCAACGGATGTTTGGCGATCGTTATATTTACGCCGGATTGGGTACAACGCTCGGCGTCGGCGCCGTCCCGCGCGTCGAATCCGATCGTAGCGCCGCGCTGAACGAACACGACTTGCGCGGATATCGCTTGCTGCTCGCCTCAAGCGATGACTGAAAGGGCAGCATCTCGGATGCGGTTCGAGGCGCGCAGGTTCAATCGAGCGGCGGTGGGCGGCACCCTATCGCTCCGGTCACGCTCAATTCATGGCGACGCACGACGTGCGTCGCCAACCGGAGCATAGGGACTGAGCCGCAACCAACCGCAAAGGCGCCGCCGCAACTCCTGCGGCCCGACAATGGTCAGCGCGCGGCTTCGCTGTGCAGCGCCGATCGCAAGGTCTCCCATCCACACGCGCGTCATCGTTCGCAACGTCGTGCAAATCTGCAATTCGGCCTCATCACCTGGATCGACGGGGCAAAGGTCCACCTCGCCATCTTGGTTGACGAGCCACCAGGCGCGGGAACTGGCCGGCAAGTCCGAAAATATGAACTGGAAGACTGTGCGGATCGCGGGAAGCGCGCTCGGGTCCACCGTGCATCGAATGTCCCACATGAGCACACCGACATCGAGTTCAGCGCCACGAAACGTCGAGCGATACCAGCGTTGCGCCCAGGTACCGAGTTGCGTCACGACCGGCCCAAGTTCGCGGCCGGCAGGCGTCAGTTCATAGTAAGTGCCGGTACTCTTCAGACGCCGCTCCAGGACGCCAGAGGCTTCCAGTTTTTTCAGTCGGTTGCTGAGCAGCGAGCGCGACATCCTCGGCACGCCGCGGTGCAGATCGTTGAACGTCTCGCTCCCCCGAAACAGCTCACGCAGAATCAATGGCGTCCAGCGTTCAGCAAACACTTCAGCGCCTTTAGCGAGCGGACAATACTGGCCGTATCCCTCCATCGCACGCACCCCCTATCGCCAAGCGAGCCAGCGAAGCATATATGGCGATTCGAGACCAGTACAGTTATTGGACTTGCAAGCCGTTGTCGGTGGTAACAACCTAGCCTGCATTAGCTGTCGTCACTCGCTATAGGAGCACACTCATGCCAAAGCTCGAAACTCCCCGGCCGCGGTGTAAACGACCGGCGATGTTGTTCGTGGCGCTCGGCGCCCTCGGCAGTGCCTCGCTGCCATGTCAAGCGGATGTCATTACCGACTGGGACGCGAAAGCATCAGCAGTGGCCTCGCCCGCCTCCTTCGGCGAACGTGAAGTGGCAATTGTCGATCTCGCGATGTTCGATGCGGTCAATTCCATCGCCCGAAAGTACCGGCCCTATCTGGTTCGCGAGGACGGGTTCAGCGGTGCATCTGCTGAGGCTGCCGCCGCGAGTGCGGCGGCGACCGCCCTCGAAAAGCTGCATCCGCAGACTGCCGCCGACTTTAAATCGGCGCTCGATGATTACGTGAAAGGGCTGTCACCCTCGCACGATGACGTGGCAAAGGGGATGCATCTCGGCGAACTGGTCGCAGTTCGGATCTGCGACGCCCGTGCTGCCGATGGCGCCATGGGGGTTGATACTTACCGGCCGCGTACGCAACCGGGCGTGTATATACCCACCGCGACGATGGTGGCACCGACCTGGCCGAAACTGCACCCATTCGTGCTTGAACGGCCAGACCAGTTTCGACCCGGTCCACCGGTCGCGCTGGCCAGCCCGGAATGGGCGTCCGACTACAATGAAGTCAAAGCCTACGGAGCACGCAACAGCACGGTAAGGTCAGCAGAGCAGACCGAGACTGCGAAGTTTTGGCTGATGACAGGACCGCAGGCTTACCACCCGATCGCCCGCCAACTCATCGCCGCGCGCCGCATGAAACTAGTCGACAGCGCCCGGTTGATGGCGTCTTTCGCCGTTGCCTTGACCGATGCCTATGTCGCGGTGTTCGATGCGAAGTATCGCTACGAATTCTGGCGGCCGATCACCGCGATCCGCAACGGCGACGTCGAGGGTAACCCGGCTACCGAGATCGATCCGTCGTGGCAGCCGCTGGATGCGACGCCGCTGCACCCGGAGTACCCTTGTGCCCATTGTATTCTGAGTGGAGCCGCGGCCGCGTTGATTGAGTCGTACGGGGGGCTGCGAGATCTGCAGGAGATTTCGCTCACGAGTCCGACGACGCCCGGAATCACGCATCGCTGGTCGTCTCTCGACGCATTCATGAACGAGGTTGCGAACGCACGTGTATGGGCCGGGTTTCACTACCGTTCGTCTGCACGGGTGGGGACCGCGATGGGAGGTGAAGTCGGGCGTTATGTTGCCGCGCACTTCGCACAGCCCGAGAGCGATGCAGCGCACCCGCTGCGCTAGGACGCCCAACTGTTACAACCGCGCCGGAGAGTGCGGCAGAAATTCGACCCTTGCGGCCGCGAAACGATCGGCGACAATTCAACTTTGGCGACACGCGTCACCCTGCCATTATCGCGATACGGTACTACAGAGCGTAATTCATCGGCCAATGCGGCAATACCAGGAGACACGTATTACGAGACACCCAGATGATCAATCTCTAATCAATGCCTGCCATTCTCAGTCTGTCGATCTGTTAAAGCGAAATCTGACGCCCGGCGGCATCCTCGCTGCTTCACCTACTCTGCAGGCTGGCAAGCGCGGCTATACGGCAATATTCGGGCGAGACGCTGCCGTCTGCGCGATCGGTATGGCGCTGTCCGGCGATCAGTCTCTGGCGCGCGCAGCTGCAGCGGGTCTACACACCCTGGCGGAGCATCAAGCACCGAATGGACAGATTGCGAAGTTTGTCGACGTACAAAGACAGGAAGCTGATTTCTGGTATCTGGGATGCATTGATTCGACGTTATGGTGGCTGATTGCGCTGGCGTTTCTGGATCGGCACCGCAGTCCCAGCGGCTTGCTGCGGCAATACGCCAAGCGCGTCAAACTAGCCGTTCAATGGCTCTTGGCGCAGGAGCATCAACGCTTCTATCTGCTGCAGCAGAATGAGGCCAGCGACTGGGCCGACATCATGCCGCGCTCCGGCTTCGTTCTCTATACGAATGCACTGTGGTATTTCGTGAAGCGGCTCTTTCGCATCGACCATGCGGCTAAGACGCGCGAGAATTTCAACGGGCTCTTCCATCCTTTCTCCGCGGACATCGCCGAATATCGCCGCGCCCGCCTGCTCAACAATTACGTGCTGAAGCAGGGACGCAATCGGGATTTGTACCTCAGCTTCGTCAATTTCTCGTTCTTCGGCGAGGAGGGCGATGTTTTCGGCAACGTATTGGCTGTGCTACTGGGGCTCGCCGACAAGACCGCAAGCACCCGAACGCTCGATACGCTCACGAAGACACAGGTGAGCGATCCTTACCCTGTGCGGGCCGTCACTCGTCCCATCAAACGAAGCAATTCGCTGTGGCGCCCGTACATGGCCCGGCACCGGCAGAATTTCGTGTGGCAGTACCATAACGGAGGCATTTGGCCGATGGTGGGTGGTTTCTGGGTAACGGCGCTCATAGCGGCAGGGCGCGCAGAACAGGCGAAGTCGGAACTGATCAAACTGGCGCGCGTATGCGCGCTTCGAAATTGGCGATTTACCGAATGGCTTCACGGAAAAACGCTTGCACCGCGAGGAATGCCCGGTCAGTCTTGGAACGCCGCGGCATTCCTCATGGCGGAGCACGCCGTCACAGCCGGCAAGACTATATTTGCCGACGCCACTCAGCGGTGACAAAGGACCACGCGAAATCAGGCGGTAGCGATAATTGCCCGGTACACTCTGAAAAAGAGCGCAACTATCTGCCAACATTTCTGGAGGGAAATCGACATGGCCGGAGGCGAGGGCGGATTGTCGGGTCGGCGACGATCGGCGAGTACTGGGAATCCCCTTGATGGCCCTGCGGGTCAATGTCCGAGTTGCGCCGAGCCCGGGCGCGGCCGGTACTGCTCAGCCTGCGGCGAGCGCTTCCTCGTGGATCATGATTTTAGCCTGCGACACTTCTTCCTCGAGACCGTGCCGCACGAGGTGCTCGACATTGATGGAAAGTTCCTGCGCACGCTAAAACTGCTGCTCCTCAGGCCTGGGATGTTGGCATCGGAATATGTGGTCGGGCGGAGGCAGCGATACGTCGGACCCTTGCGATTCTATGTGATCGCTTTCCTTTTGCACGCGACTCTTGCCGCCTTGCTGGCAGGCCACGGGCCCTCCCTGTCGGAGCACATCCGCGAGATCGATCCCACGCAGCTATTGGCGCGACTCGTCGCCTCTCGACCCGGCGTCAACTGGAACGACCCTGAGCTTCGAGCGTCGCTTAGCGAACGCGGACGCTGGTTCGCCGAAATCGGCACCATGCTCATTTTCCTGGTCATTGCCGCCCTCCAAAAGCTGGTTTTCTTCCGCAGTGGTCGGCGCTATCTAGAGCATGTCGCTCTGTCGCTCAACATCGTATCTTTCTACATCGTTGTTTTGCTGCTCGTGGAGGTTGGTCTCGGCATTTTCGGTCGAAGTCACTTTGCCGATTACGATGTCGATGCCCAACAATGGGCCGGTGCCACCGTGCTGCCGGTCTACTGGTTTCTTGCGATTCGTAGATTTTATGGACTGCGAGCATTGCCGTCCCTATTTGGAGCGCTAATCATGTGGGTTGGTCACGCGTCAATCGCGTTGTGCATGAACTTGCTGGTCCTTGCGCTGCTCATCGAGACGGCCTGACGCGGGACATTTGAGAGACGACGTAGGGTTCTAAACGCTCGTGACTAACGCCCGGTGAGCCGCGCCGCGCTGTC
>Ga0210402_10001877_pt1 | contig 21055 bp, 28 predicted proteins | sample IncBWC7MmetaG_FD_161055 | JGI IMG/M metagenome (GOLD analysis project Ga0210402, IMG submission 161055) | Forest soil microbial communities from Barre Woods Harvard Forest LTER site, Petersham, Massachusetts, United States - Inc-BW-C-7-M | ecosystem: Environmental > Terrestrial > Soil >... | reverse complement strand
GGTCCGGCGCTGGCTGGTGTACACCCATTCGACCACCGAGCGCAGCACCAGGGCCTGGACGTTGTGGGACAGCCTCGACAGGTCCATCACGTTGATGCCCGGATGCAGCTTGATGGTAGAGGAGAGCTTTGCGGATTCGAGTTCGGGCACCGCCATTTTCAGGTATTCGACAAGCTGCACGCAGATCAGTTCGTTGACGCCGCGGGTGAAAGCCAGCGCCTTTTTCGCGTTTTCGAGGACCGCGCGGAGAGTTGCCGGCTCTTCCCAGTCCGTGCTGCTGTGCTTTTTTTTGCCCTTAGTGTCGGTTACGTTCTTGCTCAGCTCATAGTCACGGCAGAGATTCATCACCCAGCCGCGCTCGCGAGAGCCCAGCTTGGAGTCCATGACGCCCTCGACCATGGAGATCACAAACTTCCAATAGGGCTGCATCACGCTGGTTTCGGTGAAGTAGGGCGGAATCTCCCTCGCGCCGCGGAAAGATTTCTCGCCGCGCTTCGTGATGAACGCGATCGCGCAGACGCCGCTACGCTCCGTCATGGCCTGCAGCGTGGTGGTTTTACCGGAGAGCTGCGTCTGCCCGAGCACAATGGTATGCCCAAGTGGAATACTAACGCGCGCGCCAGTGCCAACTTCGAATCCGAGCGGGATGCTCATCGCGTGGAGAACCTCAGATCGAACGCGCGCGCCGGCATGCCGCGCCGGCGGGCGGATTTCTTGCCGACGGGAGAAACTCCGCTGCGGCGCATCTCCCACTGTTCGAAAGTCTCTCCGGCAGCGCATGACGTCCTGGGCAACGCCTTTGCACGTGCTGGCAGCCCATGGAAAGACGCTGCCGGAGAGTTTTGGGCGGAAAGTTCATCGCGCAGTCGGACTTCTGCTGTATGCAGGCGATCGTCCAGAAAATCGAATAGCAGGCGCAGCTTGCGAATTATCCAGCGACGAATCGCGAGTTTGGTTTCAATCTTCATCGTCTTTCCTGCCTCTGTAGATGTACCGAGTTGTGTCGGACAAGGTGGCCGCTATCACGGCCCACGCCCACACCCATGCTGGTAACGGTTTGCTGAATCCGTACTGCAGTACCACGCACACGATGACAAACAACCAATTCATTGCGGTTTCACCACTTCCCGCGCGTAAGGGCCGTGCATCCGGATTCGTCCTGGCTGACGCGACCGAGCAGGTTGCCGGCGGTAGCGTTCATTCTGCCCAGCGTTTCCTGCAGCCGGCCGTTGAGATCCATGACGGTGTCGAAATCTTTTTTCAGCGCGGCGTAGGCTTCATTGTCGCGAACATGGATGGCATCAATCGCGGCGTTAGCCTGGCTCATCGTGAAGCCGGCGCCGCCGGCCATCCCAATCACCAGGGCAAGCACCGCGGTGACGATGATCCATCCTCGAAAAGTGGTTTTGCTCATTGCGAGTTGTTCGTTCATGGCTGGGGCTTCCTTTCGTTCACTGTCTCGGGGAAATGCTTGTCGCGGCACGGCGCGCAGATCCCGTGAGAGATCTGCATCGGTACACCGTTTTTCAGGACCAGCACGGACGGCGGATGAATTTTGTTCACCACGATCACCAGGACGTCCGTGTGCCGGCGCTGAACTTTCAGGACGTTTACTTCGGGGCACCATCCGCAGATGGTGACGATTTCTCCAGTGCGGGGCGCATTGCCGCCGGGATTTCGAGGCGCTGCAGACGTCGCACCGTCTCCAGATTCAGCCGGAGCTGCTGTCCGCTCAGTAGCTCGATCGTGAAGGGTTTCTTCCATATCTCCTCGTCACTGGGAACAGGGAACAGCGTCATTTGCTGCGGCCGCTTTTCCATCGGGCACCATCTCCGCCGGCGTATGCGTGGACATCCAGGACAGCAAAAAGCCGTACGTATCGGCACTGACGGGCTTGCCGCGCAGCGCGCGGAGCAACGTCGGCCAGCGGAACGGCGCGTCCATCGCCCGTTTGAGCTGCACAATGTCCATCCGGCAAGCGATCCTGAAGCCTTCGATCCGCTGAATCTGGCCGCGGCTGAGAGTTCGCGTCATGGCTTCCGCCTTTCCGCTGTACCCGGTCTACCTTCTGTACCCAGTAGTTCTTGCAATGCCTCGGGCTGGAGGCTTACCTTGCCCTGACGGTGGAGCTGCCGCACGATGCGAATGCATAGATCCAGCAACGAACTTTGCGAGACGCTGTACGGCTTGAGGCTGCGTTCCATGTCGCTCAAAAACTCCACATTCTCCGGAGAGAGCTTCGAACTCACCATCGTTCGTTCCATTCCCATGTCTTCCTCCGTGCGGGGGTTCGAAGGAGTCCGTGGCCCATCCCGTATCTTTCTGTTCACCAGTAGTACGAGTTACCTATATGCAACCGCCTGAACGTACCAATACCATCGGCACGGCCGGGGAGACGGCCATACCCATGGGAAACCCGAAGACTGCTGACGAAAGAGAAAGGAGATTTGTGCAGTACCTGCGCTCGCTAAATAAAAGCGAACTGGCAGACCTGAGCCTGGCGCGCTTAAACCAGGTCGCAAATTTCAGGAAGGTACTGATGCAGTTGCTGAATGAAATGGTGGAGGCGCGCGCGCAGGACCTGGCGGCGGCAATGTTGATCGCGGACGCGCCGGAGAAGCCGAAGGTTCTGCAGGTTGTGAAGAGGAGGAGAGTGCCCCCAACCAAGGCAGTACGGCCGGAGTGGATCAACCAAGAAGCTAAAGTGTTGGAAGGAAAGCGCTGAATCGATAGATAGGGACGCGCGCGGCGCTCGCGTGCGTCCCATAAGGAATAAAATATGTTAACAAAAAAATACTTCTTCTTCATGACGTCACGCTCTCCGCGGACTTTTCCTTCTGTTCCTGCAGCCAGCGCTCCTGGATCATCAGCCGTAAGAAACCCGCCTGGTTCGCCATGCCGAAACGTTCCTTGCTCCAGCGCACTAGTGCGTCGTAATGTGCCCGGCCCACTTTCACGGTCACGCTTAAATCCTGCTTCTCTTCCATCGGATCGATTTGTTTTTCTTGCTCGTTTGCCATGACGGGGCCATGTTATCCAGTGACATAGATGGTGTCAATAGGAATCTAGTACCTGAGACACTTTCCCATGCCGTCGAAATTCGAAATCCCCGCATAAACACTGGCAGTCTCACGGTGTCTCACGGTACAGTCTCACACTTTCAAAATCGTCGCAGAAAACAAAGGGGTTACAAATAAAAAGTCTCACGGAAAATCTCCCATAATCCGTCATGTATAAAGAAAGAAAGTAGTTATCTTTCTGTTAGTCTCACGGAGTGGGTGTAGGTAGATGTAGATGTGAGTGAGTCTTAATCAACTGTCTTACGCAGGGGGTGGGGTTTATGAGACTCTGGTGCGAAAAACCTCTGTAACACTTTGATTTGTATGTGGATATTGGGAGTCTCACGAAAATCGACCGTGAGACTGTTAACTTGTACAAGTCTGGATTATTTGAAGTTAGGGAGTCTCACGAATTACGCAAATCTGTCTCGCGGTTTTCTTCAGGGTGGGAAGAGGCCTACTCGTCGGGCTGGAGGTGAAACTCTGGACGCTGGTCTTCGCTGAACTCTTTGAACCACCGGTAAGCTGTCGCGCGGGAAACGCCGACTTCCTGGCCGACCAGCATGGTGGGCATTTTATTTTTGAACATCTCAAACGCTGCGATCCGTTGCGCGTGAAGCGCCGGCCGCGTCACCCACTCATTTTTCCCCAGGGAATCTTTTATGAGTTGGATTTCGAACGGCATCAGTGTCCGCGGTAACAGACACTTGTGGCGGTTTTTCTCGATGTGGACTTCAATGCGAAGCTGCTCTTCTGGTCTGTAGTTCGCCGGCCGGCGCAGCTTGATCACGAAGCTGAGCATGTCTTCCTTTTCGGATCCACCGCGTTGCTCGCCGCTTTTTCCTGCGTGGTGCAGAAACACAACCCAGATCCCGCGCTGGTTTAAATCCGTGAACCATTCAGCCAGGATTGCATCGCGGTCGCTCTGCGCCTCCTGGGAAGCCGGCCAGAGTGTGGAGAGATTGTCGAGCCACAGTCCCTCGTAGCCGCCGCCGAAAAGCCGGTCCTCGATAAATTTGCGATCGCGCGCCGTGGAGATCTTCGGCCGCCACGACTTCTGGTAGTCCATGGAGATCGTGCCGAACTGTTCATCGGTGGGGATTTTCGATTCGTCCATTCGGGCGATCTGCCGCATTCGCTCCTGGATCTCTGATTCATCCATTTCGCCATAGACGTAGAGCTGGCGGAACGGCCGCGAAATCGCCCAATGCCCGCCGCCGCCCTTGTGTCCACCCCAAAGCGATTGCTCTCCGATCGCGATGTCCCGCGCCATCTTCGTGCAGAAAAAACTTTTCCCCGTGCCTCGCCAGCCGTAAACCTCTCCAGTGCCGCGGCGCGAGAGGAGTGGATCGATAGCGTATTCGATCGGCGCGCATTCGCGTGTGAGCAGCGAGCGGAAGCCGACGACAACGGCCGGATTCTCGTCGGAGACCTGCACCATGCTTTTGAAAGAACTCTCCGCGGTCTGGAGAAGGGAATCCGTGTCTTCCACTCCGGAGAAGGCCTGCGTCTGTATTTTGTGGGTGAGGTGAATCAGCAAGCGAAGGCGGGATTTTTCTTTGACGATCTTTGCGTAGTATTCGACATTGGAGATACGCGGGAGTCCGTCGACGAGGGATGCGAGGTATGGAGCGCCGCCGGCAGACTCTAGCTGGGCGGAACTCTGCAGCTCGTCCGTCAGTGTGACCAGGTCGATCGGCCGGCCGTCTTCGTGAAGCTCGAGCATCGTGCGATAGACGGTTTGATTCTGCGCCAGGAAAAAATCCCCCGTGTTTATTTCATCGAACACCTTCAGCAACGCTTTGTTGTCCATGATCACGGCACCGAGGATGCTGCGCTCGGCGTCCAGATTGGACGGAAGTTTTTGCGCGATGTCGGATGGGAGAGGTGCTTGACGCTGACGATTAAAGGGGACGGTTGACATGGTTTTTGGCAGCTCGTCTCTGGGCGAGTCGAGAAAAGTGGAAGGGGACAAGCTGAGCTGCCAAGTTCAACCTGTCCCCGACGTTTTTTCTGCGGACTAGAGAGAGGAACGACTCGGAAAATACGCGTCGCGGAAATTCTTGTCAAGGGCATGCGTGAATTTTCTGAAAATAACTGTGGAATGTGCGGTAACAGGCAACCGAAAAGCGTCTATGACGCTACGCCGGCGGCGTGTTCGGGTCCGGCTTTAGATCTGCCGGCGTGATGACGGGGCGCGCGCCTTCCAGAAATGCGTTCTTGAATGCCTCGAGGCGATCGTCTTTCGGGACTCTCTTGAGGATCTCGCGGTTGCCGAAAATATAGTCGAGTCCCATCTTGCCGTGCTGCAGGATTTCGTCGATCAGGTTTCTACCGTTCGGATGCTGGCTCACCGGATCCGTCACGTCGATGAACGTCAGCGCCTGGGCCGCGGCTTCCTCCGGAGTCAGCGTCTGGTTCGAAAGGATCTCCACGATTTTCTGTTCGATGTACTGCATCATCTGCTCCGCCTGGGCGAGTTGATCCGTAGACGGTTGGCCGTTCTCCGGCGGAGCTGCAGGTTCCGGTTGCGGCGCCGGCATCGCGATGACGTTGTTCGGCGGAGCCGCAGGGCCCGGCTGCTGAACCGGCTGAACGTTGATTGGTGGCTGCACTCCTCGCGCATAGGCCGCGGCCGCGGCCTTGGCCTCTTCCGCGCGACGGTAGCCGTCCATGATGCTGCCGAAATGCTGCGTCAGCGTGGGCAGTTGATTCACCAGGCCCATCACCAGTTTATCGGTCAGCTTCTCTCCGCCGCCTCCGCCGGCTGGGCCCATCAGCCCGCTTTCCTTAAAAAGTTTCAGCGTCGCCAGCGTTTCTTGCAAAGAGTTCGTGGGACCAGGCGCGAACAGTGTTTTCACTTGCGCGAGGAACTGCATCATTGCCATCGGATCGCTCATCGGATTCGGAGAGTGCCCACCCGGGCCATCCGCCATCTTATTCAGCGTGCTCTGTACTGCCGTCGCTCCACTGTTGAAAACGACGCTATTCAACTCGAGCGCCTTTCTCATCGCCTCCAGGCCGAGATCGCCACCGCGGGATGTTCGCAGCTCCTCGCGTAAGGCTTTAATTTCCTCGCGGAACATAAAGAGCAACTGACTGGTGGAATCTCCAGGAATCGGAGCCACAGCGCGCTCTGTGTTGGCGATCGGCTGCCCTCCGATTTTCAGGTCCACGTTGTACCGGAGCTGCAGGCCTGGCCCGACTTTCAGCCAGACGTTGTACTCGCCTCCGCCAAACCGCTGCTGGATCACTTCGCGGCGCATCGGCTCGTAGAACTTGCCCAGCCACTCTTTTTCGTCGGCACGCTGGGACTTCCGTCCGCGGTAAAGCGTGAACTCGTAGTCCGGCTTATCCAGATTCGCCACCGGCTTCAGTGTCTCCACAAATTCCCAGATCTCCGGACGGTCTATCTTCTCTTTTTCGTCCGGCTCGGTGGGCAGCACTCGGGTGCGGGTGGTCTGTTCGATGGTTTCGCCAGGGGCGGGCTTGACGGGCATTGTGACGCCTCCAAATGTGGTAAACGCACAACACTTGTGGCATGAAAGGGAGTGTGTGTCAAGAGATACACGCTGATACTGGCCTATAAGCACCCATGCAGTACGGTCGTGGTGTACAGAAGGGGTGGACTTTGTTGTAAGAAAGACACAGATTCACACCGTGCTACCGGACCTTCGGAATTTTCAGGGGACGATGGGAACGCCGTTGCTCAGCGGCGATGCGGGCGTGGCTCAGACGATCGGTGTAATGCGCCAGATCGTCGACGATGCCGTGAAAGATCCCGCAGTGAACGGCGCGGCGATTCAATTCGTCCGTGGCGTCACGGACAGTTTCAGCCGCGACCAGAAAGCACAGGCGATTTATGCCGCGGTCGCGAATCGCTGGCTGTATGTCGAGGATCCCGTCGGCCCCTTTGGCCCGAAGGAAACCGTCCGACCTGTTCGCCTGCTGCTGCAAACCTTCGCTGGAGACTGCGATGACGCGACCATCCTGATTTGTGCCCTCTGCGGGACGATCGGCATTCCATGCCGCATCGTCACGATCGCCGCGGATCCAACTTCACCGCGCGAATTTTCCCACGTGTATCCGGAAGCGGAGATCGCGCCTGGTCGATTTGTAGCGATGGACGTTGCTCGTCCTGGCAGCGCGTATGGAGTTCCGCCGGCGCGCTACTACCGAAAGCGAGTCTGGAGTCTGGAATCGAAAACGTATTCGGATCTCGCCGGCGGGTGCTGCCAATGCGCCTCGGGCAACTGCGGCCAGCGAGTTTCGACGCTTAATGGTTACGCTCTGCTCGGCGATGACGCCACCGCGTTTTCCACGGACGCGCAAGCCGCAGCGAGTCTCGAATCCGGTGCCGCGCAAATTATCAGCGCCACCAAAGGGCAGCCGACGATCCCCTTTAACTATCCCACCGGATCTTCTCCGTACTCGAGTTTCATTCCTGCCGGCACAACTCTTCCCGCAGGCTACGGCACGCCGACGGCCGCACTTTCCGCGAGTCCCACGATGCTGCTCGCGATCGTCGGTGGATTGGCGCTGGCCTTCGCACTTTCGAGGCGTCACTGATGGGCCGCGTCCTCTTTCCGACGAAGAATGAAGTCGGCGTGCGTACACTCTCCGGAGTTGCGGGCGCAGACTATGCCGGCTTTCGCGCGCCCGCCGAGCCCGCTCCGCGCGGCGCGAGCAATCCAGTCACGCTAGGCCTGGCGGTTTCCACGGCTCGTATTTTTGACACGAATGGCGGCACCACATATTGGGGCGGGACTCCCATCGTCTATCGTCCGCCAATTCTTCCCGCGCCGAGGCAGACGCCGGTTTCTCCTCTTCCGATCGTCGTAGCGCAGCCAGCTCCGCCGCCAGTGAGTCAGCAGAGCTCGCCGACTCCCGTCGTGACGATTCCACCGTCGCAACCAGCTCCGCCGCTCGTCACCAGCGGAGGCGGAACGGCGAGCCCGAATATTGCGCCGGCCGCGGCGGTTCCTCCTCCGGTGGTTTACACCACAGACGCCAGCGGAAACATCATCAACGCGCAAACCGGCGCCGTTGTGGTTCCCGCAACGCAAGCTGCAGCGAGTGGAACGACGGCCGCATCGATGAATGCCGCGACGGCTCCGGCCGCGAGCTCTGGAATCACCGATCAGATTGCCGCGTGGCTCGGCGGCAGCACGCCGATCGGCACCTGGTCCGTTCCGAATGCGCTACTAGCCGGCGCGGTGATTTTGGGTTTCGCGTTTCTGGAAGGCGGCGGCAGTTCGTCGACGGGGAGAAAGCGGTGAGCTTCGCCTATCGCCCTACTCCCGTGATCGTGCTCAGCGGAAAGACTGTGGGCGATGATCACGTGCCGCTGCGGCGCCTGCCGGCGGGAACGATGCAGGGCTACACACCGAATTTTGTTTCGCCGGCGTTGAACGCTATCGGCCGGCGCACCATCGGTGGCGATCCCTGGATTCTTTCGAGCGGCACGATGGGCCGATTCGTTTTGGGCGACGACAGTTTGCCGGAAGATTTTTTCAGCGGCTTGGACACACCACCGATCCTTCCCGCGGATTCTGGACTGCCGTCCGATTTCTTTACCGGCGCCGCCGGCACGCCCATCCTTCCAACGGCCAGTCTCCCGACTCTCGGTCCGGCGCCGTCTCTGGGCATTCCGAATTTGCCGGCCGGATCGGGCGGCGGAATTCCGCTCACGTACACGGCTCCGCCGCCTCCTGCGACGCCTGCAACGGCAGCGCAAACGCAGGCTACGGTTGCCGCCGGAACGTCGCTGCTGACGAGCATCGCGAATTTCTTTAAGCCGGCGCCGGCGAAGGCCACGCCGATGACCGCGGCGATGCCCGGCGTTTATAACGCATACGGCGCGGCACCTTCCTGGTTCAGCCAGAGCAGTTTGCTGCCGGGCACGCCGAACTCCACCGTGCTTTTTGGCGCTGCCGCCGTGTTGGTGCTTTTTGCTGTGATGGCCGGGGGCAAAAAGTGAGCTACGCGATCGCGCCCACGTTCGAAGCGAACAAGATCGGTGTGCGTCGCGCGTACACGCTCGGACGCGCAGGCCTCGCCGGAGCTCCGGACGCGCTCGCGCTGCAGATGATTGCGGACGGGTACGACATTTCCACGATCACCACACTGACCGATGCGAACATAAGCGACACGCAGCTCCAGTATCTCTACGATAACTACGGCGCCGGCACGCCGGAATTCGCTGCGGCCGCGAATCAGATTTTGTCCGGCCTCACCGGCGGACCTGGCGGAGCGGCTTCCGCGGCGAATTATCCGCAGGCGGCGATCCCCACAACGATTTCCATCGCGTGGGGCGCATACGACTTGACGCAAGAGCAGAGCTGGAGTGCGCTGAACAGCCTGTTCACGATGGTGCAGCAGCAACTGAACTCCATCGCACAGCAGGCACCGAATGATCCCGACGTCGTCGCACACGTGACACAGTTCAACGGCCTGGTGGTTCAGTGGGCCGGGTATTACCAGCAGGCTTTCGGATCCGCACCTTCTCCGCTACCGATGGCTTCGATCCCTGGCGGAGGATCGCTGTCCGGAACGCTCGGAGTAATTCCGATCGCCGTTGTGGCCGTAGTGGCCGCTGGACTCGTGGCTCTTTTCGCAGCGCTATACGGGATTTACACGTGGGGACAAACGAAAAAGGCGCAGCTCACTGCTGCGGCACAAGTGCAGACCACAGCCGTCGCCGGCGCGCAATCTGCAGCGAATTCTCTGTTGGCGCAGGCAAATACGATCGCGGCTTCTAATCCTACCCAGGCAGCAGCGATGCGCGCCCAGGCGGCCGCGTTGCTCGGGCAAACCGTTTCAACGACCTCACCACAGACCGGGCAGCTCACCAGTTGGTTTACGCAGAATTGGGTTGGAGTCGCCGCGGTGTTGCTGGGCGTGGCCGTGCTTCCGGCGCTGGTGAAAAAGCTATGAGGCTACGGGGTCTTCAGCTTCTCGATCGCCTTATGCATCTTCACCAGATACACAATCGAAATCACATTGGTGACTGCAAGCACCGTAAACCCTACGGCCAGGATGCATCCCATCAGGCCGAAGCCGTCGACCATGGTTTTCGCAATCATTTGATCCATCAGATCCCTCCGCGGGGTGAATTATGACGAACGAAACGAACCAAGTCCATCACGGGGATTGTGGCGACGTCGGCGAAACCGGCGAGCACGGCGAGCTGGGATCGAACGCTGCCGGCGCGGAGCGGGAAGCCGCTGCCGCGTCGACGGAAGCGAAGCCCGCGGCCGCGGCATCGGCGAATCCGCTGGTGACGCACAACACGGGCGCGAAGTAGATGGCGCGCAAATTTTCCAAAGCGCAGCAGATCAAAGGACTGCGCAAGGCTTTGAAGAATCCGAAGACACCAAAGGCGTTTCTTCCGTCGATGCGGAAGCGCCTGGCGAAGCTGGAGAGTTAGTGTCGCGATGGCTGGCAGTTACAGACACGAAGACGTTCGCGGCGTGCCACCGGGCTGGAAGGTGCGCACAGTGAAGGCGCGCGAGCATCGTGTGCGCGTGGCGTTTCCCCCAGGCGCGCGCGAAAAGGGATCTGGCGTGGTGGTCGCAGTGCTTCACCCGAAAACTGAAAACCCAAACACGTGCACCACGCGCCAGAAAAATCCCGCGGAGCTGCTGTTAATGGGCGCGAATCCGATGCCCGGCAAGAAAGCCACGCGTGAACGTGCCGCGCGGATCCGTGCAGCTAGGCTGTCCAATCCCTACGATTCACTTAGCGTAAACGAACGCCTGGCGTTTGGCCGGCTGGGCCTCGGCAAGGCGCAGCTCCAGAGCGCGGCCGACATCCGTCGCGCGCGCAAGCAAGTGCAGGCCAACGAACGTTTCCGGAATCGTCTTCCGAATCCAGGTGGCTCGTCAGCTCCACCGATCGGAGAGGAAGCCAATCGCGCGCAGGATCTCTTTGAACGTTTTCACGAAACGGAGAGCTCGCACTATACGGTCCTCAGCGAGCCGCACATGCAAAGCGGCGACTACACGGATCTCGGCGAATTCCTGGACATCAAGGTGAAACCCGCAAGTGGCGGACCGGTTCAAGTCATCAGCTTTGAAGGCGGCGACGTTCGCCTGGTCAGCGACGCAGGCGGCCGGCAACTTTATCTGGCCGGGAACGGACAGGATCTGGACGAGCCTTCACTTCGCGTTTTCGCTGACGGCGCAGAAGATCGCTTGCTGCTGGGCAAAGCTCGCACCATCGCGTACCAGGCGGTGAAATGGCATCCGGAAGTTCCGGACGGCGCGCGCGGGAAAGACAAGCCGTACGAGCATCGCTTCGGCGAGGACCGCGGCACGGAGCCGGACGTCTGGTATTCGCGTTCGATGCGGCGGCTGATTCTCGGCCGCGCAAGCTATCACGTCGAAGGCGCGGGGATCGTGAATTGACTATGGCACTCAGGGATCAACGAATTTGCGATTGCTGCGGATGCTTCACGAAGAGCAAAACGCTCTGCGACCAGTGTCTGCACGCCGGCTGTGACAAAAAGAAAAAGGGCCAGCGCTGCTACCTCGCCCAGGGAGCCGCGGCTCCGAAGCCGCACACGCTGCCGCCACTACGCACCGATGCGACTGGACCGGACGACGCCGGCGGACGCGGGAAAATTTCATTCGAAGGGAAAACTCTCTGATGGCAACTGCTGCACGAACGATGAATCAAAGCGCGCGGATCCAGAAGGCCGCGCCAATCAACCTGGCGGACACGCTGCAGTTCCACATCGACGCCATCCGCGAGCGGAAATATTTTGCGCTCGGGATGATGATGAATATGTTCCTGGGCGTTTCCGACGACAGCGCGTACTTTCAGGATCCCGTCAACAAGCACCTTGGGCCGATCACCAAAGTTCAGGGACTGCAGCTCGACTGGAATCAGGACGTCTACCCGCAGATCGCGGAGCTGAAGGCGCCAGGCGGAACCCGTTCCGAGCAGTTTGTTTTTCCCCGCGGCGTCACCGCTCCGCCGAAGATTTCCGATCCCCGCTACCGCCGGATGAATACGGCGGATCCGGATCCCCCGAAGATTACCCAGGACGCCCGCCACTTTGCCAGCGGACAGATTTTTTCTCGGCAGTTCAACGAAACGTTTCTGGTGCTGCAGCCGGTGGAATACATCGGCATCCGCGTCACATCCACGCTGCTGCGGCTTTTCGGCCGGACGAATCCCGCGAACGGCACGAAAGTGGCGTTTCTCTATTCGCCGAAAAAGCAGATGGGCTATCTCGTCGGCGGGATTTTGACTTTCGACTAGGAGTGGCATGGCTCGTCGAGTTCGCATGTACAAGCAGCGCCGCAGAGCGGAGAAAAATCTCTGGCGCTCGCTTGTGAGGAAAGGGAAGGCGGCACTGAAACGCGATGCCCGTGGCAATCCAAAACGCGAGGTGGTCTCGGTCGCAGCGGGGGCCAATGCTTAGGGGCTACATGGTGCTGGGCGCGATCACGCCGGACCAGGCCGCTCAGCAGGCGATGCCGAAGAACACCGTCCGCAACACGCCGGGCTTCACCCCGCAGGTTTACGACGATATCGTGAACGCCGCGTCCAGTGGGCAATTCACCGATTACAATGCGCAGGCGAAAAGTTGCCTCGGTCTTCCGTCCGGAAGCGGTGCGCAGACTCTTTCCCTGGTCAGCACCGGATCCGGCCTGGCGCTGCAGGGCGCCGTCACCACCGGATTGATCGCCGCGGGCCCCGCGACGTTCGGCATCACTATCGCGATCGCGGGCATCACCGCGCTCTTCTCTACGATTTTCAGCCATCACGCCGCGGCGGTCGCAAAAGAAAACCGGATCCTCTGCGCCTCCGGCCCCGCGGCAAATAATTATCTCCAGATCATCGATCAGGCCGTGCAGACAGGGAAGGCCACGCCGGCGCAGGCGGTTCAGGCCCTGCAGTCGCTGCTCTCCGATTACAAATCCACCGTCTCGCCGATTCTGAAAAACAGTTCCAGCGCGTGCAACGCCGCGTGTGTGGAGTTGAAAGAGCTCACCGCGATCGTCGCGTACAAATCTAGTTTGTATCAGGACATGGCCGCTTCCGCGGCTAATGCTTTGGCACCGGCACAGGTTACCTCGAGCGGGCCGAGTGCGGCGCCGGCCGTCAGCTCCGGCAGCGTGATGGTGTTGCCGGCGTCGAAGCCGGCAGCGGCCGCGACGACGCCGTCCTGGCTACCGATCGCGGCGGTTGCCGTCATCGGACTTTTGTTGATGAGGGCCTTTTGAAATGGGCACCGTCCGAATTTGGAATCCTCACTACGCGTTGGGCACGCGCGGGGATAAATCTCACGCCCAGAATGGGGGGATGTTTGTGGCACACAGAAAGTATCACGTAAGGAAACACCACCACCGCCGGCACCGGAATCCGTTCGGCGTCAGCGGGGGAGCGGTGTCGCAGATCCTCTGGACCAGCGCGGGCTTTGTTGCCGCGCGTGCTGTGCCGGCGATGGTTTTGTCGGGGCAGAACTCCGGATGGATGGGCTACGCGCTGAATCTTGGCACGGCGTTTCTGATGAAGATGTTCGTTCCCGGAGGCACGGGCGAGGATCTCTTCATCGGCGGCGTTGTGGCCACCGTTTCACGCGTGGTTTCGGACCAGCTCGGCACGCAGATCAAGGGGTTGAGCGGCGATCCGGCGTTTACTCTCGGGGCGTACTGGAACAGCTACTTCGCGGTTCCCACCGTTTCCGATCCGTATGGCCGTGTCGCGGCATCTCCCTATCCGCAGCCCGCGCTGCCCGCGCCCGCAACTATGAAGGGCTACAGCGGCGCCGCGGGATCCCGTGGTGGCGCGCCGTCGCGCTTCGCAGCCGGCCGCTTCGGCTGAGGCAATTAGCCGTGCCCGATGGGCGCGCTGAAACCGGAAGAGTTTAGTTTCCGGTTTCCATAATTCACCTCGAGGAGGTGATTTCAAATGCAAGCAACATCTTCAAGACGCGCGGAGAGTACCCGCTACAACCGGGTACCTCTGCGCACCATGTCGGAGCACGAAATCGGCCGGCCGCATGGACGCATGCGTTTGAAGAACATCGTGCAGGGACAACTGGACGCTCGCGTCCAGCCTCTCTACGACTTCTTCAGCGTGGCGCTCAACACGGCGGTGCGCGCGGAAACGCTCTTCACCATCCCCTTCGGTCAGCAGTACACCGGGGCGGGCGCGGCGGGGGCGATCATCAAGACGTTCTATCACACCAACCTGCTTACCTCGGGAGCACTCGATGCCCCCAAGAAGCTGCTGGTGAAGAACATCTCCCTGATGGCACGTCCGGACATCACGATCCCGGACATGAACGCGTTGTGTGGTCAGTACCTGATCACCTTCAGCACTCTCGGCAAACAGTTCTGGATCGGCCACGGGCAGAAATTGCCCGGTGGCGGCGGAACGTTTGCCAGCGGTGTGGCCACGCTCACCGCGCCTCTGGCGCAGACGGGCGTTGCCAACGGCTGGCCCACCGGCCAGAACGTTGCACCGATCACCGATGGCGTTCCGGACATTCCGGGATACCCACCGATCACGCCGATCACCGGCGTGCTGCTCGAGCAGCAGCAACCGTTCGCGGTTGTCTGCGACCCGACGCAGACGGGCGCGGCGCTGTACACCGCGTTCAACACCACGGCGGGCTTCACCGTCGCGGGTATCAGTGCCTGGATCTACCTCGAGGGCATCACGCTCGTCGCGGTGGTCTAACCCACTTCCTCTGTAGGGGAGGGGCTTGCCCCCTCCCTTCCGGAGCGCAATCCGAAAATTTGAAAAATCCGCTCGCTTAAAGCGAGTTCAGAAAGGTGGCCAGTCATGGCTACTGGTGCTACGGCGCCTCAGATTGTAAAGATTCCCCGCGTGCTGGTGGTGGACGCGGCAGTTCTCGCGAACGCGCAGCTCTCTCCCGCGCTTTTGACGATTCCCCAGGATGCCGACTTTGAGTGGTGGTGGCTGGCGATTTCGCGTACCAGCGCTCTCTTGAAACTTTTGCTCACGGAATCCGGCACATCTCGCCAGATGGTTTTCCCCGGCTCGCAGCTCGCCGCCGGCACGCAGTTTCTCGGCGTGAACGTGGACAACCTGGCGGGCACTGTGGCCGGCAACGGATCCTTTCCGATCGCCGTTCCGTACGTGATGCCGGCGTCGCGGCAATACACGCACCAGTTCAGCGATTCCAGCGGCGCGCCGAACACCGTGGAAGTGGTCTACCACGGCTTCGCGTTGCTGGCCGTTCCACAAAGCTGATTCGGTTAACGGAGAAACGATGAGCACTTTCCTTAGCCGTTTGCTGTTTGACGGGAAGCCGCCGGCATCGGACGCCGGCGGTCCACCCCTCCGGCCGCTGATGCTGCCGCGCATCATCGCCACGTTTGAGAACGTCTTCGCCGTAAGCGGCAACACGCCGGCAGACAACCAGAAAGACGTCTATCTTGCGGGCGATGGCAGCGTCTTCGACGGAAACATCAAGGGCGGCACGCCAAGCTGGATCCCGTGCGACTTCAATCCACTGGGCCCATCGAAAACCGGCCGCAGCAAAATGCCGTTACCCGACAACTTTACGCTGCTGTCGTTCTTCGCCAGCGCCAGCAGCAACGTCAAGGGCGGCTTCCGCGTGAACGTCTACGACATTAACCGCCGCATCCGCCTGACAGAGCGGCCGGTGAATTTCAACACCATCGCCGGCACGGGCAGCTCGCCGCTATTTCTTGGCGGAGACTGGGGCTCGTCGCGCTACGCAGATCCTTACCAGTTTCAGCCCACCAACGCGCAGGTGATGATCACGATCGTGAATTTGGAAAGCGTGGCCAACACGATCGAATTCGGACTCTACGGCATCCAGGGAGGGCACGCCGCGAAGAACTGACGCGGCTGCAAACCACCAATGAGCTCCAATCTTTTCGTTCCACTCCCGATGGGTCAGGACGTGATCGAGCAGGCCACCGGTACGTACCAGCTTTCGCCATGGATCTATCCCCCGGGCGAATTCTGGCCGATTGACCAGGTGAACTACATCAACCTGCCGGCGATCGGAGCGAGCGCTCCCGTGGTTTCGTTCCAGGTTCCCCCGGGACACAACGGCATCATCCTCGCGTACGCCAACAATTTCGTCGGCGGTGGCTGGACGGAAGGCAGCGGCGCCGTCACCTGGCAGATCACGCGCGACCAGGCGGCCGTCGACGGCTACGACGCGATCGTCGCCAGCCTCGGTTCGCCGGCCAGTCCGTTCCGGCATCCCAGCGGCTTCCGCATTTTTGAGAATCAGGTGATCCAGCTCGTGGTGACGAACGTCAGCGTGGTTCTTGCCGGGCAACTCTCCGGCGGCCGGCTGGCCGGATGGTATTACCCGAAGATGTACGAAGACCAGAACATTACCACGATGTAGGAGCTGCAATGGAAAAGACTTTCAAACGCGGTGACAGCGTAACCGTGCACCTGACCGCGAAGCATGAGATCGAGGGCGATCTGAAGAAGCACGCCGCGAAATTCATCCGCCGGCTGCCCGGGCAGGATTGGGCGGAGGTGGAGCTGCAGGAAGAGCACGCCGGCGGAACGAAAACGCTACATGTTCCGCTGGACGCGATCGAGGGGCCACAATGACCAAAAGATTGTTCCAATACTTTTTCGTCGCGCTGGTGCTGATCAGCTGTGCCGTGCCGCGATCCGCCGCGCAATATAACGGCTCATTTAGCTTGCAAACCGTGCAGGCGACCGTTGCCAACACAGCTACCTGCACGGGAAGCGCGCAAACGTTCAGCACTTCACAAAACATCCCGAATTTCAAAAATCTCGGGCAGACCAGTCACCTGGCCACGGCTACCTCCAGTGCCGCTACGTTCCAGATGGAGATCGACGGGATCGACAACCTGGGCAATGTTTTCAGACTTTCCGATCTGCAGGTAGGCGTGCCCACCAGCGCGAAGGGTGGTCTTGTCGTCACCGCATCGGGCTACATGGCGAATATCCAGATCAGCGTAACGTGCTCGGCAGGCGCCACATTCTCCGTCAGCTACAGCGGAAGTTTTTCGCCGCAGCCGCCCAACATCGCGGGCGCCTTGCTGGTTGCCGTGGATAAGCTTCCGTTTCAGACGGCCGCCGCGAACGCGAATGCTAGTACGACTTTTCCGACGCCAACCGGGAATTCATCCGGCACACTGATCTTTCAATATGCCGCGGGCGGCCCGACCGGATCCACGGTGCAGCTCCAATGCCTGTCAAATAACAGCAACAACTTGAGCGCCTCCCAGTTTGCGATCGCAACCGGCACAGGGGCGCAACTTTTCAATGTCCCAGCCGGATCTTGTCCATTCGTTACTCTCACGTACACGTCCGGCGGCGCCAGCGCCACCACTTACACGCTGGAATACGTTTTTACCTCCAGTGGTTCAACGAACCAGATCGATCCCTGCGCAGCCCCCGGAGTGTTTAAGAACATAGCGACGTTCACCGGGACCGCAACAAATGTCGGCAACTTGATGGTGGCATCTTCCGGCACAGCGCAGATCTATGTGTGCGGGTGGAACGTACAGGTCTTCGGTGCAGCTTCACCCACGGCAGTGCTCGAATTCGGAACTGGCGGAACCTGCACGGGCCCGACAGTGGTTACTGGAACTTACGCTGGATCCGCATCGCCAGGACAGTTTTTCTCTTCACCGCCGATCACCGGAAGTCACGCGATTGTTCCGGCTGGGAAAAATTTGTGCTGGTTTTCCGGTGGAACGACCACAAGTCTTGCTGCCGAAGTGATCTACGTACAGCAATGAATCAGAGACCGGGAAGGAGAGAGTGCGCGTGTTTCCCAGGAACACCAGTCACGGCGATATTCCCGGCGGTGAGCTTGCTGTGATTCGCCACCTGCAATCCGATGTATGTGCGGCCAGCCCAGCGGATATATCGATTACTGCTGCGCTCCGTCAGGTAGAACAGACTGATCTGGCCTGCGAAAAATGCGGCGTTGATCCCGGCCTGGCGTCCCGGCGAGGGCTCGCGTCCATAAATCGAGTTAGTTTCCCATCCGCCATCGTTCAGCAATCGTCGAGTGGAAATGGCGTCGGCGGTCTTGCTTGCGGCCAGCAGGGAAACACCGGTCCAGAAAATTCGGGGGTTGAGATGAGAGCTACGGACTTCCGGCTTAGGTTTCGGAGCATCGGGAAGGGGTTGGGGTTGCTGCGCACCGAGAGGAAAAGCGAAAAAGAGAACTGCTATGATCAGTCTAGCCATAAGGCCTCCTTTGCAGGCTCTGTGGTTAGCGCCGTTCGGATGTTCATGCATCCGGACGGCGCGCTTATTTATAGGACGTACCGGGTCCTGTTTGCGTTACTGGTACTTTTGTACTTTACCACCTCTGCCTTCGGGCAGAATACTACCACGGTCAGCGGAACGGTAAAGGACGCGAACGGCGTGCCCTATTCGAACGGCACGGTGCAGGCGCAACTACTGCCCGCCGGCGTGACGCCAACGGTACCACCGCCGTGCAACGGCCAGACTGCCACGCCGTGCGTCGTCAGCGCGTTTCAGCGCGGATCCACTGACGCCAGCGGCAACTTCAACATGAACCTGGCCAGCAACGGCGCTCTTTCCCCGGGCGGCACGCAGTGGCAATTCACGGTGAACGCCACCGGAGCTCCTGCGCCGCTTGGCACCGGCCCGCAAACCTGCAGCGCAACGCTCACCATCAGCGGCGCATCGCAATCCGTCACTTCGAGCTTTTCCACTTGCCCCGCGCTTAGCAACGTCACGGGGGGCGGTGGGATTACATTCGTTTCCTCCCTGCCTGCCACTTGCACACCCGGAAGCACACAGCCCGTCCAGCTTACCGGCTCGATCATCGTCGGCATCCCTCCGATCCTCTATGGAGCCGGCACGGTTTTCTATTGCGATTCAACGAATCACTGGAGTCCAGTAAGCCAAGGCTCGGGAGCTGGTCCGAATCTCGCTTGGTATCTCAGTCCCCAATGTCCTCCATCGAACTCAGCGCAATGCTTCTTTACTACCGCCGATGTGCAGCAAGTAAACACCTGCGGATACACAGGGAGCACCATCACTTGCACCGGTAATCCCTTCGTCTTCGGTGACATTGGAAAGAACGTCATGGGCTGGGACAAATGCCAGGCCTTTAATAGTGCACCTGGCGGGAATGCCCTCGTAAACCCGGGTTCCTCTAATACCATCGCCGGATTTACCAACGCCAACGTGGTTACGTTGGCTTCTCCGGTGAGCAACACTGAGCCAGGAACGGCTGGTTGCGTGGTGTGGGGCCATCTTGATGATGCTGGTGCGGATGCCTTCGATACGGCACTCCAGGCGGCTCTGCAATGCCCCAAGGTAATGATGGCTGGTAACGGGTACTTTTTCAGCCGTCCGCATTTCTTCACGGTTCCCGCTTCCTGCTCCAATCTTCCTTTTACTTTTCCCAACCAATCAAGTTTAGGGAACTTGCTCTACGCCGCTGGATACGAATTTGAAGGGCGCGGAGCGGGCAACACAGTCTGGTGGCTCAATCCGAATTTTCCCGGCTCCGGCGCGTGCACTCACGGCTTGCAAGGCGCGGCGTGCTTCCAAATTCCAGTAGAAGGGCGCTGGTCGCAATTCTCCATCACAGGTGGCAACGACAACAGTCAGGAAAGCGTTAACCTTATAGAAATAGATGGTCCAGCGTCACTGGACAATTTCACAGTCACCAACTGGGCGCAAAATGGCGCGACTGGTAACGGCGTCGCCTGCATAACAATACAGGGCTGGGTGATGATGTACCAGGTTCAAAACACAGGGTGCGGCAACATTGGAATCAGGGGAAGCGGGGGCAACAGCACCCTACTCAACGCCTACAAGCTATCGGTCGAGAACGTCAAGCAGTGGGGTATCAACGTAAACTGGGCAGCGAACTCGGGCCGGTACTCATCCACGATTTATGACTTAGACCTGGATGTGACGACCAATAACGGCATCGGAATAGTGATGGGCACCGCTGGCGCTGCGATAAAACTCTACCATCCGAATATATATGTGGCAGGGTTTACGCCCGCCGTTGCTATCGGAATCCAGTGCAATGCTGCCTGCACAAATGATATCGAAGATGGCAACATCGCTATGGGCGGTGCCGCTACTCAAGGTACGCCCATCTTCGCCAACGCCGTAGCAATGACTTCCTACCTGAAAAACGTGGGATTCAGTGCAATCGGCTCCCACGTTTACATCGACACCGCGGCTGGCGTGCTGATTGATGAAGGCGGCAACAGCGGATTCAACAGTTCTTCGGGAACAGCGCTTCTGGGCCAAGTAGTTAACGAATCGCTATCTGCAAATGTCGTCCCTGTCACGGCTGCAAAGCTGGTACTCAGCGCAGGATGGGGCAGCACGGCGGCATGGACCGCGCTTTCTGGCGGCGATGCACCCATCCAGGGAACCATCACGAACAGCGGCACGGGCCAAGCCGCATCACCGACCATCACCTACACTTTTCCAACGCCGTATCTCGTAGCGCCTTTTTCCTGCACAGCCACGCAGGTCGGCGGCACCAATACCACCTTACCATTCACCAGTTCAGCGCTCACCAAGACTGGCGTGACATTTACCGCAACCGGAACACCAACCGCGGCAGCAACCGAAATTGTTCAGATCGCTTGCGTAACCCCATGAGGACGCTGATTCTATTTCTCCTTTTCGCAACGTTTGCCGCGGCCCAAAACACCACCACGGTCAGCGGGACGGTGAAGGACGCGAACGGCGTGCCGTATTCGAACGGCACGGTGCAGGCGCAACTCCTGCCCGCCGGCGTGACGCCAACGGTGCCGCCGCCGTGCAACGGCCAGGCTGCCACGCCGTGCGTCGTCAGCGCGTTCCAGCGCGGATCCACTGACGCCAGTGGCAACTTCAACATGAACCTGGCCAGCAACGGCGCGCTTTCCCCGGGCGGCACGCAGTGGCAATTCACGGTGAACGCCACCGGAGCTCCTGCGCCGCTTGGCACCGGCCCGCAAACCTGCAGCGCAACGCTCACCATCAGCGGG
>Ga0210402_10001876_pt1 | contig 21059 bp, 16 predicted proteins | sample IncBWC7MmetaG_FD_161055 | JGI IMG/M metagenome (GOLD analysis project Ga0210402, IMG submission 161055) | Forest soil microbial communities from Barre Woods Harvard Forest LTER site, Petersham, Massachusetts, United States - Inc-BW-C-7-M | ecosystem: Environmental > Terrestrial > Soil >... | reverse complement strand
GCTTGACGTCCAGCGGGATCAATTCGCCCTTCTCGCGCCGTCCAGATCCGACCGCAATCACTTCGCCTTCCATCGGCTTCTCTTTCGCCGAATCCGGGATAATGATGCCGCCTCGTACCGTTTCTTTGTCTTCAATGCGCTTCACGATTACACGGTCGTGCAGCGGTGTAAGATTGACTGCCATCTTCGGAAAACCTCCATTTGTGAACTTGGGCTTGTACTTCGAGCCCTGTAAAAACTAGGTGAACTGTGGCTTGTACTTACAAGCCCCCGAAAAAAAACGAATTGGGCTGAGGATGAGGACTTAGCACTCCTCACAGTCGAGTGCTAATATAGCAAATTCTCCTGCCAAGTCAAGCATTTGGGCGACATTTAAACCGGTCTCACCAAATATTCACAGACCACTCCAGCCAGTCTAAGTTTTTCATTTACAATAGCATAGCAGATGCAAGAAAAATCTTGCACTTGGCCGTTGCCGTGCTCCCCCTCCCAGCGTAGAATTCGCCCGAGGCTACAGAGTGGGAACTCTCCTCTACATCCGCCTGATCGGCTTTACCGCCGGCACACTCCTCATGCTCTTCTGGATGGTGGTCATCCTCGGCTACCGCCGCCAACGCAATTTCGAACGCGTCTTTTTCTTTTTGTGTCTCGCGCTCTTTCTTTTTTACAGCGGCTCACTACTTTCAATTAACGCCCAGATTTATTACGCCCAACCACCGCACTCGCTGAGCAATTTCGCAGCTGCCTTGATTTGTTTAGGGCTCACCTTCTTGCCGCCGCTGATTCTTCATCTCCATCTGGAGTTTGCCGAGACACGTTCTCTTGGTCGGCCCCGAACTTGGAAACGGATCGCATTGTTCCTGGCGTATTCGCCCAGCGTGTATTTCATGGGCTTCTTGCTCCCCAGCTTGTTGCGCTCGAATAGTTTCGACCTGGCAGTTCCGGGCTACTCCCTCGGTCCCCTATATTTGTCTTGGTTGTTCATTCTTGTTCTATTCAGCTGTGGCTGGGACCGCAAATTTGCAGCAGAAGCCGTGGGCCGCCCTGAACGCCGCTTCCATAAATTCCTAGGTTTCTCGCTTTGTACGGTTCTACTGCTAATTTCGGTTATCCACTGGCCGCTCGCAGATCTGCGCCGCGAGACCGTAGTCACACTCGTAACCTTGCTTGCTCTGATGCCATTGCTCCTGTTCACCGCGCTAATTTACTTCGTGCAGCGCCACAACTTTCTAAACATCGGTAAACAGAAAAATCTCCTCTATGCTGTGTCCGCGGTTTTCGTCGCGCTTCTTTACCTAGCTCTTGTCCGCCGGATCAGCGATTGGATTGCGCCTTTCCTCCCGCCCGAAGCAACGGCGGCAATCCTACTGTTCTTGCTCGTCATTTTTATCGAGCCGCTTCAACGCATCCTCGGCAGGTCTCTCCGCGAAACCGCCCAGCGGGAAATGGACCTCGTTCAGCGCACCACCAGCGAAATTCAGGAACAAGCCAGGCAGGGTAAGTTGTCTCATCTGAAATCCTTTATCGAACGCCGCGTTCAGGAACTGCTCGGATTGCGAACCGTTCGTCTGCAACTTTCTTCGGAGCATCTACACCCAACGGCCCCTCAAAATGGCTTAGAACCGCAAGCCGTGCTGCCATTCGATCCGCGGGAATATCCCATTTTGCGGAGCGGCCGAAAGATCGGTGTGCTTTACGCCGAGCCGCATGGCGCCGGCATTTCCGGTGACACCGCCGCGGCCCTGGAGTTTCTTTGCGAACAGCTTCCCGCCGCCTTCGACCTCTGTCGTCTGATCGAGGAAAAACTCCGCCTCGAACGCGAACTCGCCGAACGCGAACGCATGGCCGCCCTCGGCCAGATGGCCGCCAGCATCTCCCACAACTTGAAGAATCCACTCGGCTCGATCAAGACCATTCTGCAGGTACAAATCGAGAGCCGCGAACTCCCAGAGAATTTCCGCCAAGAATCGCAAATGGTATTGGAGGAGGTGAACCGTCTCTCGTCAAAACTAAATCAACTGCTGCAATTCAGCCGCCCAGCAATTCTCGGGCAATCCGTCGAAGCCCGCTGTGACGCTGCGGAAGTTCTCCGCGAAGTCACCGAAGTTCTTCGCCCCGAAGCCGACCGCCGCAATATTTCCCTCGATCGTCAAGCGACAATCGAGCCATTACCTGCTGCAATCGGCAAGGAAGCGCTCAACGACATCCTCACCAATTTATTGGTCAACGCCCTCGACGCCGTCTCGCCAGACGGCCACATTTGCGTCAGAGCATCCCAGTCCGACGGTTTCTGCACCGTCACGGTCGAAGACGACGGTCCCGGCATCCCGCCCGACCTCCAGGAAAAGATCCTGCAACCCTTTTTCACCACCAAATCCCAAGGCACCGGCCTCGGCCTGGCCATCGTATCCCGCCGCGTAGCCGAAGCCAAAGGCCACCTGGATTTCCAAAGCCCCGTACGCGACGGCCGCGGCACCGTTTTCCAAGTCCGCCTACCGTCGCCATAGGTTTTATGTAGCAGCGGGTTTATCCCGCTGCTCTTAGAGCTCTTGTAGGGGCGCAGCATGCTGCGCCCTATCTCGGCAACCATCACGCGATACAAGCTCGGTTGCCTTTTGTGTTTAAGTAGCACAGACAATCCTGTCTGTGCGCGGTGTCTCAGTCGCATCCGACGCCCGAAACACACTGCACCGAGTTCCGTTTTGGGTCTTGACAAAGGAGTTAACAATGTGCTACACTGCTTTTGTGGCTGAAACGCGGGTCCGTCCAACCGCCCTCCCGGCAACCAGCCACTCTCTCGGCCACAACAAAAAATCCCGTAAGTCCAATCATTGCCACACATCCGAAATTTTCACACGTAACTCCTTTGCTTGCCACACTTACAAAAACACAGGACTTAAAGTCCTTTGTTTGCCACACATTTTTCAAATTAATAGGGGTACCCCTGTTATGGTTAACCAGGTGGCCCCATGAAGACCATCCTCATCGTCGACGACGAACCCGCTGCTCGCTACGGTCTCCGCCGCGCCCTAGAATCCAAGTACCGCATCGCCGAAGCCGACTCCGCCGAAGCCGCCCGCGAATCCCTCCTCACTGAAAAGCCGGACCTGGTACTGCTCGACGTGGTCCTCCCCGGCATGGACGGCTTGTCCTTCCTCAAACTCCTGCGCGACCAGGGCAGCACTATCCCGGTACTGATGGTCTCCGCCCTCGACGCCGCCAAGACCGCCGTAGACGCCCTGCGCCTCGGCGCCGCCGACTATCTAGTCAAAGGTTTTGAACTCGACGAGCTCCGCCAGCGCGTCGCCAACCTGTTGAAACTGGCTTCGCTCGAGCAGGAAAACGATTCGCTTCGCCGCCAGCTTGCCACTGAAGGCCAGTTCGGCGCAATGATCGGCCGCTCCGACGAAATGCGCCGCGCTTTCGAGCTTGCCGACCGGGTCGCGCCAACCGATTCCACGGTGCTCATTCTCGGCGAAAGCGGCACCGGCAAGGATCTGCTCGCGCAGGAAATCCACGCTCGTTCGCCGCGCGCCGGGAAACCGTTCGTCGCGGTAAATTGCGCCGCACTTCCGGAAACGCTCATCGAGTCCGAACTCTTCGGCTACGAACGCGGCGCTTTTACCGGAGCCGCACAGCAACGCCGGGGCAAATTCGAGCAAGCTCACGGCGGCACATTGTTCCTTGACGAAATCGGCGACATGAATCCGGTCACTCAAGCCAAAGTTTTGCGCGCTCTCGAAAATCGCACCATCGAGCGCCTCGGCGGTTCGCAAACCATTCCCGTGGATGTTCGCGTCATCAGCGCGACCCATCGCGATCTTCCGGCGGAGATCCGCAACGGGAAATTTCGCGAAGATCTCTTTTACCGCCTTCGCGTTGTCACCATCGACCTTCCACCGCTTCGTTCGCACAAAGGCGACATCGGTTTGCTAGGGGACGCATTCCTGAAAATGCACGGAGCACGATTAGGTCGCTCAGCTCACTTAAGCAAGGAAGCGCTTGCCGCACTCGAAGCCTACGATTGGCCCGGAAATGTCCGCGAACTGAAAAACGCGCTGGAACGCAGCATCGTCATGTGCCGAGGCGACGAAATCCTGATGAGCGATTTGCCGGGCGAAGTCGCCAGCGGCCAGCCTCTCACCAGCAAAGAAAATGAGAGCGATGTCGACGCCGGAATGGGCGATCGCGATTTCCGCGAAGCCAAACGCAAATTTGAAATTGCCTGGATTACCAAGCAGTTGGCTTCGCATCGCTGGAACGTTTCCCGCACCGCCGCCACTATCGGCCTCCATCGCCAAAGTCTGCAGGAGAAATTGCGCGAACTCGGCATCCGCCGCCCCGGAAGGGAATCGGACGACGAGAGTGACTTGTGATGGGTGACTCGTGACTGGCGTATCGAAAAAGTCCGCGAGTGTGCGTGGCTACGTTTTGGCTGGCGGCGCAAGCCGCCGATTTGGCGCGGACAAAGCGCTGGCCCAACTCGGCGGTAAAACCATGCTGCGCCGAATGAGCGAGCTGGTCGCAACCGTCACCGGGTCCGTGCAAATCGTTGCGTCGAGCGAACGCTATGCGGAATACGCCGAAGCAATGGTCGAAGATCGCTGGCCCGACGAAGGCCCGCTTGGCGGAATTATTACCGCGCTTCGCGCAACGCAGGACTCCGGCAGGGGCGAAGAATGGAATTTAATGGTGAGCTGCGACATGCCGTTTCTCACGCGCGAGTGGCTGGAATATTTAATCGCCAGCGCCGCCGCCACTGACGCCGAAGTCGTGGTTCCACGCTCGACATACGGACTCGAGCCGCTTTGCGCGTGCTGGCGAACCTCCGCTGCCACCAAACTGCAGGACGCATTCGATGAGAGCGTGCGCAAAGTGACCGAAGCCATGAAACGCCTACGCATGGAAATCCTTGACGAGACGCACTGGAAACGGTTTGATAGCGCGGGGCGGCTTTTCTGGAATATGAATACTCCGCAGGATTACCAGGCCGCTTTAGAAATATGGGAAACGAGCGAACGTGAACCAAGCCAATAAACCCGGAACGCCGAACGCGGTGACTGCCAAGGGCGACACCGGCGAATCTTCCGTCAACTATTTTGAATTTCGCGAAGTTTGCAAAGCATTTGACGACCGCCCGGTGCTGAACCGGGTTAGCTTCACGGTGAAGCGCGGAGAAACTTGCGTGATCATGGGGCGCAGCGGCGTCGGCAAATCCGTTTCGCTCAAGCACATTATGGGATTTTTGCGCGCCGATTCCGGCCAGGTGTTCGTGGACGGGCGAGATGTGACCAATTACACCGAACAGCAGTTTTATGAAGTTCGCCGCAAAGTCACCATGGTCTTTCAGTCTGGCGCGCTTTTTGATTCGTTGACGGTGCGCGACAACATCGCGTTTCCGCTCGCCGATTTGCCCGGTGTGACCCCCGAAGACGCCGACGAATACACCGACAAACTGGCAAAAGAATTGGAAGTCGAAGATGTCCTGGACAAAGTGCCCAGCGAACTTTCCACCGGAATGAAACGCGCCGTGGCCATCGCGCGCGCCCTGGCGCAAAATCCCGAAGCAATTTTGTATGACGAGCCGACCACCATGGTCGACCCAATCATGGCCGGACACATGGGCGATCTGATTTTGCGTTTGAAAGAAAAATTCCACAAAACGTCAATCGTCGTCACTCACGACACCCACTTGGCGCGAAGGCTGGCCGATACTCTGGTGTTCTTGCAAGAAGGCCAGGCCACTGTATTCCCCTCCTGGGACGAATTCGAAAATTCTCCCGACCCCTTCTTCCAAAACTTCATCATGCAGGACAAATTGATTCCCGCCATGGACGTGATCCTTTGAGCCAGCCAGCAGCTTCTGCGGATCCTCGCAGTCAACTTTGCCGTGAAATGGGTTTTTGGGATGTTCTGCTTTTCAACATCGCCACCGTCCTCGGCCCGCGGTGGATCGCCGCGGCTGCGCACAACGGTACCTCCTCGATCAGTTTGTGGGTGCTGGCCGCGGTGCTTTTCTTTGTGCCCATGGCCATGGTCATCAATGAATTGTCTTCGCGTTTTCCCGAAGAAGGCGGCTTGTACGTGTGGTCCAAGGAAGCGTTCGGAGATTTTCACGGTTTCGTTGCCGGATGGACCTACTGGATTTACACCATTTTTTATTTTCCCGGATTGCTGCTGGCCAGCTCGGCGATGAGCGCGTATGTTCTGGGCGGCAAGGGCGCCGCTCTCGCGCAGAGCCGCACATTTCTTCTGGTCGGCTCGATGACGCTGCTTGCGGTTGCAGTGTTCTTGAATATCATTGGCCTCAATATCGGCAAATGGCTGCAAAATGCCGGCGGCGTTGCGACCTATCTACCGCTGTCAATTTTGGTGATCGTTGGCGCCGTGATGTGGCTGAAACACGGTTCGGTCACCACCTATTCCTGGTCCAACATCATGCCTGACTGGAATTGGGACACCGTAAATTTCTGGTCGCAAATCGCCTTCGCGTTTACAGGACTGGAATTGGTGTCTGCGATGAGCGGAGAAATCCGCGAGCCGCGCAAGACGTTGCCACGCGCGCTGATCGCCGCCGCGGCGCTGATCGCGTTGATGTATATCATCGGAACTTTCTCGCTGCTGGCGATTGTTCCGGCGAACGATGTGGATCCGAAGAGCGGCGTGTTTCACGCTATCGCTCTCGGCTCGAACGCGCTGAAGATCGGATTCGTCGGCATACTCGCGGCGATGCTGGTTACCGTTGGCAACGCCGGCGGCGTTGGCAGCACGGTTGCCGGCATCGCTCGCGTTCCATTCGTTGTCGGTATTGACCGCTATCTGCCAAAAGCCTTCGGCAAAATCCATCCGAAATGGCGTACGCCGTACATTTCGATTTTGATCCAGGCGGTGCTCTCAGCGCTGGTGCTGCTGCTCAGTCAAATCAATGAAACCACGCGCGGCGCGTATCAGGTGGTCATCGACATCACCATCATTTTGTATTTCATTCCGTTTTTGTACATGTTTGCCGCGGCCATCAAACTCTCTTCACGTCCGGACCGCGCCACCAATCCACACGCAGTGCTGGTTCCTGGCGGTAAAGTCGGGGTGTGGATCGCTTCCGGTCTGGCCTCCGCGGTAACACTTCTCTCGATTATCGTTTCCGTTTTTCCGCCGGGTGACTCATCGAATCGTTTGCTGTTCGTAATTAAGGTGGTTGGCACTACTGTGGCCGCGGTCGCAGTCGGGTTGATTTTGTACTACCGCGGCCATTTGGAAAAGCGCAGGCAAACCGGAGATTGAGTTTTCTTGCTCCAAATATTGGGGGAATAATTATTTACGGCGCCTAGAAACCTTGGCGCACCAATTCGTCGATCGTGAGCGATGAAGAAATCTTGTCCGCAGTCCGCTGGCCCGCGTATCGCTCGATGTATTTTCCGAGAATGTCGGTTTCGAGATTGACCGAATCACCGGCAACGCGATCGCGGATGTTGGTGTGTTCGTAGGTGTAGGGAATCACGGCGATTTCGGCGATGCGATTGTGCCAGCGCGCGACGGTCAGACTGATGCCGTCGATGGTGAGCGAACCTTTCGAAACGACATATCGAGCGAGATCTGCTGGAATTTCGACACCGTAAATCCAACCGTCGCCTTCGGCTTTGAGATGCGCGACGCGGCCGGTTCCGTCAACGTGGCCGAGAACAAAATGTCCGCCGAACTCCTTGCCGGCGGTCAGAGGCTGCTCGAGATTTACGCGAGCACCGTTTTTCAGGGAGCCGAGCGAAGTCTTGGCAAGAGTTTCAACGGAAAGATCGGCGAAAAAATGATTGCCTTCACGATGAACCACCGTGAGGCAGCAACCGTTAACCGCGACGCTGACGGAGACCGCGAGATGCTGGGCGAGCGTTGGAGCGTGCACCGTGACTTTGCCGCCGGCGGAAGTTACCTCGAGGCGGGAGATGGTGCCGAGATGTTCGATGACGCCGGTAAACATGGTTGGTCATTCAAAGATAGCGGATTTGCGGAAAAAGGGAATAGAGAGTAGTGATAGTCGGATCGTCACTGCGGCTTCTGGTGCGTGCCAAACCTTACTATAATTTAGTAAGATTGCCGGCAGCAGCTGGAAGAGAGCAAAGAAGAGGAAAAGACTTAACGCAGAGGGCACAGAGGTCGGAGCGCAGAGGACACGGAGACATTTGGGCCGAGCCGAGTGTACATAGAACAGGGATGAGTGGATGGGATGAGCGACGAACGGGACCGAAAATTAGGGATGCATCGCAGGATTACACGCCGGGATTTTCTGGACGGTGCGGCGGTGGCGATTGGCGGTGCGGCGGTTGCTGGGTCGCTGGGGCTGGGGCTGGGGGAAGCTGCCGTTACTTCCGCAAAGAGCAGCGGGATAAACCCGCTGCTACATCAAGAAGAATCTAGTTTGCCTAGTTATCCGCCGGCTTTGACTGGGTTGCGCGGAGATCAGGATAAGGTTTTCGAATACGCGCACAAGTTGCGCGACGGAAAGTCGTGGGAATCATTTGGCGCGGTCGAGGAAGAACACGATTGGTATGACCTGATTGTGGTGGGTGCGGGAATCAGCGGACTCGCGGCAGCTTATTTTTATCGCAAGCATGCAGGCGATCGTGCGCGAATTCTGATTCTCGATAATCACGACGATTTCGGCGGACATGCGCGGCGCAATGAATTTGAAGTCAGTGGCAGGCTCCTGCTGGCTAATGGCGGCACTCAATCGATTGAGAGTCCGGGGGAATACAGCAAAGTTGCCAAAGGCGTACTGAAGGATTTGGGAATCGACGTTCAGAAATTTTACAAAGACTACGATCAAAAGCTATACGCAAATCTGAGCACCAGCTGTTTTTTCGACAAAGAGACCTTTGGCGCGGATAAGTTGGTGACCGGAATGGGTTCCACGCCGTGGGCGGAATTTCTGGCGAAGACACCGCTTTCTCCGGCAGTGCAGAAAGATATCGCGCGGCTGTATACGGATAAAAGAGATTATCTCGCGGGAAAGACCAAGACCCAGAAAATCGCGCTGCTGAAAACGATCAGCTATTCGGAATATTTGACCAAGTATTGCGGAGCGCTGCCGGAATCGTTGCCGTTTTTTCAGAAGTGGTCACACGATCTTTTTGCGGTAGGCACGGAGGCGATCTCGGCGCTGGGATGCCATTTGAATTCGGATGACTACGGTTCATTTTCGTATCCGGGATTTGACGGACTGGGGCTCGATCCGTTGGAGAAAGAAGAGCCGTACATTTTTCATTTTCCGGATGGAAACGCGACGGTGGCGCGGTTGCTGGTGCGCGCGTTGATTCCCGGGAGCATGCCGGGAAATACGATGGAAGATGTGGTCACCGCAAAAGCGGATTACAGCAAGCTGGATGCGGACGGTAATGCAGTTCGAATTCGGCTGGGCAGCACGGTGGTCAATGTTGGGTCGTCGATGGTATCGGGCGCTCGGCGGGCGGATGTCGCTTATGTGCGGGACGGAAAGCTGAAGCGTGTGGCGGCAAAGCACTGCGTAATGGCTTGCTACAACGCGATGGTGCCGTATTTGTGTCCGGAACTGCCGGAGGCGCAGAAAAACGCGCTGAAGTATTGCGTGAAGGCGCCATTTCTTTACACGCACGTGGCGATTCGGAATTGGGAAGCATTTCAGAAATTGGGAATTCACCAGATCATGGCGCCAGGCGCGTATCACTTGTACACGGCGCTGGATTTTCCTGTGAGCATTGGCGATTACAAATTTCCGAGCAAGCCGGAAGAGCCTGCGGTGCTATTCATGCTGCGAACGCCGTGCAGTCCGGGAGCGCCGCGGCGGGATCAATATCGCGCGGGACGATATGAGTTGCTGAGCACCAAGTTCGAAACGATTGAGCGAAATATCCGCGAGCAGTTGCAACGGATGCTGGGCGAGGCGGGGTTTGACGCGGCGCGCGATATTGAGGCGATTACGGTGAATCGCTGGGCGCACGGCTACGCGTACGAATACGACTGGTATTCGGATCGCGATTTGCCGCCGGGACTGAGACCAAACGTGATTGGCCGCAAGCCGTTTGGAAATATCACCATTGCGAATTCGGATTCGGCGGCGCGGGCCTATACGGATGCGGCGATTGATGAGGCGTGGCGGGCGGTCGGGGAATTGCCGAGGATGAAGGGTTGACGGGTCGCAAGAGAAAAAGAAAGAGAAAAGAGTTACACGGAGGGCACGGAGTGAAGAGCACAGAGGGCACGGAGACAGTATGACGATGGCGGAGAGAAATTTTTGGTTAACGACGGTGGAGGCTGCGCAGATTCCGGCGCGCGATTTGCCGCAATCGGTGGACGTGACGGTGATTGGAGCGGGATTTACAGGGCTTTCGGCGGCGCGGACGCTGGCGAAGGGCGGGGCGCGGGTGGCGGTGCTGGAAGCTGAAAATGTTGGTTGGGGCGCGAGCTGCCGCAACGGCGGAATGGTTTTAAGTGGGCTGAAGTTGGGGACGACGAAGCTGGTTGCGATGTACGGACGCGAGGCGACCAAGCGAATGTATGCGGCTTCGCTGGAATCGATTGATTGCGTGGAAGCGCTGGTGCGTGAAGAAAGCATTGATTGCAATTTTGCGCGGAGCGGGCACTTGGAAGTTGCCTGCAAGGCGAAACATTTTGAAGACTTCCGGCGTGGCGCGGAAACGATTGAACGGGAGTTCGGGCACAAGTTGCGGATTGTGGAGAAAGTGGACTTGGCGAGCGAAATTGGCTCGCCAATTTATCATGGCGGAATGGTGGATGAAGTCAGCGCGGGAGTGAATCCGGCACGATACGTTGCAGGGCTAGGCTGTGCGGCGGCGCGGGCGGGAGCGGAAATTCACGAGAAGACGCGCGTCGTGGCGTTGGAACGCGGAGCACAGAATGGGAGTTCCGGATGGAAAGTGACCACTTCGCGCGGGGCGTTACAGGCGCGTGATGTGTTGATCGCGACCAGCGGATATACCAGTGGGATTACACGGTCGCTGCAGAAGAAGCTGATTCCGATTGGGTCGTTCATTATTGTGACCGAAGTGCTGCCAGAAGCGGTGGCGCGAGAAGTTAGCCCACGCAACCGGATGATCTACGATTCGAAAAACTTTTTGTATTACTACCGGTTAACGCCGGACCGGCGGATGTTGTTTGGCGGGCGCGCGGCGTTTTTCCCGGAGAATGAAAATACGGTGCGAGAGAGCGCGCGGATTTTGCGCGAAGGAATGATTGACGTGTATCCGCAACTGCGCGAGGCGAAAGTCGAATATGTGTGGGGTGGGACGTTGGATTTTGCGTTCGACATCATGCCGCACGCGGGAAAAATGGATGGAATGTATTTTTCGGTGGGATACGCGGGACACGGAGTGGCGATGGCGACGCTGCTGGGGCAGAAGATTGCTGCGGCGATTTTGACCGGGCGCGATGAGAATCCGTTTGCGGGGATTCCGTTTCCGGGAGCGCCGCTGGGGATGTACAACGGGAATCCGTGGTTTTTGCCGTTTGCCGGGGCGTGGTACAAGTTTTTGGATTGGGTCAGTTAGGGCGCATCCGAAAAAGCAGTTTCCTCGCTTCGCTCGGAATGACGACGTTAGCGTGCTCCACACACGCGAGCGGAAAGGGCGCAGCGGTGCTGCGCCCCTACAAAAACAGGGAATCAGAATTTGCGTGAGTGGTCTTTGGCCCAGCGCTCGACGACGACTTTTTTGTCGGTGTAAAACTCGATAGCGTCGCGGCCCTGGCCGTGCATATCGCCGAAGAAACTGTCTTTCCATCCACTGAACGGAAAATAGGCCATCGGCGCGGCGACGCCGATGTTGATGCCGATGTTTCCGGCGGGAGCTTCGTAACGGAAACGGCGCGCGGCGGAACCGCTGGAAGTGAAGAGCGAGGCCTGATTGCCGAAGGGATTCTTCTCGAGGAAATTCATCGCTTCGTCTAGATCTTTTGCGTGAACCAGGCTGAGCACGGGACCGAAAATTTCGGTATGGGCGAGTTCGCTGTCGGCGGGAACGCCGTCGAGAATAGTCGGCTTTACGAAATTGCCGGATTCGTAGCTGGGGACTTTGGCGTTGCGGCCGTCGACCAAAACCTTTGCGCCGGCTTTTTCGCCTTCGCCGATCAGTGATTCGATGCGAGTTTTGCTTTGCGGAGTGATGACTGGGCCCATCTGCACGCCTTCGTCGAGGCCGAAGCCGACGCGAAGTTTGGTGGCGGCGTCGGCGATGGAATCGCGAAACGTTTTTTGCGCGTCGCCAATGGCGACGGCGACGCTGACCGCGAGGCAACGCTGCCCGGCACAACCGAAGGCGCTGTCGCTGATGATTTGCGTGGCCATGGGCATATCGGCGTCGGGAAGAACAATGACTGGATTTTTTGCGCCACCCTGGCACTGCGCGCGTTTGCCGCTGGCCGCGGCGCGGGCGTAAATGTATTTTGCGACGGGCGTGGAGCCGACAAAGCTGATCGCGCGAATCTTGGGATGATCGAGAAGCGTGTCGACCGCAGTTTTTCCGCCGTGAATTAAGTTGACCACACCTTTGGGCAGGCCCGTTTTTTGCAGCAATTCGTATACACGTTGCATAGTGAGTGGAACGCGCTCGCTTTGCTTGAGTACGAAAGTGTTGCCGGTGGCGATAGCGTAGGGCAGAAACCAGAAGGGAATCATGCCAGGAAAATTGAAGGGAGTGATGGCGGCAACCACGCCCATCGGCTGGCGAATCATCATTTCGTCGATGCCGCGCGCGACGTCTTCGAGATTGTAGCCCTGCATCATCATCGGAATGCCGCAGGCGACTTCGACGTTTTCGATGGCGCGGCGGAATTCAGCTTTGGCTTCGGTGAAGGTCTTTCCGTTTTCGATGGTGATCAGGCGGCTTAGCTCGTCGATGTGTTCTTCGAGCAGCATTTTCAATTTGAAGAGCGGCTGGATGCGGTCTTCGGGCGGTGTGCGGCGCCAAGCGGGAAATGCAGCAGCGGCGGCTTCGACCGCGGCGTTTACTTCGGCAACGTCGGCGAGCGGAACTTTTCCGAGCGAGGCGTGGGTGGCGGGATTGATGAGCTCCTGCCATTCGGTGGATTTGGAGTTGACCCATTCACCGGCAATGAAGTGGGGGATGCGGACGTCGGAGATTGCTGTGGCGCACATACGAAGTACCTCGGCGATCGTGAAGAGTTCGAGCAAAATCGCAGCGGCGTAAAGCCGCTGCTACACAAACCAAACCAGGTTGCAAAAGTTCAATAACATTATTGCATGTTCCGGGTGGGGCAAACCAACGGTCGACGATGGTCAAGAGTCGAAATGATTGCGGAGCAGGGCATCGACGGCGAAGTCCTGGCCGAATTCGTGGAAATGCTTATCGCGGAATTGCAGCGTGGGGACGGCTGTGCCCATTGCGAATGGAACTTTCGAGTGGCCGGCGAGCTTGGGCGCGTAAAAGAGAAAAAGGCGATCGACGAGATTGGCTGCGAGCGACGCGCCGTTCAGACGGGGGCCGGCTTCCAGAAGGACATTTAAGATTTGACGGTGGCCGAGTTCATGCAGGACGGATTTCAGGTCGAGCTGGCCGCGTTTCGAAGGGACTCGGATGAGTTCGACGTGGGCATCTAGCAATTTTCGTGCCTTAGGCGATTTGAGTGGCGCGGAGGTGAAGACGAGGACATCTTCGTCGGCGGATTTTACAACGCGGGATTTTGGGGAGAGGCGCAGGTTCGAATCGAGAATTACGCGAAGAAGGCGGCGACGACGCGGCAAGCCGCTGCGGTCGCTGAGCAGCGGGTCATCGGCGATGATGGTGCCGATGCCGGTTAGCAGCGCGTCGGATGCGTGACGAAGTTTGTGGACTTCGGCGCGGGATTCCTCGGAAGTGATCCATTCGCGATGTTCGGATTTTCTTTGATTGGCGAGCGCGAGCTGGCCGTCCAGCGTTAGAGCGGACTTGAGCGTGACGAATGGACGGCCGGTGCGGATCCAGCAGGCGAAACCGTGGTTGAGTTGGCGCGCTTCGGATTCGCAGACGCCGGTGTCGACGGTTACGTTGGCGGTGCGCAGTGTTTCGATGCCGCGGCCGGCGACTTTGGGATTGGGGTCTTGCGTGGCTGCGACCACGCGAGCGATTCCGGCGTTTAGTAATGCTTGAGAGCAAGGACCGGTGCGACCAGTGAAATTGCATGGCTCGAGAGTGACATAGGCAGTGGCGCCGCGGGATTTCTCGCAGGCGGTTTTGAGAGCGATGATTTCGGCGTGATCGCGCCAGTCGTATTGATGGAAGCTTTCGCCGACGATTTGTCCGTCGTTTACGATGACGCAGCCGACGGTCGGATTGGGGCTGGCGAGGCCGACGCCTTTGCGCGCGAGTTCGAGCGCGCGTTGCATAAAGCGAATGTCGTGTTCGTTCATTGGAAACGGAAAACCCAAGACCCAGGTTCAAAAGGCGAACCCGGGGCACCCTCCGTGTAGTTTACGCATTCTGATTGCTCTTAGTCGAAAAGGGAAGAAGCGTAGGTTTCGGCGTCGAAGGGAACCATGTCGTTGATTTGTTCGCCGGTGCCGACGAAGCGAATCGGCACGCCGAGTTCGCGGGAGATGGCTACGACGATTCCGCCTTTGGCGGTGCCGTCGAGTTTGGTGAGAATGATTCCAGTGACGCCAACCGCGCCAGTGAATTCGCGGGCTTGCGAGAGGCCGTTCTGCCCGGTGGTGGCGTCCATGACAAGCAGCACATCGTGCGGGGCGCCCGGAATGACTTTGGCGGCGGTGCGCTTCATTTTTTCGAGTTCGGCCATCAGATTGGATTTGGTGTGGAGGCGGCCAGCAGTATCGACAAGGACCACGTCGGCGTTACGGGCTTTTGCGGCGGCCATGGCGTCGAATACGACGGCGGCCGGGTCGGAGCCGGATTTTTGTTTGATGACTTCGATGCCGTTGCGATGGGCCCAGATTTCGAGCTGCTCGATGGCGGCGGCGCGGAAAGTGTCAGCGGCGCACAAGACGACATTGAGATTTTGTTGGCGGAGACGATTGGCGAGTTTGCCGATGCTGGTGGTTTTGCCGGCGCCGTTGACGCCGACGATAAAAATTACCCGGGGTTCGTTATCGCCATTGGCGTTGGCGGCGCCCAGAACTTTTTGGGTGCCGTTCGGGGATTGCAGGATGCGGGTGACGTGCGATTTGATCTCGCGTTTGAGTTGGGCAGTATCGGAAAGAGCGTTGCGTTCGAGTTTTTCTTTTACCGAGTCGAGAATTTCGCGCGTGGTTTTTACGCCGAGATCGGCGGAGAGCAAGGCGGTTTCGAGATGCTTGAGCGCGGCGGGATCGATCTGCTTTTCGCCGAGGAAAATGTTGTCAACGGTTTCGGCGAGCGCGGCCTTGGTTTTGATGACAGAGGCTTTGAGGCGCTCGAGGAGCGACGGCTCGGCCTTTTCCGCTTTTTCAGGTTTGCCAAACAGTGAAATCATACGCAATTAAAAGTGTAACAGATGCGTGCGACGCGACGATTTTCGACGCAGGTTCGAGCGGAGATTGAAGGCAAAAAGTAGAGAGGCTCGATCAAACCTGAACTTCGACTGCGGACATGCGGAGTTTGCCGCTGGTGACCGCTGCTTCGAGCGCGGTGACCACGACGGCGTCGAATTTTGCACCGGTGAGGGACTTGATGCGCTGTAAAGCGAAATCGAGTTCCATGGCGGTTTGATAGGGGCGATGGGTGGTCATGGCATCGAGAGTATCGGCGACGGCGATGACGCGGGCCATCATCGGAATTTTTGGCGCGGTGAGGCCGTAAGGATAGCCGCGGCCGTCCATGTGCTCGTGGTGAAGTTCGATGCCGGGCAGCATTTCTTTCAACTGAGAAACCGGACGCATGATGTTGGCGCCTTTTACGGTGTGCTGCTTCATCAATTCGAATTCTTCAGGAGTGAGAGCGCCGGGCTTTTTCAGGACGCGATCGTCCACGCCGATTTTCCCGACGTCATGCAAGAGCGCGGCGATGCGCAGCTTGTCGAGATCCTCGTCGGAGAGGCCGAGTTCGCGGCCAATGAGCGTGGAATACTTCGCCACGCGACCGGAATGGCCTCGGGTGTAAGGATCCTTTTCGTCGATGGCGGCGGCGAGCATGCGGATGGAGCCAAGGAAAAGTTCGCGATTGGCTTCGGCGGCTTCCTTGAGTTTTTCGATGTACTCTTCGATGTCGCCAGCCATCTTGTTGAAATTTTCGGCGAGTTCGCTGATTTCCGATGCGCCGCGAACCTTGGTGCGCTGATGAAATTCGCCACGGCTGATGGCGCGAGTGGAAGCAGCGAGTCCGCGAATGGGCTGGCTGATGGCGACGGCAAAAAAATAACCGACGACGATGGCGATCATCACGACCATGCTGACGAAAGTCAGGGCTTGGCGATTCAATTCGGTGACGCCGGCGTCGGCGCGAGCTTCGGAGAGACTGCGCTGCGCGATCACCGCCCAATTGACTTCCGGAAAAGTGCTGTAGGTTCCAATCATTTCGACGTGACGATTGTTTTCGGTTTCGACGAAATGCATGGTTTCAGTGCTGCGCAATTCCTGGGGAAGCGAACGTACGCGCGCCACCACCGGAGAGTTGGCGCTGACATCTTCGCCGGGCGTGAATTTGCCGGTGTCATGATGGGCGACGATGTGACCCTGATGATCAACCACGAAAACGCTGCGGCCGCGGACGCTGGCGTCCTTCAGGCGGTGAAGAATCGGATTCAGCGAAACGACTGCGGCGATCATTCCGGTGAACTGCTGATCGACGTTCAGCGGAATGGCGATGACGAAGGCCGGCTGGTTATCGGGTTCGAGAGCCAGAGGATCGCTGCGGAATTTTACCGAGCCGAGCTGCGGCGACTGCACGCAAGTGATGAACGCGCGCTGTAGCGCTTTGCTGACGAAGGGATCTTTTTCCGCGCGGAAATTTCCTTGTGAGGCGCTGGTGCCCTTGCCGGATTTGCCGACCGCGGTCAAATACAAAAAGGTTGAAGGATTGCTTTCGACGGAATTTTCCAGCAGGCGGGTGACTTTTGGTTCAGACGCGGGATCTTCGACGTCCTGAATGGCGCCGGTGAGAACGAGAATCTGGCGCTCGCTCATCAGCTGCTGGGTGACGTTGGATTCGTACTGCTGAAGTTCCTGCGCGAGGGAGCGAGTGAGTTCGGTCTGTTGGACGCGCTCGGTGTCCACCAGTTTGTCCTGGCTCAACTTCAAAACCTGGCGATGATAAAGAATCAGCGGCAGGGCGCTGACCAGCAGCATCGCGCCCAATACCAGCCAGAGAATGCGCAGACGTCCGGAGCGCAGCCTGTCGAGGAGCGAGCTGAAGGTCTCGGTCATATTCCAATTAATTCTAGCGATTGCGGCAGTGGATTGGCCTGTCCCTGAGAACGAAAGTGCGGAACGGGCATTGACCTTTACGCACCTGTCCGGTGGTACAGGTCTATTCGCGTTTGGAGGGGCGCTCCATGATGTCGCGAATTGCGGCAGCGGGCTGCTTGCCTTCATTCAGGATCGCGTTGACTTGTTCAGTGATGGGTAGCTCGACGCCGGCTTCGGTGGCCAGATCGAGCAGCGCGGCAGTGGTTCCGACGCCTTCGGCAACCATTTTCATTTCCTTGAGAGTTTCCTGGAGCGCGCGGCCTTTGCCGAGTTCGATGCCGATGTAGCGATTGCGGCTGAGTGCGCCGTTACAGGTGAGGACCAGGTCGCCAAGTCCCGCAAGGCCGCTCATGGTTTGCGGCTTGGCGCCAAGTTTTGCGGCGAGGCGGGTCATTTCCGCGAGTCCGCGGGTGATCAGGGCGGCGAGCGAATTTGCACCGAGGCCGAGACCGTTGCAGACTCCAGCGGCGATGGCGATCACGTTTTTCATAGCGCCGGCAAGCTCGACGCCAAGCACGTCGTTGTTGGTGTACAGGCGAAACGCGGGGCCGGAAAATTCGGCTTGGACTTCGCCGGCCGGGTCGGTGTAATGGCGGCCAGCGACGCGAGTGAGTTCGAGCACCGGGCGGCCAGCAACCACGACGGCAGTAGGCTCGCCGCGGGCGACCTCAGCGGCAAACGAGGGACCGGACAACACCGCGACGCGAGCCGCGGCGGCTTCGCCCAGCACATCAAGAATGACTTCGCTCATGCGGGCGTGAGTGATTGGTTCAAGGCCTTTGGTCGCGCTGACCACAATCATTTCGCGATTCCAGAACGATCTTGCCAGCCCGTAGACTTTTCGGGCGTATGCGGACGGAACTGCGCCAACGATGACCTGCGCCGAATCCATTGCCGCGGACAAATTGTTGGTCACTTCAATTTGCTCCGGGAGCTTGTGGCCGGGGAGGTAGGTGAAATTCTCGCGTTCGCGGCAGAGGGATTCCGCCAATTCGGGATCGTGCGCCCACAAAGAGATCTTGTGCGGCTGGCGACTGTGAGTGAGAACAATGGCGAGTGCGGAACCCCAGCCGCCTGCGCCGAGAATCGCGATTTTCTTCACGCCTGATCCTGTTTTTCGCTGATCGAGAATTTTGGCTCTTCGCCGCGAGCCAGCCTGCCGATATTTCCACGGTGCTGGTAGATCACCAGGGCCGCGATGGTGATGGTGCCGAAGTCCACGATGGGCGGCGGGGCAAAATGCGGCGCCCAGAGCAAGTAAACCAGCAAAGGAATGCTGGCGGCAGCGGCCAGCGAACCAAGCGAAACGAAGCGCCAGAACCAGACCACCAGAGCGAAGAGAATCAACGCTGCCAATAATGCTTCAGGGCACAGCGCTGCGAAAATTCCGGCGGCGGTGGCGACGCCTTTGCCACCGCGAAAGCGGAGCCAAATGGGGAAGCAATGGCCAATCAGCGCTAAGATTCCGCAAAGGATCATGACAGCGGAGTCGGCCTGGGTCGTGCGGCTCGCTAGCCAGACTGCGAGCCAGCCTTTGGTGGCATCCAGCAACAGCGTGAGAATCCCTGGTAATGGGCCAGCGACACGAGCGACGTTGGTTGCGCCGATATTGCCGCTGCCTGCGGTGCGAACGTCCGCGGCGCCAAAGAGCTTGGCGAGGATCAATCCGAAGGGGATGGAGCCCAGCAGATACGCGAGGGGAAACAGCAGCAGCGTTTTGGTTGGGAGCAACACGTCTTAACCCTGAGATTCCTTTGGCGCGAATGGGAACGAACGCAGCGTAGTGTACTCCGCTCCTGAAGATTTTAGTCTGCTTTCGATGAGGTGAATTTCATCGGCAGTGCAGGAGCCGAAGCTTTGGTCTTTGTGCTTTTCGATTTCCGCTTGCAATGCTGGAGAAAGGCGGGTTTCCTTGAAGCGGGCGATGGTCAGATGCGGAACGAACAGTTTTTCTTCGCGCGGAACACCAATCGAAGTGAGCACGCGATTCACGTCGGTCGCGAGAAGAGCGAGAGCTGGTGGAGCTTCGATTCCGATCCACGCAACGCTGGGGCGGCGGACATTTGGAAAGAAACCGACATCGCGAAATTCGAGGAGCAGCGGCTGCGCGGTCGCGATCGTTGCGAGCGCGTCACAAATTGCCGGAACTTTTTCTGACGCGGTTTCACCGATGAATTTGAGCGTGACGTGGAGATTTTGCGGATTGACCCAGCGCGACTTGGCGTCGGCACGGCGAAGACTCGCGATGAGCGAAGCGATATTTTCACGCACTTCGGCTGGAATCGAGAGCGCCACGAAGAGCCGCATCGCTTAAGCCCGCTTGGGAGGCGCCTGGCCGTTGTAGAGAAAATGCACGCGGACCATGTCGAGCGCCGCTTGCGAAGCCTGCATGCGAACCATTTCGCGGTCGCCGGGCAGGCGAAGCGCGCGTTCGCGGACTCCAGCGGCGCTGGCGAGTCCGACGTGAACCGTGCCGACCGGTTTTTCTTCGCTGCCGCCGCCTGGTCCGGCGATTCCAGTGATGCCGACTCCCAAAGTGCTACCTACGCGGCGGCGGATGCCTTCGGCGAGCGCGATGGCGACCTCCGCGCTAACCGCGCCTTTCGTTGCGATCAGTTCAGGCGGCACATCGGCCCACGCCGTTTTCATTTCGTTGCTGTAGCAGACCACGCCACCTAGAAAATAGGCGGAGCTTCCCGCGATGGTGGTGAGGCGCTCTGCAAAAAGTCCGCCAGTGCAGCTTTCGGCGGCGGCGATGGTGGAGTTTTGTTTCAGCAATTCGTGGGCGACCACAACTTCGAGCGGCGAGCCGTCGCGGGAAAAGATTCGGTCGGTGAGAGCGAGGTCGAGCGCGCGCTCGATGTCGGCGAACGTGGACTCGGCATGGACCGCATCCTCGGTCCACATGCGGAGGTGAATTTGCACTTCGCCCGGTGAAGCGAGGACCGTGGTTTGCACTTCGGGATAGCGGGTGTAAACCGGGCCCGCGAGGCTATCGACATGCGATTCGCCAAGTCCGGTGACGCGCAATTCGCGATGGAACATGCGTACGTTCGACACGCGACGGAGCAAGCGCGGCAAGACTTGTTCTCGGAAGAGCGGTTTCAGTTCGCGCGGCGGGCCTGGCAGCAGGACGATCATGCGGTCGCGATCTTCAATCCACAGGCCGGGGGCGGTTCCACGCGGATTATCGAGCGGTTCGGCGCCTTCCGGGACCATGGCCTGGCGCAGATTGCTGTCCGGCATCGGACGGCCGAAGGAGCGGAAGCGAGCTTCGATGTAACGGACGATGGCTTCGCTGCGAACAAGTCCGCGGCCTAGTAGTTCGGCGACGGTTTCCCGGGTCAGATCGTCTTCGGTGGGGCCGAGGCCGCCTGATGCGATGGTGAGCGGCACGCGATTTACGGCGTCGCGGAAGGCTTCGAGCATCAAGGCGCGATCGTCGCCGACTACTGTCTTACGGACGATTTCGATGCCAAGCTTGTTGAGCTCTTCGGTCAGGAAAAGCGAATTGGTGTCGATACGGTCGGGGGTAAGGAGTTCCGAGCCGACGGCAATGATTTCTGCTTTCATCGTGAATCATTTTAACCTTTAGCGGTTCGTTGGGTGCAAGTTGGGGAAGAAAGGAAAGACAATCAGCCGAGGAGTGGCAGACCGCGAACGTCCCAAACGAAGAAGAAGA
>Ga0210402_10001873_pt1 | contig 21069 bp, 30 predicted proteins | sample IncBWC7MmetaG_FD_161055 | JGI IMG/M metagenome (GOLD analysis project Ga0210402, IMG submission 161055) | Forest soil microbial communities from Barre Woods Harvard Forest LTER site, Petersham, Massachusetts, United States - Inc-BW-C-7-M | ecosystem: Environmental > Terrestrial > Soil >... | reverse complement strand
AGGAAGCCGACGGCGCCACCGCCCACCTTCGCCAGCATGCCGCCGCTGGTGAAGCTGCGCAGAGATGGATTGCGACGGCGACCGCGGGAACGGTGCCGGCCGGAAGAGCGCCGGCGGTGACGCTTACGCGGTGCCACCAAACCAAACATCGGGTTGCTACGACGCCGATACGAACGCCGGCTACGATTGCGAGCGCGGGAACGGCGCTTTCTGTGCTTTTTCATGTGTCCTCCGCCGGCAGAGATTCGGCGCGAGCGCTTGCGCGCGACGCGGTTCGCGCGCCGGCGGCGCGAACGGTGAGGATTGACTAGCCGTACAGTTGGCATTGTCTTTTCCCTTTCTGAATCTCGGCGTGCAGGACACGGGCTCTAACCGCGATAGTCTGAACGGTCCGAAAACCTTAAACGTTCCCGCGCGGTGACTGCGCGCGAACGGACGAGCTGCCCAAAATTTCGTAGCAGCCGCCAAAAAAGTGAATCTCTCCAGTTTTCTGATCGATCAGCAGCGCCATGCTGGTGCGGTCCGCGTTGTTAAAGCGGCAATCGATAAGCCAGGCATCGCCCACCATGCGCTTGTTGATCTCTGGCTGGAACGTGATGCCGATCACGGGAGAAAAAACCAAATAGTTAGTCCCTTGTAGACGGCTTTCCGCTCTGTCCAGCAGATTCTGCGGCAGCATTCGCGGATGCGAGCGCGGCGAGTCGTCTGGAAATTTCGTTACCATCTTTTGCAGCGTTTGATCGAAGACCTGCACGCCTTCGATCTCTTCTTTCGTTGGCGGCGGCGCGATCCAATTCGGATCTGGAAGATCCGGCAAGCTTACACGGCCAGCGGAGTCCAGTAAGAAGCCAGGCACCAGGAGCATGCTGCGATCGCGCGTCTGCGCCAGCGGCAGCGGCTTGTCTCGCAATTCGATGAAGCGCCCAAACTTCGCCAGGATAGGATCTGGATTCGGCGGCGCAACGTAACTAGCATTCGGACCGATGGCAATTTTTTGCATGCGCCCGAGTGATTCCAGATTCCCGGTGCGGATGCACTCACTCTGAAATGCCAGAATTCCAGCCGGTGTTGTGTCTATTGTCGCAGTCATGTTTTTCTATCCTCCCTTTTCAGGTTTATGCAAGTTGTTACAGCAACTTCCACAGCAAAAATCCTCCACCAGCCCACAGGATCCACGACGGGATCCCGGTGGATGCGCTGGCCGCTGATACCGCGCTTGTGACGGCACCGGTGACAGGCGCGAACGGTGCAAGCGCGCTGGCCACGGGATTGGCGGCCGCTGCCTGCTGCGCCGTAGCAAGATCCTGATACTGGCTGGCCTTTTGCAGTACGATGGCGCGAAGTTTTGAATACTCCACGCACGCGGCATTGCACTCGCCGCTTGCCATCGGATCGTTGCCGTGGCGGATTGAAGCGACCTGCTGACCGAAGCCGGAAAGCAAATTATTCAGCGCGGCGATGGCATCAGCAGGAGATACCTGGCCTGACTGCAACGCCTGGTCGATAATCTCAAGCGCTTGATTCGCCGCCGGCACCGCTGCGCACAGAATCGATTGCTCCTTTTTAATCGCCGCGGCGTGATGGCCGAAAATAAAAGCAAACACTCCTGCGATCGCAGCGCCGGCAATCACGAAAGGCGCCGCCGGTCCGGTAAGTGCCGCAAACTTCAAAGCCATTCCGCTGGCAGTAGTAAGAATCGCTGGCTTGGTCATGCTGGCGCCGGCGCATTGTCCACCGCCGGCATAGTCCAGCGCGCCTTGCGCGTTCAGGATCTGGCCGGCGGATGCCGAAGCCAGGATCTGATCGCGCACGCTTTGATTGTGGCCGGCGGAGCTGCGCACTTGCGCCGCTGGAAAGACTTGCTCCGTAGCTTGGTCTGCGGTGATGGCGGAGAGATAGCGGCCCATGCGCGAAGAGCGCTTAGACTTTGACGTGCCGGCACCGGACATAAAGGCGAGTCCTGGCCGTGCACGCATCCCGTTTTGTGCCGCGAGATACATTAGCCGTGCGCGTTGCTCCCCAAGTCGCCGACCGCGCCAACGTTACCGACCACACCGCATTCGTCGCGATGGATTTTTTGCGCAGGCACGCCCTTGGCTTCCAACTGTTTGACTTTTTCGGCAATCAGTTTTTCGCCGGCGGAAATTTCCTGATCGATCTGCAGGACCGCGGGATCGGTTAGGGATGCCGGTCCGCCAGTCATCGGCGGCGGCGCGGACGTGACCTGCGAAAAGATTCCGCCATCAGACGGCGGATGCCGAAATTCCACTGGCCTACCGTTAATCGTATGCAAAACACTCACGGGGTACCGCCTTTCAAAGTCATAATCCACCATCGGAACGCTTTTGTTTCTGAATTCGTGCCCGGAATCGTTGCAGTAGTAGATCACTCCCTGCCCGATCGTGAGATGGCATCCATTGCCGCCGAGCATGCGCAATGACGGCGAAAAAGTTGGCGAGTCCATGTTCCCGTCGAACCACCACAACGGTGGCGGACCGGCGACGTACAACGGATGCAATTCTCGGCACGCTGGACACCAAAACCGATAGCCGCGAATGCTTTGCCGATCGAAAGAAAGAATCGGGATAAGTTTGGCCATTCAATTTTCGATCCCCGGACTGACGCCATGCTTGGCGTTGATGAAGTACGCTCCACCAACAAAGAAAATCTGTTTTTTTAGTTTGTCGTAGGCTAGCTGTGGCCGTTCTCCGGTTTTCTCTCCAAATTTGTGAAAGTAGCTGACAGGTTCGAAGTTGCCGTGGACTTTGCGCGCCAGATACTGCACTTCGATGCATTCGCCAAGATCGATAAAATCTTTGGCTAGCGAATCCGCGGTGAGGCACTGCGACAAGTTTTGGTTTCCGCCGATGCAGTACAGTTGCTTGCCCTCCGGAGAACTGGCCAGCGTTACGCCATCGCCGTCGAAATTAAATTGCGCGGTCTGCCCGAGTGGTGTCACCACTTTGAGGTATTCGAGCGCGCCGACTGCGGCATAGTCTTTGCGCATTTCGGCGGAGACGTGCTTTTCCGCGATTTCTTCCGGATCGCGCCCGTGGAAGGATTGAAAAAGCTTGACGGCCTGGCGCGTTTCGTCCGGGTTGCGGCGCTTGCGATCTTTGCGCCGGCGGCCTGGTGTCGATCGTTTCGCATCCTCCGCGCGGTGCTCTGCAATATGACGAGTACGTTCGCCAGCTTCCACCTGCGCCGCGGTAAAGTCTTTGCCGCATCTGTGGCAGGCATACTCCCCTGGATTGCGCCAGGATCCAGTACGGCGAACTCTGCGCACTTCGTCATGCAGCGCTTTCGCAGCCTGCTTTTTTGTGAATCCGGTTGCGTAAAGGTTCCCAAATTTCGGATCGTAGAGGAACGCTAGGTATTTTTGTATCCCACGATCAAAAGTGACCTGCATGTGCGTGGGGTTCTTGCCACGTGCGTTTATCTCGTCAATCTTGCGCAGCGTTTCTTTGTAGACTCGCACTTCGTCTTCGTTTTTCGGCGCTGGCATGTGGATGCTGCGCAGGAAGTTTTTTTCTTTTGTTGTGAAATGCTTCCAGCCGGCGAACGCCTTCGGGTTGCACGTTGGATTTTTTCGATTGCCGAAGCCGTATTTTAGTAGGATGGCTTTCGCTTCGTCTTTCGTCATGCCGCCAATGATGCGCGCGCCGGCATCGGACATTCGCAGAGTAGCTTTTGCGATCGCGATCTGGTGCTTTTTGAAAACGTCGTTGCCGTCGTTCGTCTTTCGCACTTTTGTGATCGGAGTGCTGCGATCGATCACTGCCGGCGTGCCATAGCGGCCGCCCATATTCAGTACCCATCCGCCATGACTTGATCGCATTACAACGCGGCCGGTCTGCGATTGATTTAACCGGTTGAGGAAAGTTACTTTGTCACGCGGCCCGATCGAATCGAACAGATCGGGGTTTCCCCGAGCGCCGCGGATCCGCGCAGCTCGATCTCGCGCCGCGCGCTGGCGATCCAGCTTTGACGGATTGCCGAAAATAAGTAGCTCGCCAGGGTTGCCACTGCGTTTCCGCTTGCGCCAAATTTCGCGCGCGAATGTCGAGCGGCGCGAGTGTGGAGTAGCGCGGATGATGTCAACGGCTTCCCCGACCGGCATCGCATCCGATTCGCCTTTCATACTCATCACGGCGGTGACCCACTGCGCCAGCGTCTTCGCGCCATCGCTAGGATTAAATTGGCGCGTCTTCGTCCCCATGCCGGCGCGGCGCATACGATTCGCAATTTTCACGTTACACGATCGGCACCCGTAGGTTAGATTGCGCGCATCGGTGTTTTTTTCGTGGCCGTCAAGGTGGCAAACATCGATACTCTTTTTGCCGCCGCAAAATGCGCAGCGCTTTTCCCCTGGCGGCCGGCAGTCTGGAGAATTCGCACGATAGCGAGCTGCGCGGTCCGTGATCGAGCGCGCAGACTTTCGGAAACGCGATCCACAGGGATTCTCACCGCGCGAGCGTTAGCACGCGATGCATTTGCAGCCGCGCTTGTGGCCTGGTGGCGGATTGCCGAATATAAGCAGCTCGCCCGGATTGCGTAAGGCTGCCATTTTCAAAGCACTTCCCGCGCGACAACGACCGCGCCGAGCCCAAGCGCCAACCAAGGCCAGTTGCTCGATAGCCAGCTAGTAGCGCTGGCCGGATTCTGCAGCGTTTGAATCTGCGCCGCGAACTGTGAAGCAGAAACCTGATCTCCGCGGGCAATGGCGTCCTGATAGCCGGCATTGGCGGCCGCGATCGCCGCGGTGGTGTTGGCCGGCAGTTGCGCGGTGGGCGAAACTGGCGTGATCACCGCTTGAGAGACGACGCGGACGGTAGATTGCGGCATCGATTGCGTAGCGTTATAGATCGCGCCATCAATAATTTTCTGGACGTCCTGCGCCGCGCCGTAGTCGCTGACGGTGTGCACCTGCAGCGTCATTGTCTGCGTGCCGGAAAGGTTGAAATAATCGCTTTGACTGTGGTACTGCGAATCGATGACGATGCCCCACTGCTGCGCAAGGATGGACTGTATCTGCGATTGCACAGCGTCCGGAGTTTTCAGTTGGAATTTTGTATCCGGCCAGCTCGCCGTATAAGCGAGTACCGTGCCGGCAGGCAGGCCAGCACCACTGGCATCGCCAACTGCGGAGAGATGTCCGAGCCCGCGCAATGCCGGATGCCCGCGCAGGCTATATTTATTCGAGCACGATTCACAGCCGAGCAGCGCAGGAGATCGAAGATTGCGCAGGTAGTGTAGCCGCTCAGGCGGATTGATCAGCGTCACCATTTTTTAGATCAGCCCTCAAGAGCCGCGAGTTTACGGCGTAGCCTCGCCGCTTTGCGCTTGCGCAGGCCAGGTCCATGCTTCGAACCGAAAAGAAACATACCAGCGGCCAACAAGCCAACGCCCGCTAGCAGCAGATTGGGATCCACTGAAAGATCTGCGCCCATGCCAGGACCACTGTGCGATTGCGATGCATTTTTCCAGTGAGCAAGTCCAGACATCGGCCGTACCGCTTTCATTTGTGCGATCGAGAGCACAGCCGGCGCGCCGAGTCCAGAAACGCCATAACCACCGTAAACCTGATTCATCGCTTGATTCGGACGATAGAAACCGAGCAACGCCGGCGATTTTTTTTGCCAGAGGTACATTAACGCCGCCTTCCACCGAGCAGCATCGGCAGGAGCACGATCGCGCCGCCCACCATCAGCATGGTGCTGGTGCTGATACCACCAAACAACGAAGACGTTGGCGAAGGCACGGCCGCGCGCGATGGCGCCCAAAGTTGTGTAACTACGCCGGCGGGAATGCCGGCAGCGAGCGCTGCATTTTGCGTCGGAAATTTTGCGATCGAAGCCGACCATGCGTTGTAAACAGATTGCGAAGGTAGTCCCGCGGCGATCGCCGCTTGCGGACTTACATAGTCCAGTGGATCTTTGGAATTTTGCTGCTGCGTAAGCAGGTTTTGATATGCCTGCTGGATTGCTGGATTGACGCCAGGCTGCGAAGGTGCCGCAGCAACGCCTGGAACTCCATAGTTGGGAGAATCCCCAGGCATCGGACAGAGCTCGCCAGTTATGGGATCGATCACACTGCCAGGGCAGTCAGGAGAAACGTCACCAAGCCCGAGCGCGCCAGGCAAACGCGGTACTCCGCGCTGGTAATTTTTCCAGGCACCAAATCCGCGCAGCCCTTTGCTTCGTGGCACGCGCGTGTAAAGGTTTCCGAGTCCCCACTTGTTCACGGTGCGCGCCGCGGTCCCTGCAGGAAGTAGGTACATTTATTTTTTCCCTGAACCAAACATTTTCCAGCCGACAAAGCCGACGCCGGCGGCCACAATCCAATTCGGAACCGGTGACACAAGTGTGGACTGCGTGAGCCAGTCTAGAATCGCCTGGTATCCGCTGCTTACAGGAGCTGGTGTAACGGTCACGTTGACCGGCGATGGCGCTCCGGAAGCTGTGTTGATTCCCGCGGTTGGCGTGCTCGGATTGCTCGGCGTCGCTCCGGTGCTGTACGGCGTTCCAGTATTGAACCAACTGCCTGCGCTCTGGCTGTACTCCCATACCGAACCATCTGGAGCAACGAAAAATTGGTTTGTCGGATAGCCTGCCGGTACTGGTGTGCCAGCATTCGGAGCTGGCACCGGCGGAAGTGGCACCGGCGGCGGCAAGATCGGAGTATTCGGCACCCACCGGCAGCCGACGGGATCCCACGTGGCGTTCGCCATTGCTACATCGCCGGGATAGCACTGCTGAATTGGCCGGATTCCTACTGATCCGCCACCACCGCCAGGAGTCGGAACAACAATAGGATCGCCACCAGTCCACACCGCCGGCGGACCTGGCAACACTGGAGTACGCGGCAGCAGGCGAATCATTTGTGACGTTCCACCGCCGTTAGACATAGCGCGCGCAGCCATCGCACCCATTGTTCGATACCGGCCGAGTCCCCACTTGTTCACGGTGCGCGCTTGCGTGCCGGCTGGAAGTAGATAGGCCATTTAGTGCCGCCCTGCGATCATCGCCACGGCCAGAAACCCAAGCCCGCCGAGTAACAGCGTGCTGGTGCTGATACCTCCGATCGTGCCGGCTGGACTGATCAGCGGCGGCACAACCGGACGCGCACCAGCGGCCATGCTGGTGGTGGGAAAAAGATTGTAAGGATTGGCGCGCGTGGCGCTGATAATATTCGCGGCGCCCGTTGTGCCGGCCGAAATGGCAGTGGCAAGCGCGCCCCAATCGAATCCGTTATCATCGCCCATCGATCGGAAGCCAGGCCGCGAACGCGGAGATCCAGAAAGCACGCGGCGCACTTCGCCCATACCGTAATGCCCAACGCCGCGGACGTTGTTGCCACGCAGCGATCGAAATCGCGGATCCGCAACCCACGCAGGATATGCACCAGGCAACGCGTTGGGAGCGCGGCCGGCGGCACCACTCATGCCGCTCAACCCCTCGACGTCCACGAAGTTGTCCGAAGCGGTATCCCACACACGCACACGATCGGTGCGTTCAGGGTTGCGACCGATCGCGGCGCCGCGGCGCGCTGCATCGATGGTCAACCACTGATTGTTAACGAACACTTGCGGGAAGACGTGCGAAAAGTTGCGTTCGTCTTCGGGTTTGGAAATCGTGAGGATGCGCGTTTTGTGGCCGATCGTACCGAGCAGCGAGCACAGAAGAATTGTGAAGTCGTCGCAGTCACCGATCTGCAGCCGCAGAATCTCATCGGCAGAGTGCAGCGTTTCTTTCCCGTAGACGTCGCGAGTGAATCGGATGTTTTTTAGCACCCAATCATAAACGGCTGTTACTTCACCCATCCAATCGAACGACGGAACGCCGGCCGATCGAATGATACGCGCGGCCGCTTCGTGCACCCGCGGATTCTTTTTTCCTAGGTCGATCAAGCGGCGCATCGCTCGGATGGTCTGCGCCACGCCGGCGTCGCCGCTCGCAAGCGGGCTCGACTGCACCGGCATGGCGCCCATTCCAGACGATCGAACCATTTCCAGATTGACCATTGTGGCGTGCTCCAAAACTTTTTAGCGGCCAGCGCGCTTGCATCAGAGTGGATGGCCCTGGGCGGCAACGCGCCAGCCAGCACAAAGCCGCCGTGGTGACAGTGAGCGCGTAAGCTACAAACTGTCAAACGATTGAACATGATGGAAAGCGAAAGTCTGACGCAAAGTAAACTACCAGTACCCCTAAAGTTGGTAAAGTAGTTGTCGCGCGCGCGGGATCGTGGTTTACTGTGCATGCTCACTGGGACAGAGGGAGCACACAACTTGCCACGAAGGACCGAAGTTTCCACACCTGCAGCGCAAACCGTCAACGTTTCGGTGGATGTTCCGCAAAATAAGCCAGCCAGCACGGCAGAGCCGGAAGAAAAATCTCCCATGTGGTATTGGGACCTGCTGCAGGAAGTGCCGAAGGACAAATGGGGAAATACTTTCGACGTGATGGGATTCCGATTGGATCCGCAAGCCGGCCGCCAGGCTGGTGCCAAAGGATTTTTGTTTCAGGTCTTCGAACCAATCACGCCGTTATGGATTAAACAAAATTATGGCGGCGGAAAATTCCGCTGCATCCTACAGAGAAACAGCAAATTTTTCAAAAGCCACGAATTCGACGTAGAAGGCCCACCGAAATACGATCTCTCACGCGAAGCCCCAAACGTTCCAGCGACTGCGGCCGGTGGCGGAGACAGCACCGCACTGCTGCAGCAGTTCGTCACCGTGTTGCGCGAAGAGTTGCAGCACAGCCGCGAAGCAAACGCCACACCGAATCCAGCAACAGAGGAAGCCATCGGACTTTTGAGCCGTGCCAGCGAAAAGGCTATGGACATCGTAGCGAACCGCGCCAGCGCCGGCACGCCTGGCAGTTCTACGCAGCAGCTTTCCGAGTTGGTAGGCATCGTTAAAGGGTTGCTGCCGGCACAGAGCAACGGTGACGGCGGATTGATGGCTTTACTTGCTCCGTTGGTTCCCGAATTGCTGAAAAAATTCCTCACGCCTTCCGATCCGTTGGCCGAACTAGCGAAACTAAAAAACGTGATGGAACTTTTGGACGGAATCCGCGGCGGTGTCGGCGAGAGTAGTGGCAAGGCGAAAGACTGGCGCGCTATGCTCGCCGAAGGCGTGATCCAGAAAGGCCCGGAATTCCTGCGTGAGTTGCGCGACATCGTAGCCGAAAACAGAGAGACGGCGAAAGAGAAGCGCACGGCAGCGGAAGCGATTGAGCGCGTTGAAACGATTCGCCGCGGCCATGTTCCCGCAGCGCCGGCGGCCACGCCTGCAGCAGCCGCACCGGCCACTGTGCCGCAAGGACCGCTGCGCACTGTGCCGATCGATCGCAGCGCGCCAGCAGATGCCGGCACGCCGACACAAGCAGCACCAGCCGCAGCACCGCCGGCCGCAGCAGGCATGTCGGCTACCGAATCCGATGCCGTAGCCAATTTTATGCAGCGCCGGATTGTAGAAATGGTGAACGAAGAACGCGACGCCGAAGACGTGGTGGACTTCATCGAAGAAATCGATCCCACCATGAACGACCTACTCGCACAGTTTACCGCCGAAATGGTGACGACGTTTCTGGCAGACAAACCGATCATTGGCGACGCCACGCGCAATCCGCGCTGGAATGTTTTTCTGACTGACGCACAGCGCTACATCAAAGAGATCCGCGAAGAGGATCGAGCCATCCAAGTCGCCGCGTCGCGTGTGCCGGCGTAAGAAGGGGAAACGCATGAAAATTTTCAACGTTCGAATCAACGTGCAGATCAATCAGATCGCAGAGATTCCCGACAATCCAGAGAGTACTGCCGAGAAAAAACCATTCAACGACGACCCTGTGGACAAGCAAGCAGAAATGCTAGAGAAGTATCTAGGAAAAGTTGCGCACATTTTTGTCCCCAGGTCGCCACTGAATGTCACCGAAGGCGATCGCGCAGAAATGACGCGCAGCGTAAACGTGGCCGCGGAAACGTTCGAAGAGTTGCAGGGCATCCTAGCAAAATTCAACGACACGGCGAAAAGTCTAGTGGCTGTGCCGGATTCTCTGCTGACGGTCCACGATCCAAACATCACGCGATGAAAAAAAAAGTCACCGTTGTGATGGTCAGCGGCGCCACCATCCGCGCAAAATTCGGATTGCCGTGTTTCGGCTGCGGCAAACCGTGGACGCGCTGTTCAAAAGCGCGCCCGTGCTGCGCGAAGTGTAAGGGGAAACGTTCCCACGATTAGCAGCGGTGCTTATCACGACACACTATTACTAGGGCAGGCGTTGACAGCGCTCCCCGCGCTGGTGTAGCTTGCTACCCGTTCCAGTTGAGCAAACGGTTTGGAAGCTGCGCGTTGGGCTTGGTCGCTTCGCGCGCAGCTTCCACGTTCTCAACCCGAAGCGACCAATGCCGACAAATTCAGCACGCACGTCCATCGAAAAACCGCTGCCGCAAAATTTAGAAGCCGAGCGCGCCGTGCTCGGCAGCATCCTCCTTGACAATTCAAAGCTAGCCCTCGCCGTAAAGCATGTTTCTTCCGGCGATTTTTTTCTAGCGCAGAATCAGAAAATATTCCGACGCATGCTGGTGATGGCAGAGAGCGGCGCCGCGGTGGACCTAGTGACGCTCTGCGAATCGCTGCAGGCCGCCGGCGACCTGGAAACTTCCGGCGGCGCGCCCTACGTCGCCAGTCTAGGCGATGGTATCGCGCGCGTGGCCAACGTCGAACAGTACGCGCAGATCGTAAAACAAAAGGCGATGCTGCGCCGCATCGTTCACGCCGGCCACAATCTAAGTCAAGGTGCAATGGAAGATTCCGCCGACCTGGCAACATTGCAGGCGAAATTCAGAGAAGTGGTCACAGAGTCAGCCGAGCCGTTCAAAGTGATCGGCGGCAATGGACACCTGCGGTATTCGCTAGCTGATTTTCTCACCACCGAATTCCCGAGTCCCGAGCATCTAATCGAAGGCATCATGCCACGCGGTGGTAGTGGCCTGCTGATCGCGCTCCCGCACCGCATGAAATCGTGGTTCACGACGGCGCTGGCACTTGGAGCAAGTAAGGAAGGGATGATACTAGGCGGCAAACTGGAAGTGAAAAAGCCGGTGCGCACGCTCTTGATCCAGGTGGAAGACTTCCCCGGTGTGCTGCAGTGGCGTATGCGCGAGCTGGCCAGGAAGATACCGTGCAACGCAGAGAATGTCAGCGTGATCCCGCGGTGCGGTCTAAATCTGCCAGATGAAAAGTGGTACGCGCAGCTTTTGCGCGAAACAGAAACGTTCAAAGCGGATCTGGTCATCATGGACGTAGTGCGGCGGATTTTCCGCGGAGATATTAACTCACCGCAGGATACCGCGCTTTTTCTGGAACAGATTGACCGCCTGCGCGAAGCGACGGACTGCGCTGTGCTCTTGGTTCACCACGAAAACAAAAAAGACGCAGAGATCATGTCCGCCGGCGCCGGCAGCTACAACCTGCCAGGGTGGGCAAACGTGATGATCCAGTTTAAGCGGAAGACGCAGATCGAGCACGTTACGCACGTGGAGATCGAAGTCGATAATAAACTGGCGCAGAGTCCCGAACCCATGCGCATGGTGCTGAACCTGGAAAGCGAAGATCCGATCCGATTAGAAGCCGTGGAAGATTCCACCGGCCTGACGGAAGCAAAGGATCAGCTAGGAAATGAATGGACCGTGCGCGATCTGGCGGAAGTGCTCGGCGTGGTGAAGAGTAACGCACTGCGGCGCCTGAAAAAGTGGATGGCGTCTAACGACGTGGAAAAAATCAGCGGCGGGAAACGCGGCCGCATGGGTGGCCTAGCGCGCTACCGCTTCGTGGGTGCCGGCGAATGATGTAGCTAGCTATCACTTTTTTGTGATAGCTCACCGGCCGTCCCCCATACCTACCTATATTTTTCTCAAGCACATGGACTTTCGCCTTTCGTTCGAAGATGCCCCTGCGATGATGCACCGGCGAATAGGTGCGCACCATGTCTCACTGGTGTGAGACAGATGGGAGTTTTTGTTACACCAGGAAAGCCCTCGCGCGCGTAGGGAGTGGGTGCCGCGCACCTATATGCTTTAACCCTTGTAGAATCTAGAATATAAATAGGTCTGCCCCCCATCGCACCTATATACCCCCGCACCTATTTCGCGCACCAATTTAATCTATATGATTCTACAGGGGTTGTGCGCGTGCAGGCCATATAGGTGCGCCTATCTCTCTCCAGACCACCTTTCGGCGAACCGATTCCAGTTTTCATATAAAAAGTGGAGTGTTTTCCCGACGTAGTGGAGAGAGCAGAATAGACCTATTCTCTCTCTTTCTTTCTCTTTGGAAGTGGTGCGCAAATTTGAAATAGTTCTTGACAATAGCGCTTTAATAGCTTATTGTGCTTTGTGTGAGGTAGGGCAATGCCAAGAGGAAGACAAACACGCGCTTTGACGGCCGACCAAGTGAAACGCTTGGAAGCGTTCAGGCGATCATCCCATGATGGTGCCAGGCACGGTTACAGCCTGCCCCTGCTGAAAACGGCGATGGGGATAGGATGTTCGTGGGAGACACTGCAAAAAGCCCTGCAGGGGCTTCCTGTGTGGGATCTGCACCATTCGGCGATCGCTGCCTGGATCGAACGATACTTGCCGGCGCCAGCACCAGAGCGCGACGGAAAAGCGGCCGCCAGCGGTGAACGGGACGAAGAGAATGGCGAAACCGAAGCAACTCGAACTATTCGCGGCAGCCGGTGACCCCGCCGCGGTGCACGCGTTAGGTTTGCTAGGTTGGAGAGATCCACTATGGACGACACGATTCGAGATTCCACTACTAGACGGGACCGCGCTACAAATGACCCTATCAGCAATTCGACAGCTCCACGTGATCGCCAAGCAGGAGATCCCGCCACCGCACCAGCCACCAGACTGCCAGAGCCCGGACCAGACGCCGAACCCGTAGTGGTCTGCGCCTGGTGCCCGTCGCTGCACGTCCTCAAGCTACAGCGCCGCGAACAGGACGTGGTGATCATCTACTGGCAAGGAAAGGAAATGAGAATCATACGCAACGCCGTGAACCTAAATATTTCTCATGGCATCTGCGCGCCGTGTCGCGAACGCCTTCACACCGATCGCCGTACCGCCGGCCAGGACACAACTTTATGAGTTTGCCGCGCGAACAATCAGGCTGCACGGCAACGCCCGCCGACGTCCAGGCCCCTGTACGCCGGCGGGAAAGTTTTCATCTTCTGGTTTGGAAAGATGGCAACACGCGCGTATTTTCAAACGTCAAGGATGGCCACGGGCACGGTGACGTCCACCGGCCAGAGTTTAACGGCCAGTGGTCGCTATGGATGGCGCTGCGAATCTGGTGGGCAATGCGATGAAAACAAAAATGTCACTCTGGCTGCGGCGCTGGTGGATCCGCCAGCTAATCAAATTCGCGGACCGCGCCGAAGAGCGCTTGCACGATTGGCAGGTGAAATTGCGCCATGAACTCGTACCCGTACATCTTCCGGTGGAATCGGCCAGCGCTGCCCGGCCGGAAAGGCCAGCGGTGCCGAGTTTTGATCCGTTCCCACAAGATGAACTCTTGCGCCATCGAATTCCCCGACGGACTGCGCGCAGTGGTGAGCCGCAACGCTCTGCGAAAAGTCCGCGCCGGCGACCCACCGCCGCCGAATTCGATCTGAGGTTTTCCAGATGATGGGCGGCGGCAGCTTTTTCGGTGAACCTACGATCAGATATTCCGTTGATGGCGGGAAAACATGGCGGACTGACGGTCCGTTGTGTGGCCCAGGCTGCACCATGCAAATTGTTACCACCGATGGGAAAGTTATCTTCTCAGCGCATTCGGTAGGCTACGAGAAAACCTGCGACTGCTGTGATGGAACTGGCAAAAAGAAAGTGTACCGATTCCAACAGGATGCAGCAATATGACGAAGCGCGGGAAAAAATCGCGCGTCATAATCGCCGGCCACACGCTGACGTTTGCGGAATTGACCGTACTCCGCCAGTTGCAGGACTACGCTAGAAGAGTGAGCGGCGATGGCCGCACGGTTGCACTCAGCGAATTTTCTGGCGATAACGCGAAACGCTACTGCGCGCGGCACCTTGGCGAAGTTGGAGTACTGAAAGCCTGCGGAATCGAATTACTGGACGAAAGGAACACAAACCGATGAGCATCTATCGTTCCCCGTTTTGGAATTTCACGATCGCGCTGCTGTGCGGCATCGCACTCGGAGCCGCCGGCGCCGTCCACGTCGTCACCACGCGCGTGGAAAAAAACACAGCGCAATGCGTTGCGTCCATCAATTCCGTTAAAGACCAATGCTTGCGCACCGTGGAGAGTGTGAACAATGAATGGGAAAAAACGGCTAGCCTGTGGGCGCGATCAGGCGAAGAGCAGGCTAGCGATATACGTCTGATGTCTTCTGGAACTGGCAACTGCATTCATAAAACACCGCCCATATCTTCGGGCACAACTGCGGGGGTGTCTTTTTCGACGTCCTGCGACCCGACTAATAAAGAATGGGTTGGCAACAGAACTCTACACTTGATTAAGCGTGCTAGTTGTGTTGGTCCCGATGGCGAGCCGGCCTGTTGGGTAACTACGTGCAGTTTTGGTTTTGGCGGAATAGAGTGGCCAGCAAGATCGGACGGAAGCTGCTACACGGTGGACGGTATTAAAAGGGGGCAATGATGGCGCAGGGAGAACGCAGAGCAAAAGCGCTGCTGGCGGCAGCGATGGATCTATTCGAAAATTGGGGATCGCCAACCGCCGGCGATGCGTTTCAGCAGGCGGCCGAGAAATACAAAGAAGTACGGGATGCGAAGCTGCCAGAAGATCCGATGGTCTTCACCTGCCCGCACTGCGGCGCGGAGCGACCTAGTTACGGTTGGCACTTCAATATGGGAGACACCGGACCGTTTGCGCTGCAGTGGCTGACGTGTTTCTGCGGCGAGTGCAAAAATATTCTCAGCGTGGCCGTGCCGGCCTTCCTGCCGAAAACTGAAATGCTGGAAGCACTCAAAGCACAATTCGCCAGAAAGATCACGCCAGCATGAGCGTACTGCACACGGTCAACGGGAAGCCAGTGGAAGCCGCGAATCTTTCAGCGGAAACGCTGGCCTTGATTGATTCTTACGATTGGGATGGATCGAAAATGATCCACGACGATGCTATAGAAGTGGTCGCAGTGACGCTCAAAGCGTACCGCGCGGCACTGGCCGAAGCAGTGGCCATGATCGACGCAGAGCGCGCCGGCACCAAGTCCGGATGGTCCCACGACGATCGCGTGAATCTGGAACGCTTGCGGGAGTTGGCCAATGGGTAAGACTTCGATCGAATGGACCGATGTAAGCTGGAATCCAATCGTGGGCTGCACCGAAATTTCCCCTGGCTGCGCCAACTGCTACGCCGCGCGCCTGGCCGCCACGCGCCTGAAAAACACCCCGCAGTACAAGGGACTAGCCACACACGCGCGCGCCACCGTTGGCGATAGCGGAATCATTCTGCGATCTGATAAAGTCCTGCCGCGGTGGACCGGCGAAGTCCGCAGCGTCTTAGGGATCGATCCAAAAGTACTGGAAGAGCCGCTGCACTGGCGCAAGCCGCGGCGGATCTTTGTCTGCGATATGGGAGATCTATTCCACGAAAGCGTAGAGCACCACGACCTAGTTTCTATTTTCAGCGTGATGCACCGATGCCAGCACCACACGTTTCAAATTCTCACCAAGCGCGCGGACCGCATGAAAGCATGGTTCGAAAGATTCGCGAAAGGGAACTATCAAAACGTTTGGGCTGGTGTGAGTGTGGAGAATCAGCTTTTCGCTGATAAACGTATCCCGCTGCTGCTGCAGACGCCAGCGGTTGCTGTCCGCTGGATCTCAGCAGAGCCGTTGCTAGGCCCGTTGGACCTGCAGCGCTTTCAGGAGCATCTACCGCCGGCCGTACATTTCGGCTGGCTGGACGGGATCGACTGGCTAGTGTGCGGCGGAGAGAGTGGCGCTAACGCGCGGCCGATGCATCCGAATTGGGCGCGATCGCTGCGCGATCAGTGCCAGGCCGCCGGCGTCAAGTTTTTTTTCAAACAGTGGGGTGAGTACGTCGCTCCGGAACAAAATGTCTGCGCGTTGCATTCCTGCGGTGCACACGACTACGTTGCCGACGGCCGCGAACACACAAAAGGATGCCCTAACGCTAAACAGTTCGTCGTTAAAGTGGGCAAGAAAAAAGCCGGCCGGCTACTGGACGGCCGCGAGTGGAGCGGATTCCCACAGGTGACGCCATGATCTATTTTTGCGGCTATCCGATTGTTAACGACGTTCCTGGTGGAGCAGTCTATAAGCCGTGCGGAAAGCACGCGACGCCAGGCTGCGCGTTCTGCGATGAACATGCGCAACGACCACTTACCGAACAAGACATCGTGGACCGCGCCGCCGATCGCTGGCGCTGGTACTGGCGCGAGTGGTGGTGTTTTCCCATTGCGATCTTGCTGCTGTGGGTGCTGGCACTCTATCCACCTAGCTGGACTATCTTCCTGCGCGCGCACGTAGAGTTTTTATGGGGTGTGCTGGCGGGATCGCTGCTGCAGGTGCCTGGCTGGCTACGCGATCGCTGGCGGTGGATGAAACTCTTTTCATGGAGCTGACGCGATGATCTACCTATCGTTTATAAGCGAGAGATGGGATCTGGAAAGCGCGTTGATCCGGTGGGGTACGAAGTCGTGGGCGAGCCACGTGCGCTTTGTGCGAACAAACGACAAGGAAATACCGTTTGACACACTTGGTTCACGATTAGACGGTGGCGTGCTGGTGCGGCCGTATCTTACGGATGGCAACCCCACACGCGAAGAGTGGTACACCGCGCCACACATCGAAGACGCCTATGCCTACGGTAGAACTCTGACCGGCCAGCGTTACGATTGGAAAGACATTCTAGGAATCGCTGCAAACGAAGACTGGCACACCGATGGCCGCGACATCTGCAGCGAATTTATTGCCCGCTGTGGGGAGTATGAAAGAGTTAGAAGGTACACCGATCAAGCAGAAAAATTTGTTGTGACTGAGACTCCCTGGCTACCGGTGCGCACGCCAACTTGGCGGATCACGCCGCGCGACCTGCTGGCCTTCGCGCCGTTAACTTTGGTTCGGAGTTGGGGTGTAGTGTGAGCACCAAGCACGACAATACTAACTGCGGCCGATGCTGGCGCATCGGACTAAAACGCAAAGGCCACCGCATCATGCCAAACGGCACGGTGCGCTGTGATGAACACTGGCGCGAAGAAGATGGCTTGCCGCAGCTCACTCCAGAAGCCCGCGTCTTCATAGATGGGTGCAACGAACTAGAAAGGCAGAAAGACGATGCGACGCACACTGACAGATGCGGACCGCGTGAAAATGCAAAAACTCTGGTACGCGGGATTGAATCTGACAACCATCGCACTCCGGTTTCGCGTCAGCAGCAAGCTGGTAAGAAAAATCCTCACAAGCCAGGGTATAGCCATCCCCGAGCGCGCCCGGCGGCGCATGCTGTGACCGTCACCGAGTTGCGGCAATCATGGGAAGAGTTGTGAGCGCTATCCTCAAGACCTGGCCGGCGTTCATGGCGCCGACAAAAGTGCTCGAAGTCTTCACCCATCAATGGGCAGTGTTTTATTTCACGCTCGGCCGCGGCCGTCCCAAAGATGCCGGCGTGAATCAGATCTTCTATACTCACCGCGGGATCATCCTAGGACACTTTGACATTGGAGAGATCGTGCAGAACGTTGGCCAGCTCCCGAAGCTGACGGCGATCGACGGCACCGAAAGCGAATGGCAGATTCGTGGTGATGCATGGGTAGCCGTCTGCCCGCCACCGTTCCACCGCCTAGAAGAGCGCGTGTACCACGAAGGCTTTCGCGGCTGGCGATACTTCGATCTGGAAAAATTTCGCGGCACGCTAGAAAGCAAGGTGCGGCTATGAAGAAACCAAAACGCAAGAACACTCGGCGCACGATTGCCGGCATACTCTATGATGAATTCCAGTTGCGTCGAACCATTGAACAACAGAGGAAAGCTGAAAACAAGTGTCACGAAGCGCAGGTGCGCGATTCTCTGATAAGCATCGATTGCGGCATAAAGGAAATAGTTGCTGGTGTGAATCACGGCAGCTTTAGAGTGGCAGACCATATCGAAACGGCCATCTATTCCGCAGCGAACTTGCTAAAACCACGTGTGCCGATACCGTGGTGGCGGCGCCAGTGGAACCGCCTACAGTTGTGGTGGTGGAATCGCAAACTCGCCGCGCCGGTAGTCCAGCAGCAAAACGCCGCGCTTGCCGCCCTCAGAGAGCACGAAAACAGAATCAAAGATGATCCGCCGTGCGGGCGGTGGTCGTGAAACTCTTCTGCGATCGTCCCGACGTCCACCTGCCGAGAATCAAGTGCAATCGGCCGCTGCCCTGCAAATTTCACGGTGGCCGGCGTGGCCGCATGGCCAGCTTCGAAGACTTTGCCCGGTTGCGGCATCACGCGCCGCGTTGGCTGGCTGAACCAAGGTTATTCGATACGCGCATAGGACCGCGCTGGCGCGCTATCGCTGAAAAATTCCTGCCCTTTCTTCCCACAAAATAAAACGCCGCCGGGCGGAGTGTCCAGCGGCGGTTTGAGTGGTCATCCATGCATTTAGGCTAACGCGCCCGCGATGGTCGAACCACCTACGGCAGGCACTTAGCTTTTGCTTGCGGGAAGAGTCTAGCACAAAAGGAAACGCGCGGAACACTCGACGGAAGAGTGCCCCGCGCGCGGGGTTGGTGCTGCGGGAATTGGCCGTAGCTCTGACTTACGGCGCGGGAACCAGTCCGATGATCATTTTGTCCGCTTTGGTAGGCGGCGGCGGCGGTGGAGCCACCAGGTCGAAGCTAATCGAATCTGTCAGATTGTTGCTGGTGTCCGTCACCTTGACGGTGATCGTTCCAGTCTTCCCATTGCCGCTCGGCTTAAAATTCGTCGGCGTCACTTGGTCAGCACTGCCAGGTGTGACGGTGATCGCGCCGTTTTGCCCGTTTGCATCAGCCGTGGGATCCGTAACATCCACCTTGAACGGCCCCGCGGATGGTATAATCTGATTGCTGGCAGAGACGATCTCTTCAATCGTTAGGTTCAGCCCTTTGGTGTCCGTTGTGAGAAGTTGCATAACGTGTTTGCCTCGCTTGTTTTTTCTATGGGTTGCCCGCACTAAGAATAGCCGCATTCGCAGCACGTGTCTACGCCGTTTTTTTTTGTGGTGGTGCCTGTTCACGGTGCCTTCGGAGTATCCGCAGGTGCCTGGACGATCGGCGGTGCCGGTGGCAGCGGGATCGGTGGTACACCGTACTTCGCCAGCTCGGCGTTGATCGCGGCAATATCATCCGTGGCCAGCTTGTCGATCGCGTCCAACTCGGCGCCGTCCATCTGCAGCAGTACTTCATAGGTGACGGTTTCCTGTGCTGCCCCGATCGAGCGAATCTCTTTCACCATCGCTTTGCCGATAGGCACTAGGGTTTCGCCCACCTGCAGCGCTAGCGCCACGTAACCGTTGGCATCCGCCAGCGTTTGCAGCAGTTGTGTCCCTTTGTTCGCGTCGCTCATTGTGTCCTCCAAAAAAATCGGTTGGGGAAGAGCACCAGCACTGCGGCTGACAGGGTACCCTCTCATTCGCAGAGAACGCCCGGCACTCTTCCCCTTTCTAGTAGGGTAACTCTAGCGGTTAAACGTCCACCGCTCTGATCAATCTCTGTCTTCTTCCTGCTCGGCGTCTGTTTGCGGCCAGGTTACTTGCGGCGCATCCGGCTTTTTTGCCAGTTCGAGAATCATCAGCGGACGCGGCTGCATCCGCTCGATCGCAACCATTGCCGTTTCTTGAGTACACGGAGTCATCGAGTAAACTGCGCCAGGACCAACAAGACGCGACCGGCCCTGACTGGCCGCGCGTTTAACTTTCGTGCCTTCCGGTGCGAGTATTGTACGCCCTTCGTGCTCAAGCCATTGCGGTGCTTGCAAAGTAAATTCGCGGTCTAGCAATTCCGGCACATCGATCTGAAATAGACAGGCAGTGCCGAAATACTGCGTGGTAACAAAGCCGATCTCTTTCGCGTGGCCAAACAGTTCCACCACGGCCCACCCTTCGAATTTGTTAGTTTGCGGTTCCATCACTGTGCGAAGGATAGCGCCAGATTCAGCGTGGCCACCAGCTCGGTCACCAGGTTGGAGACTTCCTGCTTTGTCTGCGCGTTTTTGATGCTGGCCAGGCTTTGCACGTTCAACCCTTCGAGCTCGCCGGCAATGTCGTTCAGCATGCCGCGGATCTTATCTTTTTGCGGCTGGCCGAAATATTCCGGCGTGCTGCGCAGGTAGTCGCTGGCAGCTAGTTCAAGCTGATCGACTTTGGCGATCGCTCGCAGCGCGTTCACGTAAGTGACAGAATCAGGAAACGCACCAGCTCTTTCTAGTCCGATGATGCCCTGGCGGACGCTAGTGGTAATAGTGGCCATCTTGTGCAGCGCTGCAACTTCTTTATCCCAATTCTGCACTTCGGCTTGCGTCACGCCGGCCGGAAGATTGGTGATGTTTTTCGTGCGCGCCGCGCATCCGCCGGCCAGGAAAGCGCCAACCATGCACAGCAGCAACAGGCCGATCGCAGCGATTCCAGCCAGCAGGTTGCCACGGCGTTCGATTAAAGTTTCGGTGTAAGTCTTCATGGTTTTTGCCTCTCTAACTGTTTGAGTCGATCCCGCAGCGACGGGAGAAACTGTTTAGGCGTCTTTGGGTTGGCCAACGCTTTGCGCGTCCCGCGAATCTGTTCTTCGCGCGTGAGCGTATGACGCGCCACTTTATTTTTTGTCTCCGGTGGCCGGCACTAGGCCGATTTTCATGGCGTCTGCCTTCGGACCGCCGCCGTTGCCGTTGGATTGACGGGCACCCATAGCACCAAGGAAAGCGCCGTTGACCCCGCCCACCAGCCCGGTAACGGTGGACATTACGATCGGATCAAGATCTTTGGCGTAGAAGATGAGCACAGCCACGAAAAGCAGGTCTGTAACCCACAGGAGAAAAATCT
>Ga0210402_10001872_pt1 | contig 21083 bp, 20 predicted proteins | sample IncBWC7MmetaG_FD_161055 | JGI IMG/M metagenome (GOLD analysis project Ga0210402, IMG submission 161055) | Forest soil microbial communities from Barre Woods Harvard Forest LTER site, Petersham, Massachusetts, United States - Inc-BW-C-7-M | ecosystem: Environmental > Terrestrial > Soil >... | reverse complement strand
GATCCCGCCCCGCCCCCGACGCCCGAGCGAGCCAGCTACCTGTTCGGCCTGATGTTCGGCACGCAAATGCATAACGCCGGCATGGGCACCGACGTCGTGATCGACTCCGTCACCCGCGGCATGAAGGAAGGGCTGCAGGGCAAGCAACCCACGCCCGCCGAACAGCAGCAGATACAGGCCTACGCCCGCACCTCCATGCTGGCGGCCGTTGGGCGCAATCAAACGGCGGCCAAGGAATTTCTTTCGCGCAATGCGCGGGAAAAAGGCGTGATCACCACCGACTCGGGTCTCGAATATAAAATCCTCACGGTGGGAGACAAGAAAGCGCCGGATATCAAAGCCACCGACAAGGTGACGGTGGATTATCGCGGCACACTGATCGACGGCACGGAGTTCGACAGCTCGTATTCGCGCGGCATGCCGGCAACATTCCCGGTCAACGGCGTCATCAAGGGTTGGCAGGAAGCGTTGGTGCTGATGAAGCCGGGCGCCAAGTGGCAGCTGTTCATACCGCCGGAACTGGCCTATGGCGATGCTCCGCGTCCAAAGATTCCGGGCGGCTCGCTGCTGATATTCGAGGTGAACCTCCTGAGCACGCAGCCCCCTGCGCCGGCGCCCGCAGCCGCCGCGCCCGCGCCAAACACGGCGCCGGCTCCTGCGCGCCCGAACGCCGCGCGCCCCGGCACGCCTCCCGCGACCGGCACAAACCCGCCGGGCACGCCGCGGTCGCTGAATCCTTCGGACCCTTGAGGGCTGCGGCTACCGAAGATCGAGTGCCGGGGTGAGATCGCCCATGGGCGCCGCACCTTGCTTCGCCAGGGCCGCGTCGCGCTGGATGATTCCGGGCAATGACGGCAGATCGAAGCGGCGGGTGATCAAGCGCAGAATCGATGCGGTGTCGTACTGCGTATGATCGACCGTGCCCCGCTTGGCGAACGGCGAAACGATCAATGCCGGAATGCGCGTTCCCGGCCCCAATAGATCGCCGGGCGGCGGCGCCACATGGTCCCAAGCGCCGCCGAATTCATCGTAGGTGATGACAATCACCATGTGCTGCCATTGGGATCCTAAGCGCAACTTGGCGATGAGGTCGGCGATGTGCGCATCGCCGTCCGCGAGCGACGCGTAGCCGGGATGCTGATTGAGATTGCCCTGCGGCTTGTAGAACACCACGGCGGGCAGGCTGCCGGCCGCAATGTCCGCGATGAGATCCTGGTAGTCCTTGAGATGCGCGGCGCGATGCTCGCCTTGCGCCGCGGGATCAAACTTCGCGTAGTAATTGAACGGCTGGTGATGCGGCTGAAAGTCGGGACTGCCCGCCGGGGTCAGCGGCGCATAGATCGCACCGCGCATTTTGGCCGGTGAGCGTCTGCCATCCGCGAGCGCCGCGTTCCACGCGCCCGCGTACCAGATCCAGTTGACGTGCTTCGCATCCAGTTCATCGCCGATGTTGACCTGCGTTTGCGGCGGCAGCGTCGTGGCGCTCGCGGGATCGGCATATAAAAAGCTGGCATCATTGCGCGCCGGCTTGCTGCCGCTCGGCTGATAAGGCGGCTGCATGGTGTTCACCGCATGAAACTTGCCGTCGCCAAAGTAGTCGGCCGGCGCGATGTTGCCGCTGTTTGCAAACGACGGCGGTTCATCCAGTGCCGAGGCTGCCGGCGACTGCGCCGTCTTCAACCGCGGCAGATGGCGGCCGGTTGCGTCCTGCTCGAGCACGGCGATCGTCGGCTTTGCGGCTGCGCTGTCGGCGCCGGCATATTCCGGCGCGCAGGCGCAGATGAGATATTGATGATTCAGGAACGAGCCGCCGAATGCTCCCTGGAAAAAATTATCGGCGAGCACGAATTCACGCGCCAACGCGTACAGCGCCGAGCCGCTGGTGTCGTAGTAGCCCATTGCCAGGCCGCCGGCGTCCGACCATGCGGCAAAGCCGTCATTCTTGCCGCCGTCGATCTGCATTTGATGCTCAAAAAACCGATGCCACAAATCACGCGTCACGCTGTTGGCGGAGAGCGTGACCTGCGATTGCGCCGTATAGGCGTGCTCGACGGAAAACGGCGCGTTCGGCAGACCCGTGCTCTGCTGCTGCGTTACCACTGGAATTGCGCCGCTGGCCGTGACCCCGCCCCACGTCGGCGGCAGCACCGGCAACACCGTGCCATCGCGATCCAGCTGCGCGCGGTACGCGGGCAGCGGCCGAGCGCCCTCCAGGACTTCGTTCAAGCCGCGGGCGCCGGGGAAGTTGCCGTACAAATTATCGAAGGCGCGATTCTCAGCGTAGATCACCACGATGGTGTCGACCCTGTTGCGCAACGCCTGGGTGGTGCTCGATGCGGCGCCATCGGCGCGCTCGCCGGCGGTGGAGGAGGCCAGGTTTTTCTGTGCGCAGCTGGTGAGCAAGGCCGCGGCCGCGAGCGCGAAAAATAAAGCGCCGGCGCGATATCTCGTCGGGATCATCATGCGCGCCAGTATAGCGCGGCGCTTGCGCTGATCTTACGCTAGAAGGTCCAGAAGGCGCTGACCATCAATGCATCGGGGTCGCCGTATTGCGAGCTGACGCGTTCGTATTCGCCGCGCACCGTGAGTGGAATGAAGGGAAACCTGTATTGCACTCCGCCGCCATAGGCAAACTTCGTGTCCGTCACCGATTGCTGTGGACCAAAGGCGTAGTTGGGGCAGGGGCTGCCGGCAACACAGGGCTGTGCAATGAGGGAATTCACTTTGAGCGAGAGGCGCGCGCCGCCGGCCTTGGCGAACACATCGATGAACGGTACCGGGATCGGTATATAGCCGACTGCAAAAAGCGCTGTCGCGGTCGGGTGCGTGTTGAAGCCGTTTTGCGCGGTGTTGCAATAGCCGCTGTAATAATTGTTGTAATAGCCGTTGCAGTTCGGCTGGCCGAAGTCGATGTATTCAAACTCCGCGCCCAGCCAATGGATTGGCCTTACGCCGGCAAGCGCCTTCTAGGCGAACTGATAATCGTTGTAGTACCCGGGATAGCCATAATTTGGATCGTTGCTGCGGATCTGGGATTCGCCCAGGCCCGCCCCGAGGTAGAAACCCACCGGATTGTCCGCCAGGGCTGGCGCTGAAATGCCGCATGCCGCGATCGCGAGGAATACGCCAAGGCTCCTTGATATCCGCAACATCTGAATCTCCCGTAACGTTTGTCGTTTCGACCGGATCGCGCTGCCAGAAGTTCCGGCAAAACCCGCGGCCGCCGCGCGGGTATACTTAACATCATGAAACCTGCTCGTCCATGGGTCCTTATCTGCCTGGCCGGGGTGCTTTTTGGCTGCGGTCAAAAAGGACCGCTGGTGATGCCGGACGCGCAAAAGCACAAACGCAGCATTCCCGCGCCGCCCGCCACGACCCCGAAGCCTCCTGACTCGCTCAAGCCGCCCGCACCCACGGATTCACCCGCGCATCCTTAGATCCCAAGAGGATGTTGTACAAAATACATGGGTGCACGCAAACTCATTTTGGTGGATGGCTCCGGCTATTTGTATCGCGCGTTCCATGCGCTGCCGCCGCTCACCACCTCGAAGGGCGAGCCCACCGGCGCGGTGTTGGGCGTGCTCAACATGCTGAACAAGATGATCAAGGAGGAGGCGCCGGACCGCATCGCCGTGGTTTTCGATGCGCCGGGCCGCACCTTCAGGGACGATCTGTTCGACCAGTACAAGGCGCATCGCGCGCCCATGCCGGATGACCTGCGCGCGCAAGTGCAGCCTTTGTTCGACACGGTTGCCGCGATGGGATTGCCGTTGCTGCGGGTGCCCGGCGTCGAAGCGGATGATGTGATCGGCACATTGGCGAAGCAGGGAGCGGACGCGGGCTTCAAGGTGCTGATCTCCACCGGCGACAAGGACATGGCGCAGCTCGTGGGTCCGAACATCGAACTCTTGAACACCATGAGTAACACCCGTCTCGATCGTATCGGCGTCAAGGCGAAGTTCGATGTTTTTCCGGAGCAGATCGTCGATTACCTGGCGCTCACCGGCGACGCGTCGGACAACATTCCCGGCATCACCAGCGTCGGACCCAAGACCGCGGCAAAGTGGCTGAATCAGTATCAAACGCTTGACGGACTGATTGCGCATGCCGCCGAAGTCAGCGGCAAAGTCGGCGAAAACTTGCGCAACGAACTTGCGATACTCGAGCTGTCGCGCAAGCTCGCCACCATCGATACCACCCTTGCACTCGAGGTCTCGGCCGAACAGCTCGAGCCCGGTGCCCCTGACACGCCGCGCTTGCGCGAGCTGTACACGCGGCTGGAGTTGCGGGCGCTGCTGAAATCTTTGGGGCCGGAACCGGCGGCGGGAACTGCCGACGCCGATGTGGTGATCGCCGAATCGCAGGGCGCGGTCCAGGCTGTCGCGGCCTCGATTGCCGTCAGCAATCCGCCGGCGGTGCGCGACTATCACAGGATCCTCTCGCAGGAGCAGTTCGACGCATGGCTTCCAAAACTTGCGGCCGCGCCGCTCCTTTCATTCGATACCGAGACCGACAGTCTCGCCTACATGCAGGCGCGCATCGTCGGCGTGTCATTCGCGGTGACGCCCGGCGAAGCAGCCTACGTGCCGCTCGGACACGACTACGCGGGCGCGCCGCCCCAGCTTGATCTTGCCTCGGTGCTGGCGGCCTTGAAGCCCCTGCTCGAGGACCTGACCAAGGCGAAGCTCGGACATCATCTCAAGTACGACGCGCATGTACTGGCGAATTACGGCATCGCTCTCAATGGCCAGCGCTTCGATTCCATGCTGGAGTCCTATGTGCTGAACAGCGTCGCCACGCGCCACGACATGGATTCGACCGCCGAGCGATATCTCGGCGTCAAAACCATCCACTACGAAGATGTCGCGGGCAAGGGCGCGAAGCAGATCGCGTTCAGCCAGGTGGATGTCGACCGGGCGGCGGAGTACTCGGCGGAAGACGCGGACATCACGCTGCAGCTGCACCGGGCGATCTGGCCGCAGATCGAAGCCATACCTGCCTTGAAGTTCGTCTACGAGAACATCGAACAGCCGCTGGTGCCGGTGCTGTTCCGCATGGAGCGCGCCGGCGTGCTGGTGGATCGCGAACTCTTGAAAGCGCAGAGCGCGGAACTGGCGGCGAAGATGCTGGAACTTGAGAAGCAGGCGCACGCGGAAGCCGGCGGAGAATTCAATGTGGATTCTCCGCGGCAGCTGCAGGAAATCCTGTTCGGCAAACTCGGCATACCGGTGAAGCGCAAGACGCCGACCGGCCAGCCTTCGACCGCCGAGGACGTTCTCGAGGAACTCGCGGAGTCCTACGCGCTACCGAAGCTGATTTTGGAATATCGCGGCGTGGCGAAGCTCAAGTCCACTTACACCGACAATCTGCCGCAGCAGATCGATGCCGATACCGGGCGCATTCACACCTCGTATCACCAGGCGGTCGCAGCCACCGGCAGGCTGTCGTCGACGGATCCGAATCTGCAGAACATTCCGATCCGCACGCAGGAAGGGCGGCGCATCCGCCAGGCATTCGTCGCGCCGGCTGGATCGATGCTGGTCGCAGCCGACTATTCACAGATCGAGCTGCGCATCATGGCGCATCTTTCGGGCGACGCGACCTTGCTGCGCGCGTTTGCCGAGGATCGCGACATTCATCAGGCGACGGCGGCGGAGGTATTCGGCTTAAGCCTGGACAGCGTCAGCGCCGATCAGCGGCGTTCGGCGAAGGCGATCAACTTCGGCCTCATGTATGGCATGTCAGCGTTCGGACTGGCCCGCCAGCTCGGGATTGGCCGCGGCGACGCGCAGAAGTACATGGATCTTTATTTCGAGCGCTATCCCGGCGTGAAACGCTACATGGAGGAAACGCGCCGCCAGGCGCGGCACCTGGGTTACGTCGAAACGGTGTTTGGGCGCCGGCTCTATCTACCGGAAATTCAATCGCGCAATGCGGCCTTGCGCCAATACGCCGAACGCAGCGCCATCAATGCGCCCATGCAGGGAACCGCGGCCGATATCATCAAGCGCGCCATGATCGAAGTCGATGCGTGGCTGCAGAGTTCGCGCGTCGCCGCCCGGCTGATCATGCAGGTGCACGATGAGCTGGTGCTCGAGGTCGAGGAGAGTGCGGTGGATGCCCTCGTAGGACAAATACGGACACACATGATCCGCGCTGCGGATCTCTCCGTTGCGCTCAAGGTGGATGTGGGCGTGGGCCGGAACTGGGATGAAGCACATTAGGTGCGATGTCGCACATTAAATAGGTGCGCGCAAACGGTTTTTGGTGCAGAATTATCAGCCTCTAAGGATCTCGGTGCCGCGTTGTAAATTCTGGAACGCGGCCGTTTAAAACTGGCATTCAAAGGACTGGAACTTTCGCTAACCGTCCCCATCTAACCAATTGAGCGCTTATGGCGCTCCCCGCTCTTCTCCCTGAGCGGGCAGACCCGGTTTGTCATCCCCATGCCGGGTTGGTCTGCCCCGATGGCTGCCACAAGCGCCCATCGGGGCTTTTTTATGGGCCGTTGAGCCAGCGATCCATGATCTCCCGCGCGGTGTCAATGCCCATGCGTTCATGCGCCGAGAACAGTTGCGCGGACACCGCAGCATCAGCGCAAGCCGCGGCCGTTTCCTTGAGAACTCGCTGTGAATCGCGCCGGTTCAATTTGTCTGCTTTTGTCAACAACACATGTGCCTGGGCGTTGCGCGCGAGCATCCACTCGAGCATCGCCACGTCCTGGGCGCCGAGGCCGCGCCGGCTGTCCACGATCAACATGAGGCCGACCAAGGATTCGCGGACATTGAAGTAATGCTCCATCAGTTGCAGCCAGTGAAGGCGCACCCGCTCGGGAACCTTGGCGAACCCATAGCCCGGCAGATCCACCAGACGGCGCTCCGGAGCCAATTCGAAAAAATTGATCAGCTGGGTGCGTCCGGGTGTTCGGCTCACTCGCGCCAGTCCGCTGCGCTGCGTTATGGCGTTGATGGCCGTGGACTTGCCGGAGTTCGAGCGGCCCGCGAAGGCGATCTCTCTGCCGTCGTCCGGCGCGAGCTGATGGGCCTCGGCGGCGCTCAACAGGAATTTCACATTGGGATAGGTCGACATGGCCGCTGGCGAACGCAAATCATTGACTAGTGTACAATTTACAGTTTCGTGACTCACGAATTAATGGGGTATCAGGCGATCATGAAGCGGTTTTGGATTGTTGCGGCGGCAATTTCCGGCGCGCTGCTCTGCACCTCTGCATTCCCGGACGGCAATGTCGAAGCCGGCGCCACCAAGGCGGTGACCTGTCAGGCCTGCCATGGCGCCAATGGCAACAGCACCAATCCAGAATGGCCCAGTCTCGCGGGAATCGGCGCGGACTACATTGCCGAGCAGCTGAAGAATTTCAAGGACGGCAAGCGCGTGAATCCGGTCATGATGCCGATGGCAGCGGCCTTGAGCGCCAACGACATGGCGGACTTGGGCGCGTATTTCGACAGCCTGGTGAACACCGGGCTGGAAGCGGATCCCTCTTACTGGCAAGCCGGCGAAAAGCTTTATCGCGGCGGCGATGCAGCGCGCGGCATACCCGCCTGCATGGCCTGCCACGGACCCACGGGCCGCGGCAATGAACCGGCAAAATTTCCGGCGCTGCGCGGCCAGCAGTCGGCCTATGTGGTGAAGCAATTGAACGACTACGCGGCGGGCACCCGAACCACGGGGCCGAACGGCATCATGCAAACGGTCGCCAAGCGCCTTTCCAGCGACGATATTCGAAACCTTGCATCGTACATGCAGGGTCTTCGCTGACATGCGGGTTCGCCAAGCCTCGCTGCTGATCGCGTTGGCGATGCTGCTGTGCGCCTGCGGCCGGCAGGGTTCACAGCCCTCTCCAACCGGCGCGTCGGCGCCTTCTGCCGCCTCCGCGGTGACCGCGCCCAAGCCCCCCGCCGCGCGCGTCAAGTCGGCGACCGAATCCAAGGAACCGCTCACGCTGACCCGCCTGAACGACGACGGCTCGGAGACCGTCGAGGAAACCACCGGCGACAGCGGCGTGCATAACTCATTGTTGGCGGCGGTCGCCTCGACGGTGACAGCCGCGACCACGTCGACCGCCGCGGCCGCAGTATCTACATCCATCGCGTGGCAGGATGGCGTTAATTACGCGCGGCTGGTTCCGGCCCAGCCCACCTCGGTGCCCACCGGACAGGTGGAGGTGCTGGAGTTTTTCTGGTACGCGTGTCCGCACTGCTACGCGCTTGACCCCCTGGTCGCGAATTGGGAAAAATCCAAGCCGTCCTACGTAAGCTTTTCACGGGTTCCAACGTTGTGGAACGAAGGTCATCGCTCACTCGCGCGTCTCTTCTACACGCTGCAGAGCATGGGCAAGTTGACTCAGTTTCACGACGCCGTGTTCAAGGAAATACACGTCAACGTCAATCCCTTGATCGGCAGCGAAAGCCCCTCTCAAGCGGAGCGCGCGCAAGTTGCGTTCGTTGCAAAACTGGGTATTTCCGAGACCGACTTCGAGAAGGCTTATCATTCGTTCGAGGTCGAGAAAAGCCTGCAGAGGGCCGATGAACTGGCGCAGCGCTACCGGATCAGCGGAGTTCCGACCTTCGTCGTCAATGGCAAATACGTCGCCGACGTGGGGACCGCCAGCCTGCCGTCGCAAACGCCGATGCCGGAACGCCTGATCACCCTGCTCAGCGATCTCGCGGCCCAAGAGCACAAACACTAGCCGACGCTCAAGGCAAACATGCGCACGCACACCGGCGGCTGTCATTGCGGCCGCGTCCGCTTCGAAGTCCTCGCGCCCGCCCGGATTACCGTCTCGGAATGCGATTGCTCCATCTGCAGCAAGTTCGGATTTCTGCATTTGATCGTGCCTAAGGAGCAGTTCAAATTGCTGTCGGGCGGCGACGCGCTCACCACCTACACGTTCAACACCGGCGTCGCGAAGCATTACTTCTGCTCCGTCTGCGGGGTGAAATCGTTCTATGTCCCGAGGTCGCACCCGGACGGAATCAGCGTCAACGCGCGCTGCATCGACGACGGCAGCATCGAGTCCATGGCGATCAAACCGTTCAACGGCCGCGACTGGGAAAAGGGCCGTGCGGCGTACGACGAGCCCGACAGCTAAACGGCGCCCCACAGGCTTGGGGCTCAAGACATAACAGAGAATTGTCGGCACTTATGTTGACACGCGATGGCGCGCGATGAGCGTTTGGCGCAGATTGTGATGACGACACTCGAGACTTTCCGCCATGACGCAATTTGCGAATCTCACTGCAGCATCCACACCGTGCAGCGCCGCTCGCGGCAACAGCATCCGCGACAGGATTCTGCTGGCGATGTTGCTGTACGCCATGGTTCGCGCCGGCGAGGCGTTGGCGGGAGATCAATCGGCAAGCGCCGAATCGAAGCTCCCGCCCGATGCGCGCGCCGGGGGCCGGCAACCGCCGTCCACCGTGCTGCCGTCCGCCGCCCCGCTGCCTGCCGCGGCCTCGCTGCCGTCCATCGGCTCGCTGCCGCCCGCGTTGTTTTCCACCGACCGATCATTTGCCGATGAAGGCTTCTCGGCGACCGAATTTCGGCCGCGCAAGCACGCCCCCACCGCCGCGGAATCCGCCGCAAGCGAGGGTTTCGGCCACGATGCTCCGATGCTGCAGGGAACCACTGTTTGGCAGCGGATGGCGGAGTACAAATCCCAGGACCGTGTACGCGTGCTGACGCTGTTTGAAACCCGCAGCAGCACGCTCTCGCTGCAAGCCGGCAAACGCTTCGGTCCGTCGCTGCAATGGAGCAGCCGCGGGATGAATCGCGGAGGCGCCGCGCGGGGTTTGCTCGATCATCTGGTTGCCGCGGCGTTGCGCGAAGCCCCCAACAGCACGCGCTCCGGTCCGACCCGATCGCTGGCTGCCCCAGCCATGGTCAGGCCATCGACCCTGCCTGCGGCCGCCGGTTCGCAATAGGATTCAGCCGTTTTTATCAACCGCCGGCGGCGTAGCGCCGGAAAAAGCTGTCCTGCTTCCACTGCGGACGCTGCGGGTCATTGGCGACCTCGATGGTCAACGCGCGAATCACTTCCTCGTAGCCAGCCGCCGTTCCCAAGTTGACAGGCTGGTTGGTATCGTCCGACGGTGCGTGGTAGCGCTCGGTCCGCCAGGTCCACAGCGTCTTCTCCTCGGGACTGCCCGCAACCGCGCCGATGTCGACCATCAGCGACGGAATGCCGTGGCGCACGAAGTTGTATTGATCGCTGCGGATGAACACATTGAGCAGCGGTTTGGGATCCGGCTGCACGCGCACGCCGAGTTGATTGGCGACCTGCGTCAGGCGGTCGCCGAGATCGGATTCCGCCAGACCATAGACCGTCAACACCGTGAGCGGCACGATGGGCAGGAACATGTCGGTATTGATGTCGGCGATCATCGATGGCGCCGCAACGGTCGGATGCGCGGCGAAGTATTTCGAGCCCAACAGGCCCTTCTCCTCGCCCGTGACCCAGACCAGCAGCAGCGAGCGCTTCAGCTTGGTATGGGTCTGCTTGAGCGAGCGCGCGACATCCAGCAATAGCGCACTGCCCGAACCGTTGTCCATGGCGCCGTTATAGATGCGGTCGCCGTTGATCGGCTCGCCGATGCCGACGTGATCGATGTGCGCGGACAGCACGACGTACTCGTTTTTCAGCGCATGATCGGATCCTGAAATCCGCGCGACGATGTTCCGCGATTCCACGTTCTCCGCGCGGGTCAGGGTGGTGGCGCTGACGGATACGCGCAATGGAAAGTGCGGCATGGGCTTGCGGTCTTTGCCGAGAGCCGCAATCTCGGCGAACGTATGGCCGGTCCCTGCGAACAGCAAGTCCGCGTAGGCCGGATTGAAAGCAACGCCCAGCTGGCCACCTGCGGTTTCATCGAATTCCGGGTCGACGAGATCCATGCTGGGATGAGCGCGATTCAGCGCCATGCGCGACCATGGGAGATCCATGGATGCGGGATTCGGGATTTGAATGACGCCGATGGCTCCTGCCTCCTTGAGCACTTTCCAGCGCTCGGCGCGCGACTGATAGTGGGCGCTCAACGCCGACGGCACATCGGCCGGCGAGCCGGTGAAAACCACCGCCACCTTGTTCTTCAGGTCGAGGTCCTTGAGATCGTTGTATCCCGTCTCGGGGATGTTGAGTCCATAGCCGGCGAACACCAGCGCTGCGTCGACCTGGGGCTTCAGACCATAGCGGGCGGTGAAAAATGCCTGCTCGCCCAGCGTCAGGCGTTGCGCCTGACCATCGCGTATCAGCTTGAGCTCACAGCCGGACTCGACGATCTGCAGCGCGCGAAATTTCACGGACTGGTAGTAGCCATTCGAGCCCGCCGGCTCGACACCGAGCGCCTTGAGTCTTGCGACGATGTATTCCTGCGCTTCGCGTTCGCCCTTGCTGCCGGTGTCGCGGCCCTCGTACTTGTCGTCGGCGATCACCTTCACGGTGTCCCACCAGGTGGTGCCGTCGAAATGCTGCGCCGGCTGGGCTGCGCCCGCGGCGCCGGCGCTGGTGAGAAGCAGCAATGCCAGTGATGTGTGCGACATGTGACCCTCGCTTTAGGTTTTGGCGTGTTGGTTTTGGTTATGGTTTCGAGAGATCTTCCGTCTGCGCCGGCACCTCGTCCCCGAACCGCGCCGCGGATTGATTTTCCTTCAGCCAAATCATGCCGCCACGGACGCGCTGGTAACCGCTCGGGTGATCGTAGAACAGGAATTCCTCGATTTTTCCGGGGCTGATCTTGCGATAGGTGGAAAGCCGCATCGCGGACATCGCCCAGCCATACGGCTCCCGGGATGCGTTGAGGCCAAATGCGTCGGCCTCGGCCTCGTAGCTGCGCACCACCAGATTTTGGATCGGCCCCAGCACATAAAAAATCACCGACAACAATGCGAGGGCCAGGGGCAGCGCCGCCGGGTCGGCCCGATCGCTCAATTTGAGCCGGCTTCCCCATCGCGCCAGTGCGCGGTCCATGCTGATGTTGAGCAGCCACAATGCCGCGCCGATGATCAGTGTGAGCAGAATCGGCCCCTTCCAGACATGATTGAGGACGTAATGCCCCATCTCGTGGCCGAGCACCGCCTTGATCTCCGGCAGCGAGGTTTTGTTCAGCAGATTGTCATTGAGTGCGATGCGAGTGGTGTTGAGCAGGCCCGCGACATTGGCGCTGATGCGCGTGGTCTGTTTCGAGGCATCGAACCATTCCACTTTTTCGGTCGGCACCTGGTTGGCGCGCGCCAGCGACAGCACGGCTTCCTTGACGGGACCGTCGGGCAAGGGTTTGTAGTCATTCAGTAGCGGCAGCAGGTACACGGGTCCTACGAGCTGCACGAACATCAAAAATAAGTAGCTTAAACCCGTGGCCCAGATCCACCAGCGCGCACCGGCGCGCCGCACGGCGGCATAGATGCAGGTCATCGCCACGGCGGCCAGCAACACACTGGGTCCCAGCATGATGAGCTGATCCCGCAGCCAGCCGCCAAAGGACTGTTCGCTCAGTCCGTACTGATGCTCGCGAATGAAATCGGTGTAGATCGACAGCGGCAGGCCGAGAAGAAAAATCGCCAGCACGAACAGCGCGATGTAAATCGGCGTGCTGATCCACTTGGCACGGCTGACCCGCTGCGAGAACTGGCTCATCCGGCGCGAGGCACCGCTGATCAATAGCAGCGCACAGGCCGCCACGCTCCACAGCAGCTCCCAGACCTGCACCCAGTAACCGCCTTCGAAGTACTGATCCGATGATGCACGCTGCGGCGGCGAAAGCAGATCGAGGTATGCCTGCGTCGCCCTTTCCACGTCGAAGTCCGGCCCGGGCCGCGCCGCCGCCGGTATCTGCAATCCTGGCGGAAGGTCGCGCAACAAGGCCTCCGCGGCAGGCGCGCCGCCGGCCAACAGTGTCGAACAGACTGCCGCCAGAAAGCCTTGAAACAGGCACAAGATCAATTTCGACGCTTTCATACGACTCCAGAGCCGGCGGACATTGTAATTTTCCCGGCACCCAAAGATGATCCCACGAAAGCCGGCCTGTGCAATAGACGGGCGGCTGGCGGACCCAAGGAGTTGATACTTCGTGCGCAATGTCATTTTAGATCTCGGCGGCGTGGTACTCGATTGGAACCCCGACGCAATTCTTGAAGGTTATTACACCGATCCTGGCGCAAGAGCGGCCATGAAGTCGGCTCTATTCAAGCATCCGGATTGGCTGCAGCTGGATCGGGGCACGCTCAGCGAGTCCGAAGTGCTCGAGCGCCTGCAACAGCGGACCGGCAGCCCGGAGCACGAGTTGCGCGGGCTGTTCGAGGCGATTCGAAATTCGCTCAAGCCCAAGGCGGATACCGTGGCGCTGCTAAAGAGCCTGGCAAAACGGCGGGTGCCTCTTTACTGCCTGTCGAACATGGCGGCGAGCACGTTTGAGTATTTGCGCGAGCGGCACGCCTTCTGGGACGCGTTTCGGGGCATTGTGATTTCCGGCGAGATCAAAATGGCGAAGCCCGAGCGCGAGATCTTCGAGTACCTGCTGCATCGCTATGCGCTGTCCGCGGGCGAGACCGTATTTGTCGATGATCATCCGCCGAATATCCAGGCTGCGCAGAAGCTCGGGCTGCACACGGTATGGTTCCGCGACGCTGCACAATGCGCGCAGGAATTGGAGCGCCTGCTCGCCGCGGAATGACTCGGAGTCGCGAGCCCAGTTGTTGCCCTTTGGGCCAATTTACGCCCCTTCGAGGCCGTGCGACGTTGGGACCGATGCCTACGGACGCCGCAGTCACACTGGTATGAAAAATTTTCTCACAGCGACCGCGGTAATCGAAGTCGGCGCCGGGCTGGCGCTACTGATCGCGCCGGCCTTTGCCGTCCAATTGTTGCTGGGGGCTGGAATCTCCGGCGCGGGGATCTCGTTGGGACGCGTAGCCGGGGCCGCGCTCCTCGCTCTCGGCGTTGCTTGTTGGCTCGCTCGAAGCGATGCGCTGGGCAGCGCCTCGAGAGGACTGGTCATTGCGATGCTGGTCTATAACTTCGGCGCAGTGTCGGTTCTTGGGGCGGCCGGCATCCAATCGCAAACCGCCGGCGTCGTGCTGTGGCTGGCGGTGGTTCTGCACGCAGCGCTGGGTATTTGGTGCATCGCGCTTCTTTCGAAAAAGGCGGCGCTCCACAATTAGCGGTTGCCGCCGACGTTTTCCGTGCGCCGAATGAATTCCGCGACGTTTTCATGCAGCGCCTTGAGCGACGCCTCGTGGGCATAGACCATGTGCCCGGATTCGTAAAATTTGAATTCGATGTTCTTTTGCAAAGACGCCGGGATGGCCAGATGCCGCATCTCGTAGACCCCCTCGAAGAACGGCGTCACCAGGTCAAAATAGCCGCCATTCACGAGGATCTTGAGATTCGGATTGCGTTTCATCGCCACCGCTAGATCGGGCATGACGTTGACCTGCTGATTCAGCATCTGGCGGGCGCCCGGGGGCCGATGCGAGAAGTTCCAGTCCTCGATTCTGAGGAATTGCCGGTAAACCTTGCCCTCGCCGAATTTTAAGTCCGCGCGCACATAGTCGTTGAATATGCTGACGTACGCCGAGCCGAGAGCGGTCGATTGAGGATCGTAACCAGCCTCCTTGCTCATGGGATCCATTGTTGGACCGGAGAAGCGGGTATCCAGTGCACCGGTGGTCAACTCGGCGTCGTCCAGCAGGGTCTTCTGGAATTCGCCTTGCGAGATGCGAAGATTCGCTTTCTCGATATAAGCGACCGGCAGCCCGGTATAGGCGTGCAGCTTGTTGGCGACAGTCTTTCGTTGCTCAGGGTCCAACGTCGCGCCGCCGTGCAACGCGGTTGCATATTCGACCGACGCAAACTTTTCGACCTCGTCCAGCAGCGCCTCGAGCGCTTTGGGTGGTCCGGCAAGTTTGTGGTGATACCAGGCGGTCGCCGCGTAGGACGGGAGCCACAATTCATAGGGTTGATCGACGCCGGGATTGAGTTCCGGAAAATCCGGCAGCACGTCGTAGTTGAGAACCTGGGACAAAAGAATGACGCCGTTCACGTCGAGGGTGTTTTCCGTCTCCAACAGATTGACCAAAGCGGCGGCTCGTGTGGTTCCATAGCTCTCGCCGAAGATGTATTTGGGCGAATTCCAGCGGCCCCACTTCGATAGGAACTGAGTGATGAAATCGGCGAAGGCATGCGCATCCGCATCGACGCCGAAAAACGCCTTGTCCTTATCCTTACCGGCGACGCGGCTGAAACCGGTACCCGGGGCGTCGATGAAAACCAGGTCGCTGGCGTCGAGCAAACTGTACTCGTTATTCACCAGTGGATAGGGCGCCGCCGGCGTGTGCGCACTATCCGCCGTTACCACGCGGCGCGGACCAAAGGCGCCCATATGCAGCCAGACACTGGACGATCCTGGTCCGCCATTGAATAGAAAGGTGATCGGCCGCCGCGCGCTCGGCACCCCGCTCTTGAAGTAGGCCGCATAGAACATCGAGGCTTCCGCAGGTCCCACTTTTTCATCTTTGTTGAGATTCTGCGGGACGTCGTCGTAGCCCTTCAAGTGAACCACGATGGTGCCGGCGTAGGCGTCGTAATCGACTCGCTTGCCGGCGACTGTCACAGTTCCCTTGCTCGCCTGCTGCTCCGGTTTGAAAGTGACAAGCTTCGGCTCTTCGATTTTGGCTGCGGCAGCGGCGCCGGGATTCTGTGGCTCCGCGGCACTCAGTCGCAGCGCCGGCAACAGCAGTGCGCCGGCCAGGATCAGCGAGTCAAGAATTCGCAAATGCTTCTCCGATTTGGGCATCACTCAAGCGGCGCAGTATGATCGTGGCTTGCGGCCGTCGTCTACTTCGGCGCGAGCGGACAGAGGCCGGTGATCGGGCCGAACGCCTCCTCGCCGCTCATCACCTTGACCACTTTGTAGTAATCCCAGGGATATTTCGATTCCTGCGGCGTCTTGACCTGCATCACGTACATGTCATGGATCATCACGCCGTCGGTGCGAATGTACCCGCCCTTGGCGAACATGTCGTTGATCTTGGTTTTCTTGAGAGTCGCCATGACCTGATCGGCGTCGGTCGTGCCGGCCGCCGCGACCGCCTTCAGGTAGGTCATCGTTGCCGAGTAATACGCCGAGTGAAGCATCGACGGTTCTTTTTTCATCTTGTCGAAAAAGCGCTTGCCGAAGGCTCGAGTTTCGTCGTTGAGGTCCCAGTACCATGCGGTCGTCAGATACAGTCCCTGTGCAACCGCCAAGCCGAGGCTGTGAATGTTATTGATGAATACCAGCAGACCCGCCGGCTTCATGGTCCTGGTGATGCCGAATTCGTTCGCCGATTTCAAGGAGTTGATGAAGTCATCCCCCGCATTGGCCAGGCCGAGAACCTGCGCGCCCGAACCTTGCGCCTGCAGCAGAAACGACGAGAAGTCCGAGGTCGACAGCGGTACGCGCACCGCACCCAGGTTCTTGCCGCCGTTGGCCTCAACAACCTTCGATGCCGCGGCCTGTAGTTGCGTTCCGAAAGTATAATCGGCGGTCAGAAAGAACCAGGTCTTGCCGCCGGTTTTTGCAACCGTGGAAGCGGTACCGTTGGCGAGCGCGGTTGTGTTTATTACGTATTGAACGGTGTATGCCGTACAGTCCTCGTTCACCAGCGACGCGCCGACCGAACCAAGGGCAAAATAAGGGACTTTCTTTGCAGCAATGACTTTTGCCGTTGCAATGGCGGCGGCAGTGTTCGCTCCCCACAACAGCATGTTCAGGCCGCGCTGGTCGATCCACTCCCGAGCCTTCGAGGCGCCAATATCGGCCTTGTTCTGGTGATCGGCGTACAGCAGCACAATTTTCCTGCCGAGCACGCTGCCGCCAAAATCTGCGATCGCCATCTTGATGGCCTCAACGCCGCCGGCCCCGCCATTGTCGGAATACACGCCGGACATGTCGTCGATGTCGCCGATCACCACGTCGCTGCCCGCGCCGATCGCGGCCCATGGGACAGCGGTTACCGCGAGCGCCGCGGCCAGGCAGACAATCGAAATCTTGAGCTTCATCGCCGGCTCCTTGGGAGATGGCTGCAACCGTCTTGTTCGAGAGCGCAGAATCTGCATACTCTCGTCAGCATTCGTCACATCTTAGTCAAGGAGGGCAGCGGTGTCTGCTTGCATCACGGGCGGCTGCGCATGCGGCGCCATTCGCTATCAGTTCACGGGCGAACCCCTCGCCAGCCTCTTATGCCACTGCCGCGACTGTCAGCGCGAATCCGGGGGCGCATATTCTCCGATTCTGATTGTTCCCACCTCCACATTTGCCGTTACACGCGGCACGCCCCGATGCTTCGATGTCATCGCCGACAATGGCAATACGGCCACGCGCGCATTTTGCGCGGCCTGCGGTTCGGCGCTGTTCGGGGCCGGCCCGGACACGACCAACATCCGCGCCGGCAGCCTGGATGATCCCAGCTGGTTTCGCCCGACCATGGATATCTATACCGCGAGCGCGCAGCCCTGGGATTTGATGAGCCCGGACCTCCCCAAGATTGTCCGGCTGCCGAATCCTAAAGCGCCCGAGTAAGCGCGAGCGCCGGCCCTCAGCTCAAGTGCGTGCCGCAGGCGGAAGCACGACCGAGCAGCAGCGTGCGTTCGCGGGCATTCTGCGCAAGCGCCGCCGCGCGGGTGAATTCCGTGCGCGCTTCCTCATAGCGACCCAGCTTTTCGAGCAGATCGCCGCGCACGCTGGGCAGAAGATGGTAGCTGCGCAGCCGCGCATCCTGGCATAGGACATCCACTATCTCGAGAGCCTCGGACGGGCCGAAGGCCATGGACACGGCCACGGCACGATTGAGATCGACGACCGGCGAGGGTGCGAGCTGCGCCAGCGCATCGTAAAGCGCGACGATTCGCGCCCAGTCCGTTTCGCCGGCCGTGCGTGCGCGTGCGTGGCAGGCGGCAACCGCCGCCTGCAGCGTGTATGGTCCGAGCGCGTCGCTCAATGCCTCGGCGCGCTCCAGCGCCGCAAGCCCGCGGCGGATCAACAACTGATCCCACCTTGCCCGGTCCTGCTCGAGCAACCGGATCGGTTCCCCCGCGGGACCGACGCGTGCTGCCGCCCGCGAAGCTTGAATCTCCATGAGGGCGATCAATCCATGCACTTCCGGTTCTTTGGGAGCGAGTTCCGCGAGGATGCGCCCCAGGCGCAATGCCTCCTCGCACAGCTCCGGACGCATCCATTCGGCGCCCGCAGTGGCCGCGTAGCCTTCGTTGAAAATCAGATAAATCACCTCGAGTACCGAGGCGAGTCGGGCCGCCAGCTCTTCGGTGCGCGGCAATTCAAAGGGTGCATGTGCCTCGGTAAGGGTTCTTTTGGCACGCACGATGCGCTGCGCGATCGTGGGTTCCGGCAGCAGGAAGGCGCGGGCGATTTCCGCGGTGGTGAGTCCTCCCAACAGACGCAGCGTGAGCGCCACCCGCGCCTCGGTGGACAGCACCGGGTGACAGGCGATGAAAATGAGCCGCAATAGATCGTCCCCGACATCCTCGTCCGCCTCATCCGGCACGGACGTTTCGGACGAAAGATCGGACTCGGTTGCAATGATCTGATGCTTGCGCTGCAGCAGCTTCATGCGCCGCAGCTGATCAAGCGCACGGTTTTTCGCGGTCGCCATGAGCCACGCTCCAGGTTTGCCGGGAACGCCGGATTTCGGCCATTGTTCGAGCGCCGTCACGAGCGCATCCTGGGCCAGCTCTTCGGCGAGCGCCACGTCGCGCACCATGCGCGCGAGCTTTGCGATGATCTTGGAAGATTCCATGCGCCAGACCGCCGCGACGATGCCTTGGACGTTGGACTCAACCATGGCAGCGGCGCGCCAACCCGCTCATTCGAAACACGGGCCGAGCTCGCGAACCTCGATCGTCGCGGACCTCGCCACCGGACACTCGCTGGCGATCGCAATCGCCTGCTCGCGCGTTTTACAGGTGAGCAAGAATATTCCGCCGATCATTTCCTTCGCCTCGGCAAACGGACCGTCGACCACGATGGTGGCGTCGCCGCGCACCTTTACGCGCGCCCCGTGCTGATCCGCCTTCAATGATTGGCTCATTGTGAGCAAGCCGCGGGCCTTCAGCGAGTCGCTGAATCTCACCATGCTGTCGTAAATCGCGCGGCCTTCGGACTCGGTCCGGCTTTGGCGTTGCCCGACAGGCTCGACGATCAACAGCATGTAGCTCATATGGGCCTCACTGATTCCAAGTGCATTGTTGCCCGTATTATGAAGCATGCGTCAGGCTGTGGGAGTGGCCGGGGCCGCAAAGTCCTCCGCCGCGAACAGCGGCCGGATCTCGATTTCAGAATCCACCGGCATGGGATTGGGGCAGCGTTTCACCCACTCGACCGCTTCATCGATGGATCTGACCTGCCACAGCCAAAAGCCCGAAACGAGTTCCTTGGTTTCGGTGAAGGGGCCATCCACTACGGTGCGGTTACGGCCGGAAAACTTCACGCGCTTGCCTTTGGAACTCGGCCGCAAGCCCTCGCCGGCGAGCATCACGCCGGCTTTCACCAGCTCTTCGTTGAACTTGCCCATCTCCGCGAGCAAAGCCTGGGTCGGCATCACTCCGTTTTCGCTGAATTTGGTGGCTTTCACCAGCACCATGACTTTCATTGCGTCCTCCTCCGATCAGTCTGTTGTATCCACTGCCGAGCCCGCCGATTCTCCACGTCTCCCACTTACGACGATCGGGCCCCTGCAATTTCGACACCGGCGCAAAAAAAGATTTTGCCCGGAAAACACAGGGATTTGTGTCGATGCGGCCCATCCCGGTTCGTCTTATGGAAAAGGCGCACAAGGAGACAAGCATGGGTACATTGATCATGAAGATTCTGGCCGGCTGCCGCGCCATGGGCCCATACCTTCTCATTGAATTGGTCCTGCCGGGCGGTACCCTGATTGCCATCCTGCTCTGGCTTTATCGCTCTTCCCGCAGCGGATCAACATCGGGAATCGGCAGGGGAGGTAGAATTGGCGGATGCAAATGGCGGATCGCCCCTGATGTCTCCTGAGGAATTCTCTCCGAGGACCTTTCTCCACGTGGGTTGCGGCAGCAATTCCAAGGAACATACAACCGCGGCGTTTGCGGGTTCAAGCTGGCGCGAGCTTCGCCTGGACATCGATCAAGCGGTCAAACCCGACATTGTCGGTACCATGACCAGCATGGTTGCGGTTGCGGATCAGAGCGTCGACGCGGTTTTCTCCTCGCACAACATCGAGCATCTGTATCCCCATGAAATACCGCTGGCAGTAGCCGAATTCCTGCGCGTGCTGAAGTTGGACGGATTCGCGGTGATAACCTGCCCGGACCTGCAGTCGGTGGCCGCGCTGGTCGCGCAGGACAGATTGACCGAGCCGGCCTATGTGTCGCCGGCAGGCCCCATTGCGCCGCTGGATATTCTTTACGGCTACCGTCCGGCGATGGCCGCGGGCAATCTCTTCATGGCGCATCGGTCCGGATTCACCGAAAGGGTGCTGCGCAATACGCTGCTCGGCGGTGGATTCGCGTCGGTTGCAAGCAGACGGCGTCCGGCCGCGTTCGATCTGTGGGCGGTGGCTGTGAAGAGCGCAATGCCGGAAAAGGAACTGCGGGCACTGGCGATGGAGCACATTCCGTAAATTGGCGCGCCTGCCGCGATTCGAACGCGGGACCTTCGGCTTCGGAGGCCGACACTCTATCCAGCTGAGCTACAGGCGCGTGGGTTGGGGGTGGCGATAGTACCCGCCGCCGGCAAGCGCCGTCCAGAGCCGGCTCATTCATCGTCATGGGCGGCCGCCTGCAATTTGAGGACCGTGGCCCAGTTGCGCGTCGTGAAGCCGCTGCCGGCCTTGCGGGCGAACACCTGACTCAAGCGGCTGTCCAGCACGCCGGCCGCACACCAGAGATATGCCGCCCGCGGGCTGACCGCCAGCGCGTCGGGCGCCCAGGCTTCCTTGAGCAGTGGGCGCAGTGCCGCCAGCGATCCCTTGTTGGTCGCGAAAGCCACCAAGTGCCTGGCGTGATCATCGGCCAGGTGCAGCAGCGGATTATCGCG
>Ga0210402_10001871_pt1 | contig 21111 bp, 14 predicted proteins | sample IncBWC7MmetaG_FD_161055 | JGI IMG/M metagenome (GOLD analysis project Ga0210402, IMG submission 161055) | Forest soil microbial communities from Barre Woods Harvard Forest LTER site, Petersham, Massachusetts, United States - Inc-BW-C-7-M | ecosystem: Environmental > Terrestrial > Soil >... | reverse complement strand
CGCGCAATCGGTGCCGCCGCAGAAGCATTGGCGATTTGCATCGCGCCAGGATCGAGCGGGCTGCCCAGCAGATCACGCGCATCGTGGTCCAACACATGCAGCAGTCCTCGCATGCCCTGAAGCGCTTCGGGTGGCACCCGGAAGCCGCGCGGGCGCGCCAGGACGCCGCTGTTGTCGATCTGGACGCCGCTGTCGGACGCTGTCACCGTCATCGTCCTGGAACCAGCGGCGGCGCGGATCGTGAGCACCGGATCGGCGTCAGGATCGCCGGGAAGCCATGCCCAGCCCTTCAGCGCGCCCTCTGCGCTTGTTACGCAACCGACGGTACGCCGAATCGCGCGAATATCCACTGGGCTGCCGAGCAAATGCCTGCCATCGCGGGCGGTCACCGCCAATGCCCTGGCGTCCTGCCAACCCTTCGGCAGTCGGCCGGCAGCGCGCGTTGCGCGGTGCCCGTCCAGCTTCAACTCCACCTGGCGATCAAGCATAGTCGGACCAATGCTCACAGTTCCGTCGCCAGACAGGCTGCACCAGCCGGGCACTCCCGCATCCCGAACGATGGCGTCGGCGAGCGCATCGAGACTGGACGGGGGCACATGACGCTGCAGCGCCTCTGCGAGGGCGGCGGCGGCACCCGCGGCATCGCCCAGCCTGCGTCTGGCAGTCGCCAAACCGAACCAGGCCTCTCTCACATCCCCGGCGGCAGTGATCCCCGCAAAAAGCGCTGCCGCCCGCATGTCGTCATGGCCGAGGCAGACGCTGGCGAGCGCCAGGGACAGAGTCTGGTCCTTCGGGGCCAGCCGGCAGGCGCGGTCCAGCCAGCGCCGGGCACAAGCGCGGTTCCCGTCAGCGGTTTCGGCCTGTGCTCGCTCGAATGCCTCACGCGCGAGCACGCCATTGTCCGGCAATTCGTCCGGTTGACTGGCCTTGGTTGCCAGCTTCAGCGCCTGGCCGCCTGCTGTGGCTCGGCCTCCGCCGGTTCGGTGGGCGGTGGCAGGGCGGCAAGATCGGCGCGCGCCTCCTGCAACCCCTGGGCAAGCGCGCGCTCGATCCACACGCGGGCGCGGTCCGGATCTCGCTCGCCGGCCAGTCCGCGTGCCAGGTAGCGACCGAGCATCATCTGGGCGTAGGCGTGGCCCCGCTCTGCCGCGGCACGGAACCAGCGTAGGGCTGTCGTCCGGTCGGTCGGCACATCATGGCCCCCGCCATTCATGGCGCCAAGCGCGAACATGGCGCCGACATGGCCGCGACCGGCCGCCTTCTCGAACAGCGCCAATGCGCCCGGATGGTCCCTGGTACCGCCGCGTCCGCTCAACATCATTTCGGCCAGCAGAACTTCTGCCTCGACCATACCGACATCGGCGGCGCGCTTGATCCAGGCGCGTCCCTCCTCGAGATTGGCGTCCACGCCGCGGCCTTCCGTCAACATGCGGCCATACCAGTATTGTGCGTTGACCACACCATCGGCGGCGCGGCGTAGCCACTCAGCCGCCTTGCGGTCGTCTCGCTCGACCCCGACGCCCTCGGCAAGACAGACCCCGAAGTTGAATGCCGCCATCAGGTCACCCGAGGCGGCCGCCTGCTCGAACCACTCGCGGGTCTGCACCGCGTCATCGGTCCCGGCCTCACCACGCAGCAACAGGTTGGCGAGATCGACCCGGGCAGCTTTGTCGCCTCCCTGTGCCGAGACGCGGAACCAGGTTGCAGCCTCCTCGGGGTCGCGGGCCACGCCCGCGCCGGTCAGATACAATAGGCCCAGTGCGCGAGCCGCACCGTGATGCCCGACTTCCGCGGCACGCCGAAACCATATTGCCGCCTCGGCATAGTTTGGCGGCAGGTGCCCGCCCTTTGCGTAGAGATCGCCGACCACCGCCGCCGCTTCCGGATCCCCCGCGAGCGCCGCGCGGCGCAGCCAGGATTCGCCCTCGATCGGATTGGCATCGACGCCCTGGCCGCGCATCAGCGCCATGCCCCAGCGCGCCTGGCTTGGCCGGTTGCCCTTCAAGGCTCCCTGCCGGAATAGATCCACGGCGGCACCGAGGTCCGCCTTCATGCCCAGACCGCGCTCGGTCATCATCCCCAGCAGATAGAGGGCGGTCGGCAGGCCGGCGTCGGCGGCGCGACGCATGTTCTCGGCCACCGGCACGTGCTTCTCCTCGCTGGTGGCGGTGCGTGCCAGGGACAGCGCGAAGCCCAGCGCGCCTTGCGGGCAGCCGGCTGCGGCCGAGCGTTCATACCACTGGTGCGCCTCGTCCAGACTGCGCAGGTGCTCCGGGCCCGAAGTCAGGATGTAGCCGAGCACAGCCTGGCCATCGGCCGACCCGCCTTCGGCGGCCTTGCGTGCCCATTTAACCGCGTTGTCGAAGTCCGGTGCTGTACTCTCATTGGTGTCAAACAGGCTGGTGGTCGAGGTTGCGCCGCCTTCCGGCAAGGAAGTTGCGGTAGTGGCCAAGCCGTGGATGAACAGCGTGGCAAGCTGCGCTTGAGCCTCGACATAGCCCTGGTTCGCTGCCCGCTCCAGCCAGCGAACGCCTTCCACGCGACTGGGCGGCACTCCAGCGGCCTCGAGATAGCAGCGCCCCATGCGGTACTCGGCTTCCGCGATGCCGGCGCGCGCGGCCCGGGCGAGCAACGGGAAGGCCTGCTTGACGTTGCCGTGCTCCGCAAGGCTGACCGCCCTCCGCAACGCAGCGGGCGGCGACATGCTGGCCATCAGTCGGTCGAGCAACGCCATCTGATCAGGCCTCAGGCATCCGGTCTGACTGCAATGCGGTCTTTCGCATGCTCATCACGGTTCACGCATTCCTTCGGAGGCAACCGGCAGGACCCTGCCGAGCAGGTAGGTCAACACCGTCCGCTTGCCGACCTTGATGTCGGCTGTCGTGGGCATGCCCGGCATGATGCGGAAATCAGGCGGGGTGTCGTGCAGCGCCACGCGATCGATCGCGATGCGCGCGCGGTAAAAGAGATCGGTGGTGTTGGTCGGCAACGGCACCATTCCCGTCGGATTGCGCTGTTCATCCTGGGAGTCGAAGCTGTCGGCGCTGATGGTGCGTACCGTGCCGTAGGCAAGACCGTATTGATGGTATGGGAAGGTGTCGAACTTGACCGCCACGGTATCGCCGACGTTCACAAAGCCGTCGTCGCGGCCGGCGATGTTGGCCTCGACCTCCAACGGCGCATCGGCCGGCACCATGGTGATGAACTGCTGGCCCGGCTGCAGCACGGACCCGACCGAGACCTTGGCCACCGTCAGCACCGTCGCATCGCGATCCGCGCGCAGTTCGACCAACTGACGGTGAAGCTGCGCCTTGTTCAGCGACTCGCGGGCATCCGACAGCTTGCCTGTGGCATCTGACAGCTTGTCGGAAATGTCGGCGTGCCAGCTCTGCACATAGCCGTCGCGTTCCGCGACCATGGCTGAAAGGTCGCGCTGTGCGGAATTCGCCGTTTCCTCGGCGTAGTGCAGGTTGCGTTCCATCTCGACCCGGTTGTCCGCGGCGGAGAGGGTGTTCAGCTTGCTGCCGACCTGCAGGCGCTCGAGTTCGCGCCGCATCCCCTCAACCTTGTTCGCTACATCGAGCCGGCTGCGATAACCGGTCGCATCGGAATTCGCGCGCGCGATGGACGCTATGAGGCCATTCACCTTTTGCACATAGTTTTCGATCTTGTAATCGTACTCGGCCTTGCGCTGGCCGAAGATCGCGGCCTGCAATGACAGGTTGGGATCAAGCCCGGTGTAGGTGAACGGTTTTCCTTCCGCCTCCGCCTGAAGCCGGGACACCTGGGCCTGAAGGCTGGCGACCTGTGCGACAAGCGCATCGACATCGGCGACCGCGAATGTCGGATCGAGTTGCGCCAGTATCTGTCCGGCATGCACGGCTTCGCCGTCGTGCACCTCGATCGAGCGCACGATCGCAGCGTCAAGCGGTTGCACAACCAGGGTCGGGGCCTTGGAGACGATCCTGCCCTGCGCCGTGACGACCTTATCGATCGGTATCAGCGACATCGCCGCGACGGCAGCCGCGAACATGCTGGACACCACCCAGATGATGTGGCGGGCAGTGGGCGGCATCGGCGCGTTGGCGATAGCTGTCGAGGGCGACTCGAATTCCAGAATGACCGGCAGCGTCGGATCGTTCCGGTCAGCGACGACGCTAATCGCCTTGGACGAGTGTCGGGGCAAGAGCTGCATGGCGAGGACCTTGACTGTCGAGATGGCGGTTCTGCTGTGCCCAAAGCTGGCGATAGACTGTGCAGCGTTCCAGCAGGACACGGTGGGGCGCTATGTCCATCACCGTGCCCTTTTCGAGCACGAGTATCTGGTCGCATTCGGTGAGCGAAGACAGGCGATGCGAGACAATGACCATGGTCCGCCCCTGCGCGATGCGCAGCAGGTTGGCATTGACCAGCGCTTCGCTCTCGGGATCGAGCGCGCTCGTCGCCTCGTCGAGGATCAGGATGCGCGGATCGCTGATCAGCGCGCGCGCGATGGCGAGGCGCTGCTTCTGACCGCCTGACAGGTTCGGCGAACCTTCCTCGATATAGGTCTCGTAGCCGTTCGCCATGCGCTCGATGAATTCCTCGGCGCCAGCCAGCCTCGCGGAGCGCACCGCGTCCTCCAGCGTAAGACCCGGCCGCCCGGCGAGAATGTTGTCGCGGATCGATCCGCGGAACAGGAAGTTGTCCTGCAGCACGACCCCGAAGCTCGTGCGCAGGTGGCGCAGGTTGATCTCGCGCAGATCCGAGCCGTCGATCTTCAGGAAGCCGGAATAGTCGCGATTGATGCCCTGCAACAGGCGGGTCAGGGTGGACTTGCCCGAACCTGAGCGGCCGACCACGCCAAGCATTGTTCCGGCAGGGATCGAGAAGCTGACGCGATCCAGCGCGGGAGTCTTGGTGCCGGCATAGGTGAACGAGAGGTCATCCGCCGTGATGGCGCCGGCGAACCTGGGCCGCATGCCGCCGGATGCGGCATCCACCTCGAGCGGACGGTTGAGTACAGATGACGCCTGCGCGATCGCCTGGGCAACGTCCTGGTACTCGTCGGTCATCTTCGCCAACTGGACCAAGGGCTGCGCGACGCGCATCGACAGCATCATGAAGGCGAACAGCGAACCGACCTGGAAGCCACTTGTATCGCTCATCGCCCAATAGGCGCCGAGCAGGATGACGCCCATCCACATGAAGCGCTCGATCGGCGTGATGAGCGTCTGCGGCCAGTTCCCCAGTTTGCCATAGGCCAGACGCCACTTGCCCGCCTCGGCAATCCGCTCGTCCCACAGGGCTTTGCGTTGCGGCTCCAGAGCCAGTGACTTGACAGTTCTGATGCCGAATACCGTCTCGCCGAGTGCCGACTGCTTGTTGGTTTCCGCCGCGACCACGCGAGCCATGATGAACCCGAGTGGTTTCAGATAGATCAGGATTATCAGCGTGATCACGCAGGCGCAGGCCAGCACGACCCAGGCCAGCGATGAATTCAGGAAGAACAGGAACGGCAACAGCACGCTGAGCGTCATCAGGTCGAGGAAGGACGCCATCAGCTTGCCGGTGAGGAACTCCCGCACGCGGTGAATCTGGCTGATGTTGTACATCGTCTCGCCGGCCGGATGCCGTTCGAAGTAGTCGAGTGGCAGGCGAAGCAGCCGATTGAAGACATGCAGGTTGAGCCGGGCATCGATCCGGGTGCCGATCACCAGGATCATCAGCCGACGCGCATAGCCGAGGAATGTCTCGTAGATGACGGCGATGCAAAGGATCGTGGCCAACAGGATGAGCGTCGAATAGCTGTTATGCGTCAGCACCTTGTCGACCACCGTCATCACCAGGAGCGGCGGGAAGATGGTCAGGAAGCTGAGGGTGAGCGAGGCGATGCCGATTTCCTGGAGCGACCGCTTCTCCTGCAACACGAGGCCGACGAGCCAACGCAGCGAGAAAGGAGCATCGACTTCCGTAAAGCCGCGGTTGGCGCGCAGCAGGACCGCTTCGCCCGCCCAGACTTCGGCAAGGCGCAGTTCGTCCACCGCAACCGGCGGATCGGCGGTCGGCCCGCGCGGGTCCTTGATCAGGACGACCTTGTGCTCGGTGTTGACGCCGGTGAGCAGACCCGCAGTCCCGTCGGTGAACAGCAGCACCACTGGCGCGGTGTTGGAGAACCGCATCAGATGACGCCAACGGAGCCGGACGGCGCGCGCCCACATGCCGGAACCCTGCACCCAGGTGGACAGCGCCGCGGCAGAAGGCGATTTCTCGCCGACCGTGCCGCGGAACTCGACAGGATCGAGTTCCATGCCATGATACCGGCCGGCCTGGACTACGGCCAGCAGCCTGGGATGGATCAACTGCTCACTTGCCGCACTTGGCGCCCCGGCCACGCTCATGCCGCTGGCGTCGGGACCAGGTTGCCGGTCAACCGACCGGGGACGCTGCTCCGGTCGCCCGGAGTCGTGCCCATCATTTACATCCACGAGCGATCCCCTTCAGAGGCGTGTAGGACTGCCGCCTGGCAACCCAGTCGCTTCATGCCGACGCACAATGTTGCGCTTACGCTCGGCGAGGTCATCTTCCGCCAATAACTTCCCAACCACCAAAACGCTGGGCCGGCTGGCCGGAATACCGATGAGCGTTATACACTTTGGCGTTACCGACGATCAAGAACATTTTACCAGAGTGCTGGGCGACCCGATGAGACACCACTGGCGACGCAATTAACTGGGGTGCTTATGACACAGCCGGCAGCAGGGGCAAAGCAAATGGTGCCGGTGGAGAATACGTACGGAGCCTTCGTACCCGGTGCGCGCCTCGTGCGGCCGCCGATCGGATCGGGCCGCCTTTCCGGGCTCACGTTCGCCGTGAAGGACGTGTTCGACGTGGCGGGCGCCGTTACAACATACGGAAACCCGGATTGGGCGAGCACGCACCCGCTGGCCATCGCGACTGCTCCGGTGGTCACCATCCTGTTGCAGGCGGGCGCCAGGCTGGTCGGCAAGACCAAGACCATGGAACTCGCCTATGGCCTGACTGGCGAGAACGTCTGGCAGGGCACACCGATCAATCCGCGCGCCCCGGATCGGTTTCCCGGTGGCTCGAGTTGCGGCTCCGCCGCCGCGGTCGCCGGCGGCCAGGCCGACTTCGCGCTCGGCTCCGACACCGGCGGCTCGGTCCGCATACCTGCCAGCTATTGTGGGCTGTTCGGCATTCGCCCGACCTTCGGCGCCGTCAGCATGGCCGGCGCCTGCCCGCTGGCACCCAGTTTCGATACCTGCGGCTGGTTCGCCCGCAGTGGTTCGGTACTGTCGGGGGTCGGCGATGTGCTGCTGCCGGGCGGACGGCAAAGCGTCGACGGGCCGTTGCTGCGAGTCGAGGAAGCCTGGGTCAACGCGCAGCCGGACGTGGCCGAGGCGCTCCGCCCCGCGCTGGAGAAGCTCGAACAGCTGCGCGGCCGGGCGATCGGCGTGCGCCTCGCGCCCGAGGGCATCGACAGCGTCTTCGACCACTTCCGGACCACTCAGGCCGAGGAGGTCTGGGCCACGCTCGGCAGCTGGATCGAGGCCGTCAAGCCACGCCTCGGACCTGGCATCGAGGAGCGCTTCGCCGCCGCCAAGGCAACCGACGCCGCAGTGGCGGCGCCTGGCCACGCTTTCCGCCGCCTGATACAGGCGCGCGTGCGCCCGTTGTTGGCCGGCGGAGCGGTGTTGGTTTACCCGACCAGTCCGTGCCCGGCCCCGCTGCTGACCGCAAGCGAGGCGGAACACAATGCGATCCGCCAGGCGACGCTCGGTGTGACGGCGATCGCCAGCTTCTGTGGATTGCCGGTCGTGACGTTGCCAGCGGCTGTTGTCCACGGCGCTCCTGTCGGGCTTTCGCTGGTTGCCGCGGCTGGCCAGGACCGCGGCCTGCTTACGCTTGCGTGCGATGCGGCGTCCGTGCTTGGGCTCCCGGTCTGACAGCAGGAACGCGTCGCGATGAAGATACGAGAAGCTAGCGAAGCCGATGTACCGGAAATCCAGGCAATCTATGCCCACCACGTGCTGACCGGCTCCGGCACATTCGAGGAGGAACCGCCGTCGGTCGAGGAGATGACCGCGCGGTTGGCCGAGGTGACCACGAGCGGCTGGAGCTGGCTGGTGGCGACAGATGCGACGGGTGTGTTGGGCTTTGCCTACTACACGCAGTTCCGCGATCGGTCCGCCTACCGCTACTGCGCCGAGGACAGTGTTTACGTGCGCGAGGATGTGCGCGGCCAGGGGGTCGGCAAGGCGCTGGTGGCGCGCCTGATCGAGGATGCAACAGCGCGCGGCATGCGCCAGATGATCGCGGTGATCGGCGATTCCGAGAATGTCGGCTCGATCGGCGTGCATGCGAGTCTGGGGTTCCAGATGGTCGGGACGTTGCGGTCCGTCGGCGTGAAGTTCGGCCACTGGGTCGATGTGGTTTCCATGCAGCGCGTGCTCGGCCGCGGTGACGCGGACGTTCCGTAGCGGCCCCTCCCCCCAGGCCCCTCCCGCAAGGGGCGGGGGAGTTGCGGAAGCTGAACTCCCCCGCCCCTTGCGGGAGGGGGCCGGGGGGAGGGGGTCCAACGGCCCGCACCTTTGGCTGATGGCGGCCTACGGCTTCGTCGCCGGCCTGCCGCTGCCTTTGTCCGGCTTCACCTTCCGGCTCTGGCTGTCCGAGGGCGGCGTGTCGCTGGCGGTGATCGGGCTGACCGCGAATATCGGGCTGGCCTATTCGCTGAAGTTTCTTTGGGCGCCGGTGCTGGATAACGCTCCGCCGCCCGGGCCGCTGTGCCATCTCGGCCGCCGCCGCGGCTGGCTCGCCGCGATCCAGCCCGCGCTGGCAGCCGCCGCAGCATTGCTGGCGCTGTCCGACCCCGCGCATCTGCCGCTTGCGTCGCTGGCCCTCGCGGCCCTCGTCGCCTTCTTCTCCGCCAGCCAGGACATCGTGGTGGACGCCTGGCGCATCGAGGTTTTCCCCGCGCACCGCCAAGGCGCTGCGATGGCGGCCTACATCTGGGGCTATCGCATCGCGCTGCTGATCGCGACCACCGGGGTGATCTCCGCAGTGAGCGTCGTGGGTTGGCACGTCGCACTGCTGTGCGTGGCTGCGCTGACCGGCCTCGGGCTGGTCGTGACGCTGCTGGCGCCGGAACCGCCGGCCGCGGAGCGTCGCGCGGTGACGGCCGGTTTTGCCGCCCGCCTCGCGCACGCGGTGATCGAGCCGTTGCGCGACTTCCTGACGCGTCGTGGCGCGCTGTTGATCCTCGCCTTCGTCGCGCTGTTCAAGCTGGGCGAGGCGATGGCCGGCATCATGACGGCACCGTTCTATCGCGCGCTCGGCTTCTCGCGCGAGGCGATCGCCGCGACCGGCTGGTTCTCCTTGGGCGGCACGTTGGCCGGCATCGCGGTCGGCGGCTGGCTGGTGGCGCGGCTCGGCACCGGGCGGGCGCTGTTGCGCACCGGCTGGACGCAGACGATCGCGATGGCGATGTATCTGCTGCTGGCGCTATCGGCGGGCGAGCACCACGTGCTGTATGCGACGGTGACCACCGAGGCGTTCGCGCAGGGCATGGCCGACGCGGCATTCATCACCTACCTGTCCGGGCTTTGCTCGCGCGAGTTCACCGCCACGCACTACGCGCTGCTGTCGTCGCTGGCGGCGATCGCGGTGCACACGATCGGCGGAGCGTCGGGCGTGCTGGCCGCGCAGGTCGGGTGGGTGGCGTTCTATGCGCTGTGCATGTTTGCCGCACTGCCGTCGATGGGGCTGATGCTGGTGCTGTTGCGGCGGTATCCAGTGGGGGAGGGTGCAGTGCACTGAGCTTGGATCGCGCGAAACCGTGCATGGCGGGGCTATCTCGCTTGACGAACGGCCCTAACTATAACCCCCCGGTCTGACCCAATCCCGTACGCATTGATCCCGAACCTCTGGCATCGATCCGGATCATCCGCGATTTGGACCCTACCCCTCACCCAGGCTCCACCGGCATCCGCGCGATCCCCAGCCATGCGATCGGCACACCCGCTTTCTCCGCCGCCTGATCGCCCGGCAGCGACGCGTCCCAGTCCATCGCCACGAACCGCCGCGCCGTCACTCTCGCTGCCGCGTCCGAGATCAGCCACAGCAGCGGCGGCACCATGATCTCCGGCTGCAGCATCCGCGCGCGATCACCCGCCTCGTCGCCGACGATGCCGGTGTTGGTGACGCCGCCCGGCACCAGCACATTCGACGTGACGCCGGTGCCCTTCAGATCCGCCGCGAGCACCGCCATTGCTGCCTCTGCCGCCGCCTTGCTCGCGCCGTACAGCAGGTAGCCCTCGCGTACCATCGTGCCCAGGCTGGTGGTGACGGTGATCACCCGCCCCGTCCCGGCACGCAGCATGTGCGGCACCACGGCGCGCGCCATCATGATCGGCGCGGTCGCGTTCACCGTGAGGAACCGCTGCCACTGATCCGGCGTGATCTCCCACATGCGGATCGGGTTGCGCCGCTGGTCCGCCTTGATCGAGGCCTGGCCGATGCCAGCGTTGTTCACCAGCACGTCGATCGTACCGAAGCGGCTGAGCACGTTGGCCACGATCGCATCGAAGCTTTCGCCGCGCGCCAGGTCGGCGGGAAGTGCGAGCATGGTGCCCATCTTGCCCTGCACGATCGCCCCGAGTGCGGCGAGCCCCGCCTCGTCGCGGTCCACCGCGGCCACATCGACGCCGGCATCCAGCAGCCCAAGCGTCATCGCGCGTCCGATGCCGCTTGCCGCGCCCGTCACGATCGCGGTTTTGCGCTCTGCTGCCATTTGGGCGTCCTCCGTCAGGGCTGGCTCGCCCGGGCTTCGGTATTGGAGCCGACGGGGGCAGCCGCCGCGTTATTTCAGGACAGCGAGGCCGGCGAGTCCACACGCATAGGCAGTCAGCAGCACGGCGAGAATACCCCACATGTATGTCTTGCCTGGCAACTCGGCTCGCAATTCGGCGAGTTCCGCCTTCGTCGCAAGATGCGGCAGCGTCGCGGCGAGCATGGCTTCGATCCGGATGGTCGTCGCCTCAAGCCTGGCCACCGCTGACTTGACCTCGCGCATGTCTTCTTCGAGGCGTGAAATTCGCGCTTCCATCCCCCGATCGTAAGGGCCGCCGCCATGTCCTGCAACCGGTATATCGGGCATCGCTCACCACCTCTGCCACGCAAAGATGCAAGTGTGGCGTTAAGAAATTACGATGAAGCGAATACATACGACTGCATGTCAAATCGGACCGGCGGAAGCCGTCGCCTGCGGCAGCCAGACACTGACCGTGGTGCCGATGCCTTCCTCGCTTTCGATCAGCAACTGGCCGCGATGCCGGTTCACCACGTGTTTGACGATGGCAAGACCCAGCCCGGTACCGCCGGCCGCGCGCGAGCGGCCAGTATCGACACGATAGAACCGCTCGGTCAGCCGCGGCAGATGCGCGCGTGGTATTCCGGCTCCCTGATCCGCAACGGTGACCACAACGCCGGGCCGCGCCGGCCATGCCCGGATCAAATCCTGGGATGACCCGGGGACTGGCGATGCGACGACTTCGAGCCGCACAGTACCGCCCTCGCTGCCGTATTTCACCGCATTGTCCAGCAAATTCTGCACCACCTGTGCCAACTGGTCCGCGTCCCCGACCACAGCCGGCACATCCGCCGGCATGCGCATGTCGAGCGACACCGCGCGTTGCTTCAGGCGCGGCTCGAATCCTGCTGCCAGGCGCGCCAGCAGTTCCATCAGATCGACCCGTGCCGATGGCACCTGATGCTCGATCAACTCGATCCGCGACAGGCTCAGAAGATCGTCGATCAGCCGGTTCATCCGCGCCGCCTGCTCGCCCATGATGCCGAGGAAGCGTCGTTGCGCTGGCGGATCGTCAGCCGCCGGGCCAAGCAACGTCTCGATGAAGCCGATCAGCGACGTGAGCGGCGTGCGCAGCTCATGGCTCACGTTGGCGACAAAGTCGGCGCGCGTGCGCTCCACCGCCCGCTCGCGCGAACGATCCGAAAGGACCACCACAGCCTGGCCGCCATCCGCGATCGGCGGGTCCATGGGCACCACCGTTGCATAAACCTCGCGCGGTACCGGTGCCGCCAGAGTTATTTCGGCCGTCTCGGTTTCGCCCGATGCGAATGCCCGGTCGATCGCTGCACGCAGGTCGGGATGGCGCAGCACGGCCGGCATGTCGGCTCCGAATGCCGCCCGTGCCGCGGAATTGGCACGCCGTACGCTCCGATCGCCGGCCAGCACGATCAGCGGATCCGGCAAACGCTCCACAACGGTGGCGTCCGCACGACGGAACTGTTCCACCAGCGCCGTCCGTGCCGCCACCCTCCGCGCCAGCCTCTCCGCAGCGCGCCCGAGACGCTGCATGCCCGGTAGGAAAGGCTCGCGCATCGGCCGCCCGCTAGGTTCGTCGGCGCCCACCTGACGTAGCGTTTCGGCCAGCACGTCGAGATCGCGCGACCAGAACAATGCCAGCAAAAGTGCCGCCAACAGCGTCACGGCGGACGCCAGCAACGCCGGCCCAACAGGCGCCCGCCCGATCAATGCCAGAACCAGCAGAGCCGCCACCGGAACTCCGGCGACCGCCAACACCGCCCCGAACACGCGCACTGCGAGCGTCTACCAGCGGCAGGGGGGACAAAGCCCCCGGCCCTTACGTCCCCGTCTCCGCACGTTGGTGCCGGGCCCGGACGCCGCGTTCGATCGCCGCCGCGACGAGCGGGTCCAGGCGGAGCTCGGTGCGGACGAATTCCAGCATCTCAAGTGTCCGCTGTTGCGTCACGGGATTGGCGGCAACCACTTCGCAGGCCAGGGCGTAGGCGGTCTCGCGGAGGCGCGGCTCGAGTGCACTGCGCATCAGCCCTGCGGCGTGCTGCAGCCCGTCCTCTTCGTTCAGCAGGTGCACCGCGGCGTCGGTGACGATGCGGAATTGTTCGGTGGTGAAGTCGCGAAACACCGGAAGTGTCTGAACCTGACCGGCCATCACGCCGATCTCGCGGTCCGACATCCCACCATCAGCCGCGGCCACCAAGACCATGGTGAGGGCGAGTGCCTCGGGCGCCTCCAGGGCATCGCGCGAACGCATTGAGGAACTCCGTGGTTCAGCGGCGGACCCTGATGGAACTGTCCGGCCAGATCAAGCGGGCAGCGAATCGCAAAGGAATTCGCGCGTTTGCCGTACCACCTCGGCCAGGCCGACGCGCCGGATCACCACACCGGAAGGGAACGCGGACAGCAGGCGTGAGGGCGTCTGACGATCCAGCAGCACGAACACGCCACGATCGGTGGCGCGGCGGATCAGCCGGCCGAATGCCTGGCGCAGGCGCAGGCGCGCAATCCTGTCGTCATAGGCTTTCGGATTGCCCTCCGAGAGATGTATGCGCCGTTCCCGATGCAGAATGTCGGGTCGCGCCCAGGGGACTTTCTCGAACACCACGAGGCGGAGTGCGCGGCCGGGCACGTCCACCCCGTCGCGCATCGCGTCGGTTCCGAGCAGGCAGCTTTCCTCCTCGGTGCGGAAGATGTCGACCAGGGTGGCGTTGCCCATGGCGTCGACGTGCTGGGCATACAGCGGGATGCCGGCGACCTCCAGCTCCGGAGCGATGCGCGCGTGGACTGCCCGCAACCGGCGGATGGCGGTGAACAGGCCGAGCGCGCCGCCGCCTGCCGCGATGAACAGTGCGCGATAGGCCGCGGCGAGCTGCGGGATATTGCCGGTGACGACATCCGTGACGATGAAGGCACGGGTCTGTGTCGTGTAGTCGAACGGGCTGGCGACGGCGGCACGGATCGCCGGCGAGGGCAGATGCGGGGCGCCCACCCGTGCCTCTGCTGAGGCCCAGGCGGTTTCCGGGTCCGCGTCGCCCGAATCGCGCAACGTCGCCGAGGTGACCAGCAGGCCCTGCGCTGGTGCGACGAGGGTGGCTGCAAACGGGATGGTCGGGTCGAGCCAGTGGCGGTGCAGCCCGACGTCAACGTCTCGCGAGCCGTCCGATGCGCGTTGGACACGGAGGAACAGGATATGGTCTGGGCGAGTTCCTCCCCCGGGATCGGGTCGCGGCTCGCTCAAGGCACGCAGCATGCCCCGCCAGGCGGACAGCGGGTTCAGGGCGCGACGATTGAGCGACCGGGCGGCGGCTTCGATGCGATTGCGCGTCGCCCCGTCCATGTCGTCCGCCTCCTCGTCCAGGCGTGCAAGCAGGCGTTCGCACAGCGTGCCCAGAGGTTCGGCGATGCGCGCCATCGCGCGGGCAAGTCGGACCGCAGCCTCGTCTACTCCAGGACCGATCGGGAAAACGTCGCACTCCAGCGCCCCGTATGGCACCTCGCCGCCCGGCGCGGCGCGGGGATCGCCGCCTATGCGGGCGAACACCTGGTGGCGGATCAGTCGCAGCAGGGCCTCGGTCGGGTTCGGTTTGCCGGTGCCCAGCCCGTCCAGGTCGGGGCGTTCGATGGCAAGGCGGCCGGACCACCCAGGCGCAGGCAGCGCGCGGGCCGCCTGCAGTGCCGCCTCCAGCGGCGCTTCCAGCAACGGGCGGGCGGCGACAAGCTCCTCGATCCGCCGCTGCAGGCCGCGGGCGCGCGACCGGCCGCCCTCGGCACCGAGCAGCCAGCGGCGCAGTTCCGCGGTCTCCAGGCCGGACAGTTCGGCGGAGAACGCCCCGTCCGCCGCGTCGAACACGTGGTGGCCTTCGTCGAACACGTATCGGGTCGGCACCGTGCTGTCGTCGAGTCCGCCCCATGCGGCCTGCGTCATCACCAGGGCATGGTTGGCAACGACCAGCTGTGCGCTGCGCGCCCGGCGGATTGTGTGTTCGACGAAGCAGCGCCGCCAGTGTGGGCACGCGGCGTGGATGCATTCGCCGCGCCGGTCCGCCAGACCGAAGACGGTGGCCACGCCGAACAGTTCGGCGAGCCAGCCGGGCAGATCGCCTCCCTGGATGTCGCCATCGGCCGTGACCAGCGCCCAGCGGGCAATCAGGCCGAGCGGAATTATCGAGGCCGGCCCCAACCCCGAAGCGGCAGCACCCAGCGCGTCCTCGAGGTTGAGCAGGCAGAGGTAATTCTCCCGGCCCTTCCGCACCACGACGCGCTTGTGCCGTTCGGTCGGGTCCGGGAACAGGTGGGTCAGTTCTGTGTCGATTTGGCGCTGCAGGTGGCGGGTGAAAGTGCTGATCCACACGCTGCCGTGGTTCTTCTCGGCCCACACGCTGGCCGGCGCTAGGTAGCCGAGCGTCTTGCCCGTCCCGGTGCCGGCCTCGGCCAGCACGAGGTGCGGATCGCCGCGGGTCTCGCGTGGCGCGAACGCGGCGGCGGCGGCACCCGCGTAGTCCGCCTGGCCCGGCCGCTGTTCCGCATGGGGTCCCAGCATGCTGGCGAGCCGTGCGCGGGCCTCGGTTTCTCCGACTGGATGCGCGGAAGGCGGCGGCAGCGGCGCAGTGTCCTCCCATTCCGGCAGGCGCTTCCAGACGCGCAGCGCCTCGTTCGACGGCGCCGCATCCGGCCGACCTAGTGCTGCCGCGACGAACGGCGCCCAGCCCCAGCCCGCCTCGCCCATGCGCGCCGCCAGGCCAGCGGCATCGCGGTTCACAGCGATCTCGCGGCCTAGCGAGAGCCGGTGCAGCAATGCGGCGGCAAGTTCCGGCAGGAGTGCCGCCTCGACCTCCAGGCCACCCGCCGGCGATTCGAAATCCAGCATCAGGGCGAGGCCGCGCGGTGTCGGCGCAGCAGGACGGGCAGGCAATGCGAAGGCGAACAACTCCAACAGGTCGAATGCCGGCATGCCGCGAAGGCCAAGCCTGCGGAATGTCGCGGGCGCATGAACCAGAATGGGCGGCGGCAGGGAGTGCAGGCGCGTGGCCGCCTCGGCGGCGGACAACAGCAGCAGTTCGCCATCGGCAGTGACGATGGCGGCGTGGCCGTGGCCGGCCACGACGGCAGGCGCATCCGGCAAGGCAATTCGCGCCATGGCTGTCAGCTGGCTGAGGTCACGGCGGATCACTAGACGCAATCAGCCTGCGGCGCCATCACTCATGGCAGTTCAACCACGAGTAGGTGAGCGCAGGAATTCTTGCCCGGCTCAGGCGTCTGGGTCTATTGGCACTATCGGAAGGGGACGCTTGACAATGAGCAACATCCTACGGAGCGCTATCCTGGCCGCAGGCTGCCTACTGACCCTGGCCGCCTGCACCACACCGAACTCGGCCGATGCCGGCACGCAGAAGGCGCAGTCCGGTCCGGTCTTTGTGAGCACACCGGGCGGGGGTGGTGGCGGCGGCGGTGGCGGTGGCGGCAGCGGGTACTGACCCGATGCGCGCCGCGATGCGGTCCGTGCTGCTTCTGCTGATCCTCGCAGCCGCCGGCTGCACTGCAACGCCGAGCCGGTCGTACGTCATGCCGTTCAGCGGCAACGACGGCGGCGGAGGCGGCAGTGGCGGCGGAGGTGGGGGCGGCGGCGGAATGATGTAACGCGTTACGTGAGCGCCGCCACGCCGAGTATTTGATACGCCGCGATTGACCGGGCAGGCACCGGTTTCTAGCTTTCGGCAATGCGTGAAACAATTCGCAACAGCGAGACGGCAATTCCCCAGAGCTGGCCGTTCGAGGAAGCATCCAAGGTTGCCCGCAGGCTTGCCGCGTCCGGGAAGGGGCACGCGCTGTTCGAGACCGGCTACGGCCCGTCCGGCCTGCCGCATATCGGCACGTTCGGCGAAGTCGCGCGCACGTCCTGGGTGCGCCACGCCTTCGCCACGCTGACCGGGCTTCCGTCGCGGCTGATCGCGTTCAGCGACGACATGGACGGGCTGCGCAAGGTGCCGGAGAACGTGCCGAACCGCGATCTGCTGACGCCGCACCTGGGAAAGCCGCTGACGCGCATTCCCGACCCGTTCGGCACGCATGACAGCTTCGGCGCGCACAACAACGCGCGGCTGCGCGCCTTCCTCGATTCATTCGGATTTGACTATGAATTCGCCTCCTCCACAGACTACTATGCCGCTGGCCGGTTCGATGCCGCGCTAATCCGGGTGCTGGAGTGCTACGATGAGGTGATGGCGGTGATCCTGCCGACGCTCGGGCCGGAGCGCCGCGCGACATATTCTCCGATCCTGCCGATCCATCCCCGCACTGGACGCGTTATGCAGGTGCCGGTGGAAGGCCGCGACCCGGTGGCGGGCACTGTCATCTGGCGTGACCCGGACAGCGGTGAGGCATTCGAGACCTCGGTGATGGGCGGCGCGGCCAAGCTGCAATGGAAGGCCGATTGGGCGATGCGCTGGTACGCGCTCGACGTTGATTACGAAATGTCAGGGAAGGACCTGATAGACTCCGTGCGGCTGTCGACACGCATCTGCCGCATCCTGGGCAATCCGCCACCGGAGACGTTGACCTATGAGCTTTTTCTCGATGAGCACGCGCAGAAGATCAGCAAGTCGCGGGGCAACGGCCTGTCGGTCGAGGAGTGGCTGCGCTACGCCCCGCCGGAGAGCCTGTCGCAGTTCATGTTCAACGCGCCACAGCGCGCCAAGCGGCTGCATTTCGATGTGATCCCGCGCGCGGTGGACGAGTACCTGGCCAATGCCGCGCGACTCGGCGCGCAGCCGCCGAACGAGCAGAGGCTCAACCCGGCCTGGCACATCCACGGCGGCCGTCTGCCGAACCACGGCGGCAGCCCGGTGTCGTTCGGCATGCTGCTGAACCTTGCCTCGGTGGTGAACGCCGATACGCCCGCCATGCTGTGGGGCTTCATCAGGCGCTACATGCCGGACGCGACGCCCGAGACGATGCCGTTCCTCGACAGGTTGGTGGATCACGCGATTGTCTATTACCGCGACTTTGTCCGCCCGCAGAAGCGCTACCGTCATCCGACGGACCTCGAACGCGCGGCACTCGCCGACCTTGCGGAGACCCTGAAGGGCATGAACCGCGGCGCGGACGCCGAAGCGATCCAGACCATTGTCTATGAGGTGGGCAAACGGCACAGCTTCCCGGAACTACGCGCCTGGTTCGGCTGCCTCTATCAGGTGCTGCTCGGCCAGCAGGAAGGCCCACGCTTCGGCGGCTTCATCGCCCTGTATGGCATCGACGAGACGGTTGCGCTGATCGAGTCCGCGCTCGCCCGCCCGGCGGACGCAGCCTGAACGCAATGCTGAACCAGCGCACACGCGGCATCCTGAGAACCGGTCTACGCAACCTGCCGGCGGTGTTGGGCGTGCTGCTGCTCATCGGCGCGCTGTATGTCGTCCAGAAGGAATTCCGCCACCTGCGGCTGAACGACATCGAGGCCGCCATACGCGACATTCCGGTGCGCGCCCTGGTGAGTTCGTTCGTATGGACGGTGCTCTCGTACGGCGTGCTGACGCTCTACGACCGGCTGGGCACCATCTACGCCGGGCACAAGGTGTCCTACGGCCGCGTCGCCTTCGCCTCGTTCTGTGCCTACGCGCTGTCGCACAATCTGGGATTTGCCGCTGTGTCGGGCGCGGCGGTGCGCTACCGGCTGTATGCGCATTGGGGCCTGACACCGATCCAGATCGCCAAGACGGTGGCGTTCTGCAGCCTGACCTTCGGTCTCGGCGGCATGGTGCTTGGCGGGGCGATCCTGTTCATCGAACCGACGGCGGTGCCGTTCTTCGGCCAGCACGTGCACATCGCCGCCCTGTACGCGGTCGGTGCGCTGCTCTGGGCGATCGTGATCGGCTACGTCACGCTGTCGCGCATCCTCGGCAACGTGTGTCTGTTCGGGCACCAGATCAGCCTGCCGGGCTGGCGGATGGCGATCGTGCAGGTGGTGCTGGCGACCGTCGACGTCGCCATCACCGCATCCATCTTCTACGCTTTGTTGCCGACGTCACCGCATCTGACCTGGCCGATCTTCCTCGGCGTCTATGTCGCATCTTATACGGCGGGACTTGCAGCCAATCTGCCCGGCGGCATCGGCGTGTTCGACACTGCCATCCTGCTCGGGCTGCAACCCTACGTCAGCGCACCGCACATTGTCGGCGCGATCGTGGTGTTCCGGCTGTATTACTACATCATTCCGCTGTTCCTGGCTGGCTTCCTGTTCACCGGCAACGAGCTCCTGCTGCGTGGCGGAGTCATGGTGCGACGGGTGGGACAGTTCGGCGCGATGCAGGCGCTTGCACGCTGGAGTGAGCCGGACTTCGCGGTTGCCAGCGCGACCGGTCTCGTTGCCCTGGGCGGCGTCATGCTGCTGTGCCTGGGTATCCTGGCGCCGCAGCCGGACTTCTCCTGGATTGACCCGGATTTTGCCGAAATTGCCAATCAGGCGGGCCAGTTCGTGCCGTCGTTGATCGGCGCGGGTCTGATCGTGCTTGCGATCGGATTGTCACATCGGGTGAACCTGGCCTGGGGCGCCACGATCTTCCTGCTTGTCGCGGGTGCGGCCTTCACCGCCACGCAGGGCGAACGGCTGTGGATCGCCGCCGTGCTGGTGGTGATCGTCATGCTGGTGGCCCCGCTGCGCAGCTGCTTCTACCGCCACGCCAACCTGCTGAGCGGGCCGCTCCAACCGTCGAGTGCGGTGTCGCTGTTCGCCCTGGTGATCTGCATCCTCGCTCTCGCCGGCACCCGCCCGCGCGTCCACCTGCTGGCGAACAACGCCTGGTGGGCGGTGGTGATGTCGCGCGAACTGCCGGATTCGCTGCGCCTGACGGTGGCGCTGGCCGTCGCGCTCGCGTTGATCGCGATCTGGCGTCTGCTGCGACCCGGCAAGGTCGAGTGGCTGACCTGGGACTCGGCGGCGAGGCAGCGTCTGGCCCTGCTGGGAGGCATCATACCGCCGGCGAAGGCGGACGGCCTTGTGCTGGGCGAAGCGGAGCGTGCCGGTATTCCATTCCGACGCTGCGGCCGCGTGCTGCTTGGTCTCGGCGATCCGATTGGTGCGGAAGGCGACCGGGTCTCGGCGATCTGGCGACTGCGCGATCTCGCGCAACAGGAAGGGCTGGCGCCGGCATTCTGGCGCGCCGGGCCCGGGCTGCTGAAGGTTTATGGCGACCTGGGGCTGACCGCCCTGGCGCTCGGGATGGACGGACTGCCGCTGCCGGAATCGCCGGATGAGACGCCGGAAGCACGCCAGTATCTGGTCTGCGTCGCCGAGCGCGATTTGTCGGCCTTGCTGCCGATGTTGCCACAGCTGGCGAACAACCTGGACATTACGGTTCCTGCGGCAGCGTAGGTCCGCGGACGTAACTCGCCGATCCACGAAGCAGCGGCGGATTGCGCTACGCTGATCCCGCCTACGATTCGTGCGGTGGTGCACGATCCGGACAACCGCTCCGAGGTGCCTCGATGTTGACCGATGTGTTTGCTGCTCTCGCGGCACTGTCCGCTGCTGCCGCCATCGCCGCGTTGTTCGTCGTGCTGCGGCAGGCGAGCGTGCTGCACCGCCTGCGCCTGCTGGCCGAGCAGGGGCTGGCCGGGACGCGCGCCGAGGCGGAGACCACGCGCGCAGCACTCTCGCGCGAACAGGGCCAGCAGCGCCAGGAGATCGGCGGCCATTTCGATGGCATCCGCGCGATGCTGGAAAGCAAGCTTCGGGAAATGCGCGACGGCAACGAGGCGAAGCTCGCGGAAATCCAGAAGACGGTGAACGAGCAGCTTCATGCAGCGGTGGAGAAACAGATGAACGAAAGCTTCAACCGGGTGATCGACCAGTTCGCGGCCGTGCAGAAGGCGATGGGCGACGTGCAGGCGGTCACCGCGCAGATCGGCGACATCAAGCGGCTGTTCTCCAATGTGAAGACCCGCGGAGGCTGGGGCGAGACGCAGGTGCGCGCGATGCTGGACGACATCCTGCCGCCAGGCGAGTACGAAACGAACTGCAAGGTGCGCGCCGACAGCAACGATGCGGTGGAGTTCGCCGTGCGCATGCCGATGAAGGGCGCCGAGAGGCCACTGCTGCCGATCGACGCCAAGTTCCCGGTGGAGGACTACGAACGGCTGCTCGCTGCGTCGGATGCCGGCGACGCGGACGCGGAACGCACGGCGTCACGCATGCTGGAACGGCGCATGCGCGACGAGGCGAAGAAGATTGCGACGAAATACATCAACCCGCCGGTGACGGTGGAATTCGCCGTGCTGTA
>Ga0210402_10001869_pt1 | contig 21125 bp, 18 predicted proteins | sample IncBWC7MmetaG_FD_161055 | JGI IMG/M metagenome (GOLD analysis project Ga0210402, IMG submission 161055) | Forest soil microbial communities from Barre Woods Harvard Forest LTER site, Petersham, Massachusetts, United States - Inc-BW-C-7-M | ecosystem: Environmental > Terrestrial > Soil >... | reverse complement strand
CGTCTTCACGCAAAATCTCGTCGTCGCCGCTCCCGTCACGATTTCCAAGGAGCATCTCCGCGCGTCGAAAGGCCGCATGCGCGCCGTCGTCGTGAATTCCGGCAACGCGAACTGCGCAACGGGCCCGGCGGGCTACACCGCGGCCGAGCGCACTGTCGCGGAAACGGCCAAACGCCTCGGATGCGCTGCCAACGAAATTATCGTCTGTTCGACCGGCGTGATCGGCGTGCCGCTTGCCGTCGAAAAAATTCTGCGCTCGCTCGCGAAGCTCACTCGCAATCGCCGGCCCTCGGCGCGTTCCTTCGCGGAGCTCTCGCTCGCCATTTGCACGACGGACACTCGGCCGAAAACCGCGGGCGCATCCTTCAAAATGGCCGGAAAGAAAATTCACCTGGTTGGCTGCGCTAAAGGCGCAGGGATGATTCATCCCAACCTGGCGACGACGCTCGCGTTCGTCGTGACCGATGCCGCCATAGCCCCGCCGCTTTTGCAAAAAACGTTACGCGACGTTTGCTCGCGTACCTTTAACTCCATCAGCATCGATGGTGACTCTTCGACGAATGACACGCTTTTGGTCTTCGCAAACGGAGCGGCAAGTGCGCCTGCGATTCGTGCCGGGAGCGCGGCACATCGCGCCTTCGCGAAGGCGCTCGAAGACGTCTGCAAGTCGCTTGCGCTGCAGATTGTCGCCGATGGAGAAGGCGCGCAGCGCGTGATCGAAATCGAGGTCCGCGGCGCGAAAACGGAAGCGGCAGCGCGCCGCATCGCGGAAACGATTGCAACTTCGCCGCTCGTCAAGACAGCGTTTGCCGGCGGCGATCCCAACTGGGGTCGCATTTTCGCCGCCGCTGGCCGCTCCGGCGTCCAATTCGATCCCGCGCGCGTCGATATCAAGATGGCCGGCATTCCCGTGTTGCGGCGAGGCAATCCGCTCGACTTCAACGAGCGTGCCGCCAGCAACCGCATGCTCGCGGAACACGTTCCGATTGTCCTGCATCTCCACGCAGGCACCGCTAGCGCGCGCTACTGGACTTGCGACCTCACGGCGGAGTACGTACGCATCAACGCTTCCTACCGCACCTAGGGGTTAACAGTCTTGTCTAAATGCTTGCGCTTTCACATTGGCGGCGAAAGCCAGAATCACTGCGAGAAGTAGGTTGCCAATTTACGCGGGTAAGTCCTCGGGTCCTTCGAGTTCTTGGGAACAAGCTCCGGCGGGACCTACAGATCCCAGTTCCAGTTGGCGAACTGTTCGCGGAGAGCGATTTTTTTGAATTTGCCGACCGACGTGCGCGGCAGCGCCTCAAGGAAAACGAAGGCGTCCGGGAGTTGCCACTTGGCGAAGGATTTAGCAAGGAAAGCGCGTAGCTCTTCCGCGGTTGCCTGCGCTCCGTCCTTCAGCACAACGGCGGCCAAGGGGCGCTCCTGCCACTTGGGATGCGGGACGCCAACGACTGCGGCTTCCTTGACGGCCGGATGCCCCATCAACATATTTTCGATATCCACGGAGCTGATCCATTCGCCCCCAGACTTCACCAGGTCTTTGGCCCGGTCGACAATCTTGATGAATCCTTCGTCATCCATCGTGGCGATGTCGCCCGTCTTGAACCATCCATCCTCGGTCCACCGATGAGCCTGGTCCGGCGATTCGTAGTAGCTGGCAGCCACCCAAGGTCCGCGCACTTCTAGTTCGCCAGGGGTATTGCCGTCGCGGGGAGCCTCCACGGACTTGCCCTCGGGACCTTCCGCGCGCATGACGCGCAATTCGATAAAAGGCGAGGGCCAGCCTTGTTTTAACCGGACCGCGTATTGTTGGTCGGACGTCCAATCGAGCATGTGGCGCTTTAGCTTCCCGACAGTAGCCAGAGGCGTCGTCTCGGTCATGCCCCATAGATGCAGTATGTGCAGACCGTGTCGATCGAGAGTGCGCATCAGTTGTTCGGGTGGCGCCGTGCCACCTATGACGATGCGAACGGGCCAATCGAATTTCCATCTGCCAGGGTTTTTCTCAAGGGTCTCGAGCACTCCGAGCCAAACCGTGGGAACCCCGCAGGCGATAGTGACGTGCTCCTGTGCGATCAGGTCGAGAACACTTTCCGGATCGACATTGGGCCCCGGGAGAATCAGCCGAGCCCCGGCCATCGCGCAGGAGTAGGGCAATCCCCAAGCATTGGCGTGAAACATCGGTGCGACAGGGAGAACGGTGTCGTGGTGGCCGATCGCGAAGGAGTCCACGCACATCTCAGCAAAGGTGTGCAGGACCAGTGCGCGATGGGAGTAAACCACGCCTTTCGAATTACCCGTCGTGCCCGAGGTGAAACACATCGCCGCGCCGTCATTTTCGTCGATTGCCGGGTAGCGGAAATCGTCGCTCGCTCCCGCAAGCACTTCCTCGTAATTTAAGAGGCCTTCCGGAATGCTCCCTCCACAATAAGGAACCACAATGACCCGTTCGAAGGAAACGCTGTCCCGGAATTTTTCAAGTGTCGGCAGGAGCACGTCGTCAATAACCAGGAATCGGTCGTCAGCGTGATTCACGATCGCAGCGAGCTCGTGCGGGTGCAAGCGCAGGTTCAACGTGTGAAGGATTCCGCCCGCGCATGGCACTCCGAAGAACGCTTCGAGATGGCCCGAGTGATTCCACATCATGGAAGCGACGCGGTCGCCCGGACGTAAGCCGAGTTTGGTCATCGCATCGGCAAGGCGCCGCGCACGGCGGTAGAAGTCGCCGTAAGTGGTGCGAACGATGGAGCGGTCCGGCCTGCGGGAAACGATTTCGACGCGGTGGAAGAGCTTGCCGGAGCGCTCCAGAATCGCAGGGAGCGTCAGCGGAAAATCCATCATCGTGCCGCGCATAGAGTGGACCCGTTGGAAATTGAGTGGCCGCATCCTACCATCATTCGGCACCCAGGGGTGGTTCAAGCGCGATGGGAGAGCCTTGCAAACAACCCGGGAAGCCAACGGGGATTGCCGGAGTTTGCCCAGAGCCGTCCGGGACCGCTAGACTCTTTCCCATTGCAAAAGGGGTTAATTTTCGAGACCATGCCACTGACCGCTGAAGTGCCGGTCTCGCTCCCCGCGGTGGCTCGGCTTCCCGACTGCCCGTGAACGATAGCTGTCCTTCAGCGCGCTCCGCGACTCTCACTTGGGTTCCGGGCAGAAGGAGTGGGCAGGTGAAGAAGCTCTACATCGGTAATCTTCCGTTTTCCGCGACGGAAGAACAGCTCCAGGAATGGTTCGCACAAGTTGGCGTTACTCCCTCAGGCGTCAATTTGATTCGTGACCGGTTCACAGGACAATCCCGCGGATTTGCCTTCGTGGAAGTACAGAGCGACGAAGATGCAGATCGCGCGGTCAACTCTTTGAACGGTCAAAATTTTGGCGGGCGGAACCTGGTCGTCAACGAAGCACGGCCGCAAGCCGAACGTGGCGCTGGTGGTGGCGGCGGGCGTGGCGGAGGAGGCGGTGGCTACGGCGGTGGCCGCGGAGGCGGAGGCGGCGGACGTGGTGGCGGTGGTGGTGGCCGAGGTGGCGGCGGTGGCGGGCGCGGCGGAGACCGTGGAGACCGCGGAAATCGCTGGTAGAGAGTCGTTCCAAATTAAGAAGCGGCGTCCTAACCCTGCGGGACGCCGCTTAAACCCCTCCTCAAGAATCCGCTGAGATAGCTTCGTGCAGATCGTCTGTAAGTTTCTTTGCAACGTTCGACTCAAATCTCCGTCTTATAAAGTGACAGTGAACTGGCCTGATGGAGGGCTGAATTTGCCAGCCGAGGCAGGAACAACGGCTAGCTTCCTCACGTGGACCAGTTTTCGCTTGCGAGTGATGCGAGGAAAGCGCGAGTTCTGACTAGCGGTCGTTTGCCTTTGCGTGTAGTATCCCGGCCAATAACGGGCGTCCCCAGCCCCGTTCGAGACAGAAACCGCCTCCGGCGCCAGGAGTGCGTCGCGCGAAACAAATCACCCGGTAACGTGTTTGAAACAGTAGGCAAGGAAAATGACGCAGGACGCCGGATGTGAAGTATGTTGAGCGTCTGCCGGCCCGCCTCCCTAGAGAGCGATTGCTGGTTTCGGGCCGCAGGTGAGGCGAGCGATGCGCGACAAAAGCGAGACGAACCTTCTGGCCGCACCGTGCATCCAAGATGACGAAGATGGCGTATCGAAGAGAACGATGACAACTTGGCACAAACGCGATTGGCAGCAATTCTACGAACTGGCGCGCCGCCCCTGGCAGCGTCACCGCCCGCCGCGCCCAGTGTATCCCACGGGCTTGAATCGCGTGTTGCCCGCCCAGGGTTTCAGTTTGTCCGAGCTTGATGATGCCGGCGTCGACCTCGAATTGGCCGAGGCGCTTGGCCTGCCCGTGGACGCGGGCCGCATCGGCGCCTACGGCCCGAATGTGACCGTGCTGCGCGACTTCGTGCGCTCCTCCCGCCAGCCTCGTTAATCGTATTTAGCCTCCCCATTTTTTCTCAGTAGACGGCTGCCTGCACTGCCGCCATCGCCTTGCTTGAAAAATCGAAATGTAGCCTGGCCAACAATTCCTGGTTCTTCGCTCCATTCCGCACCGCCTCGCGCTACAATGTCGCGTTTCACTCATACAGGAGTACACCTCTATGAAACGCCTCGCCTGGCTCTCAACGATTCCGCTCATTGCTCTATCTGCATGCCTCGCCCTGTTCGCGCTCTTTTCTGCAAACGCCGCCACACCTGAATATTCCATTCAGGCCATTCGTTACGCCTCGGCCGACGATGAAGTCGCCGGCCTCGTCATGGGCGCACCCAAAGGCGAGAAAATCAACATAGCCATGGTCATTTGGCTCATCCGCGGCGGCGGCCACAACATTCTTTTCGACAGCGGTTACCACCGCGACACTTTCCTCAAGTATTTCCCCGCGACGGATTACATTCGCCCCGATGAAGCCGTCAAACTCGCGAGCGTCCAGCCCGAAGAAATTACTGACATTGTGATCAGTCACGCTCACTGGGATCACCTGGGCGGCATCGATCTTTTCCCCAAAGCTAATGTCTGGATTCAGAAAGAAGAATTTCGCTACTACACCGGCGATGCCTGGCAGCCCGGCGGCAATCACGGCGGCATTGATCCGGAAGATGTCAAAGAGCTCGTGCGCATCAATACCGAAGGCCGCTTGCGCCTTGTGGACGGCGACAACGTCGAAATTTTTCCGGGGATTCGCGCTTACACCGGCGCGCGGCACACCTTTGCATCTCAATATATCCGTATCGAGGGCCATCCTCCCTTCGTCCTCGCCTCCGACAATTGCTATCTGTACCGCAACCTCGCCGAGCACAAAGCCAGCGCCACATTCTCCGACGCCGATCACGCCGCGAACATCAAGAATCAGCAGCGCATGATTCAGCTTGCCGGCGGCGACCCCGATCACATCATCCCCGGCCACGACGCCCTGCAGTTTCAGAAGTTTCCAACCGAAGGGCGCGTCGCCAAAATCAAGTAGTCTCCTTGTAGCGATCACACTGACAATTCGTGGCTTGTCAACCAACTTGGTTAAACGGAACCTTTCCCCGACAAAATCGTATCTTCCACCAGTACGTTGTTCAACGGGGGTTGTCCGTGCGCGCTATTTGGAAAGACATTCAATACGGGTTCCGTATGTTGGCCAAGAGCCCTTCATTCACGATCATCGCGGTGCTCACGCTGGCTCTGGGCGTGGGAGCAAACACGGCGGTCTTCGGGGTAATCAATGGCTTCTTCCTTCGCCCCCTGCCCGGGAAAGATAACGCGCGCTTGATGGTTGTGGCCGCCCATCGGGAGGGCGAGGAATACTACCGCACGCTTTCCTATCTGGATTATCAGGAATACCACGCCAAGGCCGACGCGTTTTCAGACATGGCCGGATTCATGAACGATCTTGTGGGATTGGGCGTGGACAATCACACCGAACGCGCGCTTGCACAGCACACCACCGGTAACTTTTTCAGCTTCCTGGGTTTGCAGCCCGTCGCCGGAAGGCTCTTTCGGCCAGAGGAAGGCGAGAAGCCCGGCACGGAACAATTTGTAGTCTTGGGCTACGGGTATTGGCAGCGGCGATTTGCCGGCAACCCTTCTGTCGTGGGCATGAAAGCAGCGGTGAACGGCCAGCCCTGCACCATTGTGGGTGTTGCGCCGCAAGACCTGATTGGGCCGTTTATACCCATTGAGACGGACGTCTACTTAACGCTGGGCCTGGTGAAGCACCCGGAGGATCAGCTGAAAGATCGCGGCGCTGGCGAAATGCATATCCTCGCGCGGCCCAAACCTGGTCTTTCCACAACTCAGCAACGCGCCTCTCTAAGCGTAGTCGCTGCCCAGCTCGCGCGCGAATATCCCACCACCAACAAGGCATTGTTGCCCGACGTACTGCCGGAGCGGCTGGCTCGGCCCGAGCCCGACGCCGTGCGGACAAATCCGATCGGAGCGGCGGTCTTCCTGGCGATGGTAGCGCTGGTGCTGCTGATTACCTGCGTGAACGTGGCGAATCTCGTGCTCGTTCGCGCCTCGACACGCTTCAAAGAGATGGCCATTCGTGCCTCACTCGGAGCGGGCCGCGGACGAATTTTCCGGCAATTGCTCACGGAGAGTCTGCTGCTTAGCTTGATGGGAGGAGTCGCGGGCGCCTTGCTGGGCGCGTGGTTCACGCACTTGATCGGATTGATCCGGCTTCCGGCGGATATCACGCTTCATGTAAATCTGAGTTTTGACTGGCGCGTATTTGCGTACATCGGCGTGATCGCCACGGTTAGCGGCGTGGCGGTGGGGCTTCTGCCTGCTTGGCGGGCTTCGCGCATAAATCTGAATGCCGTTCTGCGCGAAAGCGGTCGGTCGGGCGGACCGGGAGCAGCTCACCAGCGCATGCGCAGCGCTCTGGTAGTCGCGCAGGTTGCAGGCACACTAGTTGTTTTGATCGTGGCAGGCCTCTTCGCTAGAAGTCTCCAGTCCACGCAGCGCATCGATCTCGGTTTTAATCCCGACGGCGTCCTGAATCTTGGCATGGACCCTTCGCAGCTCGGCTACGACGAGCCGCGCGCCACAAACCTGTTTCGCACGATCAAGGAACGCGTGGCAAGCGTCGCCGGCGTCCAGTCCGTGAGTTACGCCTACTCCAGCCCATTCGGCGTATACAACGTCATAGAGGCCGTACGCAAAGAAGATCAGAAGAGTCTGCCGCCCAATGAAGCCCTGCGAATTCTCTACAATCGTGTCGACGAAGACTATTTCCGCACGCTGCAAATTCCGCTGCTCCGCGGCAGAGTATTTTCGCTGCAGGATCAGGCTTCGTCCCAGCGCGTGGCGGTGATTAACGAGACGATGGCGAAACGCCTCTGGCCAGGCCAAGAGGTTGTTGGCCATCATTTTTGGATTGGAGACACGGCTGGTGCTCCCGCCGAAGTCGTGGGAGTCGTCAAGGACGGACGCTATTCCGAAGCAATGGAAGACCAGCGCCCGTATTTCTATCTGCCCCTGTCTCAGGGTTACAGCGCGATTCGCGTCCTGCACGTTCGAGGGGCGGTCGATCCTCTCTCGCTGGCTTCCGCGCTCCAGCGCGAAATTCAAAGCGTGGACCCGGCTCTTCCCGTTTACGGAGTCCAGCTCATGCGCCAATCCCTCAACGGAGTGAACGGCTTTTTCCTCGCGCGCACGGGCGCCATGTTCGCTTCGATTCTGGGCACGCTTGGTCTGATGCTCGCCGTCGTCGGTGTTTACGGCGTGGTTTCCTACGCAGTAGCGCTGCGCACCCAGGAAATCGGCGTGCGTATGGCCCTCGGCGCGCAAAGCGGAAAAGTCCTCGCGATGATTCTCCGCCAAGGAGTCACGCTGGCCGCGTATGGTTTGCTGATTGGACTAGCTCTTTCGTTGGCGCTCTCGCAATTCCTGAAGACCCTGCTGTTCCAGGTCAGCGCAGCGGACCCGATAACCTACGCCGGCGTCTCTCTCCTCATGCTCGCCATCACGGTAGTCGCCTGCTACATCCCGGCCCGCCGCGCCAGCGCGGTGGATCCGCTGGTAGCGCTTCGTTATGAATAGCGGCCGGATGGTATGACTTCGTTCGCGTAATTCCGATTTAGGCGAACGATTCACTCATCTCCGCCTAATTCTCAGGATTGCCACCGCTCACCCCCAAAATCGCCCGCTGATCAAGCTAGAAGCAGGCCGGGAAAGCCACGCTCAAACGATCGCGACAACGCGGAGGCGCCCTTGCTGCCGTGTGCGGGGCGCACGCTTGATCACAATCTCAATGTCGCGGCCGAGCAGGGTCAAGAACTGCATGAGCCGCTCTGTGGAGAAGCCAGAAAGCTGCCCTCGGAGGAGACGCGAGATTTTTGGCTGATCAATTTTCAGTATCCGGGCAGCATTTGCTTGGGTTAGCCGACGGGAACGAATGACGCCGGCGATACGAATGGCGAGAGCGGCTTTCGTGAGACGCTCTTCTGGATTTGGCAGGCCAAGATCAGCGAAGACATTGCCACTGCTTTGCTCTATCCCGATTGTTTTAGTCATGTTCTGTCGTTCCCCTTTGTCGTTCTAGCCATGCAGCGTGTTCTTCCTCGGCTCGCTTGAGGCGGCGCCTGATCAAGTCGATCTCGCCCTTTGGCGTTTCGATTCCGTGCTTCGATTTCTTTTGAAAAGCGTGGAGCACGTAGACCCGGCCAGCCAATCGCACCGTATAGACTGCACGGTACGTGTCTCCGGAATGGTCTTCAACGATCTCCAAAACGCTGGCTCCGCTGAAGCCTCTGAGGGGCTTCGCATCGCCGTGTTTTCCGCCTTGTTGTGCCACGTAGAGCGCAAAGCCCATGGAGTCCTTGACGTCCTCTGGAAAACTGGACAAGTCCGCCTTTGCGCTCCCAATCCAAATGACCGGCTTAACAGCAGGGTTAGTAGACTCCATTATGTTATGCCGAAACGAGCATAGAAGGCAAACAAATTCCTGTCAAGAGACGTGAGGGGTCTTAACACTTTTGCTCTGCGGATCGGTTCCTCTATCCTCGATATCTGTCGGCGGGTGGAGCAGACAAAGCTGGTGGGGAGCCGCACCCTTCGGTTTTAACGTGTTCAGGCCTATGACATCCTTTACAGATTGTCCCGGGACATCCCTACACTTCGGCGTTTTAAGGGTGCGGGTTTTGACTCTTCTAGGCCTGAATCCGGTCCGCAACTTCGACCTGCAAATCTCCGCGACTCCAGCGCCGTTCAATCCCCAAAAACCGCCATTCAACCCCTAATTTCGACCATTCACTGTAATTCACTTTACCTCCTCGCTAATCCTATGCTACCCTTCTTCATGTTCCTTTACCCTGAGCCTCGAGAGGCCTCGCCAGCCGCCTCTTCACCCCGAGCCACGAGGGGCCGCGTCACCAATCGTTCCCCGCACCCCCATCTGCCCCATTCCAACCGGTGTCATCCTGAGCGTAGCGAAGGATCGTGGCTGGTTCGCCCCCTGGCTCTGTTCAAGCAATCACTCCTCTGCCGTCACGCTTTCTCTCTGAATGTCGGCCGTGGATTCTCAACTGTTAGCTTCCTCTCGCTAAGTCCTTTCTTTGCCACTCTTACAGGCGACTCGCAACTTATTGAAAATCCAGCCACTTTAAGTCCTGTACCTGCCACTCTTACGAGCTGCGTCAAGCATAAGTCCATTGTTTGCCACTCTTACAGAAAACACCCCGGGTGGGGGCCCCCCTCCCCACATGTGCGCTCCTCGTCCGTCCAACCACGCAGACTCTCATCCGAAAGGATTCCCAGCATGAACTCGCTTCTAACCGCAGCCTTACTGATCCTTGCCACTCTCAAGGCCTTTCCGCAGGACAAGCCTGTCGCGCAGGACGACCATCACCAAGGCGTAGTCGAACGTGGCGACCACGTCATGGGCTTCTCCCATGACAAAGCCACCCATCACTTCCTTCTGTACCCCGATGGCGGCGCCATCGATGTCCAGGCCAACAAGGCCGACGACGCCGCCACGCTCGATGAAATCCGCATGCACTTCGGCCATATCGCTAAAATGTTCGCAGCCGGCGATTTCTCCGCGCCCATGCTGATTCACTCACAAAATCCTCCTGGCTCGCAGACCATGAAGCGTCTGCGCGAAGCCATTCATTACAAACTCGAAAACACCGAGCACGGCGCGCGCATCCGCATCACAACGAAAAACGCCGCCGCCGTCGCCGCCGTGCACGAATTTCTGCGCTTTCAAATTAAGGACCATCAGACCGGCGATTCCACCGAGGTTACGAGCGCGCCATAACAAACCTGCTGCACAGTTTGTGCCGCCCATTTATATAGCCCCATTTGTATAGAAGACCCAATGAGGTAAAATAGCGGATTCAAGCAGACTCAATGGCCACACCGTTTAACATCATCTCGAATCAGCCGCCGATGCCAGTGCCTTCGCCAGGAGCGCACCCCCGCCCGGATTGGCTCCGGGTAAAATTCTTCGGCGGCGAGCGCTACCAGGATCTGAAGCGCATCATGCGCACGCTCGACCTGCATACCGTTTGCGAAAGCGCGCGATGCCCCAATATGGGCGAATGCTGGGACCATGGCACGGCCACGTTCATGATTCTGGGAGACATCTGCACGCGCGCTTGCGGCTTTTGCGCCGTGCCGAGCGGCAAGCCCGTCGGCCCTCCGGATGAAGAAGAACCCCTTCGTGTGGCCGAAGCAGTGGCGCGCATGGGTTTGCGCTATGCGGTGGTTACTTCGGTAAATCGAGATGACCAGCCGGACGGTGGGGCGCACATTTTTGCGCGAACCATCGAGGAAATTCGGCGGCGCGTCCCCGGTTGCAAAGTCGAAGTGCTTATCCCCGACTTCCGCGGCGACTGGAACGCCCTAAATGTTGTGCTTGCAACGCGTCCTGACGTCCTGAATCACAACACGGAAACCGTGCCGCGCCTCTACCGCCAGGTACGCAAAGGCGCGCTGTACGAGCGTTCCCTAGAACTGCTTCGCCGCGCAAAACAGTCGCATCCGGACGTGCCCACAAAAACCGGCCTGATGCTTGGTCTTGGCGAAGAAAAAGAAGAAGTGCTTGCCACGCTGCAAGACCTCGCCACACAGGGCACGGACATCCTCACGTTAGGCCAGTATCTGCAGCCCACGCGCGAACATTTGCCCATCGTCCGCTATGTCCATCCGGACGAATTTGCAGAATTCAAAATCCTCGGCGAAGCCATGGGCTTCAAACACGTCGAAGCCGGCCCTCTGGTGCGTTCTTCCTATCACGCCTTTGAGCAAACCGAATCCGCCCACAAATGAAATGTGCTCCGTTTTAACTTCTCTTCACTTCGCGATTTGTATGGAAAATTTCGGACTTCAGAAGCAAGAGACAGCCGCAAACCATGGCTAGGAAATACGGATTGCGGAATTGCTATTTCGATCTTGCGGCTAGAACGATTAGTACCAACCCGGAGACCAGCAGCGCAACCGTAACAGCCACTGGAATTTCTGCCGTCTCCGGCTTATCAACCGTGGCGGTGATCGGTCCAATTCTTGCGACCTCTTCGTGCTTGTGATAATCAAAGCTGGGATGCAGGAGCGCGACAATACCGAGCAGGAAAAGGATAATTCCCAGGATAAATAAGATGCGTTTCATAGCGCAAACATTATCATAATCGGTCCGTTTGCGGCTGCCGACATCCTTAGAGACACCCCTGCGCCATAAGGGCGCGGGGAAGTTTCGGACATCCAGTGAGAAGAGAGAAAGGAACTACGCGCGGGCTGCGGCGGCAGCGGTAGCAGCAGCGGCTTTCTTGGCGGCCTTTGCGGCGGTGGAAGCCTTGCGGCGCCGCTTGGTCTTCGGTGGGGTTGCAGGCGCTTCGCCAATAAGTTCAGCCACCATGATACTGGTAACGAACAACTTGGGGCCGTGATCGTCAAAATCAATCGCGGTACGTTCCTGGTCGGACGCCGTAACAATACCCAAGCCGTAGGTCTCGTGCTTGACTGTTTGTCCTTCTGCCATCACTTGCACATCATCCTCCTTGACCACACTCTGCGTCGTCGAAACTCGATTTGAATCTCTTTATGTCCGGTGCTCCCAAGCGAATCGAGGGAACCTCAATGCACATGCCAGAGGCCGGCAAGGTTCTCTGCTTGAAGATCTTTGGGGCTGTTCTTTACTTCAAATTCTACAGCGTGACCTTCGCCGAAGCGTTTGTGCCCGTTTCTTGCTGCTCCTCGAACCAGTGAAAAGGTATCAGAAGAGCAACAAACGCTAGCCAAAGAGTACCACAAAATGAACGATTTGTCCATGCCGCTGGACGGTTCCCGGAGGCGTTCATCTTTATCTAAGCCATTGATATGTAAGGTCTTATCCTGGAAAGGAGAACGCGAGGGGACAGCTGGAACGTGCGAACTTAAGTTATTCCACAGACTCTGGCTGCAGGCTCAATCCAGCCTCTCCCGATGCCTTCTTTTCCCAATACTTACGCACCCAGGCTTCCCAGCTTTTTCCGGCGGCGGGATCCCGGCCCGTGAAGGCAAGCGCCGCAATATCGGCATAGGCGATTTTCAGGCGCTGGTTAGAATCCTTAGGCAGGATGCGCACGAAAGAAGTAACGAGCGTCGGCCCCGAGACACGATCGAAAATGTATCCTTCTATCTTCTTGCCATCTTTGGTCGTTAGAGTGACGTCGCCGCGATAGTCGAAGGCTTTTTCCAGCGCTTCGCGCAACTCTTCTTCGGTGGCAAGTTCGGGCAGCCATCCCTCGACCGCTTCGCGCATTCTTCCAGGAGCCACTTCCAGAGTATCTGGATTTTGCGGAGGAGGTGCCGTGTGGGTAGGGCGGTCAGCGTGTCTAGGACCGGTCAAGCGTGCGTCTCCTCGAGTTGAGACTTGTCCTTCGCGATCTGGACGAGCGGATTGTAGGCATGCACGGGTTTTGCAGGTTCATTCAACAGGGCGAGCGCGTCAGGGTCCTTGTATCTGCCAGAGAAGGTGGCTCTTGCAGTGGCCCAAAGACCGCGTAGGCCGCTAAACGTGTGATCGACGGCGGAGGCCTCGTATCCACTGTGCACCATGCAATTGGCGCACTTAGGATTGCCGGATTCCGTGCCGTAATTTTGCCATTCGGTTGCGTCCATGAGCTCCTGGAAACTATCCGCGTAGCCGTCCTGGAGCAGGTAACAGGGTTTTTGCCAGCCAAAGACGTTGTACGTCGGCATCCCCCAGGGCGTGCAGGCATATTGTTTTTTGCCCATCAGAAATTCGAGAAAGAGCGGAGATTGATTGAACTGCCAGGATTTTTTGCGATTGGAAAGAATGGCCCGGAATGTGCGGCGCGTTCGAGCGCGGCCCAGAAAGTGCTTTTGATCCGGGGCTTTATCGTACGAATAGCCCGGCGAAAGCATCATGCCTTCGACGCCTAACTCCATCATTTCGTCGAAGAAAGCGCGGACGCTGTTGGGGTCGGCGCCGTCAAAGAGCGTTGTATTTGTTGTGACGCGGAAGCCGCGTTTTAGAGCTTCCTTGATTCCTTCGACCGCGAGATCGTAGCCACCTTCGCGGCAAACGGAAAAATCATGGTGTTCGCGCTGGCCGTCCATATGAACGGAAAAGGTCAAATACTTGCTCGGCTTGAACAGGTCCAGTTTTTCCTTGAGAAGCAGCGCGTTGGTGCAGAGATAGATGTATTTCTTGCGCGCCACCAAGCCTTCGACAATCTTGTCGATTTGCGGGTGCATCAGGGGTTCGCCGCCGGGGATGGAAACCATCGGGGTGCCGCACTCATCCACGGCCTTAAAACAGTCCTCGGGACTCAATTCGGTCTTCAGGATATGCGCGGGATACTGAATCTTGCCGCAGCCCGCGCAGGCTAGATTGCAGCGGAAAAGCGGCTCCAGCATCAGGACAAACGGATAGCGCTTGCGCCCAGCAAGTTTTTGTTTGAGGACGTACGTCGCAACCGTCCACATCTGTGAAATAGGAACCGGCATTTGTCCCACTTGATTCTACGTTCGATGCGGCCGGGCGTACACGAGATTTCCCAGCAAGGTTCTATTGTACTTAACTCCTAAGGTTTCTGCTCGGTTGGTTTTTGCCAGGCAGCGGGTAGTTTCCAATTACTGCGTTATTAGGCATCCGAATTACTTCCGGGTGGTCCGTGGACACAGAAACAACAGATCACTTCCCACTAGCCGACTTCCCGTTACTAATCGCGGCAAGCCGACATTAGATTAATTCCGGATTGGCGGCAGCACGGAAACGATCTGCCAGTGATTTCCCAGAACGCCGTTTTCTGGATCGTGAAGTCGCTCAGCCACTTGTTCGAGACCGCGAGTTAGTAATTTGCTACTGCACGCCTGGAAGTCGGCGGCTTCCGCTCTTGGAACCAGTACGAACTTTCCTTTGACTCGACTTGCTCTTCTTCGCCATGCTCATCACGGGCACGCGCATGCTTCTAATTCATTTTCTCCGGCGCGGTTTTTTCGACTACGACCGTACCGCCCTTCATGACCCAGCGGACATTGTTGATAATCACGTTGACATCGGCCAACGGGTCTCCTTCCACGGCCACAATGTCGGCGAAATAGCCGGGCGCAATGGCGCCGAGCTCCTTATCCTTGCCGAGGAGCGCAGCGGCGTTGGTGGTGGCGGTTGAGAGCGCTTGTTCGGGCGTCATGCCCAGCTTCACAAACCAGCCCAGTTCACGCGTGTTCTCGCCGCACATGGTGAAGAGTGCATCTGAGCCCATGGCAAAGCGTACTCCAGCTTTGTGCGCGCGCCGAGCGGTTTCAAAATTGCGCCGGATGTAGTCATTCAGTCCGTCAGCGATCTTTTTTTCGTTGTCCCAACCAAAAATGGTCATGTGCTCAACGTACCAGCGATTGTGATCGATCGTCGGAACGTAAAAGGTGCCGCGGCGGGCCATGTCGGTGATAGTATCGTCGTCCATATCCGTGGCGTGCTCGATGGAATCGGCGCCGGCGCGGATGGCGTCGCGTGCACCGTCGGGGCCGTAGCTATGTACGGCGAGGCGCTTGCCATACTTGTGCGCCAGGTCAGCCGCCGCTTTGATTTCTTCGTAAGTGTAGGTCTGGAATCCGGTGACGTCTTTGTCGGTGCCTGTGGAAGCATACATCTTGATCACGTCCACTCCGGCAGCCACTTCTTCGCGAATCACGCGCATCACCTCGGGCAGATTGTCGGCTCGTCCGCCCGGGGGAGTTGTGTAACCTGGCCGAGGCGGCGCATCGGCCACGTAAATTCCATAGCCTGCCACGAACATCCGCGGTCCGATCATGGCGCCGCGATTGATCAGGTCGCGCATGGCGATATCGTCCCAGTCACTCGACCCAAGGTCGCGAACGGTTGTAACCCCAGCCTCGAGAGTGCGGCGTGCGTTTTCCTGCGCAAGGAAAACAGCCACTGCTGGAAGGCGAGTACCGCCGAGTTGGTCGAAGGGGTGAACCTTAGAAGTCTGATCCCAATAGAAGGTGATGTGGGTGTGGACGTCGATGAGGCCTGGTACGGCGGTGTATCGGCGAAGATCAATCATTTGTGCGCCCGCAGGAATCTTCGCGGGGTCGGTGATGATATCGAGAATGCGGTCACCGCGGACGAGAACAATGGCGTCGTGCCAGACTTTTCCCTTGCCGTCGACCAGCTTGCCAAAGCGAATAGCCTTTGCGGTACCCGTGGTTTCACCCGCATGAGCCACTTGGGCGCCGGAAAGCAACAGGAGTGCGCAGGACAGCCGGACAATCCATCGCCGCATATTCACCTCGCAGGAAGTTTTTTGGAATCTACCACCAACGATGGAGACTTCACACCTTCTAATTTGTAGAAGGCAAATAAGACAGCGAGAGTTATGTCCGAGCAGGACAACGAAGCAAAGTCTGCGATGTTCTATTTCCTGGCGGGAGGACTTGTTGACACAACGTCACAGGACGATTTGGATTCTCCGAGAAACGGCGAGTGGAGGATAGTAAGAATCCGGGCTTCAGTGGATCGCATGATTCTTCAGACGTTTCCGTCAAACACGCATCTCGTCAACCGCTTGGAGCAAGAGACATAGTGGCGTGATGATAGCCAGCCCCAGAATAGCCCTTTAAACACTCGTCCGGTCGCTCAGTGCCTGCTTAACTGTGATCTCGTCAATGTGAGTTCTCCGAAGCGAGCCAGAAAGTCCGGAGGAAGTTTCGTTGGATCGGTAACGATAAACGCGCTTGTGTTTACGAATATCGCCTCAACTCCCGAGTAGACGGCGACACTGAAGCTAGCTTTAGCTGCCATATGGATGGATGTTCGACTTTCCGTACATCTATCTCACGCGCCCGCAGTAAGGACTGTGAAACGCCCGCTCCTCAAGAAAGCTGTCGAAGCGTATTCGGTTTTCGCTCCGGCAAAATGCCAGTGTCAGAAATCGAAGATGTGAATACAATGTGGTTCGTGAGGCCCAGGGGCCGGGATTCCGAGGAATCATAGAGCCTTTCCACCGGGGTTCGAACATCGAAGATGACGACGAGAAGAGAGTTCTTCCGGCTGGCTGCTCAATCTGCGACGGCTGCGATGCTGGCCGGTAATCACAGTGCTGCGCCGGAACAGAACGAAGTGCATCGCGTAACTCCGCGTCGCGGACGGCCGCTCCTCGATCTGCAACAGCGGTTTGTGGATTTGCGTTTCGGCATGTTTGTGCATTTCAACATGGCGACATTTCAGGACCGCGAATGGGGCGATCCGACGTCACCCGCTGACCTGTTTCATCCCGGCGCTCTCGACACGGATCAATGGGCTGCGGCGGCGCAGTCGGCCGGCATGACCTGGGGCTGCCTGACGACCCGGCATCACGATGGCTTCTGCATATGGCCGACAAAGACATGGGCAGCAAGCGTGGGGCAGGCATCGCATTCGACCGACGTCGTGAGCGCCTATGTGAATTCGTTTCGCAGAGCGGGGCTGCGCGTGGGGCTCTATTATTCAATCCTGTCGCTGCGCGACGATATCCGCCATTTCAACATCACTCCGGCCAAGGTAAAGCTCATCAGAGATCAGCTGACGGAACTACTCACCCGCTATGAAGAGGTCGACATCCTCATCACCGATGGATGGGATGCACCGTGGAGCCGTATCACTTATGAAGAGGTGCCGTTCCAGGAGATCTATGAGCATATCAAGAATCTGCAGCCCAACTGCCTGCTCTGCGATCTTAACGCCAGTCAATATCCTCCGGGCGGACTCTACTATTCCGATGTGAAGGCGTTTGAGCAGAATGCCGGACAGAAGGTCCCGGAAGAGAGCGACGTGCCGGCCCTTGCTTGTGTGACCCTTACGGACGGTTGGTTCTGGAAACAGCGGGACGCGAGTGGACATCTCAAGGCGGTGACGACTGTGGTTGACGAGTGGCTAGAGCCGCTGAATCGTAGACACTGCAACTTGATTCTAAATGCTCCCCCAACCCGTGAAGGACGCCTAGCGCCAAACGTTGTGAGCCGGCTGGAAGAGATCGGCAAGGCGTGGAAGCACACCGGCCCCATGGCAAAACTCAGGGAGCACGTTGTGATCACGACGCGGAACCTGGCGAAGGGCAAGCCCATCCATGCTAGCTCTTACCCGGATACCGTGGGACCAGATGAGGCGAACGATGGTGACTTCGGATCGAGCTGGCACCTGGATGAAGGGCAAACCTCCGGCTGGTTGGAATTGGATCTGAGAAAGCAGGAGAGCTTCAACGTTGTCTCGCTGGTGGAGCCCGTCGGCAGATGGGATGACTACCCGCAGAGTCGCATCCGGAGCTATCGATTTCAGGGCTGGAACGGCGCAAGATGGATCACTCTGACAGGCGGCGAGACACCCGCCCCGACGACAATTCTTCGTATACCGCGCGTCTCATCGCAGAGGGTCCGGTTGCTGTTGGGCGGCAGCAAGGAGATGCCCCACATTGCTGAGATTGGAGTGTATGACGAACCCGCCTAAGCGAAGACCACGGCCGAGTGAAATCGTGCTGGCACGACATCATGCTGGCTCAAATTGTGGAGCCGGGCACGCTCTTGTTTAGCTTGCGCTGGGGTACCTACGCACAATTGCGCGGTATTGGGCAGAGCGTTAGACCGAAGAGCCACTTCAACACTTTTCGCGTTTTTCAGCCAAGTGAATTACTTCGGAGTTGCCCGTCAACTGGGAGCAATCACGATCACTTGCTACAAGCCGACTTCACAGGACTAATCCCGTCGTGGAAGCCGGACAGCTTCTCGTTAGCCGACGATACGGGAATTGTCTCACCGAGCGGCCAGGCAATTATGGGAGCCGACGACAGACTCACCGACGTAGACCGGATGAAGGGGCGGGTGTGCTCGGAAGCGGTTTTTCGCAAAGAGGCACAGCGGGTTCCTCGAGCGAAAACCGCCCGCGGAAATGACGATGTGGGAGGGCCACTCCTGCCGCCAGTTTAAGCTGGCGGCTGGAGCCTTAGTCGCGCGCATGGGGGCTCAATAGCATTCGGCAGTCGCCAGCGCTCTACGCGGTGGCTGGCCTAACAGTTCATCTGTGCCCACGAACAAAGGTTTCGTAACAGCTAGAACCGGCTAACGGAGCGGATCCTCGGGAACAAGCAGCGTGATCCTGGGTCGAGTATTGACGTACTGAATGCACTGCCCTTGATTTGCAAATTGGCTCGGATGGTTAAAGTTGGCCCAGCCATCGCCCTTACATTCGTCCACGGTGCTCGGTGGACCGCAACGACGCTCGTTGTTCGGAATGAATACGGTTATCGGTCTGCCTGGCGGGCCGACGAACATATTTGACTCAATGGCGTCCGCGCCTCCCAGGTTATACGCTCTATGGACGCGGCCCTCAGACGTCTCAAACGCCTGCCCCGCACTGTACGACTGAACGCTGCCGCATCCATCCTCGACGGTGATCGTGCCTTGCCTCACAACGTTATAGACATAACCCGGATGATAGTGCCATGCACCTGTGGTCTCGCCGACGGGTGTCTTGAGCGTCCGCGCTGTCAGCGTTGACGGACCGTTCCACAATCCAATGTGGTCGCTCGTCCCGACCCAGAGTTCCAGTGGGATCGCGGCATAGAGGACGCCAACTAGTGCCAGGCAGGCGCCGATAAGCAACGTCAGTTTCAGTTTCAGTCTAGTAACAAATAGAGTCATAGGTCTTTCTCCTTGTGCGCCGGAAGAAACGGCGCGATGTCATCACACAACCTCGCTCGCCGTGAAATGCGTCGCTTCCGGTCGTTCGTCGAAGCAACTCTTAGCGCAGACTTGCAGCGCGTCAATCACGGCTGCGTTTTGTCTTCCTCGCGTTTGTGTATCGGTCTAAGCTTTTGAAAGCGTTAGGACATCGGCATGCAAGCTATCTGGCTTTCGGGATATAATCTGCGCAAGCATCGGCGGTCCTATGATCTCGCCACTCTTACGTTTTCATGATTTCGAGCTTGACCCAGACCAGTTCGAGCTGCGCCGCGCCGGTCACCGTGTGCGGCTGGAGCGCAAGCCTCTCGAACTCCTGATCATGCTCGTGGAAAGGCGGGGCACTCTCGTCTTTCGAGAAGAGATCATTCAGCGTGTATGGGGCGGCGATGTTTACTTCGATGCTGAGCGCGGCGTCAACAATGCTGTCCGCAAGATTCGCGCCGCCCTCCACGACGAGAGCGGCCAGCCGCAATTCGTGGAGACCGTCGTCGGCAAGGGCTACCGTTTCATAGCTCCCATTAAGGTGGGAGGGAACGGGGCGACCACCGCCCCGGCTACCGCGGTACTATCCTCTGATCTGGTCCCCGCTGCAGCGCCCGCCCTATTAAATGTCGAGGAACCGGCCAAGATTCCGCGGTTTTGGCAGGTAAGTCGCACTAGACGACTCTTGGGAGCGGCAGGCCTTGTCCTTGTCTTCGCAGCGATCGGCCTCAGTCTGAGTCTGGGGCGTGTTCGGCAACGTCTTTTCGCTTCCAGCTCCCCGCCGCGCATCCAGTCTCTGGCAGTGCTGCCTTTGAAAAACTTATCTGGCGACCCTACGCAGGAATACCTTGCCGACGGCATGACCGAAGCGCTCATCGGACGCTTGTCCATGATCCGCGGCCTTCGCGTCATCTCCCGAACTTCCGTGATGTCTCTCAAAGATACAAAGCTGTCTGTACCGGACATCGCTAAGACGCTTCAGGTGGATGCGCTCGTCGAGGGCTCGGTCATACGCGAAGGCAACCACATCCGCGTCAACGCGCAATTGATTCGTGGAGCATCCGACGAACACTTCTGGTCCGAATCTTACGATCGCGAATTGCCTGACGTGCTCGCACTCGAGAGCGACGTAGCCCTGTCCGTTGCGCGCAAAGTCGAGGTCACTGTCACTGGGGAGGAGCGTTCCCGGCTCGTGGCTGCCCGTCACGTCTCGCCTGAAGTATATGAGAACTACCTCAAAGGCGAATTCTCCAAGGGCAACAGCCGCGCCGAAATTGAACAGAGCATCTCCTACTTTGAAGCGGCGATCAGCAAGGACGCGACTTTCGCACCGGCTTACCTAGGCTTGTCCGACGCGTACGAAAGACTCAGCGGGTCATTCCTCGGCGCCCCAACTAATGAAATGCGTCCAAAGGTGATTCGCACGGCGCGGAGCGCCTTGGCCTTAGATCCGGGGCTTGCAGAGGCACATGCCCTACTGGGCAGGGTTCTGAAAAAGCAATTTCAATGGGCTGACGCTGAGGCCGAATGCCAGCAAGCGCTCGCGTTGAACCCAAACAACGCTTCTGCGCACCTCGCATACGCTGAATGGCTGGTGTCCCATGGGCGGGTGGATGAAGCGCTGGCCTGGGCGCGTCGCGCCCGGGAACTCGATCCGCTAGGTAATGCCAGCGTCAGTATCGGCTGGTTTCTTTTCCAGGGGCGGCGCTACACCGATTCCATTCGGGAGTTGCGAAGCGCGCTGGCGGTGCATCCGGACGATGCTATCGCGCACCTGTTCCTGGCGTTCCCGTTGATTGCGAACGGTCAGGCGGAAGAGGCGATTCCCGATCTCGAAAAGACTTCCTCCTTAATGCACGGCAGTCCAGGTGCTCTCGAGTTGCTGGCGACAGCCCATGCGCGCGCCGGACACCGCGCCGAAGCAGTTCGCTTGATAGATGAATTGAGGAAGAGACGGGAGACAGGCTACGTTCAAGCGACCT
>Ga0210402_10001868_pt1 | contig 21127 bp, 20 predicted proteins | sample IncBWC7MmetaG_FD_161055 | JGI IMG/M metagenome (GOLD analysis project Ga0210402, IMG submission 161055) | Forest soil microbial communities from Barre Woods Harvard Forest LTER site, Petersham, Massachusetts, United States - Inc-BW-C-7-M | ecosystem: Environmental > Terrestrial > Soil >... | reverse complement strand
GGTTCCCGATGCGAGGAAGCTGGAAGCGGTTCCAGTTGCGCGAACAAATCAGGTTTCACCATTCGCGGCTGATTCGGCGCGCAAAAGCGGGGCGAAGACACAGCTCTCGGCTGATGACCATTCTGCATCAGGTGTCGCTGCATTCGGGAGCGGTAAAGCGACCGTGATCACGGGAGCCGCCGCTCCGGCTGCCATGGCGGACGCTGCTCCCGAAGTATCTGCCCGACCAAAGCCGGTTCCGGAAATTCAACCGCCTGGACTAAAGGATGTGCACGACGCCCTGCGTGACTCTGTTCTGAATGCATTGGCCGGGGGCGGGCACCAGATGCTGGTTTCGATGCTCGAAGGTGGCGAATGGCGGGTTGAGGGAAATGAGCTAATGATCAAAGTAGCTGCGTCCGCAACTGTGATCGATATGACGCTGGGGGCGGATGCAAAGCGATTGGCAATCGCAACTGCCAGCGGGGCAGCGGGACGTCCGCTAAAGCTTAGAGTAATCCCTGGCAATGGGGCGCTGAGTGCGCCAAGCCGTCCGTCGTCAAACGGCGGCGGGCGTAGCCGTGCGGAACAGGATCCGATTGTTCGCCGCATGAAGGAAAAGTTCGGCGCGGAGATTCGAACGATTATCGATTACAAAGAAAAACGGTGAGGTGTTATTCGAGCCACGCGGGCGAGGACGCCCGCGCCACACTTTTCTGGAAAGGATGAAATGGGCGGATTCAACTTGCAGGAATTGATGTCGCAGGCGAAGCGGCAATATGAAGTGCTGCAGAAGAAAATGGAGGAGACCGTGGTCGAGGGCTCGTCCGGCGGCGGCAGCGTGGTGGTTAAGATGGACGGGCGCAAACAGGTGTTAAGCATCAAGATCGATCCCGAAGCTGTGAAGGGCGGAGACGTGGAAATGCTGCAGGATCTGGTGACCGCGGCCATCAACGGGGCGAGCCGGAAAATCGATGAGGCCATGCAGTCCACCATGGGCGGGATGCTGGGCGGGCTGGGGATACCGGGAATGTGAGGATTGGCAATTGTGCAGTTTGGTAATTGCGTAATCGTTTGTCCAAAAACATCGCCGGTTTTTCAATTACGCAATTACCAGATTACACAATCGCTAAATATCTATGTCTAAATTTGCCGAGCCGATGGTGCGGCTGATCGACGAACTCAAGAAGCTGCCGGGAATTGGCAGCAAGACCGCGCAGCGGCTTGGGTTTCACATCCTGCGCTCGAATGACGAAGATGCGGAGGCGTTGGCCGCGGCTGTGCGCGATGTGAAGGCCAAGCTGCATCTGTGTTCCATCTGCAACAACATTACGGATGTCGATCCTTGCATTTACTGCAGCAGTGCCACGCGCAACCAACGGATGATTTGCGTGGTCGAAGAACCCACCAATATTGGGGCCATCGAAAAGACCAAACACTTCAATGGCGTGTATCACGTACTGCATGGGTCGATTTCCCCGTTGCATGGGGTAGGGCCGGAACAGCTGCGGATATCCAACCTCATGCGGCGAGTTGAGCACGGCGAGGTGGATGAAGTCATTATCGCTACTAATCCGACCGTGGAGGGCGAAGCCACGGCGACCTATCTTTCCGGGCAACTACGGCGGGCGGGGCTTAAGGTGACGCGGATTGCTATGGGCATTCCGGTCGGTAGCGACATCGAATATGCCGACGAGATTACGATGCTCAAGTCGATGGAGGGCCGGCGGGAATTGTGAAGTGGGGCTTTCCAAGATGTGCAAACCTTTGCACATCGGATATAACAGGCGAATCGCCGAGCTTCCTGGCACGGCCTTCCATCACAGTAAAGCATTCTATATCATTGTGTTATGCAACTTAGCTAACCAAGTGCGTGAAGTCGACCGTTGGCCTCAAAGTTGCACCTACGTCGACTAAGTGTTTCCTTCGTCTTCTCCGGACGTCGGTCAGCAATCTTTTTAGATCGCGCCGCGCGGTGATGTAACCGCATCGCAATGCGACGCTGTAAGGAGCCGGGCCAACCAGCCCGGTTTTCTTTTTCCAGCGAAAAGAGGCCGCAGATTTAGGGCGGATTCACGCGTACCCGGGCGTTGCATTCAATTGGAGGCAGCTTCGGTCTCCAGAAAGTAGTTTGGTTCTTCCTCGGCGGGAACTACGCCTTCTGGGAGGACGCCATGGTTGTACTCTGCCAAGCGATTCTTCCACTTCAAGAACTCGGTCAGGTTCCGGGGTTCGATGCGGATCTCCACGCGTCTGAGGCTGGCGAGCAGGAGATTCATCTCGTAGCGGAAACCGGTCGCGGTGCGAAGGTTTTTTGCCGCGGGGTGAAGCAATCTCATTTTTCGATTGTGCCATTCGAGCAGGCCCCAGCCAAGCGGCAGCTCATCGAGATGTATTAGAGTTGCCGGTGTGAGATAGAAGCGTTCGCAGCCCAGACCCAATTCCTGTTTGCTGCGAAAGGGCTTGTCACGGTCGGCAAGAAAGTCTGAGCGTGAGACCTTACATTCCACCAGCACGGAGTGGCAGGCCCGCTTCCATCCGATGGCGTCAGGCATTTCTCCGCTGAGGCAGGCTTGCTCGGAAAGAACCACTCCGCAACGGTAAGATCGCAGCCAGGCGACGGCTTTCTGGACTAATTGGGAGTGAGTCATAGAATGCTTCGGTTGTACTCGCTGGCGCGCGTTGACGGAAGTGACTCGAAAGCTTCTAGCTCCTAGCTCCTGGCCTCGCAGCCCTCAGCGGTTTTACCATCACCGGTCTGCGATAGACAGTTTCGAGGAGGTGCCGAGCGGCGGCAATGCTCTCGGCGGTGCGATCGCGCGAAGAGTAGCCTTGGGCAGCGATCTCGAGGAAGCCATTCTGCGCGTGGACTTTCAGGTTCTGAATACGACGATCGCGTTGTGAGTCAAAGGCGTTGGCCAAGCGTAGAATCCCGGCCAGTCTCAGTATGCTTTGGCTTTGTTCCGGCGTCAGCCCCGCTAGGGTTTGTTGCCCCGCTCGAGGCAGCGCGCCACGATGGTAGCGAGCGACGATGCCAACCCAGCGCATTTTGTCTCTGCTCCAACCCAAGGGAGGGGTCAGCCGCCGGATGAGCTTGTCTGTTGCCCTGTGATGCCCTCTTTCGTTCTTGGAGCGTCCGACGTCGTGCAGCAAAGCCGCTACTTGCAGGACGTCTCGCAGATCTTTGAGTACGGAATCCGCCGGTTGCCTGACTGGCAGTCCGTCATAAAGCTGAAGCGCCAAACGAGCTACGTGAAGCGAGTGTTTGAAGTCAGGATCGAGAAAAGAAGCCCACAACTTGAGACGGCTCAGGGCAGCGGATTCGATTTGTTTTCCGACGGGCAATCGGGCACGCCAGACGTGCCATAGCGAACTCTTACCCAACATTTTGCCCCGGTACTTTTCTATCCGGCGAGCACGTTCTTCAACGATCCTGGAATGCCACTTCGAACGCGACTCAGCGTCCGGAAAGGCGTTGACGTGGAGGGCAGTTGCCCAGAGCACATCAAGGTCGTGAACCTCGCCTAGCAAGTCTTGCAAATCCTTAAGGTCGTCGCTCCATGCCGCATGTTGTTCGGGTAGGAAGTTCTCCACGATGTAGCGGAAGCGCTTGATTCCGATGCGCAGTTGATGAAATGCGATCTGCGAGCGGTTGCGCAGCACGCAGTGATGCAACTGGTAAGCTTCCGTCCAACGCTCGAGTGCGAGATGCTTGAACAGGACACTTCCCGTCCGTATTCTGGCGGCGCGGCGAGGCAACGACGTGATCCATCGCTTCCACTGTTTACGATCGAACTCTTGCAAAGCGATCGCAGCTTGCTGTTTGAGTTGCGTTTCACGGCCGGCAAGGTACTGCAGAAGTGCGGAGAATACTTGGTCATCCGGATTGCCGAGCCTACCTACCCATTCCTCCATCACTTGTGCATCTCGCAACTCTCCTAGCTCACGGAAGAGTTGCCGGCCTGCTCTTTTCATCTCTTTCCATGCGGGATCGGGATCCATCACGCGAAGTCCATCAGCCATGGAGCGACATCGGCGCAGAGCGACTCGCAGATCGTGTACCGGATCCGCGCTGAATTCCACGCTCGCGCGGTCGCACTCCTCGATCACCCGCTCCATCCACAGAGCTAGACCAGCCTTCTTCTGGGGGTTTCTCACAGCGGCGGTAGCTGAAGATAGCGGCATCGGGGTCATTCGAGGGTGAAGGGTCACCGATCATTCTCGCTGTTGCAGCGAATTAATTCCAGTAATAACTCAGGCGAAAAATTGTGGCAGGTTGTTCAAAAGCAACCATGGCAAATCGTCGCTGGACCTGCACGATCTGCTGCCCTGCCCACTTGAGGCCAATTACCTCCGTAACATGCATCCTCCTACTTTGTGCATTAACCTTATACCGGAGTTTCAGGAGCCACGTATTTCAACCGCCGCCACATCCAAGAGAGAAGACCGGAACGCTTCAGCTCGCGCTTTTATCCATAGTCTGAACATCCTGGTGAAATACGTGCGGCTTTATGGATTTCAGCATAAGCGCACAGAGGGGCAATTCGAAATCACCTGGAACGAGTTGCAGCACGGCTTGCCCGACGGCGGCTTTCTCCTAGGAGTTTCTGAGAGCAGGCTGCTCCTGGACGGAGTGGCGCTGGAAACGGGACAGGCGGAACGCAGCTTTGCCCAACTCCTGACCGCAGCTGGTTTGGCCAGTATTCACTTCTCAAAGGGAGTCACGGTCGACGATTTTGCCCGCCTCATCAAAGCCTTCGCCGTGGGGGGATCGAAAGCCCAGGACGTCGTTCAGCAGATCAAAGATATATTCGGAGACAGCAAGACGTCTTCGATCCGGATTAATGAGGTCAAATTTGTAGCGGCCGATCCAGGATCGGCCGATGTCACGATTGCGGCCCAAATTGCCGCTCAGACCCTGGGCCCGGAATTCAAAGAGTGGCTGAACGATCCGCAGAAGTTGTTGCAACTCATCGCCGCTGCCGAGGGTTCACGCTCGGGCGGCGCAGGCGGCAGCGTACCCATTGGCAGTGTCCCGAATATCGGTAGCGCTGCACCAGTCGGGGTCAGCGAATCTGAAAGCGGTGGTGGCACGGGCGGTGGAACCTGGGCCGGAGGCGTTGTTCCGCTCCAGGAGGAAGAGGTTATTCAGGCGATCCGCCTGCTCACTAAATTCGGGGAAGTCGGTGCCGACCCGGGAGCCAAGACAGAATTGCTGCAGACCGAACTCACCCAGACTGATCCGAATACAAAGCTCAACCTGCAACAACTGCTGGAAAGCTTGGCAGCAAAGAATCCAACGGAAAAGAACGATACGCCTCTCTTGATGAAGGCGGCCGAACACATGGCAATTCGTTTCGCCATGGAGCGCTTCCAAAAAGGAGACATCAAGGTCAACGCAGTACACCAGATGCTGGAACATATGAGCCGGCAAATGGACACTTTACGGCAGATCCTTAAAGTCCACGAAGACAAAATGAGCAAGGCGGGGATTCTGGTCGAGTCCCATGCCGACATTCTCGACCGGATGTTTTGGGCGGAAGTCCCCGAGGCCGGCAAGAAAAGCGTGCTGCTCTCAAGCGAAGCCCCCTGCGTGCCCCCGCGAAATGTCCGTCAGTTCATTGAGGTTTTGCTGGAACGTGGAGACCAAGAGGGCGCCAGTGCTATCCTGCAGAATTATTCGAATTGCCTCACCGCCAAAGAAGCCGAGCCTCGTCGAAAGGCGGCCATCGGACTTAGCCAGTTGGCCGATCTCTTCGCCACCCCGGGCATCGATTTGATCGGCCCCATCGTTCACAAGATTGGTGAGGCTTTGGTCCGGGACTCCGATCCAGAGGTGCAGAGTCTGCTGAGCGCTGCCTTTGTCCGTTTGAGTTCTGAAGCGGGTAATCGTAAGCAGTTTGCCGCCCTTAGTGAGGTGTGCGTCGCAATTGAAGCTGTAGCCAAACAACGTCCTGCAATGGCCAACGAGTTGCGCCCGCGCATTGGTGTGGAGAATCGGCTGCCGGAATTCATCGAAGAGGCGCTGCGACTTCCGCAAGTTCCACCAGACCTCGTTCTCGTGCTTCGCCGCACTTCGCAAGCGGCCGTGGAACATCTGGCAGACCGTTTCTTCCGCTGCATGCGGCGGGAAGAGTGCGACCGGATGGTGGAAATCGTGACCGATCTTGGCCCCGCCGCGCTGCAACAAGCGCGAGAGATGCTGAGGGTGGGCGGAGTGCGCCAGGCCGCAGCCGTCGTCGGTCTGTTAAGCCGTCTCGACGTGCCGACCTTGCTCGAACTGTTACCCGTCCGTCTGCCGGAATGGAACCGCTTCTATCACGACATCGTTGTTCGTCAAATCGCTTACGGCGCGGCGCCCGACCGTGGACGCACCTTGCTGGAAATTCTGGAGCATTTGGACTCCATGGTCCTGCCCCAGGCGATCGATGAAATTGGCATGAGCGGCGACCGAACGACTGTACCGCCCCTGATGGTCATGGCAGAGGCGGGCGAAGCCCAGGGCCGATCCGCAATCATCCAGATCAAAGCTGTGGAGTCGTTAGGCAGACTGCGCGAACCCGAATCCATTCCGGTGCTGCGTGCTTTGCTTGAGACCAAGAAGATGTGGAAGTGGTCGAATCATCGCGAACTGCGAATCGCGGCTGCACAGGCCCTGGCAAAAATCGACCCGCGCTATGCTGCCCAGGTCATGTCGGACAGCGGCTTGGCGCCGGGCGAACTGGCGATTGCTCCGTTGGACGCGGCTCCAGCTTGCCCTTGGGTACGGCAGCGGCGTTACGAACGAATCGTCTTACGAAAGACCCTCTCTGCCATCATCAGCAGTTCCTGGGGAAAATCCAGCATTCTGCTTCGCGAGCTCAGTTTGGGCGGCGGAATGGGTACGAAGGAAGACAACCTCCGCGTCGGCTCGGAAGCAAATATCGATATTTCGACCGGCGTCCGCCACATTCGCGGGCAGGTCTTGTTGCGCCGTGCCCGGGTCAACGAGGTCGGATTTGAAATCGTGAACACCGACATGGAAAGCCGCCTGCGCCTGCGCGCTATCCTGATGGAGGCCGTAGAGCGCGCTCCCGAGATACGCGGAAGTGAGTGGCAGGGCGAGCGGAAACTTTAACCCTCACAAGAAAACAAAAAGCCCCGGCTTGTTTGGAGCCGGTGCTTTCACATTTTCGCAGAAGCTTCTACTTCACTTTGGCGAAGATGATGACCAGCGTGTACAGGGCCAGCGACTCGATCAGAGCCAGGCCCAGAATCAGCGCCAACTGAATACCGGGCCGCGCTGCGGGATTGCGAGCCAAACCTTCAGCCGCAGCCGCCGTCGCCTTCCCTTGCGCCAGAGCGCAAATGCCGGAAGCGAATGCCATGGAAAACCCAGCGGCGATCGCGACCCAATTGACTCCGCCGGACGCCGCTTCTCCGCCCTGCGCGAATACAGGAACGGCAAAGCACAACAACGACAGCACCATGAACAGATTGCTCAACTTACGCATTGTGATTCTCCTCGTGACTATGAATTACCGCCAGTGGGTGGTTGACGCCATACCTTGCAGACGCCCTCACGCTAAGCGGTGAACCGCTGAACATCAAAATACCCTACTGCTCGCGCGTAGAAACGTAGCTAGCTACACTTCTATAGCAAGAAAAAATGCGCGGCTTAGTGCTCTTCCGCCACGGCTCCAGCCAGATATACCGTCGTCAGCAGAACGAAGATATAGGTCTGCAGCAACGACACACCGATGTGCAATCCAAGAAACACAACCGGTATGCCAATTGGCACTAGAGAAAAGAAGACCAGCGTGACCATGTCGCCGGCGAACATGTTGGCGTAAAGACGGATGGTCAGCGACAGCACCCGGGCCAGATGGCTGATGAGTTCAATCGGAACCATCAGGGGTGCAAGCGCGGGCATAGGCCCAGCGAAATGCTTCAGGTAAGCGATTCCCGTGTGCTTGAATCCCTGAACCTGATAGTAGACAAACGCGCAAATCGCCAGCCCCAGCGGAACCACCGGAACTGCCGTTGGCGATTCAAATCCCGGGATTACGCCGATCAGGTTGCAAATCAGAATGAACAAACCGAGCGCCATTAGAAAGGGTGTAAAACCCTCGCTGTGGTGACCAATAATTTCGTGGCTCTGGCCCTGCACGAAGCCATGCGCGCCCTCGAAAATGTGCTGCAGTGCGCCCGGCTTGTCGACCGAAAGCTGCGACCGTACCAGGGCAAATATGACCACGAGAAAGATAAATGCCAGAAGCTCCATCGCCACCGAATTAGCAATGGGCGCATCCGGGTACTTGGGTTCAACGTGTAGCGTCCGCAGCAACCCAACGACTGGGCTGGCGAAAAGGCGATTCAACAATTCAGTAAACCAGAGTTGTTCGTGCATAGTACTGCTTCTAGCTCTCAGCTCCTAGCTTCTGTCTTGCTGCAAAAACGCTTTACTGGGGTGCTCAGAATCCGCGTGCCAAAGCCATATAAAGTTCGTAAACCGCTTCGCACGCAATGCCCCCTACGGGCAGAAACAGGCCCGCAAAGAGCCCATACAGACTCGCGGGAGAAACACTGAATATAGCATAGGCAGCCGCAGCCATCAAAAAATAGCGCACCAGGAATCGAAACACGATTCCGCCGCTAGATTGCTTGTATGCGGTTTGGGTTGCACGGTCGGCCAGGGCGCTCACGACCCGCTCCAGCCAATGGAAATTGAGGTAGGCGATAGCGCACCCGCAGGCAAATCCAAGAGCGATACGCCAGCCGAAGCGCAGCCATCCCGCCAGACTTAGAGCAATCGCCAAAACAACCATGAAATGCGGGATTCGCGTCAAGGCCGCGGAATAGAACGACTCCGCCCGGCTTTCCCGGTCTTCGCCCATGAATTCTCTTCAGTCAGAGGAAGTGACGGTTCGGATCAACTCTACGAAGCCGGCAATGATGCCGAGAATCAGCCCAACCAAATACAGCCACGTCGTATGCAGCCAATGATCGAACCCTAAGCCGATCAGCCATCCGGCCACAGTTGCAGCCGGAAAAACGAATGCCAACTGGCTATAGTTCGCCAGTTGCACGAATAGACTTTTCTTTCCGGGAGGGTCGTCGCCGGTGGGCATATGTCCCTCTTAACCCAGGTTCATCGACCAGGTCACAAGGCGTATGAATCGCTCAGGAAAGATCCCGATAACGACCGTAGCAAACGCAGTTACGCCCAGTGCCACCCTCATGGCGACACTGATGGGCAGTCTAGTTTTATCCAAAGCCTCGCTCATGAACATGGCATTTGCAATCCGCATGTAATAATAAAGCCCGAAAACCGCATAGAGCACAGCCAGGGACGCCAGAACGTAATGGCCGCTCTCCATCAGACTCAGGAAGATGAAGTACTTTCCGTAGAAGCCAGCCAGTGGCGGAATCCCGGCCAGTGACAGAAGAAAAATAAGCATCAGCACGGCTTCAGTCGGGGCCCGCGAGAAGAGTCCAGCAATGTCGTCAATCTCGTCGCCAATCACATTCCGCTGTCGCAGTGAAGTCACCACAGCGAAAGCGCCCAGGTTCATGAAGGTATAAACCAGCAGATATAGCAAAATACCTTTGAAGCCATCAAAGAAAGCGGGCGCAGGGAAATCCACCGAAGCCAGGGCGACCAATCCCAGCAGCATGTAGCCGACGTGCGCGATGGAAGAATAAGCCAGCAGCCGTTTGAGATTGTTCTGTGTGAGCGCAGCCAGATTCGCGCCGGTCATGGTGATGATTGAAACAAAAATCAAGAGCGGTACATAGACGATCCGCAACGGAAACAAGCCCCACAGCAAGATGCGCAGCAGCATCGCCCATGCCGCTGCTTTTACCGCTACCGACATGAATCCGGTAACGCTGGTGGGCGCGCCCTCGTAGGCGTCCGGCAGCCATTGGTGGAAAGGAATGGCGGCAATCTTGAAGAACAGGCCCGTCGCCGTGGTCAGCAGCGCAATCACCGCCACGGGACTGACATGGTTCCCGTTCTGCGCCATCTGTACTGTGAGCGCCTGCCTGATCCCGCCCAAGTCTGTAGTCCCGCTGAGGCCGTACAGGAGAGACAAGCCGTAAGCGAAGATTCCGGAGGAGAACGCGCCCAGCAACAAATATTTCAACGCTGCCTCATTGGACCGGCGATCTGTACGCAGGAATCCGACCAGCACGTAGGTAGAGATCGCCATCAACTCAAGACCAATGAAAATAAGCACAATGTCGAAGCCCGACGCCATACACATCATGCCAATAACGGAAAACAGAATCAGCGCGTAGAACTCGCCGTGGTTTTCATGCTCGATTTCGAGGTAGCGCGCCGACGTCAGGATGGTGATGGCTGCTCCCGCCAGAAACAGATAATAGAAATAAATAGAAAAGTGATCGAGCACCATGGAGTGCACGAACGCAACTTCGATTGAGCGGCCCACCTTGATGGCTTCGAATTGCGCGTACTGGATCTTCAACACTCCCGCGGCGGAAAAAAGCACGCCCATAAACGCCGTCACGGCGTTCGTCCACTTCCACTCCGCCGGAATCATCAAGTCAATTAACAGAATGCCCAGCGCGAATACGGTGAGCATGACGATCGGGAGCGACAGCAAATAGTCCGTGCCGGTGAAGTATTGTGATGGAATACCGGGCACTTATTTCTTCCCCTTTGCGACGCCCGAAGCAGATGGAACTGCGAGAGCAGCGGTTTCCGGTGTCCGCGGTTGGGCGGAGGCGTTAACGGCACCGACGATCCCGGGATAATCGGGACGAACCGTAAGCACTAGCTGGTTCACGGGTTTCTCGAGGATCTGGAAAAACGGCTTGGGATAAAGCCCGATCCAGAATGCGATAATCAGCAGCGGCGCGAAGGTAAGCACCTCGCGCGGCGTCAGGTCATGCAGTTTCTCATTCTTCGAATTGGTCACGGTTCCGAAGAATACTCGTTGGTATAGCCACAGCAAATAAGCTGCGGCAAGAATCACGCCCGGCACAGCCCACGCGGCCCACTTCCAATTCTCCATGAACGTGCCCTGCAGGATGGTGAACTCGCCGACGAAGCCGTTCAGCAGCGGCAGTCCCATGGACGACAAAAACATAATCATGGTGATGGTCGCGTAGAGCGGCATCACATTGGAGATGCCTCCGTATTCCGAAATCTCGCGCGTATGCCGCCGTTCGTAGAGGATGCCGACGATCAAGAATAGTGCGCCAGTCGAAATGCCGTGGTTGATCTGTTGCAGCACCGATCCGCTCAGGCCGGCTGGATTCAGGGCAAAGATGCCTAGCGTGCAGAAGCCCAGGTGGCTGACCGACGAGTAAGCCACCAGCTTCTTCATGTCCTTCTGCATCAGCGAGACCAGAGCGCCGTAGATGATTCCGATGATAGAGAGAAAAATCATCCAGAATCGCACTTTGGGATGCATCACTACATCGGGAAAGAAGGGGAGGGCAAATCGTATGAAGCCATAGGTTCCCATTTTCAGCAGAACTCCGGCCAGGATGACGGAGCCCGCGGTTGGCGCTTCCACGTGGGCATCCGGCAGCCAGGTGTGGAACGGGAACATCGGCACCTTGATTGCGAAAGCGACGAAAAATCCTATGAACAAGAGGATGGCAAACGTCGAACCGTACGCTGGATCATGGAAAATATGGGGCGCGGTCTTGTAAAGCGCCTGAATGCTGAACGTGTATTGTCCCGTCTGGCGGAAGTTGTAGAAATACAGGAACAAGACGGACAAGAGCATCAGCACCGAACCAAGCAACGTGTACAAGAAGAACTTAATCGCCGCATAAAGCTTGCGGGGCCCGCCCCAGATGCCGATCAGCAGGTACATCGGCACCAGCATGGCTTCCCAGAAAACAAAGAACAGGAAAAAGTCGAGCGCCATGAAGACGCCGAGCATTCCGGTCTGCAGCACCAGAAACCAGATGTAATATTCCTTCACGCGGTTCTCGATCGCGCTCCACGACGAAAGAATGGAAATCCATCCCAGTAGCGTGGTGAGCATGATCAGCAGAAACGAAATACCGTCAATGCCGAGCACGTATCCGGCGCCGATGGAGGGAATCCAGTTGTTGGGCGCGCCCTCCATGAACTTGAATCCAGGCTCAAAGCGCTGCGCCCAGAACCACGGCACCAGAGGGACCGAAACCAGCAGACCCGCCAGGGAGAAGAGGTTCGCGATCCAGCGGATGGCGTCCTTTTGCTCCTTCGGAACGAATATGAGCAGGAGAGCGCCGGCGAGCGGCGTGAACAAAATGATCGAGAGTATATGACTTTGCATTTTTGTCCATTACGCGAGCGACATCGCCCGCGCCACACCATCACTAATCACACAATCAGTCATCGCCAAGCGTAATAGGCGACAAATCCTACCAACCCCACCACCATCACGAGCGCATACCACTGCACCAAACCCCATTGCAACAGCCGTAGGGGGTATGACAACATACGTGACAAGACGGCGGGACCATTGACTAGCACACCGTCGATAATCCATTTGTCGAACCAACTGGAAACAGTACCGCTGGCCCGAGTGATCCATCCGCCGCCATTAACCAAGCCGTCGATTACATGTGAGTCGAACCATGAGGATGCTTCGCCCAAACCCATCACGCCCAGGCGTACATCTCCGACCTTGCGCCTGCCGGTGAAAGCGTAGTCGTAGCCTTCGTCAACGTAATACTTGTTATAGAGCACGTTGTACAGCGGCGGAGCCGCAGCGGCAATGGGCTCGATGTAATCTTTGTCCGCGTCGCGATACGCGCGCCACGCCAGGCCCCAACCGACTACCGCCGCTCCGACCGAAAGGAACATCAATCCGTATTCAATCGGGCTCGTATGTTCCTCTTCTTTTTCACCAGCGGCTAACTGGGCGGTCTTCCCTTCTTCCCGGAAGACCTTCGCTTCTCGGGCAAACACGGGATCCAGGAACTTTGCAAAATGGTCGGATCCGCCGATGCTGTGCGGCCACCCCAGCCATCCGGCGCCTATCGCGCAAATCGCAAGAATGATCAATGGCACCGTCATCGACTTCGGAGACTCATGAATGTGGTGTTCGACCTCATGACTCATGCGCGGGCGTCCATGAAAGGTCAGGAACATGAGCCGGAACATATAGAAAGCTGTCATGAGAGCGGTGATGAATCCAACCAGCCAGAGCAGGCGATAGGCACCGCCTTCGGAAGACCACGCCTGCCAGAGAATTTCGTCCTTCGAGAAAAATCCTGCAAACGGCGGGATGCCGGCAATCGCAAACGTCGCAATGAACATCGTCCAATGTGTGATGGGAATCCGCTGGTGCAGGTCGCCCATATTGCGCATGTCCTGCTCGCCGCTCATCGCGTGAATCACCGACCCCGACCCCAGGAATAAGAGCGCTTTAAAGAAGGCATGCGTAAAAACGTGAAAGACGCCCGCGGTAAATGCCCCCACGCCGAGGGCGAGGAACATGTATCCCAATTGCGAAACCGTCGAATATGCCAGCACGCGCTTGATGTCGTTCTGCACCAAGCCAATCGAAGCCGCAAAGATCGCGGTGAGCGCGCCGACGATCGCAACCGTCTTCATCGATGAAGGCGCCAGCACGAAAAGCGCATTCGACCGCGCCACCATATAGACGCCAGCCGTAACCATGGTCGCCGCGTGGATCAGCGCGGAGACAGGGGTTGGGCCTTCCATGGCATCAGGTAGCCAGATGTAGAGAGGAATTTGCGCAGACTTTCCGCAGGCGCCTATGAATAGGAGAAGTGTTGCTGCTGTAATTACCGGATCGCCAATCGCAAAATGGCCGCTGCGCGCCAAGTGGGTGACCTCGGTGAAGCGCAGCGATCCGAAGTACCAGGCGATGGTGAACATGCCTAACAGAAACCCAGCATCACCGATCCGATTAACGATGAATGCTTTATTCGCCGCAGTACTAGCAGAATGGCGATGGAAATAGAATCCAATCAGCAGATACGAGCAGAGGCCCACACCCTCCCAACCGACGAACATCAGGGCGTAGTTGTTCCCCAGAATCAACGTCAACATGGAGAACATAAACAGATTCAGGTATCCGAAAAATCGATAGTACCCGTGCTCATGCGCCATATAGCCGGTCGAGTAAATATGGATCAGAGCTCCGACCCCGGTTACGAAGAGCAGCCAGATCGCGGACAGTGGATCAAGCAAAAAACCCACGTCAGCCTGAAAGGAAGCTGGTCTCCCGTCGCGCATGACGTAGTTCATCTGGCCAGTGTCGGTCCCTAGCCAGGTATAGACAATGGTTTGGTAAGGCTTGCCGGGATTGTCGTGGGCATAATCCGTGTACTGCCAGACCGCACCGCACGCGAACAGGAACGCCAGAACAACGACCCCGACGCAAACGGCGTTGACCGTTGCCTTCTGGAGCTTGCGGCCAAAAAAGAACATCATCGCCGCGCCGCACCCGGGCAGCAGAGGAATTAGCCAAATGTGATCGAGAAAGAACATTAGAAATCAGCTCTTAACCGGTTAGCTCTTGGCCTTTGGATTCACGCACCATAGCCAAAGGCTAGGAGCGAATGGCCAAAAGCCGCCTTACCACTTCAATAAATCCACTTCGTCGACATTCACCGTTTCTTTATTGCGGAAGAATGCGATCAGGATTCCCAGTCCCACCGCCGCTTCCGCCGCCGCATCCGTGATGACGAAAATCGCAAATACTTGTCCATGCAATCCCCATAGCCGGGAAAATGCCACCAGATTCAGGTTGACTGCATTCAGAATCAACTCGATCGACATCAAAACGATGACCACGTTTCGGCGGGTCAGCACGCCAATCACCCCCAGAATGAACAGGGCCGCAGCGGTCACGAGATAATGAAGAGTCCCGATTGGAGCCATAATCACGCGCAGTAGAAACGTAGCTAGCTACGTTTCTACAAGAACGACTAAATTCTTTTCTTCGCCATTACCACCGCGCCGATGATCGCGACCAGCAAGAGCAACGACGCAATCTCAAACGCGAACATGTATTGACCATAAAGCATCACGCCAATCTGTTGGGTATTGTTGTTCTCGAGCGGCTGTGCAATATGGTAAGGAAACAAATTCTTGCCCTTCACGTACACCATCACGAACAGCGCACCCAATGCACTTGCAGCTGCAAGTCCAACCAACCATTGCTTGTTGAACTGTTCTTCTTTTTGCGACCGTTCGATGTTCACCAGCATGATCACAAACAGGAACAGCACCATGATGCCGCCCGCATAAAGAATGATCTGGACGCCGGCGACGAACGGTGCGTAGAGCATCAAATACAGTCCGGCTTGGGCGAGCAGGCCAAAAATCAGAGCCAGTGCGGAATGTACCGGATTCTTCTGAGTAATGACGAAAATTCCGCTCAGCAACGTAAGCCCGGACAAGAAATAGAAAAAGAAAGTTGTCGCTACGGGCTCCATGCCGGGTTGGACAAATTGCTGCATGCTAAAGCACGACTCCCAAAATGGCTGTCAAAATCAGCACCCCAATTCCGATCGGCAACAGCACCTTCCATCCCACTCTCATCAGTTGATCGAAGCGGTAGCGCGGGAACGTGGCGCGGTACCAAATATACAGATACATAAAGCCTGCCACCTTGGCTACGAACCAGAAGATGTCCTGAATGCGATCACGGACTGGCGGCGCAAACAAAATCAACCCGATCAAGCCCAGTACCGCGCCGAATCCAGCGAGGCCAATGGTCTGCACCCGAAAGTACGGATGCTTCGGCATGCGTCGAACGCCGACGAAGGCAATGGCTGCAAGCCCCAGGAACGTCAATCCAGGGAACAGCGAAAACACAAGGTCCCAAGTCTCACCCGTCAGCGTGTTCGGAAAAGGCCGGTACCACCCGCCGAGCCACAAGGTCACCGCGATCGAAGATACTGCGATCATCGCCGCGTACTCGCCGAGCATGAACAACGACCAGCGCAAGCCACTGTATTCAGTGTGGAAGCCGGCAGTTAATTCCGACTCCGCTTCTGGCAGATCAAAGGGCGCTCGATTAGTTTCCGCGACCATGGCAATCGCGAAGATGCCGAATGCAATGAAGCCCAGCGGAAAGAACTTGAATAGGAACCAAACATGCTGCTCCTGCTGTGCTTGGACGATGCCAATCATGCTCAGCGTCCCCGTTCCCGATGATGCAACAGCGACTCCATAAGGCCCGAGTCCGTGCAGGCTCGTCATGAGAATGGCAGAGACAACGGCCAACCCCATCGCAACTTCGTAAGAGACCATCTGGGCGCTGGAGCGGAGCGCTCCGATGAGCGGGTAATGAGAATTCGAGGCCCAGCCCGCCATGACAACACCCAGAACGCTCAGCGAGGAGACACCCAGCATAAACAGGATGCCAATATTCAGGTCGGTAATCGCGTGAGTGGGCCCAAAGGGAACGACAATGTAGACAGCAAAGGAAGCGCACAGAATGATTAGCGGCGCAATCCAGAAGACAAACTTGTCGGCTTCCGACGGGATAATGTCTTCCTTAGTCATCAGCTTGATGGCATCGGCGATCGGCTGCAACAGGCCGTGCGGACCCACCCGCATGGGGCCAAGGCGAATCTGAAAGTGCGCCAGAGCTTTGCGCTCCAGCCAGTTCATCGCCATCACCGCAACCGAGATCCCGCCAAAGACCACCAGGATGTATACGAGGGCCCAAAACATGTTGCCCGCCTGCCCTGGGGTCGTATTGCTGCTGAGATAGGAAGTGATGTAGTTGAGCATCAGCGGTCAACCTCGCCCAGCACAATATCGAGCGTGCCGATGACCGCGATAACATCTGCTACGAGAGCTCCGCGCACCATGACGTCCAACGCCTGCAAATTCACGAATGACGGGGGACGCACGCGCACCCGATAAGGCTGGGTAGATCCGTCGCTCACGATGAAATACCCTAACTCACCCTTCGGCGCCTCGATCGAGTGATAAACCTCGCCGACCGGTGGCTTCATCACCTTGGGAACCTTCGCCATAATCGGGCCTTCGGGAATCCTCTCGACCGCCTGCCGGATGATGCGTAGCGACTGCCGCATCTCCTCCATGCGCACCGTGTACCGATCGTAGGTGTCGCCGTTCGCGCCGATGGGAATTTCGAAGTCAAAGTCAGAGTAGGCAGCATAGGGCTGCGCTTTGCGCAAATCCCATTTCACACCGCTGGCACGCAAAACGGGCCCGGTAACGCCCAGCGCAATGGCGTCCGCGCGAGAGATTACACCAACGTTTTTTGTTCTCTCCAGCCAGATGCGGTTCGTGGTCAGCAATTCCTCATATTCGTCAATCTTGGGAGGAACGAAGTCAAGGAACTTGATCACGTCGCGCTCAAAGCCCTCATAAGTCTCATACTGGCAGCCGCCGATGCGGAAGGCATGCGTGGTCAGCCGGGCTCCGCAATACTTCTCAAAAATCTTGAGAATCTCCTCCCGGTCGCGGAAGGTATAGAAGAGCGGAGTCATGGCTCCGATGTCGAGGGCGTGTGTGCCCAGCCACAGCTGATGGCTGGCCAGCCGATTGAGTTCGGTGAGAATTACCCGAATGTATTTCGCCCGCGGCGGTGCCTCAATGTTGAGCAGCTTTTCTACCGCCTCGCAGTAACCCAGCCCGTTCGAGACCGCAGCCACGTAATCCATACGGTCGACGTACGGGTTGAACATGGTATAGGTGCGGTTTTCAGCAATCTTCTCCACCCCGCGATGCAAGTAGCCAATCACGCACTCGGTACCTAGAACCTTCTCACCATCCAGCTTGAGAATTACGCGCAGCACTCCGTGCGTCGCAGGATGCTGCGGTCCCATGTTGATGATGAGCTCATTACTATCCAGAAACGTCTTATCCGGCTGATCAAGTTCCAGGTGGGAGAGGAATCTTGTAGAGTCGGCCGTCTTAGGATCAGGCGTGTTCGCTTCAGTGAGAGTCCGGTCGGTCATGGTTATTGGCCGCTCTCGATCCCCAGGTTGGCCTGCACCCATTCCTGATCCTGTTGAATGATGCCGTAGTCTTTGCGAAGCGGATAACCCTTCCACCCGTCGGGTAGCAGGATGCGCTTCAAATCCGGATGCCCGTCAAAGCGGATGCCGAACATGTCGAACACTTCGCGCTCCAGCCAATTCGCGGTCGCCCACATCGACACTGCGCTAGGCACGCTATCGCCGTCTGCGATCATCGTTTTCACGCGAATGCGTTCGTTTCGCGGGAACGAATACAAAATCCAAACCACATCAAATTGCTTTTCCCGCTCAGGGTAGTGCACCGCGGTGACATCCACGCAATAGTCGAACTGCTCCCGATCACGCAGAATCTGCAGCAGCTCGGAAACAATGGAAGGGTCAACGATCATGTAGTTCTGGCCGAGGTAACTGTTCGCCTCACGAATGCCGGAACCGTATTGGCCCTTGAGTTCGGCCACCATCACCGAATCCCATGGAATGGGAACCGGACCAGCTGGTTTCGCCGGTGCAGCCGTCGCTTTCGGCTCGCCGCCCGCAGGCGGAGTGGGCGATTTGGTTTCCTCGGGCATAGCTACAAAAGCACAGACCTCCGGCGCAGCAACAGGTTCGAAGAACGTTAACTTCTAACAGCTTGCGGATACCGTGTCAACGACGGTCATCACTTATTCGAACTCGAGGTCAGGACCGGTGAGCTGCTGCCTGATGCCCCTCGATCAAGTCACGAATCCGCTGCGCGTCAGCCTTGCGATGCCCACGACTGGTGATCGGATCGGTGCCACCAGTCGACTCGATACATATCTCGGACCATACAATCCCTGTTGAAATCCGGACCGACGCCACCTGCGCAATGGCGATGCTCTCCTCGTTGCTGCCGAAAAAGCGCGGCTTCACCTTGCTCACGTGCAACGAATTCACCACGATGCGAACGGGAAAAAGCAAATTTCCTTTAGTCCAGCGGCTGGCCACAAAAGTCTCACTATCAGGGATCGGATTAGTCATAAGCGCAAACGGTTGGCGGAAGTTCTTTGCCGAGCAACAAACGTCTCAGGCTAAATGCCGAGCGCTGATCTTCTACACCCACTCCAGCGCCCCTTTTCCCCAGATCCAGATGTAGCCGACAATCAGGATGCCAAGGAAGATAAGCATCTCGATCAACCCGAACGTGCCCAGCGCCTTGAACTTCACCGCCCACGGGAACAGAAAAATGGTCTCCACGTCGAAGACCACGAACAGGATGGCAATAATGTAATAGCGAACGGTGTAACGTCCTCGTGCGCTGTCAATCGGATCAATGCCGCATTCGTACGGCATCAACTTCGTGCGGTTGGGATTGTCGGGCCGAACCAGTTTGGCTGCCAGTAGAGTGATCGGAATCAATACCCCTACGACGGCGATAAAGATAAAGAGCGGAACGTAGTTTTGCGGCATCGGTCCTCAGCTTCCCGCATCAATTGAAAATGATAAAGCAGTTTATAGTACCGCCGGAAACCGCTGGCTTCAAGGACTCTCGGAATCGCCTTGTTTATAATCGATCTTCTATCTTAGCGAATCAAAGGAACCCATTGGCCCTCGACGAGAACATTTACAAGCTGCGACTGGAAAAACTGAAGCAGATTGAAGCGCTGGGCCAGCAGGCCTATCCCACCAAGTACGAATTCACACACACGATTCCCGCGATTCTCTCGGGCTACTCGAAAAAGTCTGCTGAGGAACTCGATGGCTCGAGAGTTAACGTCAAGGTCGCGGGACGCATCATGGCCATCCGCCTGATGGGCAAAGCCGGGTTCGCGCACCTGCAGCAAACTGGGCAGAAGTTACAGATTTATGTAAAAAAAGATGCAGTCGGCGAAAAGGGTTTCGAACTTTACAAACTCCTCGATCTCGGAGATCACATCGGGGTTAGCGGGTATTTATTTCGCACTCGCACCGGCGAACTCAGCATCCACGTCGAAGAGATTACATTTCTATCCAAAGACCTCCTGCCGCTGCCGGAAAAGTGGCATGGACTGACTGACGTTGAATTACGCTACCGGCAGCGTTACGTCGATCTGGTCATGAATCCGGAAGTCCGCCAGGTATTTCTGAAGCGCAGCAAGCTGGTCCAGTCCATGCGGCGCTTCCTCGACTCGCACGACTTCATCGAGGTCGAAACGCCGATGATGCAGCAGATCGCCGGCGGCGCAGTCGCTAAGCCGTTTGTGACCCATCACAACACGCTCGACATGGATTTGTACCTGCGCATCGCGCCAGAGCTTTATCTGAAGCGGCTGACCGTCGGCGGATTCGATCGGGTGTACGAAATTAACCGCAACTTCCGCAACGAAGGCCTGGGATGGCGCTGGAACCCCGAATTTACCATGCTCGAGTTCTACCAGGCTTATACCAACTATCGCGGTGTGATGGATCTCACCCAGCAGTTGATTGAGCAAGCGGCGATTGATGTAAATGGCACCACAAAATCCAAATGGGGCGAGCACGAGATCGATTGGGCAGCGTCAAACTGGCGGCGCATGACCATGCGCGAAGCGATTATTCACTACTGGCCCCAGAGTGCCCAGCTTAAACCGACGGAATCACATTTCTTATACCAGAATTCTATGATTGCGCTTCTGGAGGCGGCCGAAGACGACACTCCCACAGGGACCGAGAATATGTTGCTGGGAGCATTTGGTCGCATCCGTGTTGGCCTGCAGCAAGGCGGGACGTTGGGAAAGGGGATCGCGGAGCTTTTTGAGGTCGTCGCCGAAGAACATCTCACGCAGCCCACAATCATTTACGAATTCCCTACTGCCGTCTCGCCGCTTTCCAAACAAAAAGCCGACGAGCCGGACTGGACCGAGCGCTGGGAGATCTTCGCCGGAAAAATGGAAATCGCCAACGGCTTCAGCGAACTCAATGACCCCGAGGACCAGCGACGCCGTTTTGAACAGCAACTCCAGGAACGCGTACGCGGCGACGAAGAGGCTCACCAGATGGACGAGGACTACATTCGAGCACTCTCGTACGGTATGCCGCCAGCCGGTGGAGTGGGCGTGGGCGTAGACCGGCTCGCAATGTTACTGACTGATTCCCACAACATCCGCGATGTCATTCTGTTCCCGCTGCTGAGGCCAGAAAAAGCGTCCAGCCTCGAGGATGCAAAAGAATAACTGATGAAATCAGACTACTAGCGCGGCTGCTTTCCTCCGAACCTCCGCCGCAA
>Ga0210402_10001867_pt1 | contig 21148 bp, 27 predicted proteins | sample IncBWC7MmetaG_FD_161055 | JGI IMG/M metagenome (GOLD analysis project Ga0210402, IMG submission 161055) | Forest soil microbial communities from Barre Woods Harvard Forest LTER site, Petersham, Massachusetts, United States - Inc-BW-C-7-M | ecosystem: Environmental > Terrestrial > Soil >... | reverse complement strand
AAGGTTTCATCCAGATGAGCGAGGTCAGACCATTGCCATGAACACCCATCATGATCTAAACACACACACACACATTCAGGGTAAGTACCTGCAATGAATATTAATGAAAGATCGCTGACAGTTGTTCTTGCAGCCAATTGCAACTGTTGTATCCGAGAAAGCTTGTCCATGCTAACAACATTAACTTCATACCCGTAATTATCCCTCAGCTTATACAGCTCCCGGACCAACTTCTCGTGGTCCGCCTGTATCAGCATACGTCGGCCCCAACTCTGACGGGAGATATACGTGATCACAGGATTGGTTGTCGTACCACCCCCTACGTCGGCTTTCAGCCCAGTGAATTGGATGGCGTTGTTCCGGATCGTCATCCACCAATTGACACTCCCGGGTAACGCATAGGGGACTGATGCTGTGCGTTGGTAGCGAGCGTAGTTGTATGCGAGCATGGAAGCGGAGCGATCGGCGATCACGACACGGTCGAAGACAAAGGGACGGGCCATCTCTGCACGGTCTCGCCAGTCGTCAATGAATTCCATTGTTATCGAAGGGAACGAACTTCGCACGACCCATTGATCCATTGCCGCGTAGTCCCGCCAGTGGTAGCCATCTAAGTGATTGAACAATAAACGGCGGGGCGGCGGGAGTATAGTGCTTCCGTTGGATGAGATGGACGTGTCGAGAGTAGAGTAGGTGCGCCAGAATCCGAACCATAGCTCAGCCGACCAATGGTAATAATGTGTGATGCTGTGTGGTAAGCGGTAAATATATTGAAGAGATAGGCGGGCCTGAAACGCCTTTCACGTACAATTGAGGAGGGTCATTGACCAACCACTGGATGAAAGGTCAGACTGGGGAAATAATGGAACCATTTTACACACCGTTACGCCGTCCATTATTTGTGCTCCAGTCCCAAAGAGATACTTTGCCTCCTTCGTGCTGATGACTCGGATCTCCTTGTCAGAGGGGAGACGCGATGCTTCCGCTAGAAGTCCGGGTTCGATTGGAATGGCTTTAGAGTACATGAACTTCACATCTGGGGTTTTTTCAGGCTCGTCGGTAACCACAAAAACGGTTCCGTTGAGAATGTAGAGCTTATCGAAAATGGTCCAACCTATGATAGAGTTCGTGGTATTGGAAAAGGAAGCCATTCCTCAGGTCAATCTTCGAACTCACCAGGAACATGGGCAAGAATTCTAGTCGATGGGACATGGGATGATCCCCAAGACAGCCGGGTGTCCAGATTTCGTGGAATTTGTGTCTCAAGATCGGGATGTACAATAGAGGAATGATTTTTCTCATCAGGTGTCCAATCTAATGTTGGAGGGACATCGGTCAAGTAGGTCTTGGCCCGGGATAGTATCAGTACGCAGGCCAAAAGGAGGGTAACAAGAGCAATTTCTCTTTTAGTGGGGGTCGGTGCGGCCATTAATACCGCGACGACAGGCGCAAAAGGAATACTCCAGTATAGTGTGACGACCGTGTTACTTGATGTTTATTGCCATTTTCAGATTTGATGTCGTACGTAAATGTTTCCGTCGTCACAGCATCTAACAAAATTAGGTAAGTCAAAGAAGTTTTGCGGTAGGATTTATATATATATTTGCCCGCAAGTGTGATATCCATGTTCTGCTCACTTTGCACTTTGAAAGGAAATCATAAGGGTAAGCATTGGCATTTGAACAATTTTAATGTTAGGCTTACTTCAGTGACCAATAAGCAATAAATGGTCGCCGCTAGCGCCGACTCTGACCTTGCTTGGTTTAGAGAGTCAGTTACATATGATGACATCCATTTTACATAATCATTGTGTCTAAAGAGTGACATTCACATTCCAAAGATCCAAGACCCTAACAACCCACACAGTGGGAGTATCTAATGTTATCCATCAGGTTGCTCACTTTGTCACCAGCCAAGGCCAAGAACAACACAAGATATGTGTTGAATGAGATCCCTGGAACATGCAAGTCTTCCAACACCCTCCAGGGCTTAAACAGGGCCAGAAGAGAAGCACAGTAGGTTCTTCATCTCTCTCTTGCTGGGGTGACCAACAACCTATCCATCACAATGTGGCACTGCCACCCACCATCATGACATCATTGACCAAGCAGCAGACTTCTCCATCTCATGATGTCCCAGAGAAAAGTCCCAAAGGCTGATGTCTGCCCATTCATCTGCCCAAGTCACATGTGCCACAGTCGAGAACTTCAACACATATGTTACACTCTCAAGGAGTTGAGGGCGAGACACCATCAGGCTGTTGCCAGACTTTTGATGGGAAATCATCACAAAACACCTGTCCAAAGAACTGCAAGAAGAAGATGAACAGGAAAAACTAACATCAGCAACAAAGAGCAAGTTTGAACAGGGTGGATTCACCTATCACTGACACCAACCGACCACTTGTTTGATTGTGCACACTGACCTGCCGACACATCAACTTGTACTGGTCCTAGACTGTACGAAGGCCATGAGGAGTGAATGGAATATCATCAAACTCAAACTAGCTTAGTCTATTGGACTTGTGTAAACATATTTTAAACATGACCAGTCGACTTATGTATGTGCACCAGAACAATTACATATAAGCAACTCTCAGCTGGCTGAAGCCCAACTGCAAGTCCTAAATATATTGACGTGTCAAGACCCACTAAAAACCTACAGAGACTTTATGGTCCAACAATGTGGTTGTGGGAACATACCTGTAGATATGTGATTGGGTTTTGCTGTGCAGTGGATGAGAAAGGGGTCTCGGTCTGAGTCAGCATTGTAGGAACCAAACTTGTGACATGGGTGGGCAGCTGGTTGGCCTGGGGTAATTTGGGAGAGATGACACAGGTTGGAGGCTCAGTTGTTATTCCAGAAATGGATCTCCTTAGATTCTCATGACAGGTGTTGATACTGCCTGCCAATGTGTGGCCACTACAATGGGGAGTGAATATTGAATGAGTGCTGGCACAATGAACAACAGAACAAAGGAGAACATGTGCAGAAACACAGTAAATGCTCAAAACCACACAGGTAGGAGTGGACCTAACAACACAGCATTGATGCAGAGTTGTCAGTATGTTGCCACTGCCACAACCAGGAGTGAATAATGAAAACAAAACAAAGTGAATAACATGTATCAGTGGTTGCAAAATCAATCAATCAATCAAGGCCCGCAAATGCTCACACATATAAACAGCACCTATGTGGAAGAGGTACCAAACATTTTGTTGCCACTGGGCGAAATGGGCAACCAGGATTTGATGGCATGAAGCAATAAGATCTGCACGTGTACTGGTGGTCAAGCCTTATGATGGATTGATTGGTGTCAATGGAAACCAAATAAGAGCACAACTAGGAACAATGAGAAGTAGGATTCCAGAAGAAGACATGTGTAGCAGGGCTCATGCAAAAATGATGCAGTTGCATATACTGGTATTAATTAGTCAACATACAGAACAAAGGTGAGCATTGTTGCCAGAGGGACCAAACAAGGATTGTACCCTGCAAAAATGGTGAGATTGTACAGGTGCTGGTGGTCAGGATGTGAGAATGTCTGTCATGGAGAGGAAGCAGATGGACATAGAGAGCATACTGAAGTGTACAGTTGCAGAATTGCAGATACGTTGCCATTACGGGTGATCATGAGTAAGAGCACAGTGGGGGCAACAATGAGAGTGCAACATGTCACTCCTGTCATGACAGGGAGTGTTTTGAGATAACCACTACCAGAGGGGATATTTTTACTCACCTAGTAAGGCAGTCCCCTTCATCATTGATAAGACTCAGTGTTTTTTTTCGTGCAGCATCTTCTTGTGACAAATTTTTCTGGATATATCCACACTCTCAGCAACAAGAAAGTCGTATTGTTCCCTTCATTGTGACTCAGCAGGCAAAGTGGCTTTGGGTGCAATAACTGGAAGGGAGTGTGTGATGTCAACACAAGAATGGCTGACAATTTGGTATTATTTGTTTCTGGCAGGCCAAAGCAGTTACAAGCTATTCTATAACCAGGGGTGGCTGACTATTTGGCACTATTTGTTTTTGGCAGGCCAAAACAGTTTATGACCTATTCCCCCACCAGGTGGCTGACTATTTGGTACTATTTGTTTCTGGCAGGCCTGAGCAGTTATGACCTATTCCACCAACACCAGAGTGGCTGATTATTTGGCATTACGTATTTTTGGCAGGTCACATGATGAATTGTGGGGGGGTGAAGGGACTCTTGCAAGCAAGGTGACAAGGCCTGCTCTATATCTAGAGTGGCATTGTTAAGTAATTGAAAAAAGGGATGTCACAAATGATGGTAATGTTTGACTACAAATTTGGACAGCCATATACATATAATATCTCTACCAAGCATTCAGGCTGTCAAAATCTGACACCTGGTCGGAATTACCTTGCTTGTCAAGGTCTCTGGAAACCCATAATTGCGTGGGAATGTTCAGTGTGCCAAACAGTGTCCAAATAAACATGCCTTGTGTGAGCTATTGGTAAAACACCCATAAACTGCTGTTCAAGTTGGCTGGATCTAACATTACACTGTCAGCTCCCACTGACCTTCTTACCTGCAAAAACAATCCTGGCCCTCTCAGTTCTTTTATGGACAACCCTATTCCAACCCAGTAGTACTACTTGTCTAGCATCAGCTTGCCAACCCTCCCATTGTGAGTTGTCTTACTAATATTCCATGGCATTATCGCGAGAGCCCTGACATCATAAATTACCATGTTTCTATGTTTTCCACTGGAACTTTCAGGTATGCTATAGATCATGTAATCACATTATCTACGTCAATAAAAAATTGTATTTGCTACTCAAGCAAAAAAATCATGAGGCACCAGGCACTCTGAGTAGGTTCCTTGATGTATGGAATCATGTTCACATTAGGCCATTCTTGTGTTCGTAAAAGTCACCAACTTTTTAGCTGTGAATTTGCCAAACTCGCAGGGATGGTTCTGTGGGGAAGGATTTCCTGATATTCATGACAGTCTCACTGTATTTTTCCAGCCATTATCTGGGAAATGCAAGCCATTCTGAAAGGGGTATCATTTTATTCAGTGGATCAATTGTCCTTCTCATGATGTAGAACTTTGATGGGATAGTAAAGCTTCCTGCCAATCACAAATGTTTTTACTAAGTTAGGCACTGGCTCCCAATAAGCTTAAGACCTTGAGGCTGCAAGTGTGTGTCACATCTCTTCACGAAAATGAGTCCTTCATCCTTGAGCTTGAGGTTCCACCAGGTGTTATTACATGGGTACACAGCAGGTTCAACTTGAAAAGGTTTGCGGCCTCAACTCAATGGCAACTTATGTCCATTACTTGACCAAAGTTCAAGTTGGAGGATTCATAGTAGGATACTAGTATTTGACACAGTGAGCCATCATACACAATCAATCTCCCTGGAAGGGTGGCTGCAAACCCTCAACAAATATTGTATACCTTCCAAGAAGGTCTCAGAGGCCCTCTGGCATGGCCATGTATGTGTGCTGCTGAGGAGAAAAGTTAAAATCACACTTTAGTATGTCTGATTCTTGATTGATACCAGAGGAACAGACACTCCAAAACAAGGGGTAAGCATCAGTAAATTCCGGCACACAATGTAGGGAGGGGGGGGTCCCGAGATGACCTTGAGTGCCAAAAAAAATTACACCATTACAGAGCCTATCCTATGTCATTGGGACTTAGAATATGGTGATTTTTACTCTCCAGAATGGTAGGAGAAACTTCAAATCATTTTGTTGACACTCCAGCAACACCTTAGCCCGATTTGGCAACGAGTCACGTGACTTTATATTGTACTATTGTGAACCTGTGAGCCGAGGTGGTTGCATGGGAACCTCTAGTCACCTTGAGGTGGTCCAATTTTATCTTAAACAGTAACTGGCTGGAAAGGATGTAACTTTGAAGTCATGTTTATGTTGAGAATTGAGATGCTCAATTAAGTAACAATAGTTAAACAACTCAAGGCAAGCAGTGAGGTGAGTTTCACTTCAAAGTACCTTTGGCACCACTACATGAATGGGGGTTTTCAACCAAATTTAGACACAAAATTCTATGTTTTGCAGATGAACTACACTGACCAGTAGGTGCGCTACAGCCTACTTTGTAAATTCTATTTAATACAGCTACATTCTAGTACCATATGTCTGATGAGATGTCAGGTATGGTCTTTAAACCAGTGGGTGTGACTCTGCAAATGAAAGCAAACAGTTTGACACTGATTTCACGGTGGCTGGGGTAAAATGTAACATAGAAGGGTGATTAGGGTCTTGCTTAATTTGGTAATGATTTCTGAAATAGGCAGGAGGGGGGGGCTTTCTGAGGCCTTAAACGCAAAAAACAACATCATGTATCTGAGTTTTTTTTGCATACCCCTTGCTCCGAAAGGTCCAGGAGTGCACCATCTACATATTGTAGGCACCTGCCTTTTGGTTCAGGGCAGCAGGGTGTATATTCACTGGAATACTTGGAGAATACAACTTTCATGTATTGATACCAAGATATGAATTGGGTAAGTGTGGTATGTGTACAGGAGCCTGCAGGATGGTTCCAAAATCAATTTGGGAAGGTTCCGAAGAAGATTTGGGAAGCTGTATTTGGGTTTGGTTGGGACACTGCGAGTTTAGGGAGACATGTGATGTGTTCCGAGGTGAAGTCCCCTCAATCTACCAAAACAATTTTCCATGAAAGCCAGAGAGGGTGCATGAGAACGGAAGTGGAGAACTATCATATTTTAGCTTGAATTGTACTGAATCAGGATTTATGAGGGAAGGTCCTTGCGCGGCTTGGCCTTTTAGGTCATTACCATCATTTATCTCCAGCACAAGAAGGGGGCCTGAAAGGTCAAACATAATAGAGGATTCTCCTGCCAGAGGTGGGTTTTTACACCCACTATTCATTTGTTTTATGCTCAACTTACTCAATTTCTTTAATTCTTTACTTTGATATGTTTGAAATCTTCCTGGGCTCATCATTGAGTAGAAGTAGTACCTATGTTCAATTTGAATAATTATGAAAGTTACACTGATCTCATTTGCCCCAAACTTCATGTTAGTTACAACAAGCAAGGTTTGTGCCAATGGCAGTTGGCCCTTCCCGAGTTGTAAATTCCAAACCCCAACAAAGCAACTGTCAAAAACAGACATGTATGATAAACTGTAAACTTTGAACACCAAGCCAAGCAATAGTCACAATTCAACACTTGGTGTGAGTTGTAAAGTTCAGACACCTCCAAAATGAAGAGTCAAAATGCGACACTGGCATAGAGGGCCATAAAAAACCGACATTTGGGGCCAGCTGTAAAATTTGAACACCAACAAAATGAAAGAAAAGTCAAAACTTGACATTGTGTGCAAGTCATAATATCTGGACTCCAAGCACACCAACTGCTAAAAACTGACATTTGGGGCCAGCTGCAGATTTTGAACATCAACAAAATGAAAAGTCCAAACTTGACACTTGGGTGTCAAGTTGTAAAATCTGGACTCCAGCATAGAAGACCATAAAAAACCAACATTTGGAGCCAGCTGTAAATTTTGAACACCAACAAAATGAAAAGTCAAATTTGACACTTGTCACAAGGTGTAAAATCTGGACACCAATGGTAGGGACCATCAAAAACGGACATTTCACACCAGTTGTAAGTTTCAAACACCACCAAAATAAAGAGTCAAAAAGCAACATTTTGTGTGAGTTGTAAAATTGTGCAAGTGAATATGGAACATCAAATTAAGACACTTCAGGATATAAGAACAGGAATTGGGTGCACATCAGATCCAGAACCCTACAAAAAAGCCCCATGTGATGGTGCAGCAGACTCACTTTATGCAATGCCTTTGGCATTGATTGGGGCATTCCCAGCTGCATTTTGATGAGGGACAGGCACTGCTAGTACTAGTATTCACCTGGTCAGACATGCTGATGTGCAATATCAACGGAAAAGTGCCCACCTTGTGTCCTTAAATCCTAGTACTGTTTCAACTTCTCCTTCAGGCTCTGTTGGTAATCTAGTCATGGTGGATTGCAAAATAGGTCACTCTTGAGCTTCAACAGATGACAGCAACTGACCTTTCTGGAAACAGCTTGGTTTGACTTGCTGAAGGCAAGAAAGAGCTTTTCAGTCTCCTCAATGAGGTTTGCATAATCAGGTGGGCCAAGATCCATTGACTGAGAAAGGGGCTGTGGTTTTGGACTTTGAGTTGTGCAGTGGTGGTGGGTGGCAAAGATAAGGGGGGGTTCAAAATTGGGGCCTTCACCGCCAGGCAACAGTACCTGTAATTTTCAGATGGTTCATCTCAACAATAGTGAGTGGTTGATATTGAGCAGATGCAAATGCCATCAATCATGATCCCATTGGGCTGACTTTAACTGAACCAATTTTGATGTGCCATCACTTGCAATGTGGCTGATCTTACAGTTCAGGCAGTTCACAGCTTGGGATGCTAAATTTGACAGCTTGCACTGGCAGATAGGGCCCTAAATCTGGACCACTATGTTCCTGTGTAACAAATTTGCCAATATGGCTCTATTATATAGCTAGTCTACTAGTTACTCAGTAGTTTGAATAAATAGTGATGCATGTAAGAGTAAAATGCTGAGAAGAATTAGAGCAAAACTAAACCAAAAGTCAAAGTCAGATAGAGAATTGCAAAGGGTCAGTGGGATAACAATCTGCACCATCTGTTGAGAAACAAAGGACCTTAAATTCCATGCCAAAGAATAAGGTCAGCTGGGCAAAATTAGGCCCGCCCATGGTAGAGAGTTCCGATGGACATGAAGAAACTCTTTGGAACAGATGACACTCCACGAGCATATATCTGGTTGGTGTATATCTTTGTCAAGGCAATACCATGCATGATCAGCTAAACTCATTACTACCACTCGGGCACCATGAAAGACTCACCAGTTCATCATAAACAAAAGCCGGCACTTTCTTGTTGCAGAGAGTCGACCCGGGATGTATTTTTATGACCTACAAGCACAGCGCCATTGGTCAGTCATCATTATCCTGAGGTGTCAATATCCAAGTTTTCTTACCGACTGCCCTATAGTCTGCTTATACGAACCATCCGGTTGCATAAACGCCGAATTCTGTATCAACCCATGCCCGAGACTCATCAACACGTTCTCTTCACTCTCTCCGCATGACACTCTCCAATCAATCCCCACCCTTGCACAAGTCTGACTCAACTGGTCCTTGATTTCCTTTGCTTCAATCAACGTCCTCTCATTCAAAAAGTGCTTCCGACACCAATCCTTCCTTCCCCATTTACTGTCCGACGCCGAAATCTCCTGGTATGACCGCACCGCGTTTAGAATTGTGAGATGGTCACCGCTGGCGTGCCGAAATTTCCGACGCGCTTCCGTTGCAGCATCGCGGTGCTCTGTGATGTCAAGGAAGAGCTTGGAGGACGAGGAGAGGACGGAGATGATCTCGAGGACCTCAAGGGTACAGCCGTATTCTTTTGATGCGAGCACTGCGCGAGCGTAGTTCGGCTCAAGAGGGAAGGAAGCCATTTTTCGGCCTAGGATTGTCAGTTCTTTTTTGTTGCTCAGTGCATCAAGTAGCCATAGGGTCTTCAGCGCAGAGCAAACTAATCGTGCCAGATCAGGAATATAGTATCATGGGTGATTGATTATGGATAAGATGACTAACCGGATTCCATATCCGGTTTATCCATGAAATCCAGCTCCTCGAGATCCTGGCCTAAACATTTGAGCTGGAGAAGACTCGATGTCAGACTACACCGACGGATCTCTGGCTCAGCGGATAAAGGCATGGACTTGAAGGCTTCTTCAGTGTACAGTCGAAAACAGAAACCTGCACCCTAATCAAGGATACATCACACGATAGTCGGAAGGCCTGGATGATCATTGAACACGCACCTCCCGTCCCGCACGACCCGCTCGTTGCATGGCAGAAGACTGAGTTATATCCCTCGTCAGCAGAGTGTCGAAGCCTAGAAGTGAATAGGATGAACGCAGATCACACTCGGACATCCAAAACACTATCTCACCACCACCAGTATTTCTGGCCAGATACCTTTTCTCCTTGCACTTTCCGGTATCAATGACGTATTTAACCCCAGGTATCGTGATAGATGTTTCGGCAATATTTGTGGCCAGAATACATTTACGGGTATTTGGAGGTGCTGGGTTGAACACTTTCGAATTTTGCCCAGGGGCTTGGGCAGCGTACATCGGACAGATCAACACCTAGTAAAGTACGAGCTTGAAATGGCTTAAGAGGATGGCACATGGAAGCGCTCACCTCCATAGGTCCATCTGGTAATCGGCGAGCAAATAGGTGGATGGACTTTTCCAGACTTTCAATGTCCTCTTGGCCTAGGGGATATCTAAGTTATTGGGTATAGCAAAACTCAAAGGAAGAACGAACCTGGTAAGAATATTAGGACATCTCCTGGAGGTTGATCACAGTGAACCTGGAAAAAAGTTCTCATAGCCGCATCAACATAGTCCGTTTGACCTTCTACTGTATGAAAAATTTTAACAAGATGCTGGCGGCCTTTTATGTAGATGATTTTTGCACTATTCGAAAATTAAATGACTGTCCAAAGCCCCACCGAACGAGATACGCACTTGTGGTAGAATTTGCTGAACTTTTCCGCATCCAGTGTTGCGCTCATGATCACAATCTTCAACGGATTCATCTTACCCATTCCCTTCCCTTTGATATCCCCCACCTGATTCCTCACCTTTTGTATAGTTTTCAGATTCGTAATCAATAAATCCGTCCTCAATGTCCTCTCATGTGCCTCATCCACAATTATAACACTATACCTACTCAACAAAGGATCCAAAAGGAGCTCGCGGACAATCATCCCATCCGTGAGGTACTTGATGCGTGTCTCAGGACTCGAACGTTCGTCAAACCGAACGGAGTAGCCGACGAGTTTGCCTAAGGCAACGTTTTGCTCAGCGGCTACACGGGCTGCTAGGGAGATCGCGGCAACTTTGCGGGGTTGAGTTACGGCAATCATACCCGTCCCTGCTATGCCAGACTCGAGAAGGTACTGTGGGACCTCTGCATGATTATTGCATTGAGGGATACTGAGAGCCATGGGTTGGGTACTCACGAGTTGTCTTGCCAGAGCCCGTCTCGCCGAGGAGGACTGTTACCTCATTTTCGCGAATCTCCCCGATGAGAGCTTCTTTACCTGAAATAATGATCGAAAATTAGTGATTAGTATTGTCATAGCCAATTGCGATAGAACATGCCCTTCGTGATGGGAAGCTTTGTGCGCTGCTCCTGGATCGCAGCAAACTTGGTTGCATTGGTGATTCCAACAGTACTTTTGACCAGAGGCCTCTTCTTCCTCCTGTCGTCGTCGTCGCTCACATCAACCCACGGAATAGCAGGCCTTTTAAAAGCCTTGGACCGTTGAGCATGAATGCCATTGAGTTTGAAGCCATTCGATTTATCGCCGACCAACCGAATCACCGTAGATGAAGTTGCGGAAGGCATCGTGATTAAAGAAACAGACAGGGGGTGGATGGTCGTGATCGGTGTTTTCTTCTAGAAAAGATACAGGCGACGGGTCGATTTGCTGCACGGCGCGATCCCAGCATGAGTGGATGGAGAAAACACGAAAGTGACAATAAATAAGTGTCACGCGTCACAACTGCAAGCTCATACTTAGATGGCGCACTAGTTCTTCATTGACTGGCCATGGCAGGAAATCAACATTGGTATCACCAGCAGAGCATCGATTACAGCCAGCCTGATGATCAGCACGATGCTCCCCTTGCCCGAGTTGCTGCAGATTCGGTCCATGATGCGCATGGCCTATTGGCGGTGTACCCAATGGCTTCCGCAACTCCCGCAAGTCACGGTGCGTTCATATCTTTGCCAGTTCTTTGACCTTGTGTATATTAACTCTGCATGTAGTTGCCCGACATCTCGGCAACATGACCATTACTGCTACTCCGCCCTCTTTCATCCAACCTAATTACTACAACCTTCAAGGCTTGTCGTATCCTCAAGGCAATCCTCCACCATACACCGAGTACGCCAACGAAATAAACTACCTGGCTGCCCGGCAAATGCCTGGCAATGACGCTGTATATTGGGAAAACACAAGGAATGACGCAGTGAGGCTTGTGGGGGAGCAGGCTGGGCCGTACGTAGATGTCGTTAAACACACTTTCACGTCTCATCTTTGTCTTCAGGTCGTATCCATATCCATCCCATTCACATTGGTCACAATCCCCAGTCCAATCGTCCACCTATGGATCTCCCTCTTTCGCCCAAGCTGTATTTCAACGCACTGCACCCACAGTCTCCTACCCGACTCCCCCTCCACCAGGAATAACTACTTCCTCGTCCTCGCTCGCATTCGCTCTCGGACCTCCTGTTTCCCAACCAACACAGAGAACTGTCGACCAGCCCGAACAATCAGCCAGATTCTTCAATAATTTCTTGTCGCAAAAGGCTCGCGAAATAAACACGGCCGGTTGCAATGTTACTACCAGCAACCGTCCTGCCACTCCACCTCACCGAGTTGAACATGCCCTTCAAGAAAGTCCCGACCCACTTGCCCTAAAGCCAAATGTGCCAAGCATCTCTTCGACCATGATCACACCGCGTAAACGAAAACCAGTAGTTCAGATCGAGTCGCCCTCTGTAAAGCGCATTCAACCAATGCAATCGGCTACCTCGCTGCAATCAGCAACCTCTGTTATACCGCGACCCTCAACGACACTTGCTACTCCCCGCTCCTCAACAACTCCTATAAATCCAAGCACCAGTTCAACTTCCAAACACACCCCAAAGCGGACTATGACTATGGCGTACGTCCAAGTTCCTCCCAAACCTTGGCTAACCCCATCCTCTTCGAAAAGGGATTTGTTGTCGGTTTCTCTACTCTCTAAGAAATCACAAGGCAAGATGAACGTAGATGACACCCCAGATGACCTTGGTGGCTACGGCTCAGAGGAGGACTACACTTACAGCCCCAGTAGAATCAGATCTGCAAGCGACGTAGTCAAATCGTCTGCCCGCCGAACAGGTGATCGAGACGAAAGGGGTACGCACAAATCGGTCAGCACTCTTAATTCATGCCAAACTTATTCCAAAAAATGTAGCCCCATTGGAGAAACTCTCTGCACTATTCGACGACATTTTCGAAGCTGAAGATGCTCTTCCGCTTGACATGGACATCGTCGACCTCCCTTCTGAATTCTTCTCTCCTCTTACGATTGACTGTGCCCGCCCGCTCCTCCATCCTAATATCATCCGTAAACTCACAAAATACATCTGCCAAGTTGCTTGGCCCACAAAACGCGTCCGACAAGGGGCCACTGGGAATCTTGGCAGTCCACGTGGGAAAGGCCGAATGGCGGAGGTCGACACGCAAGTTCTTTCACGCATACTCAAAATGCTTGATCGGAATGTCAAGGCTGGGGAGGACCTTGATCCGTTCATTCATGTTACTGTGGCTGCTGCAACTAGGGACAAGATGAGTTCTCCTCGTAAACCGATTACCAAAAAAGCTGGAAAGGGTAGCAAGAAAAATGATGCACGAGCAAAGTCAAGGACACCACAAGGTGAAGAGGATGGAGATCAGGAGGCAGACAATAATATGGCGATGGACACGCAAGTGTCTTCTAAGGAGCTGATTGAAATGGACTATGAGAAGTTGACAAGGGCTCTGGAGATTGCTCGGGATAGCATACTCGCCGCTGATTGCTGTATCGCGTTACTCGGGAGTGACAGGTTAACAAAACAGGTTAGCTAGATGTTTTATCTTGGTCTGTCCTGACCGTCTAATGATCGTGTAGCTCTACTCTGAAGAACTCATCACTGCCTGCCTAGGCACAATCAAAAACCAGCTCACAAGAGTCATCTACCCCTTCGTTGAAGCCTCCACCGAGACTAACTCCTCAACATCCAACCCTATCCTCCATCACATCGTCAAAAATGCTTCGCACACCTCCCAAACCCACCGTCGCCAACTCAGTGAGACTTTCCAAGCTCTCTCCGCTGTCCTCCCACGCATCAACAATCTTGTCAATGCGGAAAGTGTCGCAATGTCCGATTCCATTATCATTCAGGCTGTTTATATTGCCATAGGCCCTTTCTTTGTTGTTGAGTCTGGGGGCGAAGGCGACACGAAGGTCAAGAAAGAAAATGTTGTTTTGCGTACGTTCGGGAAAAGTGCGATGAGGGGCTTGAGGTTAGATGCGCTTTCACTAATTCGCAGCGTGAGTCGATGCATGAGACAGCGATAGATCGGATTTCATTGACATGCCAATTGTATATAGATTTTTGCCAACCATGAAGATCAGCGATCATGGATCATCGAAGAGATTCTGACCTCGCTGATAAAGCTTTCCGACACAAAGCAGAAGGCTGGACAATTCCGGTTTGTGGTAGCTCCTTCACTGCAGACTCTCATCCTCATGTCTCTTACGTAGCCTCCGAGATGGTCGCTCGATCCGGACAGTCTCTGCACTGCTCCTTCAGCTCGTCCAGACCTCCGCACATGATGTGCGTATTGATGCGAAAAAGATCGAGAAAGCCCGTCAACAGAAGTTTGCTTTGCGACGTCACGAGAGCTTCTCAGAGAGTCAGCAAGCTCCCGAACCGTTCCTTGACGAAAATGACCTTGAGGTCTACATTTTTCCTTTCCCTGTCTTGATATACACCACTCAGTCACCACCCACATTGCAGGAGATCCGTCTGTATACCTCTGGTCTAGAATCCGCAACAAAAGCAGCTAAGACAATCATCTTGTTCCTGATGCAGAGGTTAGCTTATCCCCGAACAAAATTTGATCAACCTGCTTGATGTTTATTTTGCCTTCACAGATCTGGCAAGGGGAAGGCGACCAAGAACTCCAACGAAGCCGAGTATCGCACAATACTCGATAACTTGATTTCTGACTTACTCGCAGTCCTCTATTGGCCTGAATGGCCAGCAGCAAGTCTTCTTTTGAGCATTGCATGCAAATTCATGGTCACCTAGTTCCCTCGTCCTCATATTTATGTCCCGTACTCAGCCATTCTTTAGGTCTCCTCTCTGGACGACGTAAAGACCAGCAGCCAGACTGAAAATAATGCCGCCAAAACGATAGCTCTTGAACATCTTGGTGTGATTGCGGCTCGCATCCGGTCAAGCATGTTGAAAATTCAGCAGAGTCCATGTGAAGCTGGACCCAATTTCAAATCCCTGAAGGCGCTGGATGAGGTATTTATTTACTAGATGATTACTGGCTGTATCAATGTGGCTCAAATGTTCGGTCAGATTGTATCGAGCGTCGACACTAGGGACCTCGGCAAGCTTTTAGCTGTTCATAAGGATGTTGCTTCCCACTTGTGCAAGCGTTCGTCTGAGGATCAGGCGTACGACGTAAGTTTTTTATTTACTTTATCAAACGCCTTCAATTCATATTTGGTCAATTTCAGAGTGCAAGGGAACTTACAGCCGTGACTGTGGGCCGGGAACTTGCTGCAGCTCTGAAACAAGTCAATGTTTGGATTTTAGATCCAGAAGAGGAGGACTTGAGTATAAAAGATGACCAAAAGCTTCTTACATTCGGTCAAAAGATAAAATCCGCGCTGCGAGATGTATGGAAAGACCATGCTACAGATGTTTTTGACATTGGGTTTGACCTGTCTTATCTGTCATTGTAGTGCCCATTATTAAACCCTTTTCAATAGCTCTCAGGAAGAAGTCGTCCGCATCGACCGACTTGCGGAAGAAATTGGTACAATACAGGGTCTGCGAAGTTCGTTCCACCCGATCCTTAACGTAATCTTACTTGCTCTCGATGCACCGCCCATCTTCATGCGCACCAAAGCTCTTCGCGCCCTGGGACAGATTGTTACTAGCGACGCGACGATCTTATCTGCGGTACGTATGCTGACACCGGGCCAGCCTTCTGAGTGACTGATATACCATCGACCAGCCGAATGTACGCCGTGCTATTGAAAGTCATCTGCTCGACAGTTCACCCGCTGTCCGTGATGCTGCTGTGGAATTGATTGGCAAGTACATGATTGATTCGCCTGAGGTTGCAGGAGATTACTACCAGAAGATCGCGGATCGAATTGCCGTAAGTCCAAGCAAGAGACCATTGCAAACATTTTTCTCACTTTCAGAGTAGGATACGGGTCTCAGCGTCAGAAAACGCGTCATCAAACTCCTTAAATCATTCTATGGCGTCACGGAAGACAACAATCGGCGCATCGACATCGCCACACGACTCGTCTTGCGGATGATGGATGAAGACGACACGGTCAAGGACCTAACTGTCAAGACCATAGAAGAACTCTGGTTTCAAAATACCACCCCCCTACCGTCAGCCCTGAAATCGAGAACAAGTGCCTCATTGAGCAATCCGCACAACAAAAGCGTATTGCTTTCTAAGGTTGCAGTCATTATGGGAGTCTCGGCTAATTTCAAAGATCGCCATTCACCCCTTGAAGACATGCTGCACAAGATCATGGCAGACAAACAAAATGAGACCTCGTCGTTGCATGACCGATATGCTGAAATCTGTGAAACATTGATTGATGGCTTAGTAGACGCATCTGATCTACCTGGCTTCGTAGGTTCTCTCTCATGCCGACTTTCCAATTCGCTAATGTGTTTGGAATTGACGGCTAGACTGTCATTAATTGCATACGGACAATCTTTCTTTTCACTTCAGCTTACCCCGCCATTCTATCGGGCGCTAACGCTTCCACTCTTTTACCTTACCTGAAGAATGCAACTTCAGTTCAGTGTTATTACCTTTCATCCTCGACAACAATACTAATGGGTTCATTAGGCTGACGAACAGGGGACATCGGACTATCTCCTGAAGATCTTTCGGACATCTATTCCTCACATGCCCAAGACTGCAGCCAAGTTCGGTCACGAACTGCAATTGGCGCTGCAACCCATGATTATCAAGCCATCGACCGCCGGCGGCATTTTGGTAAGTATTACCAACCTGAAGGCGAGATATACCTGACTTCCGTGCATATTAAGGCTCTGCAAGAAACCGTGGCGTGCATGTGTACCGTGGTTCAAAATCTCACCCACGATTTTGTACGACTTGTGGCTCTTGTGAAGTCATGCAATGGTCTGCTTAGAGCTTTAATGCTTTACTACCCTCTTCTTACATGTTCCATAGGTCGACTTCAGCAAGCCATCAAAAGGCCAGTCACGCAAGCTATGGCAGCCAATGACATCAGGGCTTTGTCAATACTTATCTTCATTGTATCGCTGCTGGGGGAACACTGTGATTTTGATCAGCTCAGGCTTGAGAATTCAGGTATTCAGCTTATCCTGGGCACCTAGTTCACCTCTGATGTGTTCATAGTCCTTGTGTCAGATCTGAATGCTATTTCCGAAGTAGCCTTCATCTCCCGTTCTCGGGTAGTATAATCCTAAAAACTTCTTTCGCAGGGATCAATCATCGAGCATATCTACAACAGTCTTTTGCAGCTGTATGAGAAATACGATAACTCGGGCCTTCGAGGACGTATACTGCAATGCCTTGGTAAGCGCAATGGTTCAGTGGCATACAGTGTATTGAATCGAATCGCTCTATAGGTTTCCTCTTCCGTGCTCAACCCACCCTGATGACCTTGGAGCGTTCTGCGATGATCATGGATGCTATATTTGCATCTCCCGAGGAGGACGGCCGAGGCCGTCTTCTCAAAATCATGCAGGACTTCTTGATATCGGAGGCATCAAAACACTCAGCGAAAGAAAAAGGTGTGAAACCTGGGAGACACCGTTACACTTTCAATTTATATTCTGCAACAGAAAACATCAAGGGCAAATCCAAACGCTCAGATGTTAACATGGATGAACTTGTTGGGAATACAGATGGGTTTGCGGATTCTGGGTATGAATACATTTCACGTAGACTCGCCGAGCTCTTTGTTGACCCTCCCAAATAGTGTCAGCTCAGCTGTTGTTCAACGATATCTAGGTCCCATACTGGAAGCAGCACTTTCCCAGCATTTACAGATTCAAGCCGTTGCCATCGATGTGCTGAGTTTCACGATTAAACAAGGCTTGGCTCATCCATTACAGGTACTGACTATTGCAATCACCTTCTATTTCCATATTTATGGCATGGAACAGTCATTTCCCGTCATTGTAGCTTTAGAAACTAGTCCGATCATAAGCCTCTGCAACAGGGCAAGCGCCTTGCACACGATTCTACATAACAAGCACACTTCGCTTCTGAACACTCGTTACACAGTTAGCGCAAGGGCATCCTTTGATTATCAGAGAAAGATCTCCTCGGGTCTAGTTCGAGGTAATACTTACGATTTCTTCAGAATCTTCATGGACTGACTAACCTTAAAATAGGCTTTCGCATGCAACCCACTCCTACTGCCCTTTTGCAACGTTGGTACTCCCTTGTCCGAGAAAAGCGACCGGCAAGGCAAGATTTTCTCAAGGCATTAGTCAAGGTGTTCCAAGGAGATCCTTCCTACAAATCATCACAAGTATGCTGTGTTGACCTTGTTTAACTCAAGTTGTTGATGATTCTCCAGGACGATGTCGATTTCACAAGATACATGGCAGAAAATTTTGCAGCGTTTGATTATAAGACTCAAGAAGAAGTATTCACTGTTATCAACTATCTTACCACTGTGCTATCCACCACTGGCACACAACTATTAGACATAATTTCGCCGTCACATCTTCTCACTCAGTTACGTGGTCCTTCTCAACCAAATCCACCAACTTCATTGCAAGAACCAGCAACCGTAGGTAAATAATTCTCTCACAAAGATTTATCTTGAATAATTTTCTTCATAGGACGGCATAGATGTTGTCTCTCAAACCAACCTCGAAGGCATGCCAAAATCCAACGGCCAGGACAACATATCAGTGATAAGAAGCTCTGTGATCGTCGGAATGGTAATGCTACTCAAAGCTCATCTTAAGACGCTCTACTCCCTATCTGAAGAGTAAGTTGCTCCGTTTTCGCTTTGATATCGTTATTAATCCTCCCCTTTCTCAACAGCAAATGCAACAAATTTGTGATCGGCAAAAAGAGTGCGGTCGGTGACAAACCGACCACAAAGAGGCATGAAAACCCAATCTCTTGGGATCGGCTACCGTTTGCGACGACACCGCTACTTAGCATCAACGATGTAAACGTACAAAGTACTCGAGTAAGTCTATTGTGGTTTCTTGCCGCCCGGCTGTTGACATAATTTATCTTTACAGTTCCTAGACATCTGGAATGAAGACGGACTTGCCGCAGAGCCTGACGAGGACTTCACATCTTGAACGTACCTTACGTACGGGACGGGTTTCTTGCTCACACATACATACCGCCTCTCATTCTACTTTCTCTTATCATTATCCTTGCTGTTGTCGAATAGAAGTCGTTTCCAGGTGCCCAAATCCCGCATAGTTAATGTATCATTCTATTAATCCGACGAAGAAGCTTTATTTCTAATATTGGGCTTTAATACCGCCCCATCGACAAAGGTTGCAGGCCCTTTCGGCACATTACTGATCACATCTTTCGTGGGCTCATCTAGGTTTGGTTCGTCTTCGAAGTGCCACTCCAACTCCCCACCATATACTTTCGGGAGATCCCTGCTGTGCACAAGTTCGCGAAGAATGGGTCCTGAATCCTTACCAAGGATATGAATTTTGCTGCGGGTGCCCTCGTCAAACCAACCCTTGGTGTTCAAGAGTGTAAATAAGGAGAACCGTTCGAATAAGGCAACTGACCTTTATCCATCCCCAGATTGTTGGAAAGAAGGAGGGAGAATTAACGACAGCGATATTGTTGAGTGTTTCTGGATAATTCGCTGTCGCGAGACGCGAAGCCTCTTGTAGGTGGTTGCGTAATGTCCACATCGAACCCAATGACACATCTTTCAGATCGATAATGGTGGTAACGGATGATATTGGTGTCAGTGTCGGATGTGGGAGGTATGTGCATAAAGGCATGACAAACTGGGTCATCACCTCGTACAGAGCAACTCTAATAATCTCGATTAATGAGGTTCGAAAAAGATTTGAAGACATGAAGGTGGAGCAGTACATGCTTTGGTACCGATGTTCTGCTGGTATTGCGTCCAACTCCTTTTGCACAGGACTTAGCGACGCCAGACGATAGACATAAAGCGGTAGGCCAGTCTGAAATGGAATGTCCGTATTTCTCGCTGAACATAACAGAATGCAAAGCATTGCACCTTATCTCTCCGGCCAGTCCAGCGTGGATAGAAGCGCTTGGAGCTTTCCAACTCGGCAGGATCGAATGCAGCAAATATATTTTGTACATCGTGCTGCTTTCTCCAAGCTTCCGCATTGGAAAACTGCTTCTGCGCCTTAGCCGGGTCGAACCGTCTAGCACGGAGAAACCGCCTTCAGTGTTGCATTAGTGATATAAGACGAAGGAAACCGAAGATTGGCGCACAGGAGGGTAGGTTCATCGTGTGATGCCTTGGTGGTGCCAGTTGCAGCAGTATAAAGGTTTGCTTGGACAAGGTTTTCCTTGAAAGCTGCGAACGATTCTTGTTGAGCTGATGTGAGGTGTCCAAGGTGGCCAGCCAGGGAGTCACTGGCAGTTGCCACTGAAGCCATGATCATGCATCACGCATCAGCAAGAAAGCATGACCTTGTGACATCACCATGTCACATAAGGCCGACACCAGTCTCCCAATTAGTGATGTGCAAGGCTCGGCCCAGAAGCCAGCAAAGCCGAGCCAGGCCGAGCCTCCAAAAGCCGAGCCTCGTGGGGGCTGGGAAAGCCTGAGCCGAGCCCTAAAGCCTGGGCTTACAGTAGGTGCGCATTCGCGTTGGTATCCATAACATTTTGTTAGTATTTGGTTTTGATGATGAAGCAAAACACTTACCATCTAGTTGCCCGACATTTGTCCGGCCAGATTACTGTAGTGACCCACTTCCCAGTCAGGCACAGTACTTATGTCTGTGTAGTACTACTAGTAGTCCGGCCAAATTTCGCACTGAGTGATTCCATAGTCTGGACAAATTTTGAGAATGTACATGTTGGTATACAACCTCAACCAGCATGTTCGGGGTCCTGGTCCTGGTCGACTCGAACCAGTCAATTCAGACTATGTAGAGTGACATAGATTTCACGTTTTTCTCCGTTTACTCCGACTACCCTCTTCCAGATCCGTCTCCCGCTTGCTCTTTT
>Ga0210402_10001866_pt1 | contig 21158 bp, 36 predicted proteins | sample IncBWC7MmetaG_FD_161055 | JGI IMG/M metagenome (GOLD analysis project Ga0210402, IMG submission 161055) | Forest soil microbial communities from Barre Woods Harvard Forest LTER site, Petersham, Massachusetts, United States - Inc-BW-C-7-M | ecosystem: Environmental > Terrestrial > Soil >... | reverse complement strand
CGACAACGACGGGTCCATAGGACCGAAAGGGGGTCGATAATGGGAGGTTTCACCTCGCACGATGAATGTCTGCGCGGACTGCGTAGGGCCGCGAGACTGCTCTACCTTGACGGACAGCAAGACGAGGCGGAAGCGGTCGCTCAGGCAGTTATCCTGCTTGAAGCGCGACCTACGCTCACCCGAGACGTGTTTAACGACAGGGTCGCTGAAGTGTTGCGGGAGTCAGGAATGGTGGCCGTTCTAAACGGGAGCGAATTGTGATTGACGTACAAGCGACTGTATGGGTCTGGACTCCCACGGGTATGCAGACCGTGCCAGCGCCTAGCGGTAAGGTCGAATACATAGAAAAGAGCGAAGTGCAACGGCTGCTGGAGGAAGCGCACACGCTCGGTTGGGACGCTGCGAGCCGAGCCGCAGCCTTTAACTTCGTGACATGAACTTGCACGAATTTAGCGTGTCGCTGGACTACATCTCGCTATGTGCCTCGATTTGGGACTACGAGCTTATGCGCTTAGCTCGCTATGTTGACCGTGCCGAGGTGAATCTACGGCCTTACAGTGAGGACGGTTTACGGCTCGTGCGGGGTCTCACTGACAAAGACCGCCACGTTGCCTCAATGCGTAAAAAGAAGCGCACCAAACGGCTGCGTTGACATGCTAGGCTTAGTACCAGCCTGTATGAGTACGTCGATAAGTGCGGTTTTCTCCTTTCTCTGGTCTAGCATTGCCAGGGTTTGCACGCGAACGTAATGGAATTACGACCGACGGCGCGTGGAGTGATTGTCACCACATCTATGGGTTAGCGATTTTTGGGTTGCAAGTGTTTCCTTCGTTACTCTCGGTTAGAACATTGCCGAGCATACACGCGACTCGCGTCATGGCGAGCCTACCTTAAGATCGCGACTTGATTTGATATTTGCCCTGCGCTCCCCGCGTGTGGCAGATTGCCGAGCAAACGAACGACCTTGCTCGGCATTTTGTCGGAGGTGATTTAAAAATCGCCTCCGATTTTTGAAAGTTTGTGGGTCTTCTAGTCTTGATGATTTGTTGTCCAGTGTCGAATTTTTGGGACTAGAAGACCCTATTTAGAATTGCGGGTCTCGGTTGGTTTTAGTTGGGTTCGGGCACGTTCGCTAGCTGGTGACCGACCGAGACTCGCATACATAGGACGTGTATGCAGCGACGCATTTTCACATTGCGCATGCTCGCATGGATTCCGGCCAGTCGTCCGTACTGTGTCGGTTGTGGTGTACGTTTCACCCCTTCGGAAGACACGCGTTGTCGGTACGACAAGGAGCACGAGTGTCTTTTTGTGTATTGTTTCGAGTGTGGCGCAGCGTTGCCTCTATACGATCCGAGACCGCGTCGAAAGCGATCTTTATCTAATCGCACTCATCAGCTACTGACCGAAGTGCATCAAAACTCCTCTAATTTTAAACCATGAGCACACCATACCTAGTCTATAAGAGTTCAAACGGGACGTGTTTCGAAAGAGACGTTGTGACATGTCAATTGTGCGGACAGCGGTCTATGGGCGTACGTGTCCATTGTAATGTAGAGGAAGTCTTGCTCCAAATGTGTATGCCTCACTACACCGCTCTATCATCCTGCATTTTTAGCCGTCGGGAGTTTAAGCCGTAATGAGTAAAGACACAGTTAGTTTGACGATGACATTGCAGGACCTAGCTGATTTGCGTCACTTGGTGTCGATTGCGGTGTGGATACGATCCGAGCAAATCGAAAATGAGGAAGTGAATTTGCTCACAGTTAGACCGGAGGATTTGGATTCGCTATTACCGCCGGTCGTGATCCAAAATGACATGTTGAATATACGTCGCGCGAAGGGTGACATGAACGCTGCTAGGATTGCCTGGGGTCGGATGAACACTCTACTGAATCTACGGCACGCTGAAGCTTTAACGCCATCCTGGCACACACCGGAAGATTTAGCCGATAACAGCACGGTTCACTTCTCGGCGCCGCGGTGTGAAGCGATGTCGACGCTAGGCCAGTGCGTGAAAGATAAAGGACACACCGGCTATCACCGTAACGAAAGACATGGCGCGTGGAGGTGAGTTATTTACTGTGGTTTGTTTTTTCGGCGGTATGCGGTTACTTCATAGCTATGGGGTGGAGCAAAATTATGTCCCAACGGATTTACTGGTTCACAGTTGTTGGCAAAGGAAATTTTCCGTTCGCGATGCTGCACTTATCGCAGTGTTGGCCGAGTAATGCGGAGAACGCGGAAAAAATCACACTAGCCTGTCCGACCGTGGCACCGGAACAGCGCATTAATTTAGCTTCGCATAAAAAACCCACGACAACCGATTACCAGTTATGGAGCACCAAAAATTGGCCGATCGCGGGAGGAGGCGAAATTGGGTCAAGCTAAGGTATAGTGCACGGGTCCTAATCGCGGGAGTGCCTATGGACCTAGACGAGCAAATCCGAAGTTTGGCCGAGTCTCACGAGACTTTTGTGCGCGCCTTGCTGGCGAAAGATCACCATTTGATCATTTTGGCGTACACGAACTACGTGCGTCGGTTGGCGCTGATACTGGAAGATTTCACAATCACGAACGGGTAATGGAAATGAACACTAAAAATGCTGCGATTGTATTGATTTGTGCGATTTGCGTAGGGTGCGCTAGCAAGCCGCCCTATGACGAGACCCGGAAGATAGAGAAAAAATGCCTCGTCGATATCGTCGACGCAGGGGGCTTGTATTCCATTCGGTTGATTAGGCACCCCAATAATTCCGAGGCATATGCCTCGGGTCGTTTCGGCGCGCGTGTGGAGCTGTGGAACACGTATCCCCCGGCCACGCATAGCGAAACGACCGAAACCTTTCTGAAGACCTATTTGTTATCGCCCGATCAGGAGGTGATTCTGAATCGCGAGCACTTGGCCGCGACTTCGGTGGAGAGCTGCGAGGCATTCGAACCGCGATCGTGAGCACAGGACAAGTCGAACTTTTACTCAAGCTTTTGCCGTGGATTATTCTATGCGCCCCCGGGGGTCTACTAACGGAGGATGAACGCGCACTCGCAAGGCGCTGGATTCGAGAGCTGTACGGATACTAGGAGACATTTCAATGCTGATTTTAACGAGGCGGATTGGCGAGGCGATAATGATTGGTGACGATGTCAAAATCATTATACTAGGCGTTAAGGGAATGCAGGTTCGATGCGGCATTCACGCGCCTAAATCGCTGCCGGTGCATCGGCAGGAAATTTGGGAACGGATTCGACGTGGCGATATTCTGCCGCGATCGGAAATCGATGCAATCGCTAACGACTTTAGTGTAAGCGTCTAACGTCTTGCCGACGTGCTGCGGCTTGACGCCTGGAGTCTATATTCCAGGCGTCAGCCGCAGCGAATGCGGCGACAGTCTCGTGATGCTCTCCGGTGCCCCGGATCGGCACTTCCCGACCGGTATAACCGCACATTTCGCACTCCACGACTAGAAACGTGCGCGCAAAGCGCAAACGGTGCTTATAGCGCGGTCGGCAGCAACGGCAGCGAGGACACTTTTCCATAGTCCCCGAAGTGTACCAAAAATGATCGCTCCCCAATGTCCAATTTAGGACGGCTTGCCCGACTGATCGATTTCATTGCTCCCCAGTGTCGCCATTCGCTCGACAGGATGATTTTCGGCTGCTTTGACGGCTAGCCACTGGTCGACTGTTTCCTCAAAATCAAGTGTCGTCGATAGGACTAAGCCCAAATAGTGCAGCTTGGCGTGAGCGGGTCTTTCTCGGGTTTCGGTTGGGCTGATGCGCTCAACTTGCGGTACTTTGGTGATCGCCATTACCTCGACTAAGTCATACAGCCCTACGTTGTCGTTGACTACACGATTCATGGTTGCCTCCAATGAGAAAATGACGACCCCGTGACCGATGTTTCACAGTCACAGGGTCGATAGCATGCGGCTTGGGAGTCGAACAGCCGCGTTGCGCTATGGGTTATGCGGCCATGGCAATACCTTGCGCGAAGTCGCTGGCGGAATAGGGATTGCTGCCGTTCTCATGCGAAATGATCGCGGCCATGAGGGGTTGCAGTGACATCCCCAAGTCAATCGCGTCATTCCCAGGACTGAGACCTAATTGGCTGTCGACATCGGCGATATAGCTAGCCGTGTCGTTTTTGGGAGGGGGCGCGTATCGAGTGATAATGTCACTCACCGTGCTAGGCACCCCATCTAAAGCAATGTAGTTCTGTAGCACTCTTGCTAGCGCGCGAATTCCATAGACGGGAGAGATGAACACGAAAAATGCGCCATCGCTGGGAGGATTCGCAAGTCCTAGCCAGTCGGTTCCGTCATATTCTATATTGCCAGGATTGTTGTTGCGAATTCCGCGAGATCCGCTGTACATCACAGTGCCCGTCGCACCTATGAGCAAAGCGCCCATGATTCCGCCGAGCATCCAAAGCGTGTCTGATTTCATGGTACGAATAGGTTTGTAACCACTCCGCTTTGGCCTAACAGGATGACAAACTTGTTGACTGGGTCATAGACCGCATTGGACGGAGAGTCACCCGTCGGTAAATTTGAAATTCCCTGCACATACGGGCCTGTAGGCGAGTTGGATGAATATACATGCGATGCGAAATCAAACACAAAAAATTTAGTATTGGCCACGACAAAACAATATAGACCTCCACTCGAAGCGGGCATTACCGTGATGGTAGGAGCGGTCGCCAACGCAATGGGAGAGGCCGCGCTGTAGAGATTTGCGGACTGAAAGCCACATCCGTAGTAAGTGCCTCCCAACAGCACAATCTGACCTATCAAGTCCAAGGCCGGGCCGGGCGTGATGGTCCAGTTGACCGCATCGGGAGAGGTTTGAATATTTCCCGATGATACATTGCTACCGGAAAAAATCCATTGTGTGCCATTCCAAATAATGTTAGCCGGATTGGCCGCGCCGAAAATAGGGGTCACGTTGAGAGCCGTGAACCAAATGACGCCATCATTGTTTGAATGAGAATAAATCGTGCTCAGCGCATTAGAGATATTGCCAGCGACTACCCAACGACTCGCGTTGTCGGTCCCTAGAATAGACCCACCCGCTGTAACAGCTCCGGTGTTACTCGTCACCCATGTAGTCCCCTGATTGATAGATCTATGGATCAAATTTGCTGTGGTGACAATTGTCGTTCCGCCAGCGCTGAACATGGCGCCGGTGAGTTGAAATGGTGTGAACCCTGCAATGGTCGTGATGAGGCTCCAATTAACTCCGCCGTTAGTGGAGCGGTACACCTTGCCATCCGCACTCACGATCAGAGAAACCCCCCCTCCGAGATAGGCCAATGCATACCCTTTTCCAAGAGCGGTCACTTGTCCGACCTGGGTAAATGTGACCGGATTTGGGTAATAACTGGAATTACCCGATCCGCCTCCTTGAGGATAGCCGAGCGCTTGAGCTGCCGGCCCCCAAAATGCTTTGGTAGCGATTCCGTTTAGGGAAAAACTTCTCACGGAGAATAGGTCCCGCCAATCACACATCCCTGAATCACCACAGAATTGGAAGTATTGATGAAAGGACCGAACGCGATATAAATGGAATCGCGTGGGGTGATTACATCCCATGCGACACCGACGCCAGGGGGTAGAGCTAAAGCACTGCCTATTTGAGGCTGCGCATTAAAATTGACGTATAGTGTAGGGGCGACGTCCGTAGTGGTGGGGTCTGTCAATGAGCCGTTCTGAATGATCAGCGCATTACGCATGGAGTTTTGGGATAAGACGGGTACGCGTGTGTTGGTGCTCGCGTTAATGGGAACCGTCGCAAATGTGGTGGGATTACTCCAAGGTCTGTCTGATTGACCATATGGAGCACTTTGCGGCAAAAAACCTGTCTGCGCCGGGTTAGGCGTCGACGTGAGACCAATCGAGGCCGCACTACCGGTGATATTCGGAGGGTTCCAGATTCCTCCTTCGTCATAGGGCGCAATCAAGGCGCCTTGTGCGCCCGATTGGTTGGGAGGCGTATCGCCAAAATTGCCGAATGCGGAACGTCTACGTAGTACGCGCCCTATCGGTGCGGGACCCAACGGTCCGGGACCTCTCGCAATATTGCCGCGAATAAATAGGCCGGTCTTGGGATCTACACGAACCATGGTTGCGATCCTCAATATAATTTCATGCGATGTTTACAAGTCGTAACACTAAAGCCTCCAAAATAACGAACACTTCCGCCCCTCCAATATTTCCTGTCACCGACACATTGAAGTCTATTTCTGTAGGGATACTCGCAAACTCGCATGCGTTTCCACTAGTACCCAAAAACGGCGAATTAGAAGGAAAGAAGACTTGCTGGTTGGTGACTCCCCTGTTAAGAACCCAAACTATATTTCTGAGAGAGGCTTGATTACCCGTAACAACACTTTGAATCAGAGTATCTCCCAAAAGAATCTGCGACTCCGCGTTACCCGACGAAGACATAGAAAATAAACTGAAAATTTCCAAGCAACCGTTGATACCTATCGAATTGCCCTCCATCTCGATGGTCAATAGAGGAATAATGTCCCCTATCTGAGCATATGCACCGGGGCCAGTCGCCACGATCGGAGTAGGCTTAGTTAAAACAATCGGCACATTTCCAGGTACTAATATATCGTTGAAAATGGTGCCTGTCTGTGTGGTTTGCATTTTCGTGTAATACAAACCTGCAGCGCTTCCCGCGAATATCGCATTCGTAGGGAAGAACAGATACGCTGCCGAATAGCTGCTAGGAAACGGAGTATCTACCGTGAGTGCGCCGTTGTCGCCGATAGATCCGGAAGACGGTACGCCTATCGGTATCGCCGCGCTATACCATGTAACGGACCCTCCTACAAAAACAGGAGAGCCTTGTCTCATGCACAGAATCGATCCCTCTCGGGAAAGAGGGATCGGCGCGACACAAGGTAAAAATTGATCGCTCACTGACCCACGGGACCATTCACAGTGACGGCCATTTGTGAATAGACCTTGAAACCAGACAGACACACCGAAATGTTGTAAGTCGTTCCAGCGGAATAGTTCACCAGTGTCGCGGTCATTTGGGCGGTAGGCGCAATGCGTCGCGGTTTGGGTAATCGAAACGGATGACGGCCATCACCCATAATGCAGGACACCGGGGTCGGATTCGCCATGAGCTGCCGACCTGAACCCGAATCGAACAAAACAATCGTGATCAATCCGAGAGGATTGGTTGAATACGTGATATCAGCCGCAGCCTCGTCGACTTGATACATGAGCGCGTTCATGTACATGTACGAATCAGCTTCAATCTGAAACGTCAGAGACGTCGTTCCGCCAGCGGCTATCGAGGTCGCGCGCTGCGTGTAGCTATAGAAATCACGCGGTCCGGGTACTACGTAGTTAGAACCCCCTGACGGCGCAAAAATACTCTCGGGAGGGCCTTGTTTTAGCTGCGCCTGTAAGGCTGCAATTTGAGATTGCAACGTATTCAGCGCGGTTTGTGTTGCTGCGTCCACGTTCGTAACTCCTTCGGCCCCTCGCTGTGCTAGTTAGGCCGTAGTGAGACAAACGAGAGGGGCCAGCAATGACCCCTCTCGCGTGATGGCAATGATTACTGCGACTGTCTGTAATAGAACCCGTCCATGGTCGCGATGACACTTCCCGCTGTCGTCACACTAACGACGGTTGGCGTGTACAACGTGACAGAAAAGTTCTGCGTTTGCGGAATAAGAAACGGCGTGATTTCGTAGTATCGGCCCGCTGCACGCGCGTAATTGACATCGGCGACACCTGTCGCGGTTCCGGCTCCATCGCCCGCTATGGCCGCGACACCGTTGATGGTGTAATTCGGCGCGAACTTTCCGGATGGGGAATCGCGAAGGTAGACTTTTCCACCGATCACGAACTCCACATAACCTGCGTTCGCAATAGCCACCACATCTACCCAGTTCGTCATCAGTCTAGAGGCGGTCGCCGCAGCTTGCGAGACTGCGTTTCCCGGTAGAAAGTTGAGCATGATCGCCGTACATAGGAACGCGGTCGGTGCCGGGAAGAACGAGGCCGCTGGCATGTTGGTGACGGTGTAGTCACCCGAAAATGCCACATTGAAGAATTGCAGGCTAGCCTGCCCTGCCTGAGCGTAAGTCACCTTGTGATAGAAGGGTTGCCAAATCGCCTCAATTTGGTCCGATCGGTTGGGGTTGTAGTTTTGCAGTGAAGACAAGGGAAGCGGTGTCCGACCGTACCCCTGAATTCTCCGCATGCCCCCGCCTCCACCGCCCGTTGCGGGAGGTGTAGCGACTGGTGAAGAGTTAGACACGATAAAACCTCATCAATTGTAAGTTAGGTTTTTCCGGACCCGTTAAAACGCGTTATGCGGTGTACGATCCGGACGGATACACCACACAACGCGACTCCTCTTTACTGACCCCAATAATCACACCCCATGGAGTCATCGACATACATTCCGGAACCATCGGCCATCCCGCTAGAACCGGATAGGTAAGCACCCATTTGTACCGGCTGTTGCTGAGGCATATAGGTCGCGGGGAATGTCGCGGTGCCCACCAACGGAGCCGAACCCGACAGATACGCGCCAAATCCGTTGTAACCCGACAGAGCCAACGGTGCGCCGCTCCCGAAGATGGACGGCGCAAGGCCCATCAATTGAGACTTCAAAAAATCGTGCGTAGCGACGGTCGCCGCGCCGACCGCCAAGTCACGGCTTGGTAATTTTGCGAAGCGTGCCAAATAGCCGACCCCTAACGCGGTCGCCATTTTAACGCCGTACTGAACCAACCCACCCGTGCTACCGGCTGCGCCCAGGAAGCTTTGCACGGTCGCATTGGATGCGAGCAGGTTATAGAGCGCGTCATTGGCAACGGCACCGGCTGCACCTACAAAGCTTTCCTTAATGACAGGCATCGCCCGCGCTGTCATGCCTCCCATGGAGGGGTTGCGCCGTCGACGGCGGTAATGTGCACGATAGCGCGGATTGCTGCGCCGACGTGCTACACGTCGTCGACGGCGATGGTGTCTGACACGTGGATTGGACCGACGTGCTTTTTTACGTCGGTGTTTTCTGCGCCGTTTCGGGTTGGCCACCAAAAGCACTTCTGCCATATGAGTCTCCTAGCGGTCTTCGATGCCCGCCTCAGTGAACTCATACCGTCCGCCGACGATAATAAGTTGTTTCCCGTCTTGTGATACTGCCAATAGCGGCCGGGATTTTTTACGAAAACGATGACCGTACGCAATAACACGATCGCCGTCGATACCTTTACGTTTAGCGCGATAGCCGAGCACATCCAATTCACCAATAACTAAACCTTCTTTGACGGTCGGCAAGTTGGTTTCGATAACCTGTGTGGCTTCATGCCCGCTGAAGTCTTCAAATTTCCTAGCCGCTCTTTCAATTCCAGGAGAATCAGGATTCTCTTGTCTAACGCCATGGACATGCACCCAAACTTTGTAGCCCTTTTCGGAGAGCACTCTAAATCGCGACAGCAGTTGCTTAGCGGTTTTGGATGCACTTTGAAAAGTGAACAATTTGGGGGTACCGTTATCGGTGAATTTCTTACCATCAAACCACATCAATGGCCCTTTCCCGTGACGTGTCAAAATCTCCCATTTTTTTCGCGTTCGCATTTAAAACGTTGTTCCAGTCACGCCGAAATTAGGGGCCAAAACCAATTGAACGGGCCAGTTGCCGTTGGCATCACTCTGTCCCACCTGATAGACCGATCCTAACGCCTGGATATAGACGTTATTCTGACCGTCCATTCCGACAGTGAAGCTAGATAGGGGTCCTATGTTAGTGCCATCGGGTAACACGACATTACCTAGCACTTTCAGCGGAGGTGATATCGTCAGGACATTCCAAAAACTAGCGATAGCCGTCGACAGCGGCTCTAGTAAGTTTTGCGTCTGTTTCTTCAATTGTGTGAGAAATTTGTACAACAAATAACCCCCTACTCCATACGCGGTGTACATGACGACATCGGATGTCTTCATTTTGTATTGCTCCACAGTGCATATCCGACCGCAGCGGCTAAGACCCACCACAACAGCGATGGACTAGACGAGGACGACTCTATCGTCACAACCGATATACCGCTTTGGTCCGTTGTGATATTGGGGTCGCCTGTCACGTCGTCGCCCAATTGACTTGATAAAAACATGGGGTTTATCTATGACTTTGCAGCCAGCAAGAGCAATAAACCTAAGCCTGCAATGAGCAACAACGACCCGGACCCTCCCGCAAGCGCCGCTTCCATTTGAGCCACACTCGCAGAGGTGGGCGACAGCATCGACCCCGTCACGGGTACTCCGCTGGCTGTCAATGGCGGCAACCCTTGCGAGGCACGTTGCGAATTTATTTTCAATAAATTCTCAGCGGCTTGCGTTTGGATGACGGTCGGTGCGATGGACGAAATAGCATTCGCCAATTGGCCGAACCAATCCGTCGATGTATTAGACTGCGTAGCCGAATTCGCGGCGTTAATGGCATCGATAGTCTGTTGGTCAACTCCGGGCAGTGTGATAGAAGTCGAAATGGAGGACGGATCGATCGTAATCGAATCCGTCAAGTCATCACCCAAGCCACTCATGCCCGATCGCGGCGAAAACGTACGCGCGACCGCACGCCAATACAGCGACGGGTACGCGGTCCGTACCCAAGCTAGATAAGTCTGTTTCGGGTTCATCATGATTTACCCCTTGAAATCATCACTAGTGCAGCGCCGACCAACAAAAGCCACGGGAATAACTGTTGCAGTGATGCGCCACCCGTCAGAGAGCCGACCGCGTTGGACGGAACGACGTATCCCGTGGAACCATTCGGCAACGTCACGAGCTGCGATTGACCGGAGGAAATCGCACTCAACAATCCGGATGGCATGGTGCTCGGTGCGATCAAAGCACCTGTCGCAGTGACGGGTAATGCAGCGGACGAATACACCGGAACCAATTGGCCGTTGACCATGGCGTAACTGATCGGCGATGGGGATTGACCGCTTCCGGCCCGCGCGATTTGAGCCTGCAAGACTTGCGATTGCAATTGCGCGTTCGCTTTCGTGTTTTGTACCTGAAAAAATGCAGTTCCCAACTTCGTCAAATCTGAAAGGCCCTGTGACGAGGTGAGAAAATTAGCGACGCTGGAGGCTGCACTCGTGATTCCGGACCCGATGGATTGCAAGAATCCAGTGCCCGAATTGTCGGTTGAAACATCCAACGCACTTGTGATGTCGGGAGCCGAGTCGATCGCCGCGCTGATATTCGGAGTTTGTAAGTCAGACACGTCCAGTGTGGGGATATCCACCATTGACGGACTGAAGTCGATAGCGGTGTCCGGAATGTCTATGAACTCGTCATCTTGTCCGAACCCGCGCAAACGAGTCGTTCGTAGTTGCGCGCTCATTCGACGGTTTTGTACGTGTCGAAACAAGGCATCGAATAAATCTGGATGCGTCGATTCGAGCCACTGTGATAACCGCTCGGCTGCCGTGCTCATGGCTAACGTCCTATCAGAAGTAATGCGAGTAACGCAGCGCCTCCTAGCGACAACGTCGGATCTAATCCGGTTGGCGTGATGACAGGCACCGGTGCGCTCACAGTCGGCGCGGTGACCGGCGGCACATCAAAAAATCCGCCTCCACCTCCACCTCCACCTCCACCTCCACCCGTACTTGCATTCGGCGTGTTAGGGAGTGCGGATGAGGTAGCCGATTGATACGGCACCATTTGCGAGCCACTCCAAATATACAAATTTCCAACGTTGTCCGCGTACAGCGGAAAAGTAGTCCCGGAAATCACCGCAGTTTGTGCTCTTTGAGAGAATCCGGGCGGAATTTGCGCGGGCGCCGATGACGAGGTGACAGCGGGCACATTGCCCGAGCTGCCGAAATAAGGGGTCAGTGCACCTCCAAACACAATATAAGTTCCAGTGTTGGCGCCACCTGAATAAATAACCAACCATTGTCCCGTCGGCGTGAGACCCCCGAATGTGGCACCCGGAGGAAGTCGAATCATCTTTCCGGTGGAGCTATCCATCGCGTAAGACATAACCGCACCGACAGCGGGAGGTGTCGTTGAAATGATCGCGGGCGTATTCGACGTCACGACTGGGGATGTCGTAGAAGTGATCGTAGGCGAGCTTGACGCTACGACGGAAGGAATGAATACCGTGTTTGTCTCGGGGCCTCCGACAGGCTGCGGAGAAGGAGTCGCGCTAGAGGTCGGTGTGATCAGTGAAAATGCGGGAATGGTTGAAAAGGAGACGGGCAAATCTCCACCCCGTGCGCGCCAAGCCTGAGGGGCCGCTCCTGTCACATAGTCCATGATCATGCCCACCATGAGCTTATTGATCAGGTCTTGGTGGGGGTCATTCATGGGGGGATATCCCCACGAATTAATCCAAGGTTGAATCACCTTGTTGAATACAGTTTGCGCGGTATCTTGCGGGCCGATTTGTCCCGACTGTGCAGCTTGATAAACCTGCATCGCCAAATCATGCGTGAATTTTTCCTCACCTCCCCGACCAGCTTGTCGGTTGTATCGGTTGTAAATGGGGATTTGCGCATTCCGCAAGCTCAAATCGAACAGCCCTGCGATCGGCAGATATTTGTTGCCGATCGAATAGACCGCATTCGGGTTTTGCTGCCATAACGATACGGCAGCATCAAAGTTGTACTGTTCGGGGTCTTTCTTGCCGATAGCACCGGCAATGGCGCCGCCGATCGCGCCGACAACCGCGCCGATCGCAGTACCGATTCCGGGCACAATCGCCGAACCGATCGCCGCACCTTGCGAGGCACCTATGGAGGCACCCGCACCGGCCCCCTGTCCAACCGGTGGACCCATACTCGTCGCGCCAAATCCGCGAAGGGTCTGACGATGGCTATACCCGGAAATCCCACGACCGGGTACCACTAAATTAAAATTCCTGCGTTGTGTCGCGAGCACGGGACCCATGCACGCGCGCCGCAACATTCGTCCGTCAGAACCAGATTGATAGCGCATTTAAATAGTCCTGATGTAACTGTTGCGGATATTGGGCGGCAAAAATCCAAGGGGCACCGGCTTGATGGTTTCAGCCGCGACCCAATGCGGACCTATCTTGGTGCGCGTAAGCACATGCTCTAGCGGTAGAGAGCTGCCGTTGAAACCCAGTGCCATTAATTGGCATGGGTGTCCAATAGACTGCAGTAAGGCCGCACACAAAACTGATTGGTCGTCACAATCACCCGCTGTCCATTGCAGGGTCTTTTGTGGAGTTTGAACGAGTTCAAAATCGACCGGATCGTGGACATATCGAATATTTTTCTGCACCCAACTTTGAATGCAGCGAACTTGTCCCACGAATCCGGAACGGCCAATAATCTGCAACGCTAAATCGCGGATTTTTTGTTGAGGGTCACGGATTGCGTCTTGGACGAATTGACGCATGTAAGACATGGTTTCAGCGGCCCCGGCCGGACCGTCGGAGATTCCGCGCAGCCGTGCGACAGTCGGTGTGCTCGGCAATTGGCCTATAGAGGAGCGCTCTAACCACAAATGAAGCCACTCCGCGCGCCATGGAAACGCACAGTGAGACTCCCGCTACAGACGTTACGCCTGTAGCGCGCGTGAGTTCAAGCGGGTTTTAAAAAGCCGAGCTATAAATTCAAGGGGCCGGCACATCGGCTTGCACGATGTGCTGCACCAATCGCTCACGGAAAGATACGAACCACGGTGTGAATTGTGCAACTGCGGGATTGTAGGCTGACAGGGTTTGCATGAAATTGGGGTCTTCTAGTTTCGAGCACAGAATTCCATACTCGGTGTCGCCCATTTGCGCGAGCACGTCTTCAAAAAACTGATCGGCCACGACGCCAGGATCGGAGTTTTGCTGTGCGACTTGGAGCAGACCATCAACTTGCGTTTTGATTTGCGTGAACATGGCGGTATCTCCCAATGCGCTGGAAGGAGCCTGGATATCATGCCCGGATGGGGGCACCGCTCCCAATGACGTGGGTCTAGACAAGTCGTGACCGGTCGGAATCGTTGATGGGGCCGGTGTCGCGACAGGGGTCGAGACGGGAGCGACTTGCGGGGTAGCCGGCTGATTCGGCGCGGCGACGGGAGGGGTTTGAGGCTGCACCGAAGACGCCCCTAGCCGATTGCGATTTCGCATCGACATATTAGCTGCGGCCATTTCGAGCATGGGTTTAGCGACCCCGGAAACAGCCGTAGCAATTTCCGCGAAGTCAGAAACGTTTCCACGTCGACCCTCATTCCCACGTCGACCGAAAAACTTATCCATGAGCATGAACGTCTCCATGGTCTCGCGCATGGAAGTCGTAGGACCCGCTACCGGTGCCGATCTTCCCGCGAATGCTGCAAGGATGGGTCCCATCATGGTCGTCATGGGTTCCATCATGACTCGCATCATTGCGGCCATGCGCATCATTTCAGACTGGCCGCCGTTATCGCCCGGTTTTCCTTGCATTTCTTGAAAGATACGCATCATGCGTTCCTGTCCTTTTTGCATCGATTCGAGGACATCACCCAAACCCCCTGTTTGGGACGGTGCGACAACAGCGCTAATGGTATTGGGACGTTGCAGCATCACTATCTTATTGAAGCGCACCCCGTTTTTGCCTGTCAGTGTGCCGATGAGCCGAACTGCCAGCATGTTTTCCGTCGGCAGCATGTATTCCTTCATGATTTTGGTGCACAGGGTATCGAAGTCGTATTGATCGATCGGCCAAGTGCCTAAACGTACTTGTCCTGTTGCGCTATGACTCGCGCGGCCCTGCTCATCTAACGGCACTCGGAAAGCTCTTATTTTTCCGGGCTCTTCCGTGTCCTGTAGTCCGGAAACCCAATCCATAAACGCCTGTTCAACATCGTCGGTCTGCACAGGCTCATCCGACGGCAACACTTCGAAGGTACGGCCGACCATGTGACACCCCACCCGATACACTGGTAGGGTGTCACCATACCCTCTAAATACGGGTATTCGTCAAATCAGATTGCGTGTTCTGTCAGCAGTTTGTGTTCGCCGCACCAATGATCCGACCGAGTCGGGGGCCATGCCGACGACGCCAGCAATTCGCCGCGCGGCCCCAAAGGGAGCCACACGACTTGAGGCGCTTTAATTCGGCACTCGGCTTGTCCTCCGACTCCACTAGCCGAAAAGTGAGCACAATCCGCACACGCAAAATTACGTTCGCGTTTTTTCTCGGCAAATTTTGGGTCTCGATTACCTATCACTATCTGTAGGTCGCTTTTGTCCGCCATCGGTTCTTTCCTTATAAGTGACTGATACCTCAAAAGTCGTGAAATCGATAACGACCTCCGTTTTAGTGTCCGAGGTTTTCACTACGCTGGAAAAACAACCCCACGAACCGAACGTGAGCAATTGGTCGTAAATCAGCCTAGCTAGTTTCTCCCTCAATTGTCGCTGTACCATTGATATCGGCATTGTTGACTACCTCTACTCCATCAAAGAACCCGTGTAGCATTTCGAGAAAGTTATTCGAAAAATCCTCCGGGACGACCACGACATAGGCCACGACTCCCGTGCCCGGCGCCGGAGCCATCAAAAATTGCGTTTTGTCCTGCACAGCTTGCTGCATTACCTGCAACAAACGTTTGTTGACATTCGCCAACGGTATCGATTTGAGAACCATTTTGAACTCCACAAAAGAACCGGGGGCCGAATGGCCCCCGGCTGCGTTACGGGATTTGCACCCGCCATCGGCCAGCTAACCGATGTGCCTACAGCTCACGCGGTTGGTGCGCTCGGCGCGCCGTCGGATGTCAATTGCTTCGCGGGAGGCTTCGGCAAGACTCCCAACAATGCCTTGCGCATATGCGCCAGCGGATCGTGCTTGACGACGTTGATAACGGATTCGATGGTGTATTCGTAGGAATTCCCGTCGTTGGTGTCGACCCATCGTTGTGACGTGCGCTTACCGACGTTGAACGCGAAATTGACACTCCCGGACAGGTCGCGTTTTTTGACTTCAGAAAGCGCGCCCAACAACAGACCTTGCGCGGGTTCCTGGAGAATGAGCCTATTTGAACGGAAGCGCTTACCGTCATAGGTACGGACCGCCTCAAATGTACCCTGGAATCCAGTCCAGACACCGTACTGAGTCTCTCCGGTCTCGGTTCCGCTGGCGGTGCCGAATACGGTATAGAGCGCGGTCGGGGGAGTCACTTCCCAGGTACCTTTGGGCGCCCCTTCCGTGTCGAAAATCGCGTTGCCGTCTTTGTCCTTTTCAGGGATGAATTTTTTGGTGCACTTCAGTTGCGCACGACCGATGATTTCCTTAGCAACGATCTTTTTCGGGAGCGCGACCACATCCGTATCGACGACCTCGTCGACCGGAGGCACATCGTTTCCCGACATTTCGCCCGTCGATGCATCGACAGTCGCGCCGGTCGCCGAGTCCGTCAGTGATCCGTTCACCTCCGGATTGCTCTTGAGATTCGGCGCGCCCAATTCATCAGGTAATTTGGTCTCGGTGTCGACCGGCGCACCATTCGCGGTGTCCGGTGTATCTGTCTGAGACTCTCGGTTGATTCGACGTGATGCCATATAAACGACTCCAGTGTGTGATCAATCAATCATTTAGGACGATAGAAAATAAACCCGTGCTCATGATCAATATGCGCAATTTCGACTCGCATATCGTTCGCCAACCATTGTGTCACCTCCTCCAGCGTCATCGGCTTGGGTGACGTGAGAGACCCTCCTCCGTAATAGCGAACACAATTCCACATTCTTCTAGCTGGCTTGGACCTGAAGTGAAAAAACCAAATGACCGTCAGTACAAATAGAGCGGTTAACGATCCGATCCAGTCGACCAAAACGCCTGGGTCCATGGGACACCCCTATCGCGTGCTGTGAAGACTCCCGATTTGTATATTAGCGGTCACCCGTACCTTGCGATTAATAAAACGTGGTTCGGGACGCGTAATTGTATACGTCGGCACTTCCGGACGGAACAATAAATAGGGGTTGCCATCCTCATCGCGCGGCAAATCCTCTCCTTTTGCGAGCGCTACAATTTGGAGAGCCGAGAGACGGACACCCTTGCAAGCGACCTTCCAGGAACCCTTGGGGTATTCAAAACGCTCCTCTTCTTTATTCCACTGCTGATCAAAAGCCGATCTAAATGCATAGGTCTTCTTACCTAAAATTGCGTAAGCGTCGCATTCTAGTTCGACTTTCCATTGCCCCAATTCAGGACCCAGGCTAAGACGAGACACGTCGACGGCGGCAATGGAATCGGTATCGCAATATAGAGGGTCGTGCACTCGGCACATATCCATATACAAGCCTGCACGCGGAAATCCAGTAATAGATGCAGCAGTTGCGATGTTGTAATAGTGGTGTCGGTCGACAGGCAATTTGCGCCAGAGGAGGCGTCGGCCATCACCCCACGGGTGATAGTCCGCATATCCGTTAGCAACGTGTTCCGCCATCCTCTCTAGGCTAGACAGCATGTACTCGTGATAGTTTTCGGGATTGGAAGCAAATTTTCCATAGCAAGAATTCATGAATAATTTTGCGAAGATGTCGCCAGCCTTGTCACCATTACACTTAGCGGCTTTTCTCTCCAAATAAAAATAGTGTATATATTCGTCGAACGTTACCGTTTCGCGGAAAAAATTGACCGCCAAAACTTCGCGAATGTCGACCGCGTTAAGTTCTTGTGCGGCTTGCAGCTCCCAACCGGTGATGTCATATATACGCGGTGTAGCGTCCCGTGGAAATGTAAGCTCACCCGATGGAAGACGAAACGGAAAAGCACCACGGGACACCGCCCGGATTCGGATAAGGCATTGCGGTATAAGTGTTTCGTCGGGTAATTTCGACAATGAAATAGCTTCCGAACTAATCGGGTGCCGTCGACACATCGCATCTGGATAAGCGCTATTTCTATCGACAACCGTAAATCGTTTTTCCGCGTATCCTGAGACAAAGCACTCAACCCTACCGCCATAGTAGTATGGGCGATAGCGTTCGAATTGCGCCGCTGTCTGTTTGGGTTTCTTGCCGCCATTGTAATGCTTCGCCCAATAGTTCATCGCCGCACCGGCTTGAGTGAGCCCCCTACCGTAGCGCGTGAGATAAGCCAACAATAACGTACCTAAATTAACACAGTCGCTTTTTAGGTAGCTCTCGATAAGCGCGACATTCTCGGGCAAGTCGCGCACATCCGCCTCCATGATCGAATAGTCTATTTTCTCTTTGGCGAAACGGGCCAGCGGAACCGGAATGATATTGTAAGAGTCTCGAAATTCAGCTTTGCCTATGCGAAAGCTAGCGATACGTCCATTGATTATTTTTATTTCCTGATCGCTGTCAAAAAACGGGCGTAGATAATGCGCGTCGAATTTTCCGCCGTTGTGGAAGTAAACCGTGCACTGAATCTCGCGGACATAGGCGACAAAAAGTTCAGCGCTTCCGAATGTCAGATATTCTCGCGAGTAAATATCATAACAACCCCAAATGAACGGTTTAGAAACGCGGCCGGCTTTGAAGGGGTCCGTTTCACAGTCAGCCGCGAGGGTTCTAAACTTTCTAGCCATTCGATGGAGTGTCGATCGATACCGGAGGGGCACCCATCGGCCAAACGACTTCCGCAATTCGGTTCAATTGGTCGACGGTCAAACCCTGCTCATCGTCACGACACACCGCAACGGAGAGTTCGCACCGACGCGCGAAAAGGTCGGATCTATTTTGGATTGCGTCACGATGCTGAGCCGCGTAGTGATCTTGCTTTCTAAGATTGAGCAATTTCACGTGCGCGTCGACCAACGCGTTAAGTAGCGCCATCGGACCCATTGCCGTGAGCGTGTCCAGTGCGTCCGTAATAATCGCTACTTCGGTAGTGTGTACAGAACTCGCAACACTTTCCGAGAGCATTCTCCCCAGTCCCATTTGTTCTAGTTGTGAGTCTACGTTTGGCGGCATAGCATTTCCTCAACGTTTGGTGACAATGTGAACACTGTTCGTTCAAGGTCTCTTGTGCGTTCAATCCTCCTTTACGGCCCGCGTCAATAGCTGTCTCGTTAGAGCGCGAAAATGTTCTTTTATCTTTGGGCACACTTTTACCCCCTTTAATCCGACCCTGTTTTTTCCTCTCTTCAATGGTCAAACCAATATGTCGCGTCATCGTCTGTGCTCTCTGCGGTATCCCTCCACAAATGTCGTATGTTCCTAATGTTTCGAAAAATCTCCACACCCAATATCGTCCATATCAACAATTCGCTCATTTCTTCACGCGTCGACTTTTCACCTTACCCAAATCAACCAACACTCGATAGCATCCATTGACAACAATAATCTTCACGGGGTTCTTCGTGCGACCCTGTAGCCATTCCTCTAGCACGCGCGCCCCTTGTTCTGTCGCAAAGAATCGCCCCTCTCGCGGCTCCAAAAATGCATTGAAGATCGCTACAAGTTCGTTGTAGGTCTCTTTATTCACTTCTTCTTTTTCTCATACGGAGGAACACTGTTACCTTTTATCCCGAATCGCCACGGACTTAGCCTTTTTCCCTTTCGACCCCAAAAGGCGGCCATGTTTGGATGCGTCGACGCTAGGCGTTTTTTGTTCATGCGCAAACCTCCCAAACATTCGATTCGCGTTTACTTTCATAAATAATTTTAAGCTGTCCACTAACCCGCCAGGATCTATTACCGCTTTAAGTTCCTTGTCGTTAAACCATCCGGGTGTATGCACGCAGGATGCGCACGTAATTCCGTTCTCGCCTAATACGCGCGTCAACGTTCGCTCACATGCGACGCATCGATATTTAGCGGGGGTTTTGGCGACGAATTCCTGCTTAGCCTCCTCCAATGCGTCAATCACTTCGTTCATTTGTGGAGACAGGTTATTATGTCTCATTATCTAGTCGCTCCTGCATTCGTGCGCAGAGTTCGCTATAGTGTTCCAGTCGCTCTGCATATAGCCTGCGGATTTGCGCTCGCGGCTCGCTATCGGAAACAAATGAGTCGCCGAGAGCCGCTGACGCTAAAATAACGGACAAATTAGCTCTCTTTTCGTTCGTATCAGCCGCGTCGATTAACCAAGATACGTCAAATTTTTTCATGCTCGGGTACCTTGCGATCATTGTCAGGGTCGAATAACTGAACTACTACGGGGTCGTTGAACCATCCTGGTAACCAAAGACAGTGCGCGCACAAAAGCGGCTCTATGACTATTCCGCTCACGTCAATGATATGTCGACCGCACTCTACACAGTCGAATTCCATCATTTGTGTTTCCTAGCTTTAGCGCGTTTTTTCTGCTTTCGGCGCTCTTCAATTTCCGCTCGCGCTCTAACGGCTCGGTTGTAGATGCGTTGCTTTTGCCGTCGTTGGTCTATTTCGGTTCTCTGTCTGACCGCTCCTTCCAATGTGGTTTCCATAAACCGAAACCCGATGAGCGCTTCCGAGAATCCGGTAGGGTTCCCTTCGCTATCTACCTCATAGGCTGCGAGGTATTCATTAAGACGGTTAATAATTTCATCGCGCTCAAACGGCTCTCCGGTATCTCCGTGTGCGGCAGTGAGAACAGAATAGAAACCTGCTGGCATGTCTTTTTGGAGCTTACGCGCCATAGTGACGAGTTCTTTTGGGTACCTTGGGCGACGTGGGAAAAGAAAAAATCGGCTGCGAGTTTTAACTTCTCCAGGGAAGGACCCTTCAACTTCAACATTCCCATCGACCATGCGGACCCGAAAGTTATCTCCAGGCTTATGGACGATATAGTGCTTTGCTCCTCTGATTTTCTGCCCGGTGAATTGGGTGAGATTTTTGCGATCTTTTTTCGTTTTGGCTTTAACGATGTCATGTGGACTCGCGATAAGTTCACGCAGTTTGACCGCGCGGCTTACTAAACGTCGCCGCGTTTTCGAGTCTATAAACTCCAGGCGCCTCAAATCGTACCCGTCAGAGGCTTCGTATCCGCGTATGTGTTTACGTAGCAGCTCAATCGATTCGTGGAGCTGCACCCGACCTTTGATTGTGAGGCGGGTTTTTTCAAGAATCGGGGAAGCGTCAACCCCCCGACGCTTCGGAGGAACAGTCGTCGGACTGCTAGACCCCCCTTTTGAAGGTCGACGCTTCCCCAATTTCTCGGGCAGGAATTCGTGCGCGCCTCGGTGCCCGTCTTGCTTAACACACCGTTG
>Ga0210402_10001865_pt1 | contig 21166 bp, 20 predicted proteins | sample IncBWC7MmetaG_FD_161055 | JGI IMG/M metagenome (GOLD analysis project Ga0210402, IMG submission 161055) | Forest soil microbial communities from Barre Woods Harvard Forest LTER site, Petersham, Massachusetts, United States - Inc-BW-C-7-M | ecosystem: Environmental > Terrestrial > Soil >... | reverse complement strand
TCGTCTGCACCTTTACGCCGGCTTTGATATGAGGAAAAGGGGCCAGGACGCGCGATTGAACAGCAGAGCGGCGATCGCCAAATACCAAATTGACTGAAGCGCTATGCCACCCAGGATGATGTGTGCCGCCATCACCGCGGGCGTTGCGATTATCGCAACAATCAAAGATATCGCTACTGCCATACCAAACAGCCCGACGGCGCGCGCGAACCCGGGCCCCTTCACGATAGCCCAAGACCAGCTGAGCATGGCTGCGAACTGAAACAAAAGTCCCATCGGCATCAAAAATCTAATCAACGTTCCGACCAGGATAAAAAGGGTTTTCGCGGGCTGCAGGTCGTCCACGCTCGCAAAGCGCACTGCGATGGCTGGAGTCGCAAATCCGTCGAGCACCATCGAGATTATCAAAGCGCCACAACCGGCGCAGAAGCAGACCAGGCCAATGACCACTGAGATCTTCGCCAACCCCAGCAAGCGAGACAAAAAGACAAAGCAGACAATCAGGGCCACTAACGTGATAACAAATCCCCCGTGCACAACACCATCAATGACCTGGTGAGCTGCCTCATCCTTGATGAGATCGGCGAAACTCCTTGGATTGCCGCCGGGGTGGTTTGCCAGCAGCGTCAAGCTTGCAAGCGCACAGAACGTAAATGCGGCCGCAAGGCCTCGGCGTTGGCGATCGATTGGAATTTCATCAGTCATGGGGACTCCCGGGCATTCGCCATCATTTAATATCAAGTGTTTAAAGAGTTGGCGGAAGCTGGCGGCGTGTCGTCCAATAATGGACATTCGAACCGTTCTGTCTGTTTTTGTTGGTTCATCATCAATGGCTATGACTACAAGTCCTGATCGGCGCGTTCAACGAACCCGTGGGGCCTTGATGTCGGCATTCATAGAACTGGTGCTGACTCGAGGGTATGAGGCCGTGACGGCCGAGGACATTAGTCGCAAGGCAAATGTCGGACGTTCCACCTTCTATCTGCATTACGCCAACAAAGCGGCTCTACTGGCTGAGAGCATTCGGAACCCCTCGAGCAGAATGGCGGCTTGCGTCGGCGGGAATGTCACACCGCAGCAGCTGCTGCCACTTCTGGAGCATTTTCGGGAGCAACGAACAGTGAATCGGACGTTCTTTATAGAACCGATTAAGTCTCTATGGGTCAAGAGCCTCGCTGCCCTGATCGAACCCCGTTTAACTGCAAAAGCCGGTATGGTACGGCCAGATATTCCTCGACCGTTAGTCGCACTCATGATCGCCGAGATGCAGATCGCCTTGATAGTACACTGGCTCTCGAGCAGACCCACCCTGAAACCGGAGCCAATAGCCTCGGCGCTGATAGCCAATACGCACGCCATGCTTTCGGCATTTGGCCGGTCTGACCGACCTAAGTGATAGCTTTGTGGTAGGCCGGCCACGCTGCGGCCCATCCAACACGGCCTTCGATCGCCGTTGTAGCAGCGTTGCCCATCAACCCTGCGAAAAATTCGCGCGCTTCGGAATGGCTTGATTGCCTGGTCCTTCTATTTTGCCACGTCGTAGTTCTTCGTCTGGTCGAGCCGTTCGGCTGTTGCGCTCCGCTATCCGCTGACGGTCCGGCCACTACTGCTTATCGTCGAACGCGATCGGCACTTCGTCTCTACTACGACCATTTCCGGCTGCGCCGACGAAGCGCGTGCGTGCGGGCGCATAGTCACGTAACGGCAGCCTCGTTGGAACTCAAAAAGACAGCCACTACGGCGCGCCAAACGGCCTTCCCCTCACCTGAGAATAGACCGCGTCAAACACCTTTAAACTTTCGATTCCCAACACCCCGTCGGTTCTAATCGGATCGCTTAAGATTTGGACTTGGGTTTTCGCATTCTCGAATGCCGGCCACTGCGGAACGCCTGCGCCATTCGGATCACCTGACTTCGCAAAATTGACCCAGTACGTGGATATCTCTGCCGCCATATTCCGATCCGCCGAGGTCCATTGCCAAGAGTACTGATCGAGATGGTCGAACACATACCATAGCTCGGCAAAGTGACTGGCGCCCCACCCCGCGTACACCGAGTCTGCCGGAAATGGCGGCCGTTGCTGAAACGAATAGTAGTACACAGGACCATGCCCGGTTGTTGCCTGCAGTCTCGCCCATGCCCACATGTCCCAACCAAACCGAAGGTCGCGCTCGAGATCGAGCCGCGCCTGACGTGCCTCGGCATCTGTCGAATAGGGATAGGCAGTAGTGAGCGCAGGCGGCAGCGGCCCGAACGCAGCCGTCAGATCGGCGGCAAAGGTGTCGGCCTTCACTTTGGCGACATCGACCAACGAGCGCGCTTCCTCGGCGTTGGATCCGATAAGAATTGGAACGTCGTTCTGCCGACCGGATACGAATACTTCGTATGGACTCGCGGGCAGCACGTAGGGCTCAATTACGGGGTGCGTAATGCTCGCCGCACTGCCACCGAGTAGTTGCGCCGCCGGAACCTTACGCATCTCGGCGATCGAAGTTACTCCAAGGGACGTTAAGTATTTCTTACCCACGACTTCCGCATTGGTTAGAAGGTAGTCCGGCGCCATTTGAATCGGCTCGAACAAGCCGCCGCTCTCGGCGATTGCCCGCTGGAACAACCCCCTTGCAAGCGGCGAGGCCATCAGTTCGCTCACCGCCATCGCCCCGGCAGACTGACCTGCAATGGTTACGCGTTTCTGATCACCACCGAAAGCGCCTATATTCCGTTGTATCCAATGCAGCGCGGCGAGCTGATCCAGGAGGCCGTAGTTTCCGGAGGAGTGATGCGCGGACTCGCCTGTCAGCTCCGGATGCGCAAGCCAGCCAAAAGGCCCGAGGCGATAGGCAACAGTTACAACGATAACGCCCTTTTGCGCCAGCTTATCGCCCCAATACAACGGCATCGAAGCGGACCCGTTGCTGTAGCCACCACCATGAATCCAAACGATGACCGGCAAGCGCTCGCTCGCCTTTCGTGCCGGCGCCCAAATGTTGAGATACAAACAGTCTTCACTGACCGCCGGCGGTGTTTCTCCCGGCATAGATACACCTTTTTGCACGCATGCCGGAGCGAACGCCGTTGCCTTGCGCACGCCTTTCCACGACTTAATCGGTTGAGGATCTCGCCAGCGCAAATCACCCAGAGGCGGCGCCGCATACGGAACGCCCTTGTAGATGGACAGTCCGTTCGCGTCTACGCCCCGGAGAGCACCGGACTCGATTCGAACTGGACTTGCCAAGGCCACGGCGTGAACCAAAATTGTGGCCAATAGTGCGAATGGCCACCGGAATCTTCGCAGAGGGGAGTTTCTGTTCTGATCCATATGTGCTCCGATGGCTCGTATGTTTCTCAAAAATAGCGCCGGGAATGAGAAAAACATTGCGCTGGAGGTGAGCGGCGATCGTTGAGCAGGCCAGGCAATATATGAGCCAATTGCCCAGGTTCCTTGATCCTACCACGTCGTAGTTCTTCGTCTGGCCGGGCTGTTCGGACTCCTGTCCTCGCCCGGCACCGGCGAGTTAGAGGCGTGACTCTAATCGCTACGCTTCGTCGCTACGCTATGCTGTCCATGCTTCGCTGCGATCCGGCCGGCACTTCCATATGCCGGCGTTCGGTCGGTTCGACGAGATTACCTATCTCGTCGAAAAAGACATCCGCCCTCACCCTCACGGACTCCGTACGTTGCTGTTCTTCGTTGGTCGAGCTGTTCGGGCTTCCTGCCCTCGCTCGACATCGCCGAGTCAAAGGCGTGACTTCGACTCGGCTTTCGGATTCGTGTGTTAGACCATGTCATTGTCGCCGGCGGCGACACGTTCAGCTCCGCGGAACGCGGACTTATACCTTAGTCATCCGCAGACATACAAAATCGCTGATTCACAGCTGGAGATCGCCATGACAGTGCTGAGTCGCCTTGTGGAGCGACTTCAAGCGCAATAACATTAGGCTCGGCTATTGCAATCTAGGCATCACTCAATACGATTCCTTCGCACTCGAACGATCTTGGAGGCTGCCAGTGTTGACAAAGAAGCAAATCACTTGGGGGCTAGGCTCGCTGACTTCGGCTGCAGCCATCGTCGGGACGATCGTCGGGACCTATTTTAAATTCCATCCTCATCCTTCCACGATCCCACAACCGCCGCCGCCTATTGAACAGTCACAGACTGGCGGTTCAAACAACACACAGATCGGAGTATTTAAAGGTAATTTAACCCTCAACCAAGCTCCTGTGACGACACCAGGCTCCACGTTCCACACTCCAGCCGATCTCGCACGCGCTGAGCTCCAGCAGCTTGGGGTTTCCTGGAATGCGGAATCGTTTGTTGGGTCCATAGTCGATGGGGACCTTCGAAGCGCCGGCCTATTCCTCAAAGGAGGAATGACGCCGGATCTCAACTACAAAGGCGCGAGTGCGGCAGTCTATGCGCTTCAGGCTAAAGCCAACAACCGAGACGCAATGCTGAAGCTTCTCCTGAGCAACGGCCTCAATCCAAATGCCAATCTCATTGATGCCCGCATTATGGCTGGCCTCTCCAACATGCTTCCACCACACTTCGCGCATCGACTTGCGCCGTCTGGCTACAGCGCCTGGCAGCGACAGTTCGCGGGACCGGCGGACCTTTGGCTCGTCATCCGCTCCACGTATTCAGGACCGGAGGCCGGTGATTTTGAACAGCTTAGGGCTCTTGCCAGTCGTGGCGCTAAGTTCGACGTATCACTTGCCTTCCTCCACGAGTATGAGCGAATTTACGGCGACACGCCTGTCTATTGGGAAGTTCGAAACGAAGTGGAGAGACTCGCGAATGTGCCAATTACTCGTCATAGTGGTTAGCTGTGAAGCGCGCTGAAAGCCGCAGTGATGTCCGCGAGCCCCCTACCGGGCAATGCTCGACGGGCCTCACTAGCGCTCGTCACTAGACGATCGGGAATCGGGCCAACTCCAGCCAGTGGCAGTCCCGAACTCCTAATATCAAAGCGGCCGCTCACCGACCGCCCTGGGTTAGAGAACCGATTGTGAACGTCTATCGTCTCGCAAAGTAACCTTCCAGGATGGCCACATTCGGTGCGTTGGACACAAACACGATTGGTACATCGCTGAACAACAGACCACTGTGGAAATGAGATTCGGAAACCGCGGCACCATCAGGGGTGGCGACGACGGAAGAAAACGCAACATCATGGGGAGGCGACGTCAGCTGGTGGTGGAGCGTTGCAAAGGCGACCTGCCCGGGCGTTACCGATGCCGCCTTCCACGTGAAGTCCGTGACAACAAGCACAAAGCCAGATAGTGGGGCTGTGTATGGGGTCAACGTGCCATCGGGGGCTACTTGTTCCAGGTCTGTGCAAATATTCGAAGTAAATCCGCCGCAAACAAGCGTTACGTAGTGCTTCTCGAGTCCCTCGGGCTCAGCGGCGGCGCGGCTGGGGATTGATGACAGGGCGAAAGAGAAAAGACCAAAACCCAATGCAAGTAGCGCTGTTTTACTGAAATTCTTCATGCGTGTTCTCCTGTGAATATGATTACTTTGCAGCGGGACCTTTTTCAGCCACGTCAGCATCCGCCAGCGGCTCCACCAATCAGACGCATGAAATGCCGCGACTTGTCTATTGCGATCATTGGCGATGGCACTCGACGAGTCTTGCGAGGGCTTCAAGTGCAGTCGTTATGCAGGATACCGGTCCCCGAAAGGCACGGAACGGCGCTGAGATATTCATAGATGGCCCGCATCTCGTGCTCTGTCATGTGCCGATCCTCAGGCCACGGCATGATCTGCAAGAGATCACCGTCGAATGGCAGGTTGGCGGGGAAGCAGGTGCTGCTGCTCGTAATCGTTGGGTCTGCACAGTTCGGATGCACATGATCCAAATCGGCGCCGGTCGTTAAGATCCAACGAAATTCCGCGAAAGTGCGCCCGCCCTCGGGCCGTCCGGTTCTGTCAGGCGTCAGATTCCGGGAAATAATGACCGGAGCCCCCGGCGCCTGGACTGGGAAGACTCTGCCACCCCCTAGATACGTGGCTGGATTGACTACGGTTGGCTGGCCACCCTTGAAATAGGGGTTCCCGCCCTTCACATATTCCGTCGCGGGACCGGCAGAGTGACAGACATTGCAATGGCCGACCCCATTGACTAAGTAGCTGCCAAGTCCCACAAGATGCCGATTCTTACCCTCCAGATTCAGAGGAACCGGAGCGATTTCGAAGCCCCGACGAATTTTGAACTGCTCGCCATCCGCATCGTCATCGTCAGCTTGCGCCCGCGGGACTCCACTTAAGGATCCCACGCCAATCACCACCGCAAAGGTGGCTCCTGTGGTCAGCGCGATGAGTAGCTTTTTGACATTCATATGGCTTCTCCCAGTGGCAAGTTTCCGGTGCGACCCGCGCACCGACAAACGCACGGTCGGGCCAAACAAGCGCTCTGGCAAGCGGCGTTGCACGGCAAACCGCGGAATCGGACGCCACGTCGTACAATGCCGCTGATTGCCGCTCCCCAAGTTTGATGCAAGAAGCTCCAACGCTCATTAACGATGGGCAGGAGCCCGCATTGGACGATCCTAAGAACAGCTCGAGCGGCGCATCCATTTCGCAAGATGCGCGTTTAGACTCGTGGAAGAAAATCGCGTCGTATTTGAAGCGCGACGTCAGGACCGTGCGGCGGTGGGAACGGCGCCGGCTAAGCCAACGGCTCTTTGTTGAATCCGCTCCTAACGTTACCTTCGACGGTTCTCCCCAATGTTGCGCCAATCACCCCCTGGGTTCCTGCCCCACGTCCGCTATCCCCCTTGCCCCTGTGATCCGTGTCGCGAATGGCGAGAAATCAGGTACAACCTGAATCGCGCGGCGAACCTAATGTTCTGTGTGGTCGATGCGAAATTGCGGGGAGCGGACGCGGACAATCACCGTATGAACCCTCCCGCCCGTCCGGTCAAATTCTCGTTTAGGGTCCGTCGGAATTTCAAAAACCGCGACTGGACATCCATTGGCCTTCGCGGGACACATATCCCCTTCCGCAAGGCTGGCACTCGCACGACCGCCATACTCCCGGGCAGCAGCCCAAGCTATATGCATGGGGATGAATCGCGCATTGTCGGCCTTGACGCGCCAGGCTCAAATCCTCCACCCGCTACCAGTGCACCATCTGAGAATGACTGGAGCGAATGGCTGTGGTTAGGCCTAATCATGTTTGCGATCGCAGCCGTCGCGACAGTGCAGTTGATGAAATGAGTAGTAACCGCCGATTCCCCAACGAAACTACGGCTGGGTACTCGCCGACGTTAAACTACGAAAACCAATAAAATGCAAAGGCGCGGTGCAACTGTGCAACGCTACGCCGAACATACTTCGGTAAATCAAGCGCCGCTACCAAAGCGGATTGCATCAAGGCATGTTCGCGACGCCGCGATCTATTCTTTAGGACTGCTGTAAAGGCGGACACGAATACTAGAAGCGATCGCGCTCCCTTTCGTGCGCATCGTCATTGTCATGCTCCCCGAAATCCTTCTCGCCGGAATGGTGGCAACCATGTTTCTTGTGGCCCTTATGCCCGTCATCTCGTTGCTCGTGACCTTCACTGTGCTCATCACCGTCACCCCGTTCATCGCGGTCTTCCTCATCGTGCTTGCAACTGCTGGTCGGTGCGATGGTGGTCAATGAGTTGGGCCCCACTCCCGTTGCAAAGGGTGAACCGGCGGTCGGCGTCAGGGCACCCGTGGTTGCGTTGATGGTGTACGCCGAAACGTTGTCGTCGCCTCTATTCGTCACATAGGCGAACTGACCATTCGCGCTCACGGCCACTGATGAGGGCGTCGACCCCACTGCGGGCGATCCGGGGATTGGCGTCAGGGCGCCGGTCGTCGCGTTGATGGTGAATGCCGAGACGTCCCCGAAATTGTCACCGTTAACGGTGACGTACGCGAACTTTCCATTCGGGCTCACGGTCACCCGCATGGGACCCACGGTGACTGAGAATCGCTGGCTCCCCGCTGGGAAGGGGGAACCGGCGACCGGTGTCAGGGCACCGGTTGTTGCGTTGATGGTATACGCCGAGACGTTGTTGAAGAGGGAATTCGCCACATAGACGAACTGACCACTCGGGTGGACCGTTACAGATAGGGACTGGCCCGACGCTGGGAAGGGTGAACCGGCGACCGGCGTCAGGGCACCCGTGGTTGCGTTGATCGTGTACGCCGAAACGTCGCCGCTTTCATTGGCCGCGTAGGCGAACTTTCCATTCGGACTCACGGCCACTGATTGGGGCTGGGACCCCGCTGCGAAGGGCGAACCGGCGAGCGGCGTCAGGGCACCCGTGGTTGCGTTGATGGTGTACGCGGAAACGTTGTCGTCCAGAGCATTTGTCACATAGGCGAACTCACCACTCGGGTGGACCGTTACAGAGAGGGGCGAGCTCCCCGTTTGTGCGAAGCCGGCCGGCATCAGGGCACCCGTGGTTGCGTTGGCGGTGTAGACCGAGACGATGTTGGAGTCCTCTACGGCGACGTAGGCGAACTTTCCGTTCGGCGTCAAGGCCAACGAGACGGGTACGCAACAGTCTCCTGCAAGGGGCGAACCGGCGAGCGGGGTCAGGGCACCCGTGGTCGCATTGATGGTGTACGCCCAGATCGTGGAGTCCGAGGCATTCGTCACGTACGCGAAGCCTGCCGTCTGGGTCCCAAGCGGGCTCGCCCCGACCAAAGAGAGGCTGACACTCAAACTCAAGGAGATAATCTCTCCTTTCCAAAGCCGGAACGGTTTGAGATTCATCTGCTTCTCCCCATGTCCAGACTGTTTTTAGCGCCGACGAATCGCGGTCGCTTCCCCAACGAGACTGCATCGCAGAGAAGCTGCTCGCTGCATGCCCCTGATGACTACGTCGCTCTAAGCGGCTTATACGCCCGCAACATTCGGGCCGCAAACGCATTCATGTGTTGCATTGCACTGGAGGCCGCGTCACTCTTTCCTCGCGTCTTTTCGAAAAATCGTGAGTAACGTCGACACGTCACACCCTCATGACGCCACAAATCTACGAGAACGCGCAGGCGCGGCCGGAACATCACTTATTTGCCTGGACCTTGCCCTGCGAAATGTTGGAACGACGTACCTACGTCAGCGCGAAAATAGCCTTCGTGATGCTGTTACTCGATGTGCACCTTGCCGACACTGCAGTACCGCTACCATGCTCCGTAATCCCTTCGTGCCATACAGTGCGCCGTCATCGAACTTCCGCCCTGCTGCACTTCGTTCTTCAATATGGCTTCGCTTCCATACGCGCTCAGTCGAACAGACTGAGAATGCTTTGATACTTTTCTATGTAGCCGCTATTTTCGCGGTTGTAACGGGGAATACTGACCGCTTGCACCAAAGAGCCATCCTCGCGCCAGACACAGGGGCAGACGACTGCGGATCCCGGCGGCAGCTTGCCGGCGCGTCGCAGTTCAGCAAGAGGGACACCCATGCGGTTGAGCGCCCGATAAAGCTTGGCGACGTTGCGCCCACCGCCATTGTAGGCAGCGACTGGAAAGATGCCGAGCACATCGGGTTTAGCGCGATAGGCGGCGCGGATTTCGCTGTTCATCTGTGACAGCTCAATGTCTAGCAGGCAAACGGCTGCCTTCATGGCATTACGCAGACGGGTCGAGCCGCGCTCGAAGTTTGGGTCCAGCTGCGCGCCGCGACAGCTGCGTACGACGAACGAATAGGTGCCATGGCCGCGCCGATCGGTGAACTGCATCGGGCCCAGCGCCTTGGCGCTCGAGACGCTATAGCGATACGCTTCCTCGCGCTTCAGTCCGTACTGGCTGAGCACTTCGTCGAATGCATCTGTGCCCTTCTCGAGGAAGTCCTCGTCGTCGGTCTGTTCGATAACCGCGAGCGTCGCAATGACTTCCGCGGGTATCACGTCCGCGAGCAGTTCGCCCGGAAAGGCGTCGCTCGGCACGCGTGCGTCACGAAGTTCGTCGATGGCGCCCCGTGCGGTGGCGAGCAGAAAGTCCCTGCCGCCGGCAATGAAGCGCGGGTCAAGGGTATCGGAAGTAAAGGGCAAGTAGACAATTGATCGTGCCGTCGCCGACGCCTCGCGCCAGCGCTTCTTTTTGATGAGGGCGTTGTCGAACACCGGAAATTTGCGGCCGTACACCTTCAGCTCCTCGCCATCGCGCGAAAATGCGAACATGAGCCGCTCGGCCCCCGTTCCCTTGACGTGCCGCGCCTCAATTCCGGGAGTACGCACGGTGAAGGGCAATTCCCCGCGGCCAGGCTTCCATTTCACGGGTGGGCGGGGAATCTCTAGGTGGGCAACGGTCCAATTCTTCTGCGCCTCGCTCCACAACGCGAAGGCGACCGGCCGGCCGCGCAGCACCTCATGTCCATCCTTACCGGTAAAGACGTACTGAAGTTGCACATCGCGCAGCTGCGCCTGGCCCTCGGCGACCAAGTCGCGGATGACGAGGTCGCGCGTGCGCCCCCTGACGATCAACTCAGGCAAGTCTCCAGGCTTAGGCGGCGCCTCGTGCTGTTCCGACTCGGCAACGGCCACCGGAACTTCACTGTCACCCTCGCTCTTTGCCTCGCTCGCAGCCATCGGAACATCGTGCAACAGGGGTGCTGGAGCGGTATCTGAGACCACTGGTGGGTCGTCGACTGGCTCGATTCGGCCCCCCGAGGAGATGCATCCCGAGCAAATCGAGATGACCAGCAACGGCAGCGCAAATGAGGCCCCACGAGGGACACGCGCAAAGGAACTCAACAATGCGGAAACGGGAGGTAGGAACGACATCATGACCATAATACTTGCGAACGGCGCATCGTACGACTTTAGGCACTTACTCAAGAACAACGCCGCTTCATGCGAGATGCTGACTATCTTGTTTGTTGCCCCTGCGGAACTTCGGTCTTGAAGGGCACAGCGGCCGCTTTAGTTCTCCACCGCGCTGTTTCATTTTCCCTGCTCTTTTTTCAGCGAGTCGTGCGCTGCCCGCATTTTAAGATTGCGGCGCTTTAAATAGAGCGGTAATGAGTTCTCTCGCAGAACGCATGCCATAAGCGTCGGGCGCAATGGTGCCCTCGTTGATCATCGTCGCAAGGCCATGAACGAATGCCCAGGACCTAAGACTCTCAAGGTCATCATGCCCCGTATCGCCTGGGATCGACTGCTGTACGGAATGCACGGCCCCGCGCAGTACCTCATAGGCTGAATTTCGCGCGGCATCCAGATCCGCATCACCGGATGTCTGGTGGACGCTGGAGCCCAGCATCAGCTTGAATAGGCCAGGGTTGGACGTGGCAAATGCGACATAAGCAATGCCGGCAGCATTTAACCGCGCCTGCGGATCCGCGGCTGCATCCATTTCTTCTCGCATCGCCGCTGCGAATTCCTTAAATCCGAGCGCGGCAATCGCGGCAAGTAAGGCCGCCTTATCGGCGAAGTGATTGTAAGGCGCTGCCTGAGAGACGCCCGCGCGTCGCGCCGCGGCACGCAATGTCAGCGCCTCGTAGCCCTCCGATTCGAGAATTTCGCGGGCCGAGCGAATGAGGGCCGCCCGAAGCGCGCCGTGATGGTAGTTGCTGGCCTTTTTTGAGGTCGTTTTGCCGCGGATCTCTTTCCGGGCGGTTTTTGCCTTGGGTGACATGCCTGCAACATAGCGGGTGCGGAGCGGAAAAGCCAGCGATGTTGACACCGTTAATATTTGTGGTAGAGTAGGTGTTAACAGCGTTAACATTGATCCAGAAAGGACCGCAGCGTCATACCGAGTAGTCATCCATCCAAAAGGACATAGTCATGAACAACCTGATCAAAACTCAATCCAAAATCGCGAAATTTGTGCTGGCCGCCGGCTTCTTCAGTCTAGGCGGCGCTGCCATCGGCGGAACCGCGCTGGCAAGTGAGCCCTTGAGCACATCAACGACCAATTCGTCGGTAAGCTATCCAGTAGGCTATGGTGATCTCGATTTAGCGACCGCAAAAGGCGCAAAGACCCTGTACTTGCGCATTCGCTACGCGGCGGAAACGCTCTGCGAGAACGCCGCCAGTTGGGGTAAGAAAGAGGGAGAGGCCTGCGTGAACAAGGCGGTCAACGACGCCGTTGCCCGCGTCAATGCCCCGCTGCTGACGCAATACACTGAGCTGCGCAGCAAAGGCGATAAGGCCAGCCTCGTGCAGCTCGCAAAGGCGAATTGATTTTGTGTCGTCAATCGCAATGCCGCGCAGTGGAGCGACCCGCGCGGCATTGCTCACCGCGCAGCGCTAAATCGGGCACTACCTCTAGCACCATCTAGTACCCGCTGAGAACGTCGTGTTTGTAGCGACCCAGCGCCGCCGCCGGCTGTACTTGCAGCCACAAGATCTCAAAACACAAAAGACACCCGCCCTCACCCAACTTTGCCCCCAAAGTGTACGGGCCTTAAGGGTCTGAGATCCCCCTCACACCGCCGAAGTCGGCTAATTGATCAAATGCGGCTTGATCCAAAAGGTAGCCGCCGCACTGTGTGCGACCGCCAGGATCCCGTACGCCAAGCAAAGCTCATGAGGCCCCATGTCGATCAGAAAGCGGAACATTGAACTTACCTCATTGGAGGAATGGTTTCGGCTCGCCGGACCCAAGAGTCCGGATCAGTGGGTGGATGACAGGAGCGCGAAGGAAGTTGCTCGAGCCTGGCTTGAGGGAAAAGGCGTCCTGCCGTCGGAAGTGAATACCGCGCTCAATGGACATTCCGCATTTGGTTCAGTGTTTTCTTGGCACGCAGAACCTGAAACGAAGCTTCCTTTTGACAAGGTTGCCGGAGAGACTCGAAACACCGACCTGGCCGTACATGCACAAGATGCCCATGGTGAGTATCTGATCGCCGTTGAAGCCAAGGCCGACGAGCCTTTCAGCGACACGATTGGGAAAACGCTCGAAGACGCTCTTGAACGATATCTGCAAAACAACAAATCAAACGGAATCAATAGAATCCAAGCGCTGACCCAAGCACTAGTCGGCGCTCGCGCCACTGGGGATCCGCCGGTCAAGGACCTTCGATATCAACTCTTTACCGGTTGCGCCGGCGCACTTTGCGAGGCCAACCAGCGTGGTTACAAGCGAACTCTGTTTCTCGTTCACGAATTTGTGACTACCCGAACTGTGGATGAAAATCATCGGAGAAACGCCGCCGATCTGGATCTTTTTGTCCATCGGCTATCGCATGGAGCCGTCAAATCAATTGCGAGCGGCGACATTCAAGGTCCGTTTAATGTCCCGGGCGCACCCTTGCTCTCGAATCCCGGCATTCTCTATATTGGTAAGGTTTCGCGCGATCTTAGAAATAGAACGCGAACTGGTGAGTGACGGAAAGCAGACCCAGCGCATCACGCCCGCTCGCGCATCCCCCACGTGACCGAACTCACTGCGACTTCAGATCACGCCTCCCCCCAATTGAGCAAAGGGGGAATCATCACTACGGCCAAGTTGAGGCTATGGGGTGGCGATACTGCGTAACGCGTCGATCGAATATGCTCCCGCACCAGTAACGGACAACAGCAAGAAGCCGCCCATGATGCCGAGATTTTTGTAAAAGCCATCCATGCCGTTGACTCGGGTATCACCCGTCATTGTCCAATAGCGGTGCCCGATAAGTGCCGTTCCCAGCGTGTATAAAAACAAAAGTGAAGCCGAAGGACGCACGAATGCGCCGACAGCCACCGCGAACGCAATGGGCAACTCCATGAAAATCGCAATGGCCGCGGCCAGTCTTGGCATGGGACCGCCCAGTTGCACTATTTGACTTACGGTGCCCGAATAGTCTTTAAGCTTTCTAAAGCCGAAAATCAGAAATAGCGTCGCGAGAAGAAGACGGGCCGCGAGAATGAGCACATCGTTGATGCCGTCTATCATTACGTTACCCTCGCTCCTGAGTTTTTCCGTGCACTGTGTGTAGCACGGTGCTCGGTGCATGCTGGTTCCTAGCCTGCGAGCAGCGTCGCGATTGTCGCATCAAGACTCCATGGTCCTGGCCCCGCCAGCATCACAACGGTCAGCCCGATGCAGTACAGCGCTTCGGGGACGTAGAGCAGGTCACCGAGCCAATCGGCGCGATCAATCGGCTGCCAGGCACGTATCCGTTTGACGGCGTCAAGTGCAAGGGCCCCGGCACAAATCAGGAATAACCCGAACGCCGCGAGCACGGACAATAGACCAACGATGAGCGCCCAACCGCCGCCGAACTCCGCGCTCGGCAGCAGCCATTGCATGATCGGCACGGCATACACACCGTCGTCTCGCAGCGTACCTGTAAGAGTCGCGTGCCTGGAAGCGTTGAACAGCTTGTGGTACCCGCTGATCGCGAAGAACACTCCGAGCGCCACGCGATTGAGTGTCAGCGCGGCGTAGGGAGCTTGCGCACCTTGTGTGAGTGTGAGGAAAAGATGCATGATTGGACCGCTCCCAGGTCATCGCTCGCAACAGTAATCGATCAGCTGCCAAATCGTGCGAACATCCCGTCGGGACTTCATTGAGTATTCGCGCTGTCCATGCTGACGACCCATTTCTTACGCCATTCGCTGGCCTCGAAGGGAGCAGCGAAGTATTGCGTCTCGTGTGCAACCTTTACACCGCGGAACTCCATGATGCTCACGGTGTAGAACGGTTCAGCATCGTATGTTAGGACAAACTCAGTGATCCACAAGTTGCCACTCCCCATGATTCGACTTGCCACAAAGCGCTTTTTATTCGGCTGGAGGGTCCGGGTGATCTGTATGTTACGGCGGCCGAGTATTCGCTCGCGGGATTGCGGATAGTCCAGCACTGCATCCTCGTGGTAGATGTCGTGTTCCGTCGCAAAATCGCCGGAGTTGGACGCTGCCCAATGTTGATTCAATGCCTCGCATATTTCGAGATCACTCATACGACTCTTCCTGTTCCCGCGCCGCTCCTCCTCGAGGACCATGATGTTTCGAATCTCGTGCAGTATCGGCGGGCCCCTCGCGCGGTCGGTCCGCCGGTCCGACGCTACTCATCGTCGCATAGGCAATCCATCCAGCCTCGCCCTACCGCTTCTGGTACGAGTGAAAAATGTAATCCTTGTCCTTCACGATTGTATGGCACGCGAAGCCGCAATTGACCGTACCGGTGGGATCCGCCTTGAACGTGTCGGACGCGGGCTGATAATCAAACACCGCATAGGCCCATCCCTTTGTATCCGGGAATCGCTTGCTATCCTTTTCGATCAGAAAGACGTCCTGCAAGGTGTCTGGCACGTTTACCGCAAAAGGTGATTCCGCCATCTTTTTCGGCTTCCACTCAATCTTCGCAATCTTGGAACCGTCGGGGAACGGTTTGCCGTTGCCGGGAATGCCGGCCCGATAGGCGTTGATCATTGTCGGGTTAGCAACCTCTACCTTGAGCAGCTCTGCCGTTTGACTGACGGAGACCACCTGCCAGGTTTCGTATCCCTTGAACTCTGAGAAAGCGAGCCCGTCCGGCAGTCGCAGGCTGTACTTGTCCTGTGCAGACCAGGCGATTCCGCCCGCGACGGCGAGTGCTACTCCAATGATTACCATCGCCCAGGATAAAACTCTCGTCATGGCCCAATCCTCCCGTGTACCTGTGTTATTCAAATTCAGCGGCATTCGTTTGCGCGTCTACAGCGCGTGCAACGTCAACATCCTCGCGAAAGATTGATCGCCCACTCCCCAGATTTGTTTCGAGTCTCGCCCGAGCCTGGCAGTGAAGGACTCTTAAGGCGTGTAATGCGTGTAGATCAAGTCGGTCGCTTTGGCAGGCTCGTGGCATGGGAAGCAGGTTTTGAGTAGGGCCGCGTTCGCTGGTTTGCCATCTGCACTAAAGTGCCCGAACCCCCAGCCGCCCGTAGCCGCGTATTTTTTCGAGTCCTTGACCTCGAACTGTACGTTCGTGGGGGCGCCAGGAACGTAAGATTGTTTGTCGCCAAACACCTTGTTGTTCTCCTCCGACGGCACGTGACTGTAGTGCAAAGCCGCGATGATCGCGCCCTCGGGAAAGGGAAGCGCCCCTTCGCGGTATGCCTTGATCGCAATATCGTTGCCTAAAACGATTCCTAGACTGTTGAGCTTGCCTTCTTCGTGGGCCACGGAAATCACCTTCCAGTCCCGGTAGCCTGAGGGAATTTTCGTCACGAAGACTGGAGCAGTATTCTCGTCTGCTTGTCCGGCTGCGGTGACCAGAAGGTACGCGGTAACACTAGCCAGCGTTGCAACAGCGATCGCGAGGGCGCTCTTAGGCTTCATATGACACCTGCGGCGTTTTTTGGCGGGCACGGATTTTAACGCTTAAATCGGTGCTTGCCTACTATTTGGCAGCTCCAGACTAGAAGGAATGACGCGGCGCTTAAGTCAGGATGTGTAAATCGCGTCGCTCATCCTGTCTCGTCGAAAAGACACCCCGCAATGCTTCACCTTCCATGGTTTTGCAGCGGCCAGCTGCCCCGGTCCGTGGGTGATCGTTCGATCGGCTCAGCGCGACATTGAGTCGCGTTGAAAAACCTTCCGATCTCACCCTCACCCGTCAACCGCGCGAAAATGGCCAAGAGAAATCGATTGGCGAGCAAAGACTTCGACTACAATAAAGATGTTGCCATCTGATTACAGCTGCACCTTGCTGGCGCTCTGCAACATTTTACGCGCCGATAAACAAGCTTCCGATTGCTTCATCCACAACTCACTCATCCGTGCTTCGCCATCGCCGCGACAGTGCACGGACAGCGTGGATGCGAGTAAACTCGCAACCCCCAAAATTCAATCGCCCCCTGGGTAAGGAGGTCGTCACGCATTACGCGCGGCCTAAAATCACCGTCGCTTTTGCGGTGCCAGAAAGGCAACGCTTTTCTCTGGCACATTCGCTCTTCCACTCCAAATCCTTAAGAAGCGAGTAGATCCATGAGTGCACAGATACAGCCAAAGGATACGACAGCATTGCGTCCGTTTCATGTAGATGTTCCGGAAGCCGACCTTACCGAGTTGCGCAGACGGATCAAGGCGACCAATTGGCCGGAGCGAGAAACGGTCACCGATGCAACGCAAGGTGTGCAGCTTACGACGATGCAGGCTCTTGCACGCTATTGGGCGACAGATTACGACTGGCGAAAGGTCGAGGCGAGGCTGAACGCCCTACCGAATTTCATCACGGAAATCGACGGACTGGACATTCATTTCATCCACGTCCGCTCCAAGCACGAGAATGCGCTGCCGCTCATTGTGACGCACGGTTGGCCCGGCTCGATTATCGAGCAGATGAAAATCATCGAACCGCTCACGAATCCCACCGCTCACGGCGGCAGTGCCTCGGATGCATTCCATGTCGTGATTCCGTCGATGCCGGGCTACGGTTTCTCCGGCAGGCCTACCACGACTGGCTGGGATCCTGCACACATCGCACGCGCCTGGGACGTGCTGATGAAGCGCCTCGGTTACGATCGATACGTGGCGCAAGGTGGTGATTGGGGCGCGGTTGTCGTCGATGAGATGGGTGTACAGGCGCCTGCCGGATTGATGGGCATTCACACCAACATGCCAGGTATTTTTCCAGCCGACATTGACGGGGCGGCCTTTTCCGGCGCGCCGGCGCCATCGGGTCTCTCAGCCGATGAGAAACTCGCTTACGAGCGTCTGCAATTCGTCTATCAAAAGGGAATCGCCTACGGGTTCCAGATGGGCCTAAGGCCGCAGACATTGTACGGCATTGCGGATTCACCGGTCGGCCTGGCGGCCTATTTCCTGGATCACGACGCGCGCAGCTACGAGCTGATCTCACGCGTCTTTCAAGGACAAGCCGAGGGCCTCACGCGCGACGACATCCTCGACAACATCACGATCGCCTGGTTGACGAACACGGCGCTGTCCGGCGCCCGTCTCTATTGGGAATATTGGGGCAAAGGGTATTTCAATGCCAAAGGCGTCACCATTCCGGTTGCCGTGAGCGTCTTCCCCGACGAACTCTATCCGGCCCCGCGAAGCTGGACAGAAAAGGCGTATCCGAAATTGATTCACTACAACAAGCTCTCCAAGGGCGGCCACTTTGCAGCCTGGGAACAGCCGAAGATCTTTTCAGAAGAAGTCCGCGCGGGTTTCCAATCACTGCGCAATTAGTGCGGATGTTCGGGGGCCCGCAGATACGTATCTGCGGGCTCATTTGCCCTGCCGCCGACGGCAGCCATTCTGATGCCTTTTGGCGGTTTAGTATCCGCCCAAACTCATGGCGTGGGCCTGCCGGTGCGCCAAGGTCTAGCCGAGCTTCAGCTGGCGCAAGCAAAACACACCGTAGATACCGCGGTGCCCCCGCCCTTATCTCCTTAGCGAAACGCGTGCGGGTCTAAGATCTTCGACCGTCATTCTGAGCCCTCGGTGTTCCGACTGCCTTAAGCGGCATGATTGCGGCGGGTGAGATAATAAGGGGAAACTATGCGCGGGAATCTGGTCCGGCGGCAAGCCGTCTCATGCGCAAGACTTGGAATCTAAGAGGCTGGAATGCGTTACAAATTCGAGTGACACCGTTCTGAATAAGCGATACTCGTGTTGCGCGTCTCGATGATGGTGTTGCAGTAGGTGGGATGTTGAAGGCAGGCGTTCCAAGGGTCCGGATTTACCACAACCTTATGTGGGCGAAATATAAGGGCGCGATCTTTTCGAAGATCTTTGCGCTGCGTGGTTTCTTTAAGCTTGATGTCGCCTTCATCCACGTGGCGGAAACCTCGTCCACGCGAATTATCTTCGGATCTCCCGATCTTAGGTACCACGAATATCCGCACGAGTTGCTGTTCAGGGGTAGTGCTGATCATATTCCCGGCTACAGGTTGGCGATCGCGCTGGTCAGAGACGTCCTTCGCAACAAAAGCGAGCTTGTTGTTATCCCCGGCTATGACCGCATCGAATATTGGGCGATGCTGTGCGCCTGCATTGCTCTCGGGCGCAAGCGAGCAGTCTTTTGCGATTCAACCGCTAAGGACAACGTCAAGACGCGCTTCAAAGAAATCGCGAAGTCGCTTTTTTTTCATCGCTGTCACGGATTTTTCTGCTATGGAACGCGCAGCAAGGAGTACATCCAAAGCTATGGCATCGACCCTCAGCTGATCCATTCCCCGTGTCAGGCCGCCGCTTTGCCGCACGATTACGATGCCGCTCGTATCTTGACTCGTTATCAAGCATGCACCCCACGAGACGGCGAATCGCCGACCTTTGTATTTGTCGGGCGACTGTCGAAGGAGAAGGGCCTTGAAGACTTGCTGGCCGCATTTCGCAAGATTCATGAACGGTTGCCCAGGGCCAAACTGCTCCTCGCCGGGCCAGGAAGCGAAGGAGATCGTCTTCGAAGCCAAGCGATGGCGTATGGTCTGGAGAAGTCGATCGGCTTTCTCGGTAACCAGACTCCCGAACAAATCGGCGAACTCCTGGAAATCAGCACCGCCATGGTGCTTCCCAGCCACCGGGAACCTTGGGGACTGGTAGTGAATGAAGCGCTCAGTTACGGTTGTCCGGTGGTGGTCAGCGATATCTGCGGTTGCACACCGGAACTCGTACTGAACGGCGTTACAGGCTATGCGTTCCCCGCGCGAGACATCGACGCGCTATGTGAGACAATGCTTAAATCCGTCACGCTGAATAGGAATCGTTTGGACACGGCAAAGCGATGTTTGGAAGTGATTTCGCAGTACACGCCCGAGCGGGCTGCATTGGAAATCTTAAAAGGCTGCGACCAGATTCTTAAAGGTCCCTATCATATCCGGCAATGAATCTTGAGTGCCATTCGAGCCCATTGTAGAACACGCACGACTTTCTGCGCGCAGCAGCACCCTGCAAGATCGATATGACGGTTTTACTATCCTCCGACTGACTCGTCCTTTGGCGCGCCAGCTCCAAGCCGCTTTGGCGTGCGTTACGAGTTTTGAATTGCATTCGGAAGGTACTAGTGGGCTGTCATGCAGGATCGGATATGTCGGCAGAGAAATGTGGTGCGGCGATTGCGTTTGTGGCACAAAGTAGGCGCGAGTACGCCTTCATCGTTGTAGGGAGATGCACATGAACAATCAACTCAACACGTTCAGCCAAATCAAGGCCACCCTGATTGACCTTGCGATTCGCTTTGGACCGAAATTGCTAACGGCGATTCTCATTTTGACAGTGGGTGTTTTCACTGCCAATTGGTGCGCACGCACTCTCGCGCGAGGCTTGCGCCGATTCGACCTCGAGCCGCCGGTAAAGCAATTGCTGACGCGATTGGCGCGCGTTTTAGTTCTTGCGATATTCCTGATCGTGGCATTACAGAATCTCGGTGTCGAGCTACTACCGCTGATTGCAGGACTGGGTGTCGCAGGCGCCGGAATCGCACTGGCCACTCAGGGAGTATTGAGCAACGTGGTCGCAGGATTGTCGATCATCTTCACCAAACCCTATCGAGTCGGCGAATACATCGCAGTGGCAGGCGTCGAAGGCGAAGTTACCGCAATCACCTTGTTCAATACGGTACTCACACACCCCGATCGCTCCCGCATTGTTGTGCCGAACCGCAAGGTTGTTGGCGAAATCCTGCAAAATTTCGGCAATATACGGCAGGCTGAGATCGTGATAGGTATCGCGTACGAGTCAGATTTGCCGAATGCTCTGAATGCGATTCGCGAGGTGGCACGGGCCAATTCTCGTGTTCTGGCTGACCCAGATCCTGTGGTGCAGATCAGCATGCTTGCCGATTCTGCGGTGCAAATCGCCGTTAAACCCTGGGTTGCAGTTACGGATTTCGGTGCGATTGTCGGCGAACTGAACCTGTCAATCGCTGAGGACTTGCGCCGTCGCGGCATTGTCATTCCGTTCCCCCAGCGGGACGTGCGCTTACTGAACAGCGCCGCATGATTCCGCGGCGGTAAGATCCAACATTAGGCTGTCACAGTATGGCGGGCAGCCCTCTCTAGGACGGATTGCGCTTCGCGGCTTTGAGATCTCCTATTGGTATCTTAGCAATTGCAGAACTTCACCGCGCGCATCGACCGCCGGAAATGTATCGTCCTCCTGCGCCCTGGGCAAGGTAGCTTGATTCCGATCCCTGTTCGGGCGTCCTGCCCTCATCCGACTCACGCTGCGCCCGCTCACGTACCGGCCGCCACTCCTTCACCATACAGTCCCTCCGTGAGTTGAACCGCCCAGATGTCGTCGGTTCCGCCGCTTGCATAAGACTTCC
>Ga0210402_10001864_pt1 | contig 21181 bp, 16 predicted proteins | sample IncBWC7MmetaG_FD_161055 | JGI IMG/M metagenome (GOLD analysis project Ga0210402, IMG submission 161055) | Forest soil microbial communities from Barre Woods Harvard Forest LTER site, Petersham, Massachusetts, United States - Inc-BW-C-7-M | ecosystem: Environmental > Terrestrial > Soil >... | reverse complement strand
ACTGGCTGCCGCTTATACCGACGTCGATGGCTGCGAGAGCCATCGCGAATTGGCCTTCTCCGTGAACCGCGATGGGGCGGTGAGCGTTGCGGAGGCCGCCCGGCAAACGGGAGCCAGGCTGATATTGCTTAGTTCCGACTACGTGTTTGACGGCAAGAAAACTTCTCCATACGAAGTCGACGATAAGCGGAACCCGCAGAGCGTGTACGGGCACTCCAAGGCGGAGGCTGAGATCAAGTTGTTGGAGATCCTGCCCCGTTGCTGCATCGCGCGCACGTCGTGGGTCTTTGGCGTCGGTGGGAGGTGTTTTCCGGATACGATCCTGCGACTGGCGGCGAGCCGCCCTGCGCTCGACGTCGTCAATGATCAGCGAGGATGTCCAACGTACACGATCGATTTGGCGCGAGCCATCATCCAGCTATGCCGAAAGGATGCTAGCGGAATCGTGCATGTAACCAATGCAGGCGACTGTACATGGTTTGAATTTGCGCAAGAGATCGTCAACGGAGCTGGGCTTGCGACTCAGGTGAGGCCGGTGAGCAGCCAGCAAATGGCGCGTCCGGCGCCGCGTCCGGCGTATTCGGTTCTGTCGGCAACGAGCTTGCGTGGATACGGCATCGAAATGCCCGAGTGGAAGGATGCGCTAGATCGATATTTGCAAGAACGCAGGAGCTGATTCCATCCGGTGATTGCTTCCGCTGACGCGGGACTGATAGGATGCCGCGGGGTTCGAAGCATGTGAAGGTCATCCAGAACTACATCGATGGGAAGTTTGTCGCAGGCCAGCATGAGTTCGCGGATGTGAACCCAGCGGACGGAAGCGTGATCGCGCAGGTCACCGAGGCGGATCGAAACCTGGTCGATCGCGCGGTACACAGTGCACGCACGGCTTTGGCAGGAGAGTGGGGCCGCGCCAGTGTGCGGGAACGCGCGGCTCGTTTGCGCAAAGTCGCCGAGACCATCGAATCGCGCTTCGATTGTTTCGTTGCGGCGGAAGTCGCCGATACCGGCAAGCCCATTTCATTGGCTTCGAGGCTTGACGTACCGAGGGCAGCGGCGAATTTCCGCGCATTCGCCGATATGATCAGCGTGGCCGGAATTGAGTCCTTTCAGACGGAAACCGCAGACGGCAAGAGCGCGCTGAACTACGCTGTCCGCAAGCCTTTGGGGGTCGTGGGAATCATCACTCCGTGGAATCTCCCTCTTCTTCTGCTCACATGGAAAGTGGCTCCCGCACTGGCGTGTGGAAATGCCGTAGTGGTAAAGCCGTCGGAAGAAACGCCTGCGACTGCGACCTTACTTGCTGAAGTCATGCAAAGCGCTGGAATTCCGGATGGCGTGTACAACGTGGTCCATGGATTCGGTCCGAATTCGGCTGGCGAATTCCTCACGCAGCATCCGGATGTGAATGCGGTTACGTTCACAGGCGAGTCGCAGACTGGTGCTGCCATCATGAAGACGGTCGCCCCTTCCGTGAAGCCAATATCGTTTGAATTGGGCGGAAAGAATGCAGCCATCGTTTTCGCCGACTGCGATTTCGAGGATGCAACAGCTGGAATCGGCGATGCGGTCTTCCTGAATACCGGCCAGGTCTGCCTGTGCGCCGAGCGCATTTACGTTGAGCGGGCCATCTTCGATCGATTTGTCCACGGGCTGAAGCAGAGGGCTGAAAGTCTCCGCTTGGGGTCACCTTTGGATCCAGCCACCGAGATGGGTCCGCTGATTTCAAAACAGCATCGAGAGAAGGTTGTCTCGTATTACTCACTCGCTCGGGATGAAGGTGCAAATGTCGTGACGGGCGGCGGGATCCCCGAGTTCGGCAGTTGTCTGGACAACGGATTCTACGTACAACCGACCATCTATACTGGCTTGGCCGAATCGGCTCGTTGTGTGAAAGAAGAAATATTCGGTCCGGTCTGCCATATCGCCCCGTTTGACGCCGAGGATGAAGCGGTGGACATGGCCAACAAGACTAAGTATGGTTTGGCGGCGTCGATATGGACCTCAAATCTGAAGCGCGGCCACCGCGTCGCACAACAGATGAATGCCGGGATCACGTGGGTGAACTGTTGGTTTCTTCGGGATCTGCGCACGCCTTTTGGCGGCATGGGGCTGTCGGGAATCGGACGCGAAGGGGGCATGCACTCGCTGAACTTTTATTCGGAACTGAACAACATCTGTATTAGGCTCTGAATCGGAATTGGTGCCGGCTGCAAACGCAATGGGAGAGGTCGAAAGCAAAGTCGTCGAGGGTAAGGCGAAGCCGCGGGGAAAGTATCCGCACGTCAAGCGCGCGGGAGATTTCCTAATCGTTTCCGGCACGAGTTCACGTCGCGCCGATAACAGTATTGCAGGAGCAGAGGCGGATGCGATGGGAACGACCCGCCTCGACGTTCGTGTTCAGACTCGCGCCGTGATCGAGAACGTACGAGATATCCTGCGCTCGGCGGGTGCTGATCTGCGGGACGTCGTCGAAGTTACATCGTACCTGGTCAATATGAACGATTTCGCCGGATACAACGAAGTGTATGCAGAGTATTTCGACTACGATGGCCCGGCGCGCACTACGGTCGCGGTGCATCAGTTGCCCCATCCGCATCTGCTGATCGAAATCCGGGCGGTAGCTTACAAGCCTGAAAGATAGGAGGCCTATGCCATCGATCAAGGAATTGAAGGCATTCAATTTTCAGCGCTGGATCGAGGACAACAAGGAGAAGCTAAAGCCACCTGTGGGCAACGCACAAGTTTGGGAAGACGGCGACATGATGGTCACGGTTGTCGGCGGGCCGAACAATCGTCGCGATTATCACGACGATCCGACGGAGGAGTTTTTTTATCAGTTGAAGGGCGACATTTTTCTTCGCCTGATGGAGGCACCGGGCAAACCGCCACTCGAAGTCCCGATCAAAGAAGGGGAGATCTTCCTACTTCCGAAGCATATGCGTCACTCGCCTCAACGGCTGCAAGCAGGCACCATTGGTGTTGTGGTCGAGATGCCGAGGCCGGAAGGAGCGATGGATGGGTTCGAGTGGTACTGCCAGAATTGCCACCAGTTGCTGCATCGCGCCGAGGTCAAACTGAAGAGCATCGTGCGTGATCTTCCTCCACTGTTTGAACAGTTCTACAACCACGAGAACCTCCGCAAGTGCAAGCATTGCGGCGCGATTCATCCCGGCAAACAGTAGAAATGCCTGTCATCGACATTCACAATCACTTCTTTCCCCGCGCCTGGCCGGACTTGGCGGCGCGCTATGGAACGCCCAACTGGCCCTGGATCAAACACACTGAGCCGGGCAAAGCGGACGTCATGATTGGTGATCGCTTCTTCCGCCATATCTATTCCGCGTGCTGGGATCCGCAGAAGCGTCTTGAGGAGATGGATCGGGACGGAGTCGCAATGCAAGTTCTGTCTGCCACTCCTGTCTTGTTTGCTTACGATCGACCAGCTGAACATGCACTCGATTGCGCACAGTTGTTTAATGACGCCGCACTGGAATTGTGCGCCCAAGGAAAAGGAAGGTTAAGAGCTCTTTGCCAGGTGCCTTTGCAGGACGTGGACGCTGCATGCAAGGAGTTGAGCCGGTCCATGAGAGCAGGGCACTTGGGCGTGCAAATAGGCAATCACGTGGGAGAGAAGAACCTCGATGATCCCGGCATCGTGACATTCCTCCAGCATTGTGCTGATGAAGGCGCGGCGGTGCTGGTGCATCCCTGGGACATGTTCGGCCAGTCCCGGATGCCGAAATACATGATGCCGTGGACCGTGGGCATGCCGGCGGAAACGCAACTGGGCATCGTGGCGATGATTCTGGGTGGGGCGTTCGACAAGCTGCCGCGAAGTATTCGAGTCTGTTTTGCACATGGAGGCGGGAGCTTTGCGTTCCTCCTGGGACGGTTGCAGAATGCTTGGCAACATCACCCCGTGGCACGCGGCTTGTGTGAGCTGGCTCCCAAGGATTACTTGAATCGGTTCTACGTCGACTCGGCCGTGTTTGATCCCCGAGCCCTGAAGTATCTGGTGGATACGATGGGTGCCGAGCGGGTAATGCTGGGCTCCGATTATCCGTTCCCGCTAGGTGAGCACCGTGTGGGAGAACTGATTCGCTCCAGCGATTTACCGCAGCATACAAAATCGCGCCTGCTGGGTGAAAATGCGGAAGAATTTCTTAACCTCAGCCGAAATGCAGCTATCGAGAGTGCGCAGACGGATAAAGCTTCGGAGCTAGCCTCCCCCGAAAGTCATCAGCTGACCTACAGTTCCTATCTGCGAGTTCCCGAACTGCTGCAGCTGCAGCACCCTCAATCGCGGCCACAGCATCATGACGAGTTGCTCTTCATCATCGTGCACCAGACGTACGAGTTGTGGTTCAAGGAACTGCTTCACGACTTGGATGCAGTGGTAGCGAATCTTCAGGACGCGGGAAAGAATCCGGAGTCACGGGACGAGGTCTATGAAGCCGCGCGCCTGCTGCGGCGTTGTACCGAAATTACACGCGTGCTAGTGGAACAGTTCACGATTCTGGAAACCATGCTGCCGACTCATTTCCTAGCCTTCCGCGGAAAACTCGAGCCGGCAAGCGGGTTCCAGTCGGAGCAGTTTCGCGAACTCGAATTTCTGTGCGGATTGAAAGATGAAAAGATGCTGCGCTATCACAGGCCAACGCCGGAAGCACACGCGCAGCTCGAGCGGCGCTTGAAGGAGCCCTCCTTGCATGACGCCTTCTTCGAAGCGCTATGCTCGATGGGGAAGCTGCAGATCGAGAAGAATGCAAGCGAACGTGAACGATTCGATGCCAGGGCGCGTGCCGTACTTTCGCTATATCGCGACGAGCCCAGCCACCGGGACTGGATCGACGTCTGCGAACGGCTCACGGAGTTCGATGAGCTCGTGGTCGGTTGGAGACTGCGCCACATCCAGCTCGTAGAGCGGGTGATTGGGACTCGCATGGGAACCGGTGGAAGTGCGGGATCGTCATATCTGAAACTCACGCTGGACAAGAAGTTTTTTCCGGAATTGTGGGAAGCACGGACGCTGCTTACGGAATAACTCCTCGACCTTCTCAGATGACTCAGAAAACCGGGACCATCACGCTGATTGGCGCCGGGCTCACCGGGCCGTTGCTCGCACTTGAGCTGGTCAAGCGCGGTTTCCCGGTAGAGATTTACGAAAGACGCGCGGACATGCGTCGGGTGCAGATGAGCGCAGGGCGGTCGATTAACCTGGCCCTATCTGTGCGAGGAATTCACGCGCTGACACAGGCGGGGTTGTGGAACGACATGCAGAAGATTGTCATCCCGATGAAGGGCAGGATGATGCATTCCGCAACGTCGGAGATAACATTTCAGCCCTACGGTAGGAATGAGTCCGAAGTGATCAACTCTATCTCGCGTGCGGATCTGAACATTGCGCTGATGAACGTCGCCGAGGAACGGGGGGTCAAGGTCCACTTCCAAAAACGCTGCAGCGGGATCGATCTGAAGCGCGGTGTCCTCGAGTTGCACGATGAGAAAACTGGTGAGAAGCAGTCGGTGGTTGCCAATGTAGTGATCGGCTGCGATGGATCGGCATCGGCCATTCGCGGCGGGATGTTGAAGCGGAGTCGGTTTAACTTCTCGCAACAATATCTGGACTATGGTTACAAAGAACTTACGATTCCGGCAGCTCCTGGCGGGAAGCACGCGTTAGAGACGAATGCCTTGCACATTTGGCCGCGCGGCAACTGTATGCTGATCGCACTTCCAAACGTCGATGGCACCTTCGCGTGCATTCTCTTTCTGCCCTTTGAGGGAAAGGACAGTTTCGAGAAGTTGCCCACACGGGCGGCCGTTTTGGAGTTCTTTCGATCGCAGTTTGCGGATGCACTAGCGCTGATGCCGGATCTCGCAGACAACTTCTTCGCAAATCCGGTCGGATCCATGGTGACGATTCGATGTTCGCCGTGGTATTTCGAGGGAAAGGCTCTGCTGCTAGGGGACGCCGCCCACGCGATCGTTCCTTTCTTCGGACAGGGAATTAACTGCGGATTCGAGGATTGCACGGTTCTGATGGAGTTGTTAGACCATCATGCGGCGGATTGGAGCAAAGTGTTCAATGAGTTTGAGCGCGCCCGCATAGAGAACACGGACGCCATTGCCGATCTGGCGATCGAGAACTTCTTTGAGATGCGGGATCGCGTGGGCGATCCACGTTTTCTGTTCCGCAAGAAAGTGGAGTTCGCGCTGCAGGAGAAGTATCCCCAGCGCTTTGTACCTAAGTATTCGATGGTGACGTTCCTGCGCGTGCCATATGCCACAGCTCTGAAGAGAGGCCAGGTGCAAGACCGAATGCTGACGGAACTGTGCGAGCACATTGACCGCATCGAAGATCTCGATTGGAAAAAAGCGGAAAGACTTGTCGACAGCGAATTGAGTCCGCTGGAGTTGAAGTGAGGCCGCCGACCTTTGAGATCGGTGAGCAGTATGCGGCTACGATGGATGCCCGCGATCCTTTAGCTCACTTTCGCGACCGCTTTTACATTCCGAGGACAAAGAGCGGTGAAGAGGGTATCTATCTTTGCGGGCATTCGCTGGGGCTGCAGCCCAAGTCGGCCAAAACATATCTGGAGCAGGAACTGAAGGATTGGGCCGGACTTGGCGTCGAGGGACACTTCCACGCAAAGAATCCGTGGATGCCCTATCACAAGCTTTTGACAGAGCAGACCGCCATCCTGGTTGGCGCGGAGGCAGTCGAAGTGGTGGTCATGAATTCCTTGACCGTGAACCTGCACTTGATGATGGCATCGTTCTACCGCCCGACACCGGGAAGGCACAAGATTCTGATCGAGCGAGGAGCTTTCCCCTCGGATCAATACGCGGTGAAGTCGCAGATTCGATTTCACAATTACGAACCTTCTACATCGCTCATTGAGCTGACCCCTCGAGAAGGCGAATCCTGTATTCGGGACGAGGACACGGAATCGCTGATCGACCGGGAGGGCGAATCGATTGCGCTCATTCTTCTCGGCGGTGTGAATTACGCGACGGGGCAGTATTTCAACATCCCGGAAATTACCAGAGCCGGGCATCGCAAGGGATGTATCGTTGCTTGCGATCTCGCCCACGCCGTTGGGAATGTCCCTTTGCGCTTGCACGAATGGGGACCGGACTTCGCGGTATGGTGCAGCTACAAGTATCTGAATGGCGGCCCCGGTTGCGTTGCAGGATGCTTCGTTCATGAGCGCCACTCCCATGCGTGGGATTTGCCGCGCTACGCCGGGTGGTGGGGGCATAATCAGCAAACCCGATTTCAAATGGGACCTGATTTCAATCCCATGACAGGCGCGGAAGGCTGGCAACTAAGCAATCCGCCGATCTTGGCTCTTGCTCCTCTGCGCGCCTCAATGGAAATCTTCTCAGAGGCTGGAATGCAGCGTTTGCGGGAGAAAAGCGTCTTGCTTACGGGCTATATGGAATTTCTTCTGCGAGAGAAAGCGGGGAAGTACTCGATTATTACTCCTTGCGATCCAGAGCGACGGGGAGCGCAGCTGTCCATTCGCCTGACGGCGGGGCGGGGTCTTTGTGACAGGTTGCTAGCCGAGGGGATAATTGGCGACTGGCGCGAGCCGGATACTTATCGAGTTGCAACCGTTCCCCTATACAACTCATTTCGAGATGTTTACCGGTTTGTACAACATTTCTCAGCGGCTCATTCGTAACAAGAATACCCCACCTTAGTGTTGGGGTCGCCTGTTACCTCAGTACTTCTTTACTTTTTCCTTACAACCATACAATTCATGCGTGGGGAGTTTTGCGCTTACCAACGGGCGGAAGTGGACCATTGCCATCTGCACGCTCGTGTGTCTACATGTTGTGTTCTCGCTGATCGTGCCTCGTAGCTTTGCCCTGACGGCATTTGGAGACATTCTCCAAAATGTCGTTCTGCTTCTTGCGACGATTGCGTTCCTTGCCAATGTCAGAACCACAACCGGCAAAAGGCGTTTGTTCTGGCTGTTGATGGGGCTGGGCTTAGCGACCTGGCTGGCGTCGCAAGTGATGTGGACCTATTTTGAAGTTTACCTGCGGCATGAAGCGCCCAATCCCTTTTCCGGTGACGTGATTCTTTTCTTGCACGTTGTCCCCATGATGGCCGCGGTAGCGATTCAACCGCACCAGAAGCAAGAGGATCACGCGATCCGCGCGAGAACGCTTGATTTTGCCCTGCTCCTGATCTGGTGGTTGTTTTTGTATCTGTTTGTGGTGATCCCCTGGCAATACGTACAACTTTCGGAGCCGGTGTACGGCAGGAGCTTCGATCTGCTCTACTTCAGCGAAGAGCTTGTGCTTGCCGCGGGCTTGCTTCTCGTACGGCGCCGCAGCCGGGGCATCTGGCGCAGCATTTACTTCCAACTTTTCGGCGCGACACTGCTCTACTGTGGTGCTTCACTGCTGGCCAGCGGCGCGATTGATTTGCATGTCTACTACACCGGCAGTTTGTATGACGTGCCACTCGTGGCGTCGATGGCTTGGTTTGTGCGAATTGGTGTTCTGGCTGGATCGGCGGATTCCGAGTCTCTATCGGAGGAGGCGCCTCCGCGCAGTTTTGGCATATGGAAGGCTCGTCTCGCCATGGTCGCAGTCTTTGTTACGCCGCTGATGGTGGGCTGGGCAGAGTTTGGCGGTGACGCGCCGCATCGTGTGCGTACCTACCGGCTTTTTCTGACCGTGGCAGTCATGCTCATCATGGGTGTGCTGGTATTCCTGAAACAGCATCTGCTCGACCGGGAACTGCTTACATTGTTGCGATCGTCGCGCCAGAATCTCGACGAAATGTGCCTCTTGAAAGACGAACTGGAGAACAAAGAGCAGTCCTTGCGTTGGCACAGCCTCGAACTACAGCGGAAGAACCTTGAGCTCCAGGAAATTTCCTTCACGGATGTGCTGACCGGAGTGTGGAACCGCCGCTACATGGAAGAGATTCTGACCGCTGAGGCGGGACAGGTGCTGCGGAATTATCAGCGGGCGCGGGGAAATGACATTCGCAAGATGGATCATCGCGATCTGGTTTTCATCATGGTCGACATGGATTTCTTCAAGGAAGTGAATGACATCTACGGACATCCAGCCGGCGACCGTTTGTTGCAGCTTGTGGCACAAAGGCTCTCGACCGTAGTGCGCAAGTCCGACGTGCTGGTGCGCTGGGGCGGAGAAGAGTTCCTGATCATGACTCGTTCGACAGATCCTTCGGGCACGCCGGCTTTTTGTAGTCGCATTCTGGAAGTGATCTCGGCGGAGCCTTTTGATCTTGGGTACGGAATCAGTGTGAGGAAGACGTGTTCGGTCGGGTGGGCCGCCTATCCGTGGTGCCGTCGTGCATACGAATCCATTTGCGCCGAGGAATCGATCGAACTCGCCGATGCTGCCCTCTACCGGGCGAAGGCTCTTGGCCGAAATCGGGGAGTCGGCATCGTGGCCACCGACGCCGTCGCCGAGAATCCAGAGGAAATCAATCTGCGATCATTGCGGCAGGCCAAGTCTCCTTTTGTGCAGGCCATCGACACGCCGTGTCCGACCGATGTCGACGTGCCGACTGCAACGCCGCTCACTTCGGCCCACGCAGCAAACAAAATCAACGGGTAATTCTTTTCGCGGCCGCCCAGGCGCTTGACCTCGGTCATCGGGTTGACTAAATTGAGAAGCCGGTCCACGGCAATCTGAGGGCATAACTCCGAATGAAAACTCCTGCTCGCAAGACTGGTCTTCGTCAGAAGGCTCAACTCATGTCCGCATCGGAAATCGAGCGCACACTGGTCCGACTCGCGTACGAGATTGTGGAAAAGAATGGTGGTATCGAGGCTCTTGGTCTGGTGGGGATTCGGCGCCGCGGCGTTCCCATTGCCGAACGACTCGGCAAGATCATCACCCGTATCGAAAACGCCAAAGTGCCGGTGGGAACTTTGGATATCACGTTCTACCGGGATGATTTGTCGACCTTGGGGCCAAAGCCAGTCGTTCAACAAAAGGAGATCGGGTTTGAGATCGAGGACAAGAACATCGTGATGGTGGATGACGTTCTTTTCACTGGCCGCACCACTCGGGCCGCGCTGGACGCGTTGTTTGAGCATGGGCGGCCCCGACGAGTGCAGCTCTGCGTGCTGATCGATCGCGGCCATCGGGAAATTCCCGTTGAGGCTACATTTGTGGGGCGTAATGTGCAGACCACGATCAACGAGGTGATTGAGGTGAAGCTCACTGAGATTGATGATGCGGAGAAGGTTCTTCTGATGGAGAAGTGAAGGAATTTTGGGTTTGAAGAAAACCAGACGGTGGCCTTGCGGCCACCGTCTTCAATTTGCGCAGAACCATCAGGCGATTCGAGTGCAGACGGCTTTGGTTTGGGTGTAGAGATTGAGAACATCGTGTCCCATCTCGCGTCCCCAGCCGGACTGCTTGTAACCTCCGAAGGGGAGTCCGGCATCGAAGATGTTGTAACAGTTGATCCACACGGTTCCGGCACGAAGTTGCTCGGCCATACGATGTGCCTTGCCAATGTCGCGCGTCCAAACGGCGGCTGCTAATCCGTAATCGCTGTTGTTGGCGCGCGGGATGATTTCTTCGGGATCGCTGAACGGCATGGCCGCAACGACCGGGCCGAAGATTTCTTCCTGCACTACTTTCATATCTTCCTGCGTATTCACGAGCACAGTCGGCTCAACGAAATATCCGCGGTCGCTGGCCTTGTGGCCTCCGACCACTGCCTTTGCGCCTTCAGAGAAGCCAGATTCAAGATATCCGCAGACGCGATTCAGCTGTTCTTGTGAGACCAGCGGTCCCATCTGCGTTTCAGGATCGAGCCCGGATCCAACCTTGATTTTGCTGGCGTAATCGGCCACGCCCTCAACCACGCGATCGTACACAGATTTCTCCACGTATAGGCGTGATCCGGCGCAGCAACACTGGCCGTGATTGAAAAAGATTGCGCCGGCTGCGCCGGGAATCGCGCTTTCGAGATCGGCATCTTTGAAGACGACGTTCGGAGACTTGCCTCCAAGTTCCAGAGATACTTTTTTCAGATTGCCGGTAGCAGCGTGGACGATCAGCTTGCCAACTTCGGTGGAACCGGTGAAGGCGACTTTGTCGACATCAGGATGCGCGGCCAGCGCGCCTCCGGCGGTTTCGCCGTAGCCCGGGACGATGTTGACGACGCCCTCGGGGAAACCTGCTTCTGTGATCAGTTCTCCCAGACGAAGCGCCGAAAGCGGTGTTTGCTCTGCCGGCTTCAGCACGACGGTGCAGCCGGTTGCAAGCGCGGGGCCAAGCTTCCAGGCAGCCATCAGGAGTGGGAAATTCCACGGGATGATCTGCCCAACGACGCCAACCGGTTCGCGCAATGTATATGCGAGATACTTCGCGCCCGGAGTGTAAGGCACCGATAACGGGATCGTGTTGCCTTCGATCTTCGTCGCCCATCCCGCCATGTAACGGAACAGATCGACAGCGAGCGGCACGTCAGCCGCTTTTGCAATGGCGAGCGGCTTGCCGTTATCGAGACTCTCCAGATAGCCGAATTCCTCGGTGTGCTGTTCCAGCAGGTCCGCCAGTTTCCAGATGAGGCGTCCGCGCTCGGAGGCTGTCATTTTGCGCCAGGGACCATTGTCGAACGCGCGCCTTGCTGCTGCCACGGCCCGTTCAATGTCCTCACGGTCGCCTTCTGCGATCTGGGCGAGAACCTCGCCAGTTGACGGATTGTAAGTTGGAAAAGTCTTGCCGGAGACGGAATTTACCCATTGTCCGTTGATTAACATCTTTCGCGGTTTGTCGATGAACTCTGCTACTTGTGGATGAATTTGCGCGGAGACTGCAATGCCCATAGGTCCTCCTTGGTCGACGTGGACTTACAGAGAGAATGATTCCGGGCGAATGAAAACTTCGGGTATGCTAGTCCCGAACCGGTGGAAAATCAATCGGGCGAACTACTCACCGTAAGGAACCCAGATATTCTTAACTTGGGTGGCATGCTCGAGAAACCAGCGTCCCTCAGCAACCTTCGAATCGAACCAGTCGATTGTGCGGCCTTCGTTGGTCCAGACCTGCTTCAAGTTTCCTGTGGACATCGCTTTTGCAGAGGCAACTGTAGCCTCGTCGCCATAGCACCAGATTGCGTCGACATCATCATGTTCCGCGAGTGGTTTGAGCAGCTGCGAAACATATCCTGTCACAATGTTCACCGCGCCTCCGGGGAGATCGCTCGTATCGAACAATTGATAAAGATCTCCGGCGACTAGCGAAAATTTTTCAGACGGTACCGCGATCACTGTGTTTCCGACCGCAATCAAGGGCAGCACTAACGACAGGAATCCCAACAGCGGTGTTTCGGAAGGACAGATCACGCCGACAGTACCGATGGGTTCGTTCATGGCGATGGCAATGTTTCGGAAGGGAGGATTGTGAACCGCACCGTCAAACTTGTCAGCCCAGGCCGCGTAAGAAAAGATGCGCTCGATTCCTGATGCGACTTCCTGCTTCGCCTGCTGCTCTCCTACTGAAGAAGCAAGCCGCGACGCGATTTCGTTCTGCCGCACGGCGAGATTCTCCGCGCAGTAATACAGGACCTGTGCGCGATTGTGCGCTGTTGCCTTCGCCCAGCTTTCCGCCTTGCGGGCCGCCTCGACTGCGTTCCGAATGTCTTTGCGATTTCCGAGAGACGCTTCGCCTAGCAATGCACCATCAGGCGAACGCACTTCCATGCTGTAGCCGGAATCGGGACGCGCTTGTTTGCCGCCAATGTAGAGCTTGATGGTGCGATCAATGGAGGGTGTGCCCGTATCGGCAAGATCTTGCGATGATGGAACTGGTGGTCTAGCTGCAGCGAGCTTCGGCGCGTGCTTGAACCATTTCGGTTCCATGTATTCGAGCAAGCCCTCGCGTCCGCCTTCGCGTCCGTACCCGCTTTCGCGATATCCACCAAAACCGCAGGCAGCATCGAACAAGTTCGTGCAATTCACCCAGACCACGCCGGCTTTCAGTTGCGCCGCGACATGCAGCGCGACGTTGATGCTTTCGCTCCAGACGCACGAGGCCAGTCCATACACTGTATTGTTGGCCAGTTCCACAGCTTCTTTTGGTGTGCGGAAAGTCATTGCCGCGAGCACCGGGCCGAAGATCTCCTGCTGGGCGACAATCGACGTAGGATGCACATTGCTCAAAATTGTCGGTGGAAAATAGAATCCCCGCGAGGGCAGCGTGATTTGCGGCTGCCAACAGGTTGCGCCCTCCGCTACTCCTTGAGCCACCATGCGCTGGATTCGTTCCAGTTGGACGCGCGCCACGATGGCTCCGACATCAATTGCCTTGTCGAGCGGTGGCCCGAGTCGCAGCGTATTCATGCGGTCGCGGATTTTGGCAATGAGCACTTCCGCGATGCTTTCCTGCATGAGCAGGCGAGATCCTGCGCAGCACACCTGACCCTGGTTGAACCAGATTCCATCGACCAATCCTTCAACTGTACTATCGAGATCGGCGTCATCGAAGACGATGAAAGGTGACTTCCCGCCGAGTTCAAGAGAGAGGCGCTTGTGGCTGGCAGCCGTGGCTCCGCGGATCACACGCCCAACCTCGGTTGAACCGGTAAACGCGATCTTGTCGATCTCGGGATGCTTGACCAGCGCTTCACCCGTCGATCCGTCACCGGTAACGATGTTAACCACTCCCGCGGGAATACCGGCTTCCTCGCAGAGACCGGCGAATGCAAGAGCCGTGAGCGGCGTGAACTCGGCGGGTTTCAGCACCACGGTATTTCCCGTTGCGAGCGCAGGCGCGATCTTCCACGACAACATGAGAAGCGGGAAGTTCCAGGGAATGATCTGCCCGACGACTCCGCACGGTTCGTAATCCGGGAATTCCTGCGCCAGTAGTTGCGCCCAGCCTGCGTGATAGTAAAAATGCCGCGCCACTAAGGGGATGTCGATATCGCGGCTTTCACGAATAGGCTTGCCGTTGTCCATGGTCTCTATTACGGCAAGAAGGCGGGAATGCTTCTGCACGAGGCGCGCGAGGTTGTAGAGGTATCGAGCGCGAACGTGAGGTGTCAGTGCACGCCATTTCGGAGAGGCCGCGCGCGCGGCCATGACCGCAGCATTGACATCTGCTGAATTGCCATGCGCGACACTCGCCAGCTTTTCACCGTTCGATGGATCAATCGTGTCGAAATACTCTCCCGCAGCGGGCGCCAGCCACTGCCCACCAATAAAGTGCTGGAACTTGTGGCTGTGGCGTTCCAGCCAGGCTTGGGCCTCCTTGGGATCTTCAGGCGCAGGCCCGTACTCCATGCTGACAAATTTTTCGGCGATGCTCATTCAGTTCATTTCTTCCGTCGACTTGCGCTAGGCGATTGGATGCCGGTACTCGGCGGAATATCGTCCCGTCGCATGATGTTCGAGTTGCCGTTCTATGTCACCCAACAGTCCGCTCGCACCGAAGCGGAACATCTCTGCCCGAAGCCAGGAACTGCCCAGTTCTTCTTTCATCATGGCAAGCCAGTCGATGGATTGTTTCGCGGTCCGAATGCCTCCCGCGGGCTTGAAACCAACCGCCATGCCAGTTTGTTGCGCGTACTCACGGATCGTGCGAACCATCACCAGGCTCACTGGGAGCGTGGCGTTGGTTGCTTCTTTTCCAGTCGAAGTTTTTATGAAATCAGCGCCCGCCATCATTGCAACGAAGCTGGCGCGGGCAATGTTCCGGAGTGTTAGAAGATCGCCCGTTCCCAGGATGACTTTCATGTGAGCCCCGCCACATGCCTGCTTAAAGGCGACAATCTCATCATAGAGCGCCTGCCACTGTCCGCCGAACACGTGCGCGCGTGTGATAACGACATCAATCTCGTGCGCGCCGACTTCCGCCGACCGGCGGATTTCTGAGACCCGTTCGGCCAGAGGAGATAAGCCCGCCGGAAATCCAGTGGAGACCGCAGCCACGGGAATGCCGCTGCCTTCAAGGGCGTGGAGCGCAGTCTCCACAAACGTGTGGTATACGCACACCGCGGCAACTTTGATTCCGAGCTGTTCGACCCCGAGTTTCTCAGCCAGTTCCTGTTGAATCGGCTGCCGCGCCTTCGCACAGAGGCGGCGCACACGTTCTTCTGTGTCATCCCCCGAAAGCGTGGTCAGATCCATACACGAAATCGCTCGCAGCAGCCATGCCGCCTGCCAGTCCTTCTTGACGGTTCGCCTCGCCACTTGCGATTGCGTTCTACGTTCGACGGCGCTTGTGTTGACGCGAACTTCCCGCACCCAATTCAGATCAAGCGGGATTCCGGAGTTTTGCAGAAGCGGCCGTCCCTGCAGCCAGGCGAGCGCCCCCGGTGTGTCACGATCTCGGGTCGCGATTTTCGCATCAGGATTTTGCGCGAGTTTCGAGGAATCGTGGTCGCTGAGCATTTTCGGAATTTCTTTCCCGGTGCCTCTACCCTAACCTGAAGCAGGCCTAAAGATTGGATGCAATTGTACGGCACACGCACTTTATCGCGCGAGTACCGTCCTCTGGCGGTTAGCCAAAGCCAAGAATCGTCTAGAAATCCACCTCAGGGTTTACAATTGCGCACGATTTTAAACGTTGTGGGAAGCAATTGAGAACTGTCGAGAATCCTTCTCTCTATGCGCAAAACTAATTCTTCGGCGGTTGTGCGGAAGAAGTTGGACCGAGCCGCCATGCGAGTGATGAAGAATGCTCATGCTCCGTATTCCAAATTCCGGGTCGGCGCCGCCATCTTGTTGACAAACGGCAGAGTTTTCTCCGGTTGCAACGTGGAGAACGCTTCCTACGGCATGACCAATTGCGCGGAACGTACAGCGATCTTCACTGCTGTAGCCGAACTAGGACCGAAGATCGAAATCCGGGCCGTTGCGGTCACCAACGATCATGGAATCGCCTGTTCCCCCTGTGGCGCGTGTCGCCAAGTGATTTACGAGTTCGGGCCAGACGCAACCGTATTCTTTCAGGGCAAAGACGGTCCGAAGCAAGCGCACATCAAGGAACTTCTTCCGGAAGGATTCCGGTTCCAGTGAGCGAAACGAGATCTGCTGCACCCACCTTTCGCGCGATTGACGTCATTCGCAAGAAGAGAGATAGCATCGAGCTGACGCGAGAGGAAATTGAAAGCCTGGTGAATGCCTACACGCGTGGCGACGTCCCTGACTACCAGGTTTCAGCGTGGCTTATGGCGGTCGTGTTGCGCGGTATGACGCGACCTGAGACGGCGGCGCTGACGGATGCAATGCTGCGTTCGGGGGAAGTCCTCGATCTATCTTCATTACCGCAGAAAAAAGTCGACAAGCATTCGACGGGCGGCGTTGGAGATAAGACCTCGCTCGTACTCGCTCCATTGGCGGCTGCGGCAGGCATTGCTGTGCCGATGATCAGCGGGCGAGGTCTGGGCCACACCGGCGGGACGCTCGACAAGCTCGAGGCCATTCCTGGGTTCAACGTGAATCTTCCGGTAGCTGAGTTCCGGCGCGTGCTTGAAGTGTGTGGCTGCGCGATGATCGGCCAGACCGCAGAAATCGCACCTGCCGATCGAAAACTCTACGCGCTGCGGGACGTAACCGGCACTGTCGAGAGTCCTTATCTTATTTGCGCATCAATCATGAGCAAGAAACTCGCGGAGGGTATCGATGCGCTCGTGCTCGATGTGAAGACCGGCTCCGGTGCTTTCATGAAGAGCGAAAAGGACGCGGCTTTCCTCGCTGAACTTATGGTGGAGACGGGCGAACGCATGGGAAAGCAGGTCGTCGCGCTGATTACCGACATGGACCAGCCGCTCGGAAAAATGATTGGCAACGCGCTGGAAGTGATCGAGGTCGTGGAAATACTTCGAGGCGAGGGCCCTGAGGATTTGCGCGAGCTTTGCCTTCATCTCGCCGGGTGGATGCTCCACCTTGGAGGCGCTTCCAAGACCATTGCCGAAGGGACACAACTCAGTTCACAACTGATCTCGTCGGGCAAGGCGTTGGACAAGTTTCGACACATGATCGAACTGCAGGGCGGTGACGCTCGAGTCGTTGATGACACGACGCGGCTTCTGCAGGCACGACGAACCTCCCAGATCGTTAGTCCGAAGTCAGGCGTCATTTCCTCCATGCAGTGCGAACACATCGGCACCGCCTGCGTAATTCTGGGTGGTGGGCGGGAGCGTAAGGAAGATTCGGTAGATCCGGCAGTGGGCATTGTTCTGCATAAGAAAGTTGGAGAACGAGTGGAATCCCAGGAACCGCTCGCCACGGTTTACTACAATTCGGAAGCGCGTGCGGAGCAAGCCCGTTCGCTGATTGTCGATAGTATTCAGATCGCGGACGCAGCACCTGCAAAGCGGCCGCTGATCCACCGGGTTATCCAGAAGTCCGGAGAGAAACACTGATGGGACGATATACAGGGATTCTCGGCCTGTTAACGATGCTCGGTTTGGCCTTCGCCTTTTCGACGAACCGCCGGGCGATTCGCCTCAAAACGGTGGCGTGGGGGCTGGGGCTGCAGTTTGCTTTTGCAGTTTTTGTGCTCAGATTTCCGCCCGGCCAGAAAGCGTTCCAAGTGGCCAAGGAGGCGGTGACTCGTCTATTGGGCTACTCCTATGCGGGATCACATTTCGTTTTCGGAGATCTCGCCAACCAAGGATCGCAACTGGGATACTTCGCCTTTGGGGTCCTGCCTACCGTCATTTTCATCGCCGCCTTTTTTGCCGTGCTCTACCACTTAGGGATCATGCAGATCATCATTCGGGTTTTCGCCTGGGTAATGACTCGAGTGATGGGTGCCAGCGGCGCAGAGTCTCTCAATGTTGCTGCCAGTATTTTTATGGGCCAGACGGAAGCCCCGTTAACGATCCGTCCATTCCTGCCAGATCTCACCCGATCCGAATTGATGACGGTGATGACTAGCGGCATGGCCCACGTTTCCGGGGGAATCATGGCGGCCTATATCGGCTACGGTATCGACGCCGGGCACTTGCTCAGCGCTGTCATCATGACAGCTCCCGGAACGCTGGTCATGGCGAAAATGCTTGTACCGGAAACCGAGCAAGCAAAGACGGCAGGAAGAGTTGTAATGAGCGCGGAGGAGGAAGAGGCTGAGAAGAAAGAAAACCTCATCGGCGCGATCGCGCGCGGTACCACCGATGGCCTGCACCTCGCGCTAAACATCGCAGCGATGCTTATCTCGTTCCTCGCGCTAATTGCGCTCGTGGACGGGATCTTCGGCGGCATTCACCACTGGATTGGGTGGTTTCCCGAAAGCCTGGAAAAGGTCCTTGGAGTGATCTTTGCTCCTATCGCATGGCTGATTGGGGTCCCGCGTCAGGACTGCTCCACCATCGGCTCTTTTCTCGGTACACGCATGGTGGCCAATGAACTGGTGGCTTACAAGATGCTGGGAGCGGCCCAGAAAGCACTCGATCCGCGCTCGTTTACAATCGCAACCTTCGCGCTCTGCGGTTTTGCTAATCTCAGTTCCATCGGAATTCAAATCGGCGGCATCGGAGCGCTGGCTCCGAACAAAAGAGGTGAATTGGCGCGGTTGGGGGTTCGCGCCATGCTCGCCGGGACGATGGCGAATCTCATGTCGGCCTCCATTGCCGGCATGCTGCTGTAAAATTCGTGTGCTCCAAATCCAAACCGAGGATCGTTCTACGTGAAGCGATGCGTTTCGCTGTCGATTCTTTTTGTGCTCGTCTGCTCTTTCGTACATGCCATTGCCCAGCCCCCTCAGCGAGTCATCATTGATACCGACCCGGGCATCGATGATGCGATGGCGATCCTTCTCGCGCTGAATTCGCCGGAATTGAAGGTCGAAGCTCTAACGGTGGTCCCAGGAAATGTGGAGGCGTCGCAGGGACTTGAAAATGCGTTGAAACTGGCATCGCTCGCAGGCCGTTGTGATTTGCCCGTCGCGGGCGGAGCCCAGCACCCACTAAACCAGAAACTCATCACCGCTCAGTTCTGGCACGGTAAGAACGGCCTGGCTGGTCTGGAACTGCCTCCATCGAAATGCAAGGCGGATTCGCGCTTCGGGCCTGATCTCATCATCGAAATGGTTCATAAGTACCCTCACGAGATCACGCTGATTCCGGTCGGTCCACTTACGAATATTGCTCTGGCGGTCTCGAAGGATCCATCGATTGTCCCGCTGGTAAAAGACATTGTGATCATGGGCGGATCGATCTCCGGAGGAAACGTCAATGGAGCGGCCGAGGCGAACATCTATGGCGACCCCGAGGCAGCATCGATCGTTTTCAACGCCGGTTGGATCGTCACCATGATCGGCTCAGATGTCAGCGAGCGGACACTGATGACGCGTAAGCACCTGGCGCAGCTTGAGGCATTGCATGGGGCGGAGAGCGACTTCATTTCTAAACTGGCGGATTTCTATCTGACGCGCTCGGAGAAGAGCGGATACTCAGGCGCGGCCATGTACGATCCCCTGGCGGTCGCCACCGTGATCGATCCGACGCTGGTAACGCTGAAACAGATGCACGTAGATGTGGAGACGAAGGGCGAGTTTACCCGGGGTGAAACGGTTGCTAACCGCATGGGTTCCGACGAAAATAACGTGCTGCATGGGGATCACTACGAAATTGAGGGCGTCGTCGATCTGAAGCCGAATGCGAAAGTGTGCCTGGCATCGGACGCAGACCGGTTCCTGCAGCTGTTCATCAGCCGGGTCAAAGGAAAGTAGCAGGCGGGCATCTTGCCAGGATAAGCAACTAGCAAAGCGGAGCCTTGAGTGTCAGGATGTTGAGCAGGTGCATTGCCTCAGTCGTTCGCGCGGGCTACGAGCAGTATCGCGAAGGCGTAAAAGACAAACATCAACGCGAGATAAACTTTTGCGCGTGACCCGGATCCGGCGAATTCTTTCCATGCCAAAACTCCCCACAGGGCGGCTACCATCGGCGCAGATTGCCCGATCGCGTAGGAGATGGCTTGCCCTGTAAGTTTCCCGGCGGTGAGATTGAAAACAGTTCCGAGTCCCCAGATGCAGCCGCCCAACAATCCGAGCAGGTGACCGGAGGGAGGCCCCTTGAAAAATCCACTGAAGCTGACTGGTTCTCCGACCAGTGGCTTCTTCATGAAATAGATATTCCAGATGAAACAGGAGAGCAGCGCCCCCAAGGTGAGAAATACTGCCGCGCTGTATGGGGTCAGTGGATGATCGCCGCGCGTCATGGCGTAAGTCATGAAAGGGCTCCAAAGGCCCATCAGAGTTCCTGAGATCACGCAAAGAATAATGCTTTTGCGAGAAGCGCCCTGTCCGGTTCGCGAGAGGTTTCCGTAAGCCTTGCCGTCAAGAATCACGGCGATCAGGGCGCAAGCGACGCCCGTCATCAGCAACAGCGCGCTCCCCTTGGGTTGCAGTATGTAGTTCAGCACGACTCCCACCACGAGGGCGATTCCGATCGACACCGGAAAGGCAACGGCAAGGCCCGCCATGTCTATCGCGGCGACCAGCAGCAAATTTGCCAGGTTGAAAATCGCACCACCGATCAGGGTGGAGACGATGTTCGAAGGCTCCGCCGCGCGAACATTTTCCAGGAAGCTGGAAGCATCGTGTCCAGTGCTGCCCATCGTGAGCGCAAGCACTAGGGAAATCAGAAAAATTCCGATCGCGTAATCCCAATAAAAAAGTTCGAAACGGTAGTTCTTGACTCCTTTGTAGGTATTTGCCCACGAACCCCAGCAGATGGCACTGGTAATCATCATCATCAGCGCAATGGTGAGGCTTTGTGGCGTGAACATGCGTTTCCCCCGGGAAAACGAGTAACTGTACTCTTCTTGCGTTGGAGTCACAAGTGCGTTCGTCATTCGCGCTGAGTCGAGCGGTTCGCGTTGACACGTCCACCCTGCCCTGCATAGACTCGGCCTTCCTCAAGTTCCGGAGAAACGAGACGATGATGGCAAAGCGGCCTCGCATCGCAGTGGTGGGCAGTGCAAACATCGACCTGACGACCTTCGCGGAGCGGTTTCCTAAACCTGGAGAAACCATATTCGGGCAGAAGTTCGATCTGGGATTTGGCGGCAAGGGTGCCAATCAGGCAGTGGCAGCGCGACTCTGTGGGGCTGAGGTATTCATGATCGCGCGCGTGGGCAGCGATTTGTTCGGGCCGGCCACGATTGAAAACTTTCGCAAACTCGGAATTGATTCTACTTACGTTAAGCAGGTC